>Ga0210401_10003368_pt1 | contig 17121 bp, 16 predicted proteins | sample IncBWH32MmetaG_FD_150866 | JGI IMG/M metagenome (GOLD analysis project Ga0210401, IMG submission 150866) | Forest soil microbial communities from Barre Woods Harvard Forest LTER site, Petersham, Massachusetts, United States - Inc-BW-H-32-M | ecosystem: Environmental > Terrestrial > Soil >... | reverse complement strand
GTACGCCGCCGGCGCCGTCGCCGACAAGCTCGAACGGGCCCGGCAGGTGGAAGAGATCGAGCGCCAGAATCAGCGCGGCTTGCTCCTCGGGGCGAGCCCCACGGCGGCCACGCGCAAGACGCCGAATGCGCACGAGCGCTACTTCCTCGGCGACCACCTCGAAGCGCAGCTCGGGGCGCTCATGCCGAACGTGGCCAAGTCGTTCAAGCCGGGCGAGCCGGTCAGCCTCATCCCGGACAAGAGCTACACCGGGAAGTACATCCACCAGCAACGCGCCATCAAGGCGTTCCTGGCCTCGAAGCGCATGGCGGCCGCGCTCGGTACGGGCTCCGGCAAGACGGGCATCGCCATCAACAGCCTGACCGAGGCGCGTGGCGATCCAAAGACGGGAGTGAAGCGCGGGCTCTTCCTGGTGCCGTCGTCGGTGCAGGGCCAGTTCGGCGCCGAGTTTGCCCGCTTCGCTGACCCGAAGACGCTGCACTGGGCGGCGAACCCGGGCGCGACGCACGAGCAGCGCGTCGCGGAGCATGCGGATGCGGACACGCATGCCGTCGTGCACACGCACCAGGGATTCCGGGAAGACATGGTGCGGCTGCTCGCCAAGCACTGGGGCGTGGACCCCGCCACCGCCACCGAACGCTTCATGAAGCTCGATCGGAAGATCGCCGCGTCCCAGCTCCGGGAGGTGTGGAAGGCGAACGGCATCAACTACCAGATGCTCACGGTCGACGAGGGCCACGGGCTCCTCGATCGCGAAGGGAAGCCGGACTCGGTGCTGTCGCGGATCGTGCAGTCCGCCAGCGATTCGACGCCGTACTACATGAGTTCGTCGGCCGACCCGGTGAAGAACGACGTGAGCGAGCTGCGGAGCCTGCTCTCGAAGCTCCATCCCGACGGCCGCTACGACGACGCGGGCGAGTGGCAGCGGCGCTACGGCGTCAACACGACGGCGAGCGCCGAGGCCCTCAAGCGCGAGGTGGCGCCCTGGGTGTACGCGGCGAACATCCCGAGCGGCAACCAGGTGAACCGCCACAAGGAGACCGTGCCGCTCTCGGCGACGCAGCGGACGCAGTACGACGCCGTGCTGCGCGCGCAGGGCAAGCTGGCCGCGGCGCGGTCGGCCGGCACGGTGGACATCGAGGCGGCGAAGACGCTCGCGCCGGATCGCTTCAAGGACGCGCCGGCGGACCAGCACGAGGCGATCGCGCGCGAGATTCAGCGGAACCCGGGGACGCTCCGCGACGCCGCGCTCGCGCGCATCGTCGAGGATACGCCGCGGCACGAGAACGCGAAGATTCAGGCGCTCGTGAAGCGGCTCGCCGGCCAGGACACGAAGAAGAAGCCGGTGGTCATCTTCGCGCATCGCCTGAAGGCCGTCGACGAGATCACCGAGGCGCTCGCCGAGGCCGGCCACCGCGTCGTCAAGCTGACGGGCGCGGACTCGGCGAAGGAACGCGACCGCAAGCGGCGCGAGTTCCAGCCCGACGTCGGCGACGCGAAGGCCGACGTGTTCGTGCTCTCCGACGCCGGCGAGGCGGGCTTGAACCTGCAGCGCGGCCAGTCGCTCATCCAGTACGACCGGCCGATGACGGCGAAAACCCACGCGCAGCGCAATGGCCGGATCGACCGCCTCGGGCAGAAGAATCCCGAGATTGACCTGACCGACCTCTCCACCGACACGCCCTACGAAGCGCGTGCCGCCGACCGCATCGAGCACAAGTACGCGCTGCGGAACATCCTGACCGACCCCGCCGAACAGCTCGACGACACCGGGCTCGCGGGCGTCTTCACCCGGGCGCGGCAAGAGGCCACTGCCGCCCGCGACCGGCCGACGAAAGTGGCCGCCTGATGCATCCCACTCGCCGCCGGCTCCTCACCGCCGCCGCGAAGCTCGAAGCGCTTCGCCAGCGGAACGACACCCAACGCCGCCAGCTCGTGAAGCAACTGAACGCGATGGCCGACCACGCCACCGGCGCCGTCGCGAAGCTCCACGAGAAAGCCAGCGCTGGCGATCCGGAAGCGGCCCGCGTCGCGCGCCGCGCGGCCTACGGACGCACACTCGCGCGCCGCACGGTCGCCGATCTGGCGGCCGCGCGGGGCGACGAGGAGGGCACGTGAGTGCCCCGGTCGCCTCGATTCGCATGCTCTGTCCGTCGTGCAAACACGTGCTCGTCGAGAACGCGCACGAGGGTGGCATCGCGCTGAAAAGCCGCGCCGTCGTGCTCGATCCGAGCATCCCGCGCGCGCTGCTCACGTGCCCCGAATGCCGGTCGCGCGTCGAGCTGAGTAAGGGCCGCCTGTTGCTCTTTCGCGTGCCGCCTGCTAGGCGCCCACCTGTGAGGTAAACACCAGACATACGACTCCCCCCCAGGGAGCAGCAGCATCGACGCTCGGGGGGCCGCTGGCAGCACGCCGGCGGCCCCCCGTTTTCGTTTCAAGCTCGGGGGGCCGGACCGCGGATCGACTACTGACGAGCCGCCGCGGGCCGGCCCCCCGTTCGCGTTTCGGGGGTTCGATCGGTGGAAGCGGCGGCAGCAGACCGGGCACACGCGGACGATCTCCGCGGCACCTTCGCCGAAGGCGAGCCCGTCTCGCTCATCTGCGTCGACTTCCCGTTCTTGAAGGCGCGCCCGGCCCAGGACGGCGACCGCCGCTACATCTACTGCGAGGCGTCGAACGAGGTCCGCGACCAGGAGGGCGAGGTCGTCAAGCAGTCGGCGCTGCGCGGCTCGAAGGACTTCTTCCTCTCCAACGGCAACGTCGACATCGAGCACAAGTCGATCCTGCCGACCGCGGTGACGGGCGTCGAGAACCCGCGCGAGTGGGAGATCGGCCGGCCCGTCGACGTCCGCTTCGGCGACACCGAGACGTTCTGCAAGTCGGAAATCTACCAGCGCAACCCGAAAAGCGAGTGGTTCTGGGGCACCATCGCCGTCCAGGACCCGCCGATGCAGTGGTTCCCGTCGGTCGGCGGGATTCCGCTCGCGCGCGAGACGAAGGTCGACCCGCACACCGGCGAGGCGCGCGTCATCATCACGAAGGCGAAGTGGTTCAACCTGGCCTTCGCGCGCGAGCCGCAGAACCTCGCGGTGTCGCCCGCCAAGATCGTCCCGATTGGCGCGTTCCTGAAGGCGCTCGCGTTCGCCAGCGGCGCGCGCTGCTGCCTCGGGCCCGACTGCAGCCCCGAGTCGACCTGTAAGGCGATTACCGCCGGCTACGGCACCGACTCGGCCACGCTGACCGGCGGCGCGGCGCTCCGGCGCCAGTCGATCCAGGGCGGCGTCCTCCACCTCTGGGACCAGCACCTCGCGAAGTACGTGCGCGCACTCGGCACGGACGCCTGTCCGCACAGCCGCGCGCCGCAAACCATCGACACGCTGCACAACCACTTCTCTACCTGTGCAGGGCTGGCGCCCGCGGACGCGGCCGCCGCCACCACGCGGTTGCTCCGCATGCAAGCGCGCCGGCGCGCCCGGCGCGGAGGGAGGCACGAATGACTCTCAAGTGTGGCCAGGGCCACGAGCTGAGCGAGGGCCAGAAGTTCTGCGGCGAGTGCGGCGGCCCCGCCGAAGAGGCGGGGAAGTGCGCCGCGTGCAGCGCCGTCATGGCGAAGGCGCAGCGCTTCTGCAGCGACTGCGGCACCGCGGCGCCGGGCACCGATGGCGCCGCCGATCTCGACGCCTCGCTCGACGAGATGAACGCCTTCGTCAAGGCGAGCACCGAGTACGAGGACGAGCTGCTCGCGCTGCCGGAGATCGACGACGACACCGCGATCGACGACTCGAAGATCACCGCGGTGCTCGCGAAGGCCCGCGTGCTCGACCCCGAGACGCAGGAGCCGCTCGGACTCGATGCGACCCCCGTCGTCGGCGAGCTGATGCGGATGCAGACGCGCGCGGACCTCGGGTCGCGCGCCTACACCGAGCACCTCACCGCCGGCATGCATCACCTGTTCGACGGCCAGGGCAAGCTCCTGAAGAGCCAGGTCGCGATCGCGACGCTGCTGAAGGGGCTGGCGGCGACGGTCGCCGAGCTGGCCAACACGCCGCGCGGGCGGCGCTCCGTGGCCATCGCGCCGGCGGCGACGATGGGCGGCGCGACGCGCCCGCGCACCGCAGCGCAGGGCCCCGCCGGCCCCGACCTCATGGCGAAGGCCGTGCTGGCCGCGCGGAAGAACGGCGAGCTGCTCTCCTCGGTCGATATCGCGAAGCTCGAAGGCTACGCGCTCGACCCGTCGCTGAACTGGGGTCTCCCCGAGATCGCGGCGGTCGACCCGCAACTCGCGGCGAAGGTCGATGCCGCGCTGCTCGCTACGGCGGCGGCCTAACCGGCGGCCCGCAAAAGGAGCACGACCATGATGGGTCCTGGATCAGGCTACATCCCCTTCGGGCCGGCAGTCGGGGGAGACGAAGGGCTCCCGCAACTCGACTCGCCCTACCAGTTCAACACGATCGACGACTTCCGGAAGGCGGTCACGGCGGGCTACGGCACCGACGTCGCCACGCTGACCGGCGGCGCCTCGCTGCGTCTCCAGTCGATCGAGCCGACGCTGCTCCGCACGATTCAAGAGGACGATCATTTCGTGTTTTTCAACAAGATCGTCCAGTCGCCCGCGGGCGCAACGGTCGACGAGTTCACGGTCAAGTCGGCGATCGGCGGCTTCCCGGGCAGCGGGTTCAACTCCGAGATGGGCACCATCGCGGAGACGCAGGGCACGTACGCTCGGCAAGTCGGGCTCGTCAAATACCTGATGACGAAGCGTCAGGTCTCTGTCGTTCAGCAGAGCCAGCGCACCCTCGTCGACACGATGGCCGAGGAGAAAATCGACGCGGCCCGCGAGTTGAAAACGTCGGTCGAGTGGGCCTGCTTCTACGGGAACAGCACGGTCAACCCGCTGGAGTTCGACGGGCTCCAGCACGTCATCGAGACGACCGCTGACCCCGACCTGATCCAGGACGCGCAGGGCGCGGGCCTCTCCTACGTGGCGAAGGAGATCATCGACCTCGCCGCGGCGGTCGCGAGCTACGGCCGCTTCGGCCGCATCACCGACCTCTTCTCGTCCTTCCAGGTGCAGTCCGACGAGCTGGATCAGAAGCTCGATCCGGCCTTCCGCGTGGTCGCCGGGGGCAACGGCGGCGAGGGCGGCATGCGCATCGGCACGCCGGTGGCGGGGGTGAAAACCTCGCACGGCATCATCAAGACGAATCAGGACGTCTTCATCCAGGAAGGCCAGATGCCGTTCCAGGTGCGCCCCGGGCCGTTCCCGGGGATCACCACGGCGCCCGGCGCGCCGACGCCGCCGACGGCCGTGGCCGGCACCGTCGCGCTCGATCCCCTGAGCCTCTTCACCGCCGCGATGGCGGGCAACTACTACTACGGCGTCGAGTCGATCTCGCAGCTCGGGCGCTCGACGGTCGTCGTCACCACGCAGCAGGTGATTGCCGCGGGCGACCACGTCTCGCTCGCGATCACCAACCCGGTCGATCCGACGGTCACCGGCTACGCGATCTACCGGGGCCGGAAGAACGGCACGAACGCGCCGACCGATCTCCGCGAGATGTGCCGCATCCCGATCACCGCGGGCGCGACCACGACGTACGTCGACCTGAACCAGTACGTGCCCGGTAGCTCGATCCTGTTCCTCGTGAACATGGCGCCCGGCGCGCTCGCCGTGACGCTGCGGCGGCTGCTGCCGATGACGCTCTTCCCCCTGTACCCGACGTCGACGGCGTCGCGGCCCTGGGCGCAGCTCTTCTTCTGCTACCTGCGCATCGCGAAGCCGAAGCACATCGCGATGGTGAAAAACATCGTGCCCACCAACGCGGTGTGGAAGCCGTACTGAGGCGGGGGGCGCATGACGTCAACCGATCCGGGGCGCGTCGGCGAGACCGCGCGCCCTGCCCCCGACGCGCTCGTGCGCGTCTTCTGCACGTTGGAGGACGCCTCCGGCTTCATCGGCGGCGTCCGCTTCGCGCCCTGCGGCGAGGGCCGCCGGTGCTCCGAGCCCGTGGCGCAGGACGTGGCCGCCCACTTCTGCCGCGTGCCCGGCTACTCGCTCGCGCCGCCTGACTTCGACACCAGCGCCGTCGACGAGGTGCTGGCCACCATGCCGACGCCGGAGACGCCGGTCGATCAGGGCTCGGCGTCGCTCCGCCAGACCATCACCGAGCTGGAACGCGCGAACCACGCCATGGCGCAGGACCTGGAGGCCACGCGCCGGCGCGCCGACGAGGCGGAGCGGAAGCTCGCGAAGTCGGAGGTGCCGCGCCTCGAAGCGGAGATCGAGCGGCTCCGCCGCCAAGCCGATTCGCCGTCGAGCATCCTGACGGAGCTGCAGGCGGAGAACGCGGCGCAGAAAACCACGATCGACACGCTGCGCGCCGAGGTCGCAGCCATGCGCGCGCACTCGCAGCCAGCGCCTGGGCGCCGCGTGGCGCCGCCGGCGACGGCCGCGCCGCCCGCATGAGGCGCGATGCCCGACGGCGAGTGCGGAAAGACGCCGCTCACGGTCGACGACATCCTCGGCTCGACCCTCTACGGGGCGCTGATCCAGGCGACGGGTGAGCCGCAGCCGCTGCCGCGGAAGACGATCTGGCAGGCGCTGCGCGCGGCCGAGGACAGCTACGAGGCCGACCTCGGCACCTTCCTGACGGTCAAGCGGATCGCGTCCGACCCGCTCATCCGCCAGATGGACCCGACCACCTACGACGCCGTCGAGCCGGCGTACAATCACGAGGTCGACCTCTGGACGGAGTACCGCTGGGGCTTCTTCCAGCTCCGCCGCCGTCCCGTCGTCTCGGTCGACCACATGGTCTTCGCGTACCCGATGGGGTTCGGGCCGATCGAGCCCCAGGGCTTCGTCATCCCGCCGATCTGGATTCGCGTCGACTACCGCACGGGCCAGGTCCACCTCGTGCCGACCGGGTCGGCGATCATTCTCGCCCGCTTCAACGCCTTCATCATGTCCATGGTGGCCGCCGGCCGCGGCGTGCCGCGCTCGATCTTCGTCGACTACCAGGCCGGCCTCGGCTGCGACGCGCTGCTCGACGAGTACAGCTACCTGCTCGAAGGCATCAAGGCGCGCACGTTTCTCCAGCTCGCCATCCCGCTCTCGCAGGTACGCACCGGCGGCATCACCTCGCACTCGATCAGCCAGGACGGGCAGAGCCAGTCGGAGAGTTTTCCAAGTGGCAAGTGGGGCCCGTTCTCGGGCCTGATCGAGATCGCCAAGGACCGCGACGACGCGGCCATCAAGAGCTTCCGCACCATCGTGCAGGAGCCGCGCCTGATGGTGATGTGAGCATGGCCGTCGCCACCAGCGGGCAGTTCGGCGTGCCGTTCTCGCGCTTCGACCTCCGGCCGGCGGACCTCGATGCGCTCCTCGATCGCGCCGGCACGCCGTGTGAGCTGCGCATGGCGATGCCGTGCGGCTGCGGCACCGATCGCATGGGCGACGCCGATCCCGGCTGCGCGCTCTGCTTCCCCTACGGCGTCGTTTGGGACCCGCCGGTCACGGTCAAGGTGTTCGGCCCGAATCGGAAGCCGACCTTCCGCGTCGACACCGCCGGCTCGTACGAGACGGGTGACGCGTACTTCACCTTCCCGACTGGCGTCGTGCCGACGTTCCTCTCGCGCCTCACGCTGCCGCTCGGCGTGCTGACGCTGACCGACCAGCTCATCAAAGGGTCGCAGGACGTCATCCGCTACCCGACCGTGCTCGTGGTCGACCGCGCGCACTGGGTGCAGCGCGTGCCGCCCGTCGGGAGCCCGTACGAGAACGTGCTCGTGCCGCTCGTGCTGGGCACCGACGTCACCGTCGTCGGTCGGAAGCTCGTGTGGCCGGCTGGGTCGCCGGTGCCCGACGGCACGACGGTCGCCGTCCGCTTCAGCGCGATGGTCGAGTACGGCTGCTGGGAGCCGCAGGACCGCAACGAGGGCGGCAATCAGCTCCCGTACCGCGTCCTCTGTAAGCGCCTCGACTACTACCTCCATCCGCGCGGGCCCGACCCGCAGCTCTCCTACTGAGATGGCGGGCGAGTACACGCACCTCCGCGCCGCCCTCGAAGGCCCCGTGCCCGACCTCGTGATCGCGGCCTGGCAGGAAGTCGCCTCCGAGCACGTCGCCACCGGCGAGTACCGGAACTACCTGACCTTCGAGAAGCTCTTCCCGAACGTCGGGCCGACGGCGCTCGCCGTCCACGTGGCGAACACGGCGCCGTACGCGCGCGTGCTCGAAGACGGCCACGCGGCGTTCCATCTGCCGTCGCAGATCGACTGGGGCGCCGCGGTCAGCAAGGGCACCGCGAAGATTGCGAAGCTGACCGGCCGCCGGCGCCTCACGGTGCCCTTCCGGCACTACACGCCCGGGCCGTCGAGTGGCGGGCTCTCCAGCGCGCGCGTGCGCAGCATGATGAGCCCCGAGACGTACAAGCACGCGCTGGCGGCCTCGCGGGGCACGGCGGGCGCGCGCGAGCGCTTGCACGCGCAGGGCACGCGGCTCTCGCGGCCCTACGGCGCCATGTCGCTCGCGCCGGGGCTCCGCGGCCGCGAGGCGGCGACGCTCTCGATGCTGACCGTGCGGGCGCAGCGGCAAGAAGGCCAGCCCGGCTACACGTGGCGGGCCCGCACGTACGAGGGCCTCAAGCGCATCGAGCAGAAGAATCCGTCGACGGGCAGCCACAGCTCGTCCTGGATGACGTTTCGCACGCTGACCGAGGACTCGGTCGGCTGGTTCATCCCGGCGTTCGAGGGCTACCACTTCGCCGCGCGCGTCGCCGACCTGGTGCGCGATCCGATTCAGCAACTGCTCGGGGTCGCCGCGCAGGCCGACGTTGTCGCGCACATCTCGGTGCGGGTCGGCCCGCAGGGGACGCCCTGATGGCGTTCGAGGGCCTCGTGCATCCCGAGCTGGTGGTCCGCGATCTCGCGGACATCGCGGTCACCAACTTCACGACGAACCCGCAGGTCGTCGAGTGGGTGATGCAGAACCGCCCGCAGGACGAGCGCGACTCGATTCTCACCGCCGTCCAGAAGCGGCCGGTCAAGGTCCGCCACGGCCTCGGGCTCGACCAGGAAGAAGACGCCCAGGTGACGGTCATGCTGGCGAGTGAGGTCATTCGCCCGCAGACCATCGGCAACATCATCGGCGGCGTCGAGGAGGTCGAGCTACTCTCGACGACGCTCACGGCGTCCATCGCGGGCGACTACCTCGGCGCGTTGCCGCTCCCCGCGGGCGCCATGCTGAGTTTCCTGCCGCCGGGCGGCGGCCGCGTCCGCCTCGATACGGAGCTGGCGACGTACTCGCTCGATCCGGCGCAGACCGTGGCCACGCTGGTCCGCCGCGGCGTGCAGCAGACCGCTGCCGCGTTCCATCCGATCGGCACGCCGGTGTTCTTCCACGTCGGCGAGCAGCTCATCGGCTGGGACGACATCGTCGAGGTGCGCTGCGATGTGCTCTCGACGAACGCCGGCCTCAACATGGCGCTCGCGACCTGCATCCGGTCGGCGCTGCTCATCTCGCGTGCGGCCTTCGAGGATCGCGGCCTCACGCTCGAAACAATCACCGAGTCGGAAATCACGCCGCGCCCGAATCAGTGGCCGGCGTACTTCCTGAACCGCACGCTGATGGTGCGAGTGCAGCGGCAATTCGCGCTCCCCGAGCGCCTGCCGTTCCTCACCGACGTGCAGGTGGAGGTGCTGGACCCATGATCTACCACCCCGAGGCGCAGGACCCGCAGCAGCCAACGACGTTCCCGCAGACCGTCGAGGAATGGGCGCGGCCGCGCCGCGACGGCCAGGAACGCTTCGCCATCGCCGGCTTCCTGATGGCGATGCGGCGCGCCGGCCAGATGCTGGCGAAGGAGCACGCCGCCGTCTGGGACGGCCGCTACCAAACCTATCTGGCAAGCAGGCTGCCGCCGACGCGGCGCTACGCCGCGCGGCCGCGGTCGCGCGGGCGCTGAGCAGGAGGGGCCATGGGACGCTTCGGCATCGGCTTCAACAATCAGGGGTTCTTCACCACCTACCCCGCCGTCTTCTCCAACGTCTACGCCGAGGACCTCGATCTCCTGAATCAGGGGCCGACCGGCGTGCTCGCCATCCTCGGCGAGGGCTACGGCATGATCCCGCCGAAGGTGGCCACGGCGCTGCCGTCGGGGGCGCCGTCGCGGTGGCTCGCGTCGTCCGACCTGCTGGTCGCCACGAGCTTCGCGGTGCGGCCGTTCACGCAGTTCCAGGGCGCGGTGCCGCAGCAAGTCTACGTCGTGCCCGTCACGCCGGCGACGCCGGCGGCGCTGACCCTGCAAGGCAGCGGGGGAGTGCCCGCGCCAGTCGACATCGACCTGATGGACGACGGCTCCGCCCTCGGCACGCCGATCCAGATGCTCTCGCTCCACACGCCGCTCGGAATGAATCCGCCCGCCATCTCCGCCTCGGTGACCAGCAACGTCATCACCGTCGTCCCCGATCCGAGCACCGGCCTGCCGAACGAAACCTACGACGTGGTGGGGCTCGGGGGCAACCCCTCGCTCATCGTGGACGCCATCAACGCCACGAGCCAGTGCGTGACCGCGATCCTGAGGAACGTCTTCTTGAACATCGTCCTCGCCGATCTCCCGACGACGCCGTTCACGCCGCCCAGCGGCCCCTCGATACCGGCCATCGTGCTCACCACCGTCGGCTGGGGCCCGCAGTTCAACGCGATGACGGCGCAGGTCATCACCCCGGCGGGCGGCCCCGTGCTCACGCTCACGCTGCCCGGCGCCACGGCCGCCTCGAACATCGTCGAGGTCTACCAGAACTGGCCGGACCTCCAGACCCTCGTTGACACCATCAACGATCGCTCCGGCCTCGTCACCGCCGTGTTCGCTACGCCACCGCCGCCGCTCGGCGCTACCCTCGTCGCGCTCCCGGCGACGCCGTTCGCTGGCGGCTCGGCACCACCGGCAACGCCGCAGGACTGGGCCGATGCGTTCACGGCGCTCGCCCCGATCCGCGCCAACCTCGTCACGGTCACGAGTGGCGATCCCACCATCTGGGCCATGCTGCAGACCTACTGCAGCGCGCGCCGGAGCCGCGGCTTCATCGGCGAAAGCGTGGTGCAGAACTGGAACGGCTTCACGGCCCGCGCCGCGTCCATGGCCACGTTGAAAGCCTCCGCGGCCCTCATGAACGACCCGCGGATCATGCATGTCGGGCTCGGCGCCGAAGGGTCGCCGGGCGCGCTCGCCGCGGCCCGCTACGCGGCGCTCGCGGCGATCATCCAGCCGTCGGTGCCGATGACGCAGAAGCAGCTCGGCTTCACGGCGCTCGAAGCGCGCCTCGATCCCTGGGTCGAGGTGGGCGGCGTCGACGGGCTCCTCATGTTCGGCGTCTCGCCGCCGGTGCCCGATCCGGATTCGCCGTCGACCTTCCTCGTCAGCCGCGGCCTCTCGACCTGGACGGGCGACGCGAACCTCTACCGCTGCGAGCAGTCCGTGCTCGCCGCGGTCGACGGGCTCCAGGACACCATCGAAGCGGACCTGCGCGAGTTCGTCGGCGGCGAGGGCACGGCGATCACGCTCCGGCGGATTTACGCGCGCGTGCTCTTCATCCTGAACCAGGCGCTCGATCCGACTGCCGCCATCCGGATCGCCAGCTTCGACCCCAACTCTATCGTCGTCACGTTCAGCTCGGACACCGTCGTCCGCGTCACCTGCAAGGTGTCGCCCATCGCTCCCATCAACTGGGTCGTCGTCAACCTCATCCTCACGCGGACGGACATCACCATCACCAGTGAACTCGACTTGGCCGCCGCGTAGCCGCCGGCCGGAAAGGAGGGAAAGCCATGGGTCTTCTTGCTACCGAACGCTTCCGCACGGGCAACCACGCACGTATCTACGTGAGCGGCCCGGGCGGCCCGACCGTGCTCGCGCAGGCGACCGTGTCGGGACCCGTCGGCAAGGGCTCGGCTCTCAACTTCGGAGCCGCGCTCGGCGTGCGGCCGCTCCACATGGTCGGCAGCGCGGAGCCGCAGGACCTGGTCGACGGCGCGCACACCTACACCGTGCGGCTCGACGTCTTCACGCCCCGCGACGAAGTCGTCCAGGACATCCGCTCGGCCGACTACGTCAACATCGAGTGCATGGATCAGTACAACGGCGCGACGGTCGCCGTCGCCACCAACTGCAAGCTGTCCGACGTCGGCCTGAACGTGCCGGCGAACAACCCCCTCGCCCGGAACATGACGTTCCAGGCGATGGAGGTCAGTCCACTCTGACCGTGTCCCGTCCCCGTCCTCGCAACACCCCCCGCTGAGCAGTCCGCCCGCAACGGGCGCCCCAGGTTTCCCCGCAGAGATGAAAGGTGTTTCCCATGCAGCCGATCACGGCGGAGTTTACGTTGACCGGCGCCCTCAAGGTGCCGGGTGCGCCTGAGGGGCCGGAGGGTCCGGAGCATTTTGACGGCCGCTTCGGCGGCCAGTTTCTGGTACGCAAGCCGACCTTTGGCGACTGGAACCGGATCGGGGGCCAGTTCCACGGCTACTGGGTGCAGCAGGGGACGGCCGATACGGAATCGCTGCCCCGCCTGAACTACGGCTTCAGCTACGCGTGGTTCTTCATGCAGGTGCTCGCCGCGAAGACGCCGGACTGGTGGCCGACGCTCGATGAGCCGTTCGATCTCGACGTCGCCATCGCGGTCATTCGCGCGCACCAGCTCGCACAGGAGAAATTCGCCGACGAAAAAAAAAGCTCTACGCTCGCTGGCGCAGCGTGATCGCCGAAGAGGTGCTCACGCAGCCGGACGTGCTGGCCTTCCGGCTGCGCTACAACATGCCGCCGAACGACCCGCGCCTGCTCGCGTTGACGGAGGAAGAAGTGGCGCTCGACTTGGAACTCGGACTCGCGGTCCGGGAGGACGCGCTGGCGCGGCAATGTGACCAGTGCGGCGCCTGGACGTACCGGACGGAGTGCCCGATCTGTCCCGGGCAGCCGCCGCTCACCGAAGGCGAGCGCCTCGCGGCGCGCGAGCGTGCCGGCGAGCGCGTCGACTGGGACGAGTACAATCGGAAAGTCTGGGGCGACCGGCCGCCCGGCGTGTCGACCGCGGAGTGGGAGCGCCGGAAGCGTGAGGGGGCGGCCGCCGCGTGAACACCGATCCCGTCATTGTCCCGATCCAGGTCGATCTCGGGCAAGCGACGGCGCAGCTCGGGGCGCTGGGGCAGACGATCGACAACACGCGGCGCGCCGGCGCCGGGCCGGTGCTCGGCATGGGCGGCCCGCCTGGGGCCGCGGCGACCGGGGGGGCGCTCGACCCCCAGGTGCTCGCGCTGCGGACGCTCCTGCGCGCTCTGACGGAGGTCGAGCAGGCCATCCAGCGCGTCACGCGCGGGCTCGACACGTTCACGGCGCGTTTGACGGGGGCGCTCCCCGGCGGCGCCCCCGATCCCGCCGTGGCCCTCCCACCGCCGGGCGCGCCGGGTGCCCCGGCCGGCGGCCCCGGGGTGCGCCAGGCGCTGCAGACCGCGCCGACCACCACGACGCAGCTCGACCAGCTCGTCCGCCAGCTCGTCAGCGGCGGCTTCACGGCGCTCGGGCTCGGCGTCGGCATCGGCGCCGGCATCTCCACCGTGCGGCACTGGATGACCACCGCGCAGCAGTTCGGCAGCGACCTCGCGCTGGCGACCATGGTGAGCGGGGGCGGCGGCGCGGGCCGCTACGCCGGGATCGAACAGGACATCAAGCGGCTCGGGGGCCGGACCTTCATGCGGCCCGGCGAGATCACCCGCGGCATCGAGACGCTCGGCATGGCCGGCTGGCGCGGCGTCACGGCGCGCGATGTCACGACGCTGGGGGATATCGGTATCAGCGCCACCGGCCACGCGGGCGCGGGGCTCGCCGCCGGCGCCGAGGCGGAGCGCACCTTCCGCTCCGAGCCGAGCATCCCGCTGCTGCTCGCCACGATCGTGCAGCAGGGGCGCAAGGCCGGTGTGTTGGATGACCAGCAACTGGAGCAGCTCCGCTCGCTGACGGCGCTCTACGAGCGCACGCAGGGCCAGTACACCCGCACGCCGACGGAGCTGGCGGGCGTGGCGTCGCTATCGCGCTGGCTGACCGCGTTGCCTGACCGCATGGGCGAAGGGGCGGCCGGCGCCCGCATCGCGGCCGGTATCGAAGGTATGCAGCAGTCGGGGGGCCCGCTCGGCTTGACGGCGTCCCTGGCGGCATGGCGCGCCCAGGGGCATGGGGCCCCGGGGGGGATGCACGAGTGGGTGCGGTTCCGGCTCTTCGGGCAGGACCCGACGAACGTGCCGGCGCAGGCCCGGGCGCTGCGCGAGCAGTACGGCCCCGACGTGGCAGCGCTCGAACTGGAGAAGCTCGGCATCCCGTTGGCGACTGCGGTGAAGCTGACGAAGCGGCCGCTGCCCGAGGCGAAGATGCGCCGGCTCCTCTCGCGGGACGCGGCGGCCGGTGTGGGGCGTTCGCGGGAGCGCGCACTGCGCGGGACGCTTGGCGGCACCGAGCTACAGCTCCGTGAACAAGAAGAACTCATGAAGAGCACTCACAAGCTCGCCGAGACGATGGCGCACGCGGAGCAAGAGGTGCGCAAGCTCATGGTCGAGCATCCGGTGGCAGGGCTCGTCGGGCCGCCGGTGGCCGGTTATCTCGGGGGGAAACTTGGCGGCATGCTTTCGACGGGCGCGGGCGTGCTCGGCGCCGAGGGACTGCTGGGGCTCCTCGGGGGGACGGAAGCACTCGCCGGGGTCGCGACCCTGGCACTCCCGGTGCTGATCCCCGCTGTGCTTACGGGCATCGCGGCCTACCTCGGCTACGAAATCCTGAAGCCGACGGCGGCGGCCGGCAGCACGGGCCTGGAACCTGGCGCGCCGCCGCCGCCGCCCGGCACCGGCCGGGTCGGTGGCGCGGCGGTTGGGGCGATGCTGGGCGCCGCGGGCCCGATGGGCACCCCGGCTGCGGGCGCGTGGATTCGGTCGGGCCACCTCGTCTCCCGCCGCTCGCCTGCGCTGCGCTTCTACGAGCAGGGGGAGCACCTGCCGCCGGGCACGCTCGCAGCGCTCATGGGGAACGAATCGAATGTGCGCGGCGACTGGTCCGACCTCCTCGCCAACCCAGACGCGTGGACGACGCAGGAAGGGCTGCCCCCGTCGACGGCGCGGGGACCGTTCCAGTTCACGGCGACGACGGCGCGGAAGTATGGGCTCCTCGGGCACGGCTACGACTACCGCAACGATCCCGACCGCTCGGCGGCCGCCGCCGCGCGGTACGCACACGACATTCTCCGAAACGCGCACGGCGACCCGGCCGTCGCCCTCGCCGCGCACTACTACGGCGGCGCAGGCCAGGAGAGCTACGCGCGGCGCCTCCGGGCCGGGATGGCCCGCTACGGCGGTCCGGTGGAAGCGGGGGCGGACACCGATGAGAAGCACGTGCACGTCCACGTGACCGTCGATCCCGGCTTCCCCGGCCGCGTGCTCACCACGCAAGCGCCGGGCGTGCAGGTGCACGGGCCCGCGTCGTAGCCATGGCGGATATCCCGACCTTTGGCCTGGAAGACGTGGTGGTCACGGCGGAGCGGATACCGCTCCCGCCCCCGCCGATCGAGCGCCGCCCGCAGGCGCAGGTGCTGATCCGCCGCGGCGTCGCCGCGGAGAGCCAGCTCCCGGACTGGTGGTGCGATGTCTCGGGCCACGTGCTCCGCGTGCACACCACGAAGACGCTCTCGCGGCCCGATGGCACGTTCGAGGTGACGTGCACGATGGCGCCGCTCGGCGATGCGCCGATGGCGGCGGCCTACCTGCCGGAACTCGCGGCCATGCCACTCTCCGCCGTGCTCTGCCCGAACGACCTCGTGTGGATTGCGCTCGATCCCGGGTTACCGCCGCCGTGGGGCAAGGGCTTCGAGACGATCATGATCGGCTGGATCACCATGCTCGACGTCGCGATGTCGATCGACCATCGCGGCCACCCGATGCGCACGGTGACGATCGCCGGGAGCGATCTCGGGAAGTTCTACCTGGGGCACGAACTCCCCGGCTACATGCTCTCGGTCTATATTCAGGGCGACCAGGAAGCCGCGCGGCGCACGGTCGAGGGCCTCTCCTTCATGGGCACGGTCAGCCACGTGCTCGGCAATCTCTACCGCGGCGTCTTCTACACCCTCCAGCCCGCGCCGTACGCCGTCGTCGAGGAGGGGCAGCTCCTGATCGACCCGGCGCTCGACGGCGTCGGGGCGGACGCCTTTCAATCCTACCTCGGCATGCAGAGTGTCTGGACCGCCCACGGCAAGTTTTGGAACCTGTTCACGACGTACGCCGATCTCCAGTGGAACGAGGTCTACGGCGACTACGTCGTCGACCCCGCCAACTCGGCGTACAGTGACTTCACGTGCGTGCGCCCGAGCGCGGCGCCGCAGCCACTCGCGGCCGCGGGTGGAGGGCCGGGCTACTACCTGATCGCGCGCCGGAAGCCGTTCCCCTGGGGCGCGGCGGGCAGTCCGGAACGGACGGCGTCAGAATCGCGCTGGGATGCGCTGCCGATGACGCAGTTGCTCGACGTGGAAATCCTGCAGGAGCAGGTGCGGCTCTCCGACGAGGAGCGGGTGAACGTGGTGCTCATCAACCCGCAGGGGGGCGGCGTCACGAACGACACATTCCAGGAAGCGCTCCGCAATCAGACCGCGCTCTTCGACAAGGACTCCATGGCGCGGCACGGCACGCACATCCTGAGTAGCGCGACGCCGTACGCCGACTTCTACGGCACCACGATTCAGAATCCGGAGGCGCAGCGAGAACTCGCCCAGAAGCAGGGCGCGGCCTGGGTGCCGCTCGCACGCCGCGTGCGCGCGCTCTTCGACTGGTACTGGCCGAATCACCTCTTCTACTGCGGCTCGTGGGTCGTGGCGGGGAACCCGTCGATTCGGATCGGGACGCGCGTCCGCAATCGCACCGACGTCGCCAGCGTGATTCTGCCGAGCGAGGCGCCCCCGCGGCAGTTCTACGTCGAGGGCGTCGTGCAGGACTACGTCGACGGGAGCCATTACTTCACGCACCTGGCGCTCACGCGCGGCCAGTCGCTGGTGCCGGCGGACATGGCGAAGCTCATCCCGGCGGCCAGCCTGCCCGCG
>Ga0210401_10003367_pt1 | contig 17124 bp, 13 predicted proteins | sample IncBWH32MmetaG_FD_150866 | JGI IMG/M metagenome (GOLD analysis project Ga0210401, IMG submission 150866) | Forest soil microbial communities from Barre Woods Harvard Forest LTER site, Petersham, Massachusetts, United States - Inc-BW-H-32-M | ecosystem: Environmental > Terrestrial > Soil >... | reverse complement strand
GGTTGAATATCGTAATGACTCTCAACTTCGGGCGAGTTGTTCCTTTTCAAGCCGGCAAGGTTGTAGAGCAGCTGCTTTGACCCGCCCGAAAGGGCCGTAATCGGTGTGCGCTGCATCGCGTCAAAGGTGTCGATCTTGTATTGCGGTGTCTGCGCGGCGACCTGATAATTCACGCCATTTTGCGGATCCAGCCACTGATTTGGCGCCACCTGACCGCTAGCCGATAGCGAGATAAGCAGGCTGGATGCCACGTCCTTCTGGGTCAGCCCGGCTTCATCGGCCAGAATCCGGTCGACGTTCACATCCACCGTCGGGTAATCCAGACGCTGCCGGATAAAGACGTCGACGGCTCCCGGCAGCCCGGCGATTTGGTTCTGTAGTTTTTGGGCGACCTGAGCGTTTTGAACCAGGTTGTTACCGGTCACCTGAACATCCACTGGAGCCGGCAAACCGAAGTTGAGAATCTCACTGGTGATATCGGCTGCCTGGAAAAAAAATGTCTCGGCCGGGAATTTTGCCGCCAGGGTGCTCCGCAGCTTCCTGGTATATTCGAGCGTCGGGCGATGATTCGCCTTGAGCGAAATCAGAATGTCGCCGTCACCGTTGCCGTTAGTGATACTGTCGCTGAACGCCAGGTTGATACCGGAATTCGGGAGTCCGATGTTGTCGAGAATGGAATCGACTTCCTGCGCTGGAATCGTTTTGCGGATCTCGCTCTCGACTGACGAAAAAATGGCCGCGGCCTCCTCGATGCGAGTGCCGGTGGGAGCGCGGACATGCAGCCGCATCTGTCCCGCGTCGATGTACGGAAAGAAATTCTGGCCGACGACCACCACCAGTCCTGCCGACGCCACCGCGAAAGCCATGAAGGCTCCGCCGGTGATGGCACGGTGCCCTAGCACCCATTCGAGCAGTCTGTGATAACCGTCGCGGAGTTTCTCGAACTTTCGATCGAAAGCCTGATGGACGCGCCAGATAACGCCAGCGGATTTGGACGCCGGCGAGTCTCCACCTTCGCCCTCCTGATACAACGACATCTCCGATTGCAGCAGATAGTGAACCAGCGTCGGCACCACTGTGCGGGTCAGCAGATACGACGTCAGCATCGCGAACACCACGCCCATCGCCAGCGGGGTGAACAGGTATTTCGCCGCGCCGGATAACATGAGCACCGGGACGAAGACTATGCAGATGCACAGCGTGGAAACAAACGCCGGTATAGCTATCTCTTGCGCCCCATCCAGAATCGCGCGAACCAACGTCTTTCCCTTGATGCCCATGTTGCGATGGACGTTTTCGATCTCCACCGTCGCATCGTCCACCAGAATTCCGACCGCGAGAGCCAGGCCGCCCAGCGTCATCACGTTGATCGTCTCCCCGAGCAGCCCCAGGATTGTAAGTGAGGTGAGAATCGAAAGCGGGATCGAAATGCAGACGATCAACGTGCTGCGCCAGCTTCCAAGGAAAAGAAGAATCATGAGCGCCGTCAGCAACGCGGCTATGCTGGCTTCACGAACGACTCCTTGAACCGAGGCCCGCACGAACAGCGACTGATCGAAGAGTTGGGTAATATTCAATGAGGTCGGCAGCGACGACTGTATTTTGGGAAGAAGGTCCTTGACACCCTGCACGACCGCTAATGTCGATGCGCCGCCATGCCGCAGGACAGTCAGCAGTGATGACAATCCGCCGTTAATGCGAACAATGTTAGTCTGCACCTGATACCCGTCTCTGACCTGTCCGACGTCGCGAAAGTATACGGGATTGCCGTTTACGACCTTGACCGGCATGTCGTTCATGGCCGATATCAGTTCAGGGCTGCTGTTGAGGCGAATCAGGTATTCGCGCGTGCCAACCTTCACCGTGCCAGTCGGAAGAATGAGATTCTGGAGGTTTAGCGCATTCGAGATGTCAGTGGCTGAGAGCCCCTTTCCGTATAACGCATCCGGATCCAGGTCGACCATCACCGTGCGGACTTTTCCGCCGTAAGGCAAAGGTACGGAGATGCCCGGTATGGTTGCCAGCCGGGTGCGAATAAAATTTTGACCGTAGTCATAAAGCTGCTGCTCGGTAAGCGTGCTGCTGCTCAGACCCAACTGCAGTATCGGGACGCTGGAGGCGTCGGTCTGCACGATCAGCGGCGGGAAAATGCCGGGCGGCATGGTCCGAAGCAGCGTCTGGCTAACCGCCGTCACCTGGGCTACGGCCAAATCTACGTTCGTCCCGGGCTGCATGTAGACGCGGATCAGCCCCACGCCGTTGTACGCCGTCGACTCTATTCGTTCGATGCCATTCACGGTGGTCGTCATGGCGCGCTCCGAAACGACCAGAACACGTCTCGCCATGTCGTCCGGACTCATTCCGCTGTAGTTCCAGATCACACCGACCATTGGAATATTGATGTAGGGGAAAATGTCGGTCGGTGTTGTGACGATCGAAAGTGCGCCCATGATGCCGATGAGGATGGCCATCACGATGAACGTATAAGGGCGCCGGAGCGCGAGTCGGACAATCCACATTACAACGAGATCTGTGCACTCTTGCAGCCACTGGGGTAACCGGTAACAATTCAATTAACCAGCCCAAAACGAAAGGCTTAGGCGGCTAACCTTATGGCGCGTAAAAGTCTTATGTGGCTGAATGGCGACAGTGGTGTCAGCGCGTCGTCTCGCAGGGTAGGTCGCGCCGGGGGGATTGATTTGACTGAAGATTGCTTACGCGGAAATGGTGACTACAGCGCGAATAATCGATCCGGGCTCGATTTAAGGTACGTATGTACAAGCAGTTTCGCGGTTTACTCACGATACAGCCGTCGCGGGTCGGAATCGGCCCCATTGCGGGTGATACCAGACCCGCGACAGCGGCACGCGGGCGCCATTGATCGCGGCTATCAGGCGGCTCTTCGTGTCAGCCACTGCTCGATTTCTAGAATGTCGTTCGCGCTAAGCTGTACGCCGGCGGCGCCGGCAATGCCGCTCACCTGTCGGGCGTTGCGAACGCCGATGATCGCGCCGGTGACAGCGGGATTTCGCAAAGTCCATGCGATAGCCACTTCGCCGGCCGTGGCGTTGTGGCGACGGCCAATGGAGCGCAGTGTTTCAACCAGTCGCAGGTTGCGGGATAGCAGCGGTTCCTGGAAATTCGGACTGTGCTTGCGCCAATCGTCTTCCGGCAGCGCAGCAATCCGTTCGCGCGTCATTGCACCGCTTAACAGTCCGGAAGCCATCGGAGAATAGACGATGACGCCCATCTGGTGGTCCTGTGCGAAAGGAAGGATCGAAACCTCGACCTCAGTCGCCAGAAGCGAATATGGCGGCTGGAGAGAAGCGATCGGAGCCATGCTTAAGGCGCGCTGCATTTGCTGCGCATTGAAATTCGAGACCCCGATGTGACGAATCTTCCCTTCAGACTGGCGTTTTGCCAGAGCGCCAACTGCCTCTTCGATCGATCCTGGCGAGGCGCTCTCGGGATTGCCCGACCAGGCCGGCCAATGGATTTGGTAGAGGTCGATAGTGTCGAGCCCTAGCCGTTTCAGACTGGACTCGGCCTCGCGCCGAATGGAGGCGGCCTGTAAGTTGTGGGAGATGGTTCTTGACTTGTTCCAGACCAGGCTGCACTTAGTGAAGACGTAAGGACGCGTGTGGAGCCCCTTGATTGCACGGCCCACCACAGTCTCTGAATGTCCCAGCCCGTAGACTGCCGCGGTATCGATCCAATTTATGCCGTGATCCAGTCCCGCGAGTATCGCAGCGATGGACTGCTGGTCGTCCTGCGGGCCCCAGGCGAACTCCCACTCTCCACCGCCAATCGCCCAAGCTCCAATTCCAATCGGTGTGATTTTCAAGTCGCTCTGTCCCAGCGTTCGTAATGTCATTTTAGAGGCTCCTTCCTTTTCCTAAGCCGCCGGCAGCATAACCTCTTTCTACCTCAGCCGCCCTTTCCATCCGGCGGACGACGGCGGAAAAGTCTTCTTCAATGCCGGATTCGGCTTCCGCGGAATTGATTCCTGCAGCTGCTTCGGTTGTGGGCATCGAAAGTTCGAGCTGTGTCGCTGCGTCCAAAATAAGCTGGAAGTCCTTGCGCATAAGGCGAACCGGAAATTGCGGAGCGTAGTCTTGTTTTTTTGCGGCCGCCAGTTTTCCCAGGTGTGCCGGAGCTACGACGGCAGTCTTGGCCAGCGTGTCGAAGAGGAGATCGCGTGGCAGGTCCAGACTCGTGCCTAACGCTACCGCTTCAGCGATCGCCTGCATACCCACTCCCAAAAGGGCATTCACCACTAGCTTCATGGCCACACCGGAGCCACTTGGGCCCATGTAGAACCACTGCTTCGCAATGGCGGAAAAAATCGCTTCGGCCGTTTCAAAGAGTTCACGGTCGACACCGCCGAATAATGTCAGGGCGCCCGCTTCCGCGGAGGACGTACTGCCGGAGACCGCCACATCGAGTGCCGAAACATCAAACTGCCGAGCCGCCCGATTTAACTGCCGGGATGCCTCCGGGGAGATCGTGCTCAGCTCGATAACTCGAGTACCGGGCCTGGCGCTATCCAGAACGTTGCCAGTTCCCAGGTAGGCGGATTGCACGGCGCGTTCGTCTGGAAGGCACGACAACACTACATCAACCTTGCTCGTTAGTTTTCCAGGATGCTGTTCAACTTCGGCGCCGAGGTCGGCGAGCTCTACCGCCTTCTTTCTGTCAAGATCGTACACGACCATGGGAAACCCGGCAGTAGCTAGGCGCCGCGCGATCCGTGAGCCGAGGTAGCCCAGTCCAATGAATCCCAGGCGGGTGCGAAGAGTGATCTTGTGGTCAGGTAACATCAACCGGAGAATTGCATCCGCGATGCCAACCCGCGACATGGGGAAGGAATCGTTTGCTTTCCACAAGCAGAAGCCCTCGTCCTGCTTCCGCGATTCCTGAGCCTGTTGACGGAGCGTCAGGGCTGACGTCTTAACGACACTTATCGGCTCCATCCATTCTGACTAACATGCGGGAACAATCGCGGCGAATAGAGTCCCGGAATCGTCCGCAACTCAGGGTGCGGTCAGAACGGAAAACGTATCGAAAAAATCCAGCGGTGGTTGTACTGATGGAACGAAGTTACCGCGGTCTGCACGCCGACGCCGAATCCCACGTGGAGTGTCCCAGTAAGCGGAAATGGTCCCACGACCAGGCCCGGAGTTAGGAAGACTTGCTTGCGACCCGTCAAAGGGCCGTCCAACAAGAGTGTCGAGTTGTGCTCGAGCATGGGCCAGATCTTTCCCTTGATTCTGTAGTCAACTTCGGTGTTGAGGAGGAGCACCCTGCCCAGAACATTCGTGCCACTAGTCGGAAGGTTTGCGCCAATCGTGCTCTGAATGTCCCACGGACCAAGGCCTTTGGCTGGGGCGAAGGTCGGCGATACGACGGCGTGACCAAGCCCGTTGGGTACTCGACCGGTTGGAAAACTGCCGCCAAGAAAGAACCCTACAAAATAGTCGCCTCGCTCTCCGTTCTGGAAAAAGCCCGGAATTTAACTTGATACGAAAGATCGCTAAATCCGCCCGGGATGTTGGTTTGATGAACTTAAGTAGCTCGGTGGAAATATTCCGACTTCGAGGCGCGACGAAGGGATAATCTCGAGACCTCGCGAACTCCCGCAGTTGGACGTCAGCGTGGCGCCGCTCGGATCCCGCTGCCACGACATGTCATAGCGATACTGCTGGCTGCACCAGCATAACGTGAGTCGTAACGATCGGCGCAACGAAATGCGGTTGGCTGGCCCTCGCCTTCGCAGCGATTTTCATCCAGGCGCGTACCCAGTCCGAATCATCGGTGTTGCTGCCGGAGTCTTGATTCGACGATGAGTCCGCGGCGGCCGTCGGACCGCCCGGTGGGGGGTCCTGGCCGCACAGCGCCACGACAGAAGAATCTGGAAAGGCGCTAAGAACAACCCGCGGCGCATCTGGAGCCTCTAACAAATTCTATTCCTCGGCGGCGTGCCAAGACGCGTCTTTGTGAAACCCTTTCATCGCACTCGCGACCGCCGAAGTGTTTGCCCCTAGATCCTTTTCATAGATCACATCGTTAGCCATGACGATGAAGGTCATCACACCGGAGGATCGATATTCTGCTGGATAAGCGATCAAAGAAAATCGGCCGGTTTTCTGGCCGTCGCTTCCCCGCATCGACAATGTGCGGAAATAGTAACCATGCAGTAATACGGGATCTGCGCTGGTGGATCCGGTAGCTGCTTTCGCGATCAAGCTCGCAACAGAGATGTCCGCCGGATCTGCAGTCTTCGGATCTGTGCCATAGCGTCGTTCGGCGGCGACGAATTCATGGCAAGCCGCAATCGCCATGAGTTCGTTCTCTCCGATTCGCCTGAACAAGACTTCCTTCTGACCGCCGTCCGAATCAAAGCGCCAGGTACCGTTTTTCGTCACCAGAGGAATCGGGAAGGGCCAATTCTCGGCGCCGATGTAAAGCGTCACCGATCCGTCAGCCTCACGACCCAGACGATGCATCTCCTGGTATTTTTGGACGAACATTTCGCGGTCGAGCTTATCCTGGCCTGCGTCACGCGAGGAGGTAAGTTCCGTCGGTCCTCCCAGGATCTTTGCGATGGCCTCCTCATTGTTGCTCTGCACGGCCTGGAACAGACTCAGACTTGCTTCCGCGGTCGACTGGAAAGTCGGCTGAGTGGATTGCTGAGCCAGACCCGGGTAAGCACCATTAGTTGCCCACAGCGCAAGGACCGCGAACGGAACCATTGCGGACCGGGCGCGCCCTGAAAACTTTTGAATCCTTAGGTTGATCCTATTTATCATTTTGGTCGTCTCTTGTTTCATGATTTAGCCACCTCGTGAAAACTATCTGTGCCCTCCGCCGCCGTGTCCACCTCCGCCGCCATGGAAGCCGCCGCCATGGAAGCCGCCGCCACCACCGCCGTGGAAGCCCCCGAAACTGGACTGCCCTCGGAAGGAATTGGATCTCGCAATCCCGCCATGATTGAAACCGCTGAAGGCGCCGGAATGCGTTCCGCCTGAAATGTGCGAGTTGTTGCTCCTATTGAACCCCTCATGCCCACCAACACTTCGGCCATGAGAGTCCGCAGCGCGATTGAAATTCGCTCGGTTCGAGTTGAAACTATTGCGATTGACGATGGTCCTGCTATGCGAAATGTACGTGTTGTGGTTGTACTCCACTCTCCCGCCGTGGTGCCAATCGTATCCCCAACCGTGCCAACCCCAGCCGAAGCCTGCAAATAGCCCAACCCCAAAGCCCAGTCCAAAACCGATTCCAGGACCGTCGAGAAAGAGGCCGGGATACGGATACCAACCGGGGAAGACAGCCAGCGGTGCTCCATACACCAGCCAAGGATCGTATTGGGGTACGTAGACCACGTTCGTCTCTGCTGGTTCAACAAGAATAGTTTTTCCCTTATTGCTAACCTTCTCCTGGGCTGTCGAGTTCAAGTTCCCTGCTTGTTTGGCCCGCTCTCGCATGGTTTGGATCGCCTGGCTCAGCTCCTGCTGCTGATTGACATGGGCGTCGCCTAGCTCTGATGTCCAGGCCAGGTTCTGGTTCATATTGGCCAGTACCGCTGGAAACTGCGTGAGAGCCTTGACACTGGGATCCCAGGATTGTTTGTCTACGGCCTGCGCCAGTTGGTCGCCTTGAAGATTTTTATTTTGCTGCATCCATTTCCCGGCCTCTACTACTTGGTCCGGGTAAGTTGCAGCCGCCAGGATCTGCGCAATCAGAGCGTCCGGATACAGTGCGATGGGCGCTACGAGTTGCTGCAGTTGTTCGGTACTTTCTTGCGCAGCCTGAGGCGGTGGCTGGGATACTGATGCGTCGGCCTGATAAGCGAACCCCTCTTGTACGCCCACCAGCACTAACGCCCAGGAAAGGAATAGCGCCATACTTTGTTGAAGTAATTTCAGTTGAAGTAATTTCATACAGATTTCTCCTTCGTCCGGCTCCGCTTACTTCTTCACGTCTGGAGGAAAGTGATCGAACATCTTCTGCACGCCCTTGTCAAGATTTTTGATGTTCTTGTCGGACTTGTCTGAAAGGGTGTCGCTGGACGATCCTCGCCAGATGATTTTCTTGGTCTTGGCGTCGAACAGATCGACAACGAGAGTACCTACCTTGTAGTTGTCAACCGTTGTAGTTGCGTCGCCGAATCCACCGCCCCAGCGCCAACCGCCTCCGAAACCGTTGTAGAAGGTGTTGAGACTTTGCTGGTTCTTGGTCATCTCGATGGCCACGATCGCGATATCACCGCCCGATTCCACCGCCGTCAAGCCTTTCGCTGTTAGCGCCGAGTTCACGGCTTCTTTGATTCGTCCGACCCACAGCGGGTCTTGCGTTTGGACCTTCTCCCAGGAGTAGGTTTTGTACTGGCTAAAATCTGCGCTGCGATCATAGTCGGTCTTCACTTGCTGTGCGAATGACGCAGTAGCGAGCACCAGCGCGATCCCAACCGCCGCGAATATCTTACGTTGCACGTTCATAAGTTTTCTCCCTCAATCCTTTTTGTGAGTTGTTCCTTTGTTAAGCATCCGCCTCGGTAGAGTGCAATCGAGCTGCCACGGGCTGGAAGTCGGATTGTCCTCGTTGTTGCCACACTAATTCGTGTTGCGTGCTTTCGGCTGCCTCTGTCCTGGATCGCATGTCGACAGTGCTGTCTTTATGGCGTCTGGGCTTGTTTTAGGATCCCGCGATGAGTTCCAGCTTCTCGGGGGGAATGGACTGGAGAGTGGATGCGTCCAAGCCCAAGTGAGACGTGACCATTTCCGGTGGAAGGTGTCGAATCCAGTTGTTCAATGACATGTCCAAGAATTCTGGCGCTTTGAACATCTCCAGGACCACCAGGTCCGTATCACCTGTGTTCTCGACGTAGTGCCCAGCGACGGCTGGAACATACCCGACATCGTTGGCTCTGACGTCCACGGTGCGTGCGGATCCAACCGGTGTGAATACTGTCATTCGGCCCTTGCCGGCCACATAGTACTGCCACTCAGAGGCGTTTGGGTGCCAATGCAGCTCGCGCAGGCCTCCAGGTTTGATAGTTAGCATGGCGGCGGCAATGTTCCTCGCAGCGGGAAAGTTGTGCGAGTCGACCACACGGACCTCGCCTCCAGGCGTTCGGAACGTGGGAGCCATCGACTCCATCTTGAAGGTGTACTGAACTGGCGATTGCACCTTCTGCCCGCCCACAGCTGCCCTGTCCTGCGCTAATGTTCTCGGTAGATTTGCGGGAAAGATATACAAAGAACCCTTTGGCAGCTTCGCGAGAGCAGACTTATCGAGGTTGAAATTCTTCGACAGCACCTCGCCCGGCGTATGTGCCAACCACTCGGAGAGGAGAAACGTATTGTCTTCCGAAAAAAGACCCTCGTTAAAAACCAGTAGAAACTCACACCCATCTGGTCCGAGACCCTGAATCGAGTGCGGATAGCCGGCGGGGAAGTACCACAGATCGCCTTTGCTCACGTCATCAATGAAGATGGTCCCGTCGGGATTCAAAACTGTAACCCGAGCGTTCCCGTCCAGCATAATGGACCATTCATCCGCGGTGTGCCAATGCAGTTCGCGGAAGCTACCCGCGGTCAGGCGCATGTTCACGCCGGCAATGTCTTTTGAAGATGGCAATTCGCGTTGTGTAACCTGATGAGTCCAGCCCCCCTCTTGAATTCGTTTGTGTGTCAAATCGAAGGAGTACCAAATAGGCCCCACGTCTCCGTTGTCGGTTGGAGGGGGCGTGTTCGAATTCGGATTCTCATTTAGCAGCGACCTGTTCTCTGGGCCGGGATTGCTGGCTGAGGGACCACGCTCCGCCGTACGGGTGTTCGCTTGTGTTTGCGCATTGGCAGCGACTCCTGCGAGTGCGGTAGTCGCCAACGCGGAGCCGATGCCTAGCAGGTTTCTTCTCGACACTGCTTTTGAATCGTCTGGGGATTCTGTTTTGTTCTTGAACATTTGCGTGCTTATTAAGCAATCCAGCGGCCAGGAGTCTACCAGGCGCGGAAATACCCATTCAGCTTGGTTTATTCCGTTAGAAGAGAGTCCTCGTTCAACGGAGGAGTGACAGTGATGTCGACGAGACGTCAGGGCGCGACAGCCACTACAACGACCGTCGTGTCGTCAAACTGCTCCGTCTCAGCCGACCACTCCGCGACCGACCGCATCACTCTGTCCGCCACGCCTTTCGCATCAACCCCCGCCGCAATATTTCGGCAACAATCGATCAGGCGTTCGTCCCCGAACTCTTCCTCCGCGGCATTCTGGGCATCTGTGAGGCCGTCCGTGAAGATCACTAGCCGGCTTCCCGGCGTCATCTGTATCTTCCCAGCCGTATATTGCGTCATAGCGAACATTCCGATGGGAACCCCACCTGACTCCAGCCTTTCGATCTCGCCGGTTGAACGAGTCAAGATCGGCGACGGATGGCCCGCGTTGACATACGTCAGCACGCCGGTCTGGCCGTTGTACTCTGCCCAAAACAGACTCGCGTAGCGATTGTCGCCGAAGCGTCCGGTGAGCTGTCGGTTGAGTATTTCAACGAACTGAGCGGGCGGCATAGCGGCGCTTTCAATTCTGTCGCCCGAGTTCGCCCGTGCGACAGCCTGCAGGTTCGCCATCATCAAGGCGGCCGGAATTCCCTTTCCACTCACGTCCGCGCAGAGGATACCAATTCGCTCTCTACCGAGATCGAAGAAATCGTACAGATCGCCCCCTATCATCTCCGCCGCCACCGTTTGACCTGAAACAGTGGCCCCGGGCAGCACTGGCACCACACGGGGGTACAAATATTCCTGAACGCTCCGTGCAACTTGAAGTTCGCTCTCGAACTGTAGCCTTGCGGCCTCCTCCTGGTGAAGTTGTTCCAGAGCAATCGCCATCTCGTTGAAGTTACAAACTAGATCACCCAACTGGCCCCCGCTGCGCAGCGGAGTCCTCCAGGCGAAGTTGCCGCCGGCGATCTGGCGCGCTGCGGTGGTGAGGTTGTCAACGGTAGTGGCGATATCGCTGCCCAACCGAATACACATCCACACGCCTGCCGCATCCAGAACCAACACCGTTAGTGAAAACGCGGCCAGAAGCCAGACCCAGTTCGCCATTTGGCTGCCAAAACGTGCGACATCTTCGAAGGTGCTCGCGTAGCTGGCTCGAACGCTGTAGGCGACCCAGTCTTCTAGTGCGCCGGTTTCCCAGTTGCGCACAGTCAGTACAACGGCAGTGGGCCGGACTATGCCGGGTATGAAGTTTCCTTCAATCGTTCCGAGTATCCGCTGGCTCGGCGAGTGGACGCGGAACGGCTTGGGCGAGACCGTCGTCAACTCAATATTCCCCGCTGAGGACAGTCGCTTGGCCAATTCGGATCCTAGCGGCAGACTGAAGATCACCGTCGCCTTGCACGCGCCGTACTTTCGCGCCATGACATTACGGATCTCAAGTTGCCCCCGATCCTCAACCAAGCCCCCGAATCCGGTTTCCGGCAGCCAACTAGGACGCTTGACGCCACCCGGGTTACCACCAGGAAGCGAAGACCCCGTCCTTTTGTCGCCGTCCACTATTACAAAGGCACGGGCTTGGGGAAACGCCTCATCCGTGTACGCCAGTACGGGCTTGAGTTCCCCGGAATTCGTCGCCGGCGCCATGCATGCCCCGGCATGATCAAGAATTGCCGGAGCAACGGACCGGCTGGCCTGCACGAGTATCTGAATTTGTTTCTCCACGACATTGGAACTCTCACGCCGCACCACGACGTTTAGAACAGCCACTGCCAAGCAGGCGATCAGAATTGTAGAAGTCCCCGTGAAGATGATGATTGCCGCTATTTTCCAGCGAACCCGTCCCCAGGCGCGACGAAAAGCGTGGCCCGTTCGAGGCCGGCTGTTACGCACAATGGCCGCCTTGGTCCCGTCCGCCGCTGCAATCGAAATCACTCCGGGAACAATGCAAGCTAACGGCCATTTCTCGCCGGCGCGACTGGCGTCGTTTTTTGTCCAACCGGCGGCACGGCCCCGACTCTGGTGACACTCCCTCGACACGGTCTGCCCGTCGACCAGCGAAAACGCGCTTCTATCCTGCCGAAATCATACAAATCGCTCTTGGCTCGGTGATTGCTGATTGCAACAGCGGATGTATGAACGAAGGAGAAATCATGAAAGCGAGAAGAGCGAAAACGTCTCTGAATCGGCGTTCAAGAAACCCGTCCCGAATGGCTGGCTTGCGGACATTGGAACCGCCGCCCCTAAGACCGGAGCGCGCGCTAGAAATGCTCTGGCATGCCTACAACTATGTCCGCGGCTTGGATGTTGAGGGCGCAAGTAGTGCCGCTGATCTGCTGTTGAGCAACTATAGAGAACTGAGACGGAAACATTGTTGAGAAGCCGTTCGCGTCTGACTAACCCCCGGTTTCGTGCCTCAAATTAAGCGGCCGCGACGAATGATTCGCTTTACACCACAGTAGCTAGCTAGCGGCCGAGCTTGCACATTGAACCCCCAATGCTGTTGTCCGCCGCACGTTCCTTGTGCTATTCTTTGGCCACTAACTATGGCCGGGTTTGCATCCGCCGCCCCCAGGCTCGCAGTCCAAACCTCTGACGATCTGGATTCGCCGCGCCATTCCGCGCTAGTCCGCATCACCCATTGGATTTTCTCGCTTAGCTTTTTCGGACTCGTGGTCAGCGGTTTTGCTATCATCCTGGCGCACCCTCATTTCTATTGGGGCGAAACCGGCGGCATCGGAACTCCCTCCCTTTTCGATCTTCCGCTTCCAACCATGCTGGGCGGACCGTCGGGCTGGGGCCGCTCGCTGCATTTCCAATCAGCCTGGATCGCCGTCTTGGCGGGCTTGCTCTACTTTGTTTCCGGCGTCCTCACCCAACACTTCCGTAATCGGCTGCTGCCCGGCTCAGCCGACCTCTCCTGGCGCTCCCTCCGCGCCAGCGCTCTCGATCATTTGCGCTTCAAGCGGCCGGTTGAAGAAGATTCCTATAACGTCCTCCAGCGGCTCTCGTATCTCGCCGTCATATTTCTAGTCTTTCCGCTGATTATCATCACGGGATTCGCCATGTCTCCCGCCATCACTTCCGTCATTCCGCAGTTCGTCACCATGTTCGGCGGCCACCAAACTGCCCGCACGCTCCACTTTTTCCTCGCAGACTTTCTTCTTCTTTTTCTTCTGGTCCACATCGCCATGTTGATCTTCGCCGGATTTTCCAGCCGCATGCGCGCCATGATCACCGGCCGTTCGGCCAACAGAAAGGAGTCCTCATGAGTGATCCCGTCTCCCGCCGTCGACTTATCACCGCTGGATTAGCGGTTGGCGCAGGTGCCGCCGGCCTGACTATCGCTGCGCGTCTGGCTTCCCGCTACGGACTCATCCCGCCCGACAGCGGCGGCGTTTGGGGCCTCGGCGAAACGCTCACCTACGCCACTCAGCGGGTCTTGATGTCGCATCATTCGCTCGCGCGTGAATTCAATCGCAGCGAAATCTCTAAAGTTGTTCCCGTCAGCGGCGAGCCTCCACAAACCGAGCCTTTCGAACGCCTCCTGGCCGGCGGCTTCGCGGATTGGCGGCTCACCGTGGATGGCATGGTCGCGCGTCCGTCCAGTTTTTCGCTCGATGAACTCAAGCGCTTTCCTTCGCGCTCTCAGATCACGCATCAGGCCTGTGAAGAAGGCTGGTCTTTCATCGCTGAATGGACCGGCGTGCAGCTTGCTACTATTTTGAATTTCGTGGGGGTCAGTTCGCGGGCCAAGTTTGTCGCCGTTTTTCCCTTCGATGAATCGTGGGACAGCTTGGACCTGCCCGACGCGTTTCATCCCCAGACGTTTCTCGCGTACGGCCTGAATGGCCAGGATCTCCCCACCCGCCACGGCGCCCCGCTGCGTCTGCGCGTCGCGCGCCAGCTCGGCTATAAGAGCGTGAAATACCTCTCGCGCGTCACCGTCACGGATTCTCTGAAAAACATCGGCAAAGGCCTCGGCTCGGCGTCTCCGGAGGCCGGCTACTCCTGGTTTGCCGGCATCTGAAGCTACACGGCACAGATTTCTCTCCCGGCTTTTTCACAATGCGGCCTTTCTCATCGGCCTTGGAATAGCCGCTCGAACTCAGATGTTCACATTATTGGACGTGACATTGTTCGACGTGACATTATTGGACGCGTTCTTGACGAGTTGCATTCAGCCGCGGATTTCGCCAGTATGGCTGAGAGCATGAGACGAACGATACTGATTTGGTTCGCGGCTTTGATTGCCGCGGCGATGGCGATCGGGCAAGGGCCCGGCGGCCAGACCATCGGCCAGCCCGCTGCGCCAGGCAAAAGTACAATGAAGAAACAAAACAACGGCAAGGCGAAAGGTTCGCCACGCAATCCAGCGCAGAGCCCGGCCTCCCAGCCTGGGCCGCTAACGCTAACGCCGCAAACTTACCCGATCGAGCAGGTTCAAGCTGGCGAGCTGCGGTTTAGCTCGCAATGTGGATTCTGCCACGGACGCGATGCCGCGGGAGGCGAGACCGGACCGGACCTCACTCGCTCAGAGCTTGTAGCCCAAGACGTACGGGGAGACAAGATCGGACCCCTAATTCGTAAAGGGCGCCCGGAGCGGGGCATGCCCGCCTTTGACCTGAGCGACGCGGATGTGGGCACGATCGTCGCTTTCCTCCATGACCAGAAGACCAAGTTCGAAGCGCTTGGCGGAGGGCGCCGCGCGGTTGACGCCGCGGACCTGGCAACCGGGGACGCGACGGCCGGCCGCACCTATTTCAACGGAGCCGGTGGCTGCTCCGGCTGCCATTCCGTCACCGGCGATCTGGCCGGGATCGCCACCCGCTATAAAGGATTGGCGCTATTGCAGCGGATGCTCTATCCCACCGCTGGCCGGCCCGATCCGGCTCGGCCGAAAGTCACTGTGACGCTCGCTTCCGGCAAGAACATCCGCGGGCGATTGGCCAGCGAGGATGAATTCACTATCGTGGTTATCGATCCTGCGGGGGCGCGGAAAACCTTCGCAAAGGATGCGGTGAAGTTCAAAATCGACAACCCGATGTCGGCCCACTTCGATCAATTGGGAAAATATACCGACAATGACATGCATAACGTCTTCGCCTATCTGGACACACTCAAGTAAATGCGACCTTCATTGACTCTCGGCATTGGACTGGTTCTGACCGCCCTCAGTTCGGCGCAAGGCGTCGATCCGAAAGATCTGCTGCACCCGCCAGCGGATAGCTGGCTCAACTTTCACGGCGGTTACTCCGGTCAGCGGCATACCAGTCTGGCCGGGATTACACCGCAGAATGTCGGCTCCCTACATCAGGTTTGGCGCTTCCAGACTGGCCAGAATCAGTCCATCAAGGCTTCGCCGATTCTGGCGAACGGCATCCTCTACGTGACTACGCCGGACAACATCTGGGCGGTCGACGCGCGCACCGCGAAGACACTCTGGCATTACGAAAATCCTCCCAATACCGCGTTCCACATCGGCCATCGAGGCGCGGCGGTGTATAAGGACTCGGTCTATTTGACCACTCCCGATTGTCACTTGATCGCGTTCAATTCCAAAGACGGCAAGGTCAAGTGGGACATCATCATTGCCGATTTCAAGAGAGGTTACTGGTCAACCAATGCGCCGCTCATCGTGGGAAATCATGTAATGGTCGGCGTCTCTGGTGACTTCGATAACCTGCCAGGTCAGCTGAAGGCGGTTGACGCGGACACCGGCGCGACGCAGTGGATTTTCTACAGCACGCCTCCTCCCGGCAAGAATGAGCCAGCCAGCGGCGGTGCGACCGGAGGGCAGATGTGGACCACCGGCACGTACGATCCCGATCTCAATCTCGTCTATGTTGGCACTGGCAATCCCACCCCGGTACTGAATGGCGAAGTCCGGCCCGGGGATAATCCCTGGACGTGCAGTATAGTCGCGCTCAACCCAGATACCGGGAAACTGGTCTGGGGCTTCCAAGTCTCGCCGCACGACATGCACGATTGGGATGCCAACGAAGTCCCTGTGCTCGCGGATGCGAATTTTCGCGGCCAGCCACGCAAGCTGCTGATGCAAGCGTCACGCAACGGTTATTTTTTTGTGCTCGACCGCACCATTGGTAAGAGCCTGCTGACGGTTCCCTTCGCGACGGTCAACTGGGCGAAGGGCATTGATGCCGAGGGGCGTCCCATTCCGGACCCGGCCAAGTATCCCTCCAAGGACGGCGTCCTGGTAGCGCCCAATGAGAGCGGCGCCACCAACTTCCGTCCGCCGAGCTTTGACCCGCGGACCGGCCTGTTCATCGTGAGCGCTCAGGACGGCTACGGCATCTATTTCTTCAAATCCGAACATGGAGCCTATGGATGGGCAGGCGCCGACTATGGCGTCGCTGGTAGGGCGTTTCTTCGGGCCATCGATTATCAAACTGGAAAGATTGTCTGGAACCATCCCCTCGGCGACGGTGCCGGCACCGCGGGCGTTCTGACGTCGGACACCGGCTTGACTTTCAGCGGTGACATTGCCGGCAACGTGATGGCGTTTCGAACCACCGACGGCGTGACCCTTTGGCACCAAGCCATTGGCAAAATGAACAACGGCCCGATTACGTATGAGCTGGACGGAAAGCAATACTTGGTCGTAGCCGGGGGCAGCTCGTTGTACGCTTTTGGCTTACCAGAATCACGATGAGGAAAGCACTCTCATTGGTTCGCGTAACGCTGATCTCGCCAGCACGCGGTCCAAATACAACGTCGTCGGAAGGCCGCTGGCGGCTTCGCAGGAGACATGTCACCCGCGTGATCAACTCGAATCGATTTGAAGTCAGTGCATCGTGGATGGGCCCGGCGTCCCATCGGACCAAGTGCCGGCCAAAACCATGAAGATGGTCACCCTTTCTTCCGGGTCGTTCGCTGCTATTACCGGAGAACCAGGGAGATTCGCTCCCCAGCTTTTCATGGCATCGCCCGGAATGAAAAACATGACATGCGGATGCCAGTTCATGCCGTCGTCGCTCAGATACTGCTGCTTCGCCATCATGTAGCACATCGCTCCGGGAGCCAGCGCGGGTAGTTCCTTCTTTTCCAATGCGGACGTAGTAGCCGCGAGGATCTGTGCTTTAGATTTTCCCGCCAGCAC
>Ga0210401_10003363_pt1 | contig 17130 bp, 18 predicted proteins | sample IncBWH32MmetaG_FD_150866 | JGI IMG/M metagenome (GOLD analysis project Ga0210401, IMG submission 150866) | Forest soil microbial communities from Barre Woods Harvard Forest LTER site, Petersham, Massachusetts, United States - Inc-BW-H-32-M | ecosystem: Environmental > Terrestrial > Soil >... | reverse complement strand
AGGTGATGAGCGAGCTGGATATCGCCGAGCGCCGCATCCCACAGGACGGCCGTTTCCGCGTGCGCTACAAAACTCGCCTGATCGATTTCCGCGTGTCCATCATGCCGACCATTCATGGCGAGGACGCTGTGCTCCGCGTGCTGGACAAAGAGTCGATGAGCGAAAAGTTCGCCAAGCTATCGCTCGAAGTCGTGGGATTTTCGGACGCCGATCTGACGAAGTTCCGACGGTATATCAAAGAGCCCTACGGAATGGTGCTGGTGACCGGCCCCACCGGCTCGGGCAAAACCACCACGCTGTATGCCGCTGTCAGCGAGATCAAGAATGACGAAGACAAGATCATCACTGTCGAAGACCCGGTGGAGTATCAGATCAAAGGCATCACGCAGATTCCAGTGAACGAGAAAAAAGGGCTGACGTTCGCGCGCGGGCTGCGTTCCATCCTGCGTCACGATCCGGACAAGATCATGGTGGGCGAAATCCGCGACCAGGAAACCGCCCAGATCGCCATCAACGCCGCGCTCACCGGCCACCTGGTATTCACTACAGTTCACGCCAACAACGTGCTGGACGTGCTGGGACGCTTTTTGAACATGGGCGTCGAGCCGTACAACTTCGTTTCGGCGCTCAACTGCATCCTGGCGCAACGGCTGGTGCGCGTGATCTGCACCTACTGCAAGGCGCCGGTGAAATATCCGGATTCTTATCTGGTGGAGAGCGGTCTGAATCCGGACGAATGGCGGGATGTCGTTTTCCAGGAAGGCCCCGGTTGCTTTGAATGCGGCGGCACCGGATTCCGTGGCCGCACGGCTATTCATGAGCTATTGGATTTGAGCGAGCACATTCGCGAGATGATTCTCGACAAGCGGCCGGCGTCGGAGATCAAGCGCGTCGCCCGCGATGAAGGCATGACGTTCCTGCGCGAATCGGCTCTCGACAAAGCGCGGAGTGGAGTGACCACATTGAAGGAGATCAACAAGGTGACCTTCATCGAAGGATGACGCCTCATTAACCATGACATCGCTGACCAGCTTCCTGCAAGATCCTCCGCCCGCCTACGCCTTCGAGTTGTCGGAGGCCGGCCTGGCGTGCGCGCGCGTAGCCGAGCCGTCGCAGGTCAACTTCACCCCGTTTCAGAGGGGCGTCATGCAGGTATCGCCGGCACACGATAATCTCCATCAACCTCAGGTGGTTCAGGAAAAGATTCAATCCCTGGCGCCGCCCAATGGACATCGCAAACGCCGTGCCGCGCTGATTCTTCCGGATTATTGCGCGCGGGTCGCGGTGCTCGATTTCGACAATTTTCCGACCGATCAGGAAGAACAAGTCGCTCTGTTGCGTTTCCGGATGAAAAAGAGCGTGCCCTTCGACGTTGATACCGCGATAGTCAGCTACGCCCTACAGGCTCGCGGCACGGGTACGGGCGCGAAGGTCGAAGTGCTGGCGGCATTGATGGGATCTGAAATCGTGGCTCACTATGAAGCTCCGTTCCGGACCGCCGGTTTCCACCCCGGCATGATCACCACTTCGTCGCTGGCCGCCCTGAACCTCTGCCACCCGGACGGGATCACCATGCTGGTCAAGATCGGTGGGCGTGTTCTTTCAGTCCTGGTTCTGGTTGGCAGCACGATCAAGCTGGCCCGCTGTGTCGAAACCGATGGAGCCCGGCCGGAAGAAATCGAAGCCGTTCTTCATCCCACCGTGGCTTATATCGAAGACGAGCTGAAAGCCACACCTCAGCGAATCTGGATGTGCGGATTCGGCGAGGAGAGCGCCGAGCTGGCCCGGCAGTGGAACGCGGAATGGGGCGTCGCCGTGGAACAGCTTCGATCGCGTTTCGGAGCGCCCGGAGGGAACGATGCCGGACTGCGCGGATACCTGGAATCGGTGGCGAGGTGAATATGGCGATCCATGTCCCCATCAATCTTGCCAGTGAGCCCTTCCGGCGCGATCGTTCGATGCTGGTGGCGTCGGCGGTCTTGGGTGTGGCGCTGGTGGCATTGCTGGGCTTCCAAATCTCAACTATCGTTCACGAGCGCCACCAGGCCGCCGATATTCGCAACACCATCGATAGGCTGAATGCGCAACTGCGGACCATCAGCGCCGAGCAGGCCAAATTGAACGCTACCTTGAGAAGGCCCGAGAACGCCGAAGTGCTGGAGCGCAGCCTGTTCCTGAACACCTTGATTGATCGCAAGGCCATCAGTTGGTCGAAGATCTTCGCCGACCTGGAGAAGGTGCTGCCCTACAACGTGCGTCTGGTGTCGGTCCGCTTACCGGAGGTGGATTCCGAGAACGCGGTCCTGCTGGACATGCTGGTAGGCGCAAAGGAAGTGCAGCCCGTACTCGAATTATTGCGCAAGCTGGAAGCATCACCGCAGTTCGGACCGCCGGAAGTTCCCAACTCGATGCCGCCTTCTCAAACCGATCCGTATTTCCGATATCACGTGAGCGTGAGATATGCCCAGAAATTTTAGCCTGAAGGCCGCGGGTCCCGCCAATCCGCGATCGGTAATCCGGCTGGTGCTGGGCCTGTTGATCGCCGCCAACCTGGTGGCCGGTTATTTCGTGCTCCGGCCTTTGGGCGGCTCTCCGCAGGAACTTCGCCAGCAGGTAGCGGAGATGCGGATCCAGATTCGACAGCAGCAGGGAACCGTCGATCGAACCCGGCTCATGGCCGGCAAGATCGAGATTGGGCGCGGGGAAGGCGACAAGTTCATGAGCAAGTATTTTCTGCCTCGCCGGAGCGCCTATTCTGTTGTCATGGCCGAGCTGAACGACCTGGCGATGCAGGCGAAAGTGACAGCCAAGGAAAGCGCCAACGCCATCGAGCCTGTCGATGGTAGCGACGTTTTGGACATGATGCAGATCACCGCCAATTACGAAGCCAAATATGAAGATCTGGTGCACTTCGTGAACATGATCGACAAGGCAGACCGGCTGCTGGTGATGGAGAGCTTGAACGCCACTCCGCAGCAAGGCGGCGGCAAACTCAACGTGATGATGAAGCTGGATACGTTTGTCATTGAGGACGGCTCCGGGAAATGAACTTGAAACTCAGCGGAGTTGGAGCGGAGCCGAAAAAGATCGCGATCCTGGTTGGGCTGGGTGCGATTGCTGGTTATTTCTATATCAGCAATAGCAATTTCGGGAGCTCTTCGACTCCGGCGCCGGCCAGTACCGCTCAGCCCGCTGCGGGTTCACGAATAACAGCGCGTCCAGGCGGGCGGGTCGGCGGAAGAGTCACGCAAAAGGGTCTCAACGGCAATTCGCGAGAGTTTAAGCCGAGCCTCAAGCCTTCAGGCATCGAGCCCTCGAATATCGATCCGACTCTGCACTTGAATCTGATGGCGAAACTGCAGGGTGTCCAGGTGGAAGCCGGTGGCCGGTCTCTGTTCGAAATCGGCACGGAACCGGCCGCTGTACTGAAAGGGAAGGATCCGGGGCCGATCGTTGTGGTCAAGCCGTTTGTCGGCCCACAACCTCCGCCGCCTCCTCCACCGCCGCCGCCCGATCCGAAAGCTCCCCCCATTCCGCTCAAATTCTACGGCTTCGTGAACCCGTCCAAAGCCACTAACAAGCGCGCCTTCTTTCTGGACGGCGAAGACATCATTATTGCCGGCGAAGGCGACATGGTGAAGAAGCGCTACAAGATCGTGCGGATCGGAGTAAACTCGGCGGTAGTGGAGGATACAGACTTCAAGACCAACAATCAGCAGACGCTGCCGCTGGAAGCGGAGATGGCGGGATGAAACGCAAACCAGAATCGGGCTTTGCGCTACTCATGGTGTTCCTGCTCGGTGCAATCATCGGCATCACGCTTTACATGGAGATGCCGCGGGTCGCTTTTGAATCGCAGCGCGCGCGCGAGCAGTTGCTGATCGACCGCGGCCTGCAGTACCAGCGCGGCATCCAGCTTTTCTACCGCAAATACCGGACGTATCCGCAAAACATGGACGATCTGGAAACCACCCGCAACATCCGGTTTCTGCGCCGCCGGTATACCGATCCGATGACCGGCAAGGCCGAGTGGCGGATCATTCACGTGGGGCCCGGAGGCGTGCTGACCGATTCGCTGATCAAGCCCGCCACCCCGCCCGGAACCGGACCGAACGGCGCCGGTTCCCAAACGGCTGGAAACCAACCTGGTGGGGCGGCCGGCGCCCTGACCGGGAGTTCGCAGACCAGCGCGCCCACCTCGGGTAGTGCTTCGACGTCGGGAACTTCGGGAACTTCCGCTAACGGGACACAGCCGGAGCCTCCGGGTCTCAACATGGCCAACCGCCGGCCGAGCGATCGCATTCTGACCGGACCGGAACAGCCGCCTGCCCCTGTTTCTCCGGATAACGATCCCAATCAACAGCCAATTCAGCCGCAATACCCGGGGCAGCCGGTGCAGGCGCAATACCCTGGCCAACCGCAATATCCTGGACAGCCGGTGCAGCCGCAATATCCTGGGCAACCGGTGCAGCCACAGTACCCCGGCCAACCGGTGGATCCGTCGCAGCCTGTGCAACCGCAATATCCGGGGCAGCCGCAATATCCGGGGCAACCGCAATATCCGGGGCAACCTCTGGGTCAACCAGGCCAGCCAGTGGATCCATCGCAGCAGCCCAATCCCGCAGTGCCGCAATACCCAGGACAACCTGTATATCCCGGTCAACCGCAATATCCGGGACAACCTGGGTATCCCGGGCAACCCGCATATCCTGGGCAACCGCCTCAGCCAGGGCAGCCCGCGTATCCCGGGCAGCCTGTGTATCCCGGGCAACCCGCATATCCGGGACAACCTCAGTATCCGGTACAACCTGGCACTCCCGGTCAACCGTATACCTATCCGCAGATTATTCCCGGACAGGTCCCGCCACCGGTTCAACCGGCCCAGCCATATAATCCGTTAGCGCAGCCCACTCAGCAGCCGGGCCAGCCATATAATCCGAACCAGCCTTTTAACCCGAACCAGCCTTTTAACCCGAACCAGCCTTTTAACCCGAACCAGCCTTTTAACCCGAACCAGCCAAATCCCGTTGGCGGCGGAGTCGCTCCCACCGGAAACACGTCACTGGGGCAGCAGAACCCCGCGGTGGGACTCATTCAGCAGATCCTTACGTCGCCACGGCAGGCTCCCTCAACCACCGGCGCGTTGACCGGCGGAGGCACAGGTATCGCGGGAGTGGCAAGCACCGCGGAAGGGAAAGGAATTCACGTCGTCAATGACCACACCAAGTACAAAGAGTGGGAGTTCGTCTACGACTTGAAGAATGACAAATCCGTGCTGGGAGCGGCAGCCGGAGTGCAACAGCAGCTGCAACAGCAGCAGTTGCAACAGCAGCAAGGCGGGTCTTTTGGAACCGGGCCTCTAAGCCCGAACCAGCCTCAAACTCCGACACAGACGCCCACGCCCACGCCGGCTCCTGCGCCAACGCCGAATCAATAGGCCAGCAGGGTTACTTCGCCGAGGCCTTGCTCGGTACAAACTTCGATTCTCAGGTCGGCGACCTCATTGCTTCGGTAATGGACCTGATAACTGGCCGTCAGATACGCGCACAGGCCGGTGAGCGTTTGCGGCGCCGAATCTTCGTTCGTCCCCAGCAGCCATTGGCCGCCCGTATCAGCGCAGATATCGCGCCACGGAGCTTGGCGCGGGCTGACTGCATGGATGGTAATTTCAGTTCCCCTGGCCGCACCCATGATTTCCCGAAGCACGCCCGCATCGGGAGCGGGGCACGAACCATCGTCCAAAACAATGAGATGCCGGCGCCCCCGTCCGCGCGACATCGAGGCTATGAGCGAGCGCACGGCGTGCGGAAGGCTGCCGGACGAGGAAAGCCGCGGCTTACGAATTTTGATGGCTCTCTCCACGGCCGCGGGATCCAAAATGAAACGCAACTCAGCAGCCGATTCTTCCGGAGTGAAATTCGCTTCCGGCCCCTCGGACCGGCAATATTGGAGCATCATCCGGCCATCGATCTTGCGCTTGAGTTGGAGACAGCTTTCCAAGGCTTGTTCGTAAACGCCGGGCGTCTCAAGAGGCGCCGTGTTTCTCGGGACCGCGAAGGCGATCGAAAGCGGTATCTTTTCCAGCACCGGGCGGACGTTGTAGTCCGGTATCAAATCATTCTTTTCCCACAGAGCGAGTTGAGTGGCCTTCAGACCAGCGATGGGGTGACCCGCCGGCGACAGCGGCATTTTGTGGATTTCCCTGAAGCCTTCGGTCTGGCTTTTTCGGCGCAGAGCAGGCAGCCGCAGCGCAGGCAGCGCAGCCAGGCGCGACCGCTTTTGCTTCAACTTCGCGAAGGCTCGAAAGACGTAGGGCCGGAGCGCCGGAGTGGATTCCTTCATCAATCGCGCCAGCACGGGCAAGAAACGAAGGTCTCCGGTCTCCCCGATCAGCCAGATTCCGGTCTTGCGAAAGCCGTTATCGGTGTGAGCGATCATGGTCAGGATCGAGCCAATGGCCGAGGGCATACCTAACCTATACAGGCCCTGGATACCGTTTCCGGCCGCGTTGGCTCGCACCCGGCTGTCAGACCCGCTCATCTGATGCGAGACCCACTTGACATCCTGGTTGGATTTCCCCACCAGCAAGGCGGCCTTGGAACGAACCTGGAGATTGGGATGGTGCAGAAGTTGGGCAAGTAGCAAGCTACGGCCGCGATCCGAAGTCTCAGCCATGACCTCCAGCAGCCTCAAGCCAGCGAGGCTTTGGGGGCTTGCTCGGCTTCGCTGGCAGCCGGCTTGCTTTCGGTCGTCAACAGCATCTTGGCCAGGGTCATATCGAACAGCGGTTCGACGCGAGACATTCGCTTCGCCAGCGCGATCGATTCCGGTTTGGTGAAGAGGGCCGGATCGCAAAGATTCTTGAGAACCAGGTTCTTGGAGTGCAACAGCGCCAAAACATGATAGAAACCCGGTGTGTCAGGAGCGGCCCGCAACGTCGGTGGGTGATAGGGCAGTAGGAGAAGGAGGTAGGACTGCCTACCCCCGCTTAGATAAACATCTCTTCGTCACTGGTGGCTTGGGCTACGCTGGGCCGGTTGTTGCGAGCGAGGAAGGCGAGGGCAGCCCGAATGCCGGCCGCGATCCCATTGAGCTCCTGAAGAGGACGCATAATTCCGTTATGCACGGTGGCGACAGTTTCATGCGCCCGGTTGATGGTATCGTCGAGGACCAGCTCCACCCGCTCTATCTGCACCTTGGCTCGCGCGGTAGCATCGCTGACCACTTCTTCCACCATGGCGAGCTGGCTCTTGGCGGATGCCAGAATATCGTTGGTCCGGCTAGTGATCTCCAGGATCTGCACTCTGCTCTGCTCCACGGTAGCCTTGGTGGATTCGACCAGCGATTCCACTTTAGGCACCAAGGGAGAGATCTTATCCACCAGAGGATTGATCTTCTCCTGCAGCATCTTGGTTTTCTGATAGAGGGCCACCAGCATTCCGGCCTGAATGCAGAGCGCGACCGCGGCGATAATCACGAAGGCCGCCATGATATAGAGCAAAGTGGTCTGGTCCATGGTAAGTTACCCTCCCTTAGCAGGGATCAGAGGCCTTGCGTGGCGTCCGGGGAAACGCCGGTGACAGCCTCACGATAGGCTTGTTTGCCAGCGTCGACGGCCGCGGCCAGGTGGTCGCGCTGCCTGGAGACCGCGCTCTTACCTCTTTCAATCGTTTCGCTGGCGGTTTCGCGTAACTCGACGCCGCGCCGCCGCAGGTAATCTTTGCTCTCATCGGCCTTCGAACGGATCAGGTCGCGCGTCTCGGCGCCGGAGTTCGGAGCAAACAGTAAACCAACCGCCACTCCGAGACCAAGGCCTAAAAAGAAATAAGAGAATTTATTGTCATCCTCCATGGTTGTTATCCTTTCTCAGTGCTTTCTACTTCTACAATACCAGTGTCTACTCTGATAGTGTCCTCTTAGATGACTAAACGCAAGCCTAAACTGTTTCAGGAAACGGAGCTCCTGAATTATGCGGTTCAGGTGCTGGGAGGACGGGCGCATTCGAGCGGCGAGCTGCGCGAAAAGCTGCGCCGCCGCGCCGAGCGGGCTGAAGACGTAGACGCGGTGCTGGCCAAGCTGAAGGAGCTTAAATACCTGGACGACCGGCGATTCGCCGAGAGCTATGCGGCTTCGCGCCTGGAGAATCAAGGCCTTGGGAAAATGCGGGTGTTGCGCGATCTGCGGCAGCGCCGCGTGGCTCCACAACTGGCCGAGCAGGTGACCGAGAAGACCTACCAGGAGACCAATGAGGAGAACCTGATCGAGGAGTTCCTCAAACGGAAATACCGCGGGAAGAAGCTGGGAGAATTCCTGGCTGAGGAGAAGAACCTGGCGGCGGCCTTTCGGCGGTTGCGCTACGCCGGGTTCGCCGCGGGAACGTCGATTCGCGTGCTGAAGCGCTATGCCAAGCAGGCCGAGGAGTTGGAGGCGCTCGAGCCGGAAGACTTGGGGGAGCCGGAAGCATAGCGCTCTTTGGCCGGGTTCACGTAAACCGAAAACTTCGTCTGACATTTACCTAACTGCGAACAAACAGTCACCGATTTGCAATCTGCGGCTGCTAGCGTTGACTGTTGCAATACGTGTCGAGCATCCATCTCAGTAACATCCCGAAACTTTTGAGGAGAGATTATCAATGAAAGCGAACATCGCAAGAAGGCGAACCGCGGCCGCGGTCAGACTTACGGTTTTTTCGATCGCTACTCTGGCAGGCGTCTTAAGCGCCTATGCCCAAAACGGGAGTGCATACTTCTATCCCGGCAACCTGGTGGTCACCCGCAGTTTTTATGTGGACACGGGCAGCATTACGGCCGGCGTGACAGTTCTGCCCCCAAACTGCTCGCCCTCCAACTGCCCAACGCCTATGACCGCGGTGGTTAGCAGCGCCTATCCGTACGTTTTTAATAACGATACTGTCGATGGCAACTTCGGCATCACCTCCAAGATCTTTCTGGACCAGATCAGCCCCACCGGCATGCTCATCACCTCACTCGAAGTGCCCAATAGCTCCCAAAACGGAGTCCCGCCCACCAAGGATCAAGTGGTCACCAGTTTCTCCTCGAAATCGGAATTGGCGTTGAACCTGTCGACTGGTGGCGACTACCTGACGTTCATTGGCTATTTGGCGCCGATCGGCGCAATTGACGTCTCGAATTCCAATACGCCGGGAGAAATCGATCCGACGGTTTCCCCCGGAAACAACTACTACCGTTCCGTGGCGCAGGTCGACCAGCACGGGAAATTTCACATTACGAAAACCAACGCCTATACCGGCGACAATGGCCGCGCGGCGATCCTGAACGACTCCCTGGGCGCGAACCTGGTCTACATGGCCGGCAACGCGGGCAACGGCACACAGACTCCCCAGCCGGTCGGCGTCATTATTAGCACCGGCGCGCAGATGTTGATGCCCGAGGTCAAGGCGGAAGTCGCGCAAGATCCAGGAACCCCCACGGCGGTGGGGAGCTTCAACATTGCCCAGTTAAACGATAAGCTGGATAAAATCGGAAAAGACACCAACTTCCGCGGCCTCACGATTTTCGACAACGTGCTCTATTACAGCAAAGGCAGCGGCGGCAACGGCATCAACACCGTCTACTTCGTCGATACCACCGGCTCGGTGTGCACGGACACGAATGGCGTGGGCCTGCCCGTCCCCGGAGCCAGCCTTCCGACCTCACCACTGGCTTACAACACCGACCCAACTGTCATTCAAACCGATGGCCTCCAACCTTACAATATGTGCGTCTTAAAGGGCCTCCCGACGGTCCTCGCCAAGAAAAGCACCGCGAGTTTTCCTTTCGGCATCTGGTTTGCGAACTCCACCACGCTGTACGTCGCCGATGAAGGCAACGGCAACAACGGCGGAGGCACAGGCCCGGGTTTCTACGCGCCCGCTCTGCCCGCTAGTAACCCGACTGCCGGACTTCAGAAGTGGGTCTTCAATGCAGGCGCCGGTGAGTGGCAGCTAGCCTACACGCTGAAGAATGGCTTGAACCTCGGCGTACCGTACTCGTACGTGATCCCCGGTTATCCGGCCGGGAACAACTCCGGACCCGGAGGAAGTGGTTCTCCGTGGCAGCCGGCAAACGACGGCCTCCGCAATATCACGGGCGTCGTGAATGGCGACGGGACCGCGACTATCTACGCCGTCACCTCCACCATCAGCGGAAGCGGCGACCAGGGCGCCGATCCAAACCAGCTGGTCGCGATCACGGATACTTTGAGCGCCGGCGGCCCTAATCCTCCGGCCGGGGAAAGCTTTACCATAACCAGAACGGCCGGCTACGGCGAAGTCCTGCGCGGCGTCGCCTTGGCGCCGGGAACAGCCTCGCACTAGAGCCGCAAGTGGGGCGGGCGACCGTAGCCCGCCTCTTCCACAATTCTGAGTCACGCCGCATCTGGATTTCCGCCCACTAGAAGCCGTCTCATCCTCGACAATCAGGCACCCTAGAGGCCATATAATCGACGTGAGGTGTACGATGAGTTCGGAAAACAGCGCACCAAGGTTTGGTCTAATTCCGCTGCTGTTCTCGATTTTGTCGGTAGCGGCCGCTCAACCCGGTAACTGGACGCAGCAGATGCCTGCAACCAGTCCCTCACCGCGGGACACGCTCGCATTGGTCTACGATTCCGTCCGTAACAACGTCGTTTTGTTTGGGGGAGTGGACAGTAACGGAAGCGCCCTCGGCGATACGTGGACCTGGAACGGTACGAACTGGACCCAGGCATCGCCTCAGACCAAGCCCCCAGCTCGATTCGAGCACGCCATGGCGTATGACACGATGCACCAACAGTCCGTCTTGTTCGGCGGACAGACGCCGCAACTGCTCAACGACACGTGGGTGTGGGACGGCAGCAAATGGGCGCAGATAACGCCCAACCGCAGGCTCGGAATTCACACTCCATGGCGTACGATTCCACTCCACGTCCACGTGTCGCCGACGAAGCCTCCGGCGTAGCCGCCGAATAAGACAACTTGGTCGTGCGTGGAAGCTCGACTGCATCGTCGTCTCCAACAGTCGGAGCCGTAGTCAGTGCCTCGGCCTTCGGGGGATTCGCGAGCGTCGCGCCGGGCTCCTGGGTCGAGATCTACGGAACGAACCTCGCGCCCGACACACGTCCCTGGGCCGGCTCGGATTTCACCGGCAACAACGCACCTACATCGCTCGACGGCGTTTCGGTAACGATTGGGGGCCAAAGCACGTTTGTAGATTACATTTCCGCCGGCCAGGTTAACGCGCAGTTGCCGTCTAACATCGCCACCGGGAGCCCGCTGCAACTTACGGTCACCAACGGCGGCGTAACCAGCGCACCCGTGAACGTGACGGTGAACGCTATCCAGCCCGGCCTGCTCGCGCCGGATTCGTTCAAAGTCGGTGCGAATCAGTACGTCGTGGCGCAACATTCTGACGGAGCTTATGTTCTTCCAGCGGGCGCGATCTCGGGCATCAATTCGAGGCCAGCCCAGCCCGCCGAGACGCTGGTGATCTACGGCGTTGGATTCGGCAAGGTCACGCCCGACTTTCCTGCCGGCGAGATCGTCACCGGAGACAATAAGCTAGCCATGACCTTCCAGCTGAATTTCGGACAGGCGCCCGCACAGCTCTCGTACGAAGGACTGTCGCCGAACTACGTGGGGCTATATCAGTTCAACGTGGTGGTTCCGGCAGTGCCGGATAGCGACCTGGTTCCGCTAACGTTCAACATGGGTGGCACACCCGGTACGCAGACGCTTTACATAGCAGTGCACCAGTAAGCGCGATGAAAAAACTACTTTACTTACCTGCGGGAGTCACCGGAGCTTAGCATAGGTTGGTTGGGTGTATACTAGCCGACAAGCATGGAAGGAGCGCTGGAATGAGACTATTTGCTGTTGTCACAAGTTTGTGCGTCATCGCCGGGTTGACCGTAACCGTCGCCCAAACGCCGAAGCCGAAGCGGATCAATCGCGCGATCGAGCTGCTGGAACAGGGCCAGCCGATCTACTATGCAGGATCACACAATGGTACGGCAGGCACTTTTGAGCAGGGCAAACAAGACGCGCAAACGTTTGCCGATTACATCAGCTATGACATGGAAGCCGCGCCGTACGATATCGCGGGCCTAGCTGCCTACATGCAAGGGCTGGCGGCTGGCGGCCCGACGCGGACCGGGCATCGGACTCCAGCAGTCATCGTGAATGTTGCCGCCCGGGGCACCGATGAAGCTTCAGTGCGTGCGAATTCCTGGATGTTCGAACAGGTGCTGGCGACAGGTGTCCATGGCATTCTTCTGGTGCATGCGGACACGCCCGGCGCGGTACGGGCTTTGGTGGAAGCGGTACGCTATCCCAACCGCGAACAGGGCGTAGGGCAGGCAGGACTCAAGGAAGGGACGCGCGGCGCTCACGGAGCGGCCATGGCAGCCAAGATCTGGGGCGTGTCGACGGAAGAGTATATGCAGAAAGCGGATCCCTGGCCGCTCAACCCGAACGGCGAATTGCTGCTGGGCGTCAAAATCGAGGACAAGGTTGCGCTCGCCAACGTCGAGGAGACTTTGAAGGTGCCGGGCATCGGGTTCGGCGAAGGTGGCCCCGGCGATATGGCGCTATCTCTGGGAGTCAAGAGCGGCGATCCAAGACTTCTAGCGGCCGAAGCGCGGATTTTTGCCGCGGCCAAGTTGCACAAGCTGGCGTGGATCGGGATCACACCCAATCACACGGCCGAGGACATCAAGGCGGGTTTCATGATCGGATCCGGCGAGCAAACAGCGGCGGCCGGGCGTAAGGTCACCAGCCGCGCGATGCCCTACTAAGGGCTCGGTCGCACTAGCCGCGAGCCTCGGTAGCTCGCCAAATATTTGTCGCGCCGCAACAGGTTACCATTGGAACGATGACATGGTATTCTTCTGCCCGCTCGCTTGTCCGGATGTCCGTTTGTCTAGCTGCCTCGCTTGCCGTGCCCGCCTGTTTCGGAGGGGCGGCCGAACGGCAGCAGGCACAAGCGCAATTGCTCGATCGCGCTGAACTGCCCTGCACGAATTGCTTCTTCGGAACGGGCGACTATTATTATTGCTTTGCGGTGGACAATCAGGTCCTGGTCGCCTATCAAAGGACCCGCGTACTCAACTGGACGGACGGGTCGAAGAACTACTTGACGAAGGTCCACCACGGATGGACTGTCTGGACCGCGCCCGGCGAGACTGTGCCCATAAGCTTCGACGAAAAGCACATCTGGGTTACACGCCCGGACGGAAAACAAGTAAGGCTCACTGAGAGCTACTCGCGCGACATCTTCACCAATGACCGCTGCCGGGAGGCGGTGAAGGCGAAGGCGCATTAACGGCGTTGCGGCGGAGCGCTTAGTGGCAAACGAAATGTAACACTAACTCCGGGCCCGCATCACACCTGCAAGAGCCCAGGGATCGGGCTGCCCTGATTATCATTTGATGAAGTTCATGAAATGAGTACCGCGACTGGGTCAACGGGGATTAGCGCCCGGCGCTGGATCTTAGTGAGCGCGGCTATCGTGGCGATTGGCGTAGTCGTGGCAGCGATTCTGCTCGCCTTGAACTGGCCGTTCACCCAAACGGCTGTTACAAAGACGCTACAGGATCGGTTCGCCAGGCAAGTGCAGGTGCGCAAATTCCGAGGCACCTATTTTCCGCCAGGCTGCGTGGCCGAGGGAGTCGAATTCCTCCACCGGAAACGCAAGGATCTGCCGCCGCTGATCACAATAGAAACGTTGACGCTTCGCACCGGTTACACCGGGCTGCTGAGAACTACAAAGCTGATAGATTTTGTCCGAGTGGAAGGATTGCACATCCGGGTGCCCCCGAAGAATCCTGGTGCCACGCAAGAAACGTTCCCGCTTACCAACAGCGTCTCCGGCAAGACTGTGACGATTGGCGAAATCACTACCGACAACGCCGTGGTGGAATTTCTGACAAAAGATCCGGCGGAGGACCGGTTCATGCTGAAGATCGACCATTTGACCCTGGATCACGTGGCCGAAAACGACCCGGTCACGTACCACGCCCGGTTCAATAACACTGAGCCGCCGGGCGAGATCCGTTCCGACGGACGGTTCGGTCCATGGAACGACGACGATCCCGGCAGCACACAACTTTCGGGATCGTACACGTATGAGCACGTCAAGCTCGGAGTGTTCGAAGGCATCGCAGGAACTTTGTCCTCCCAAGGGAAATTTAGCGGCACGCTCGGCCATATCGACGCCGCAGGGAACGTGGACGTACCCGATTTCGCCGTTTCCGGAAGCCGCCATCCGGTGCGCTTGGCGTCGAACTTTCAGGCTGTTGTGGATGGAACCAACGGGGACACTCATCTCACCCGCGTAGAATCGCATTTCGGGAGAACCACCGTGATTTCCGAGGGCGACGTAAAAGGCCACGCGGGCCAGCACGGAAAAACCGTTATGCTCAACGTGAATGTCCCGCAAGGCCGCATCGAGGACCTGTTACGCCTCTTCACGGGCTCGGCCCAACCCGCGCAAATTGGCAATGTCCGGTTGCGGACGAGGGTGGAGTTGCCGCCCGGGCCACAGGCATTCTTAAGACGGCTGCGCCTGGATGGCGAATTCGGAATTGGCAGTGGCCACTTTACGGACCCTCAAATCCAGGAGCCGGTAAACCGGCTCGCAGAAAGCGCGCGCGGCGAGACTAAGCACCAAGAGGAAGCGGATAAGACGATGGTGCTTTCGAATCTCAAGGGCCACATCTCGGCGAATGAAGGAATTGCGAAGCTTTCCAAGGCCTCGTTCACTGAGCCCGGGACGCTGGCTGAAATGGAAGGCACGTTCGATCTGATCGATAAGAAACTAAATCTGCGAGGCGTCCTGCATACCAGCGGAAAGTTGGCGGATACGAAGTCCGGCTTCAAGTCCCTGGTGTTAAAAGCGATGAACCCGTTCCTGAAGAAGAAATCGATCACCGTGGTGCCATTTGTGGTTACGGGCACCTCGGATGATCCCTCTTTTGCGCTAGATCTCACCGCGAAACGCTAACGGCCGAAAACATCAGCTGGATACCCATCGAGGTACGAGAATGGGATCATGACTGGCGTGCGAATGGACAAGTGGCTCTGGGCCGCACGATTCTTCAAGACGCGCTCGCTCGCCGGGCGGGCCTGCGAACTCGGCAGGATCGAGTCCAATGGACAACCGGCCAAGGCGGCGCGCGAGGTACGGGTCGGCGATCTGTTGCGAGTGAAGAACCCCAGCGGCGAGTTCCAGATCGAGGTCCTGGCGCTGAGCGAGATGCGTGGTCCGGCGCCGGTGGCACAGAAGCTGTATCGCGAAACAGAATCCAGCCGCGAGTTGCGGCTCAAGCTGGCCGACGAGCGTAAGACCATGCCGCGTACTGAAACAACGCGGGATGGCAAGCCATCGAAGCGCGATCGCCGGGAAATCGCCCGGCTGCGAGGAAGAGCTTGATCCGCTCTGTTACGTTGGTATTAGCGGCGGATGATTTCTTTCTCGAATATAAGCAAGCAGTACGGCAAGCAGCTCATCTTCGTGGACGCCTCCTTTCAGTTGAACCCCGGCGAGAAGGTGGGACTAGTCGGCCCCAACGGCTCCGGCAAGACCACGCTCTTTCGCATGGTGGTGGGGGAGGAAGAGCCCGACGACGGCGAAGTCTCGGTTCCGAAGAGACTGACCATCGGATATTTCCGCCAGGATGTGGAGGAGATGAGCGGCCGGCCGGTGTTGGATGAGGCGATTGCAGGCAGCGGACGGATTGGCGATCTGCACCACGAGCTGGAGGATTTGCAGAAGGGCCTCGAAGATCCAGCGCGCGCGAGCGAAATGGACCGAATTCTCGCTCGCTTCGGCGAGGTGCAGGAAGAGTACGAGCATCTCGGCGGATACTCGCTCGAGGCGCAAGCCCGCGAGGTGCTGCATGGGCTCGGGTTCAGCGATGACCAGATCGATGGCGACGTCGGGGCGCTGTCCGGCGGCTGGAAGATGCGCGTCGCTCTGGCCCGCGTGCTGCTGGGCCGTCCGGACGTGCTGCTGATGGACGAGCCCACCAACCACCTCGACATCGAATCGATCATCTGGCTGGAGGATTTCCTCAAATCCTACCCGGGGGCGCTGCTGATGACTTCGCACGACCGCGAGTTCATGAACCGCATCGTCTCGCGGATCGCCGAGATTAATGCGGGCGAGATCATCACCTACTCCGGCAACTACGACTTCTACGAGCGCGAACGTGCTATCCAGGATGCCAATCTGCAGGCGGCTTTCACACGGCAGCAGGCCATGCTGGCCAAAGAGCAGCGCTTTATCGACCGCTTTCGGACGCACGCCGCCAAGGCCGCCCAAGTGCAGAGCCGCATCAAGGCGCTGGATAAGATCGAAAAGGTGGAGCTTCCCCGGAAACGGCAGGTGGTGAGGTTTGAGTTCCGCGTGCCGCCGCGCTCGGGCGATCAAGTCGCGGTTATCGAAGACCTGCACAAGAGCTACGGATCGCAGACCATCTACCGTGGATTCAATCTCACCATCCGGCGGGGCGAACGCTGGGCCGTGATGGGACGGAACGGCGCAGGCAAGACCACTCTGCTCAAAATGATCGCCGGCGCGAGCGAGCCCGATGCTGGAAGCGTGACGCTGGGCGCGAGCCTGACCATGGGCTACTTCGCGCAGCAGGCGCTGGACGTTCTGGATCCGGATTTAACCATCATTGAGCAACTTCAGCGCGATTTCCCGCAGGACGGCATCGGCTCACTGCGTACGCTAGCCGGCGCGTTCCAATTCTCGGGCGACGATGTAGAGAAGCGGATCGGGGCGCTGTCGGGCGGCGAAAAATCGCGGCTTGCGATGGCGCGCATGCTTTATAATCCTCCCAATTTCCTGGTGCTGGACGAACCTACTAATCACCTGGATTTAGCGACCAAGGAAATGCTGGTGGAGGCGCTGAAGGATTTCGAAGGCACAATGATTTTCGTGTCGCACGATCGCACGTTCCTGCGGGGGCTCGGCTCGCGAGTGCTGGAGCTGGGCGGCGACAGCGGCAAGGATAGAAGTCCGCTGGTTTATCCGGGATCGTACATAGAGTATGTTCAAAAGACGGGACACGAGGCGCCGGGGATCATACACTGATGCCTGTGGCGCGGAAAGGAACCACTAATGTCTC
>Ga0210401_10003362_pt1 | contig 17133 bp, 13 predicted proteins | sample IncBWH32MmetaG_FD_150866 | JGI IMG/M metagenome (GOLD analysis project Ga0210401, IMG submission 150866) | Forest soil microbial communities from Barre Woods Harvard Forest LTER site, Petersham, Massachusetts, United States - Inc-BW-H-32-M | ecosystem: Environmental > Terrestrial > Soil >... | reverse complement strand
GAAAGTTCTGGTGAACTCGAGCGGCGCGCGGAAGCATGGCGACCTTGGCGGGCTTACGCGGCGATGTACCTGTGGAATATCGCGAACGGCAGCAGCGCACGGGAAAGCGAAGTTGCTGGCAAATCCCAATCAGGTTTGGCGGATTTGGCCACGTCCAGCGATGAGCGCGTCGCCTCACCAACAACCAGTTTGCGCAAAAAGCTCGCGGCGTTAGAGTTTTGAAGGAGCACGGCTTTCTAGCCGTGCCGTAAGTTCTTCGAAAACGATGTACGGCGAGGCCTGAAGCCGCCCCCTTTCAATGCCGCCTCTCACATCTGAAAGGGTTCTTCTGGATCGGGCTCTCGCACCGGAATGTCAGGATTTTCCGGACCATCCGGTGGCTCTTTTATCGGAGGAGGCGAAGGCTCGGGTAATTGGCGCAAGTCGAATTGCATAGCAGCTAAGATGCCGAGAAGGACTCTCGCGGCTACGGTTGGCCTTTGTTGCTAGGTTGATTCTGTCGTGAGATTAATTCTGGCTTACGGTCCCTTGCGCCCCGCGCTATAATATGGGCATGCGTCGCTGGCTGGCAGTTGCGGCCTTGGGCGCGGCTTTGCTAACGCTACCGGCGTGGGGGCAACGTCGCGGCGGAGCCTCGGGAGGCTTCGCGGGACATGCCGGATTTGCTGGCGGCCACGCCATGGTTGGCAGTCGCAGCTCGATGGTCGGCGCACGAGGCTTCCCAGGTGTTCAAAGAGGCGGCGTGCACTTCGTGATGGGTGGTTTTGGTCACCCAGGCCACTCGCCAGTTTTCTTTCACCACCATCATCGCTTCTTCCGGGCTTGGCCCTACGCCGGATATTACGGCTACGGGTATTACGGCTCTCCTTGGGATTATGGCGACGATTCTTACTCGGCAGATTCCCATCAGAACTATCCGGCCTACGATGATTCGAGTGCGTACGCCGATAGCGACCGAGTGCAGGCGCAGATTGATCGCCTGGAAAATGAAGTCGATCGCTTGCGTCAGGAGCGTGAGGCGAGGGAATCACAGTCATCTAAGTCGTCACGCCCGAAGACAGAGTCGCAGGGGACCGAGCTTGTTTTCCGCGACAAGCATACCGAGGAAGTGCAGAACTACGCGATCGTGGGACAGACATTTTGGATACTGAATGCCGAGAAGGCGAGGAAGATCCCAATCGCGCAGCTCGATATCCCGGCGACGCGAAAAGTGAATGAAGATCGCGGGGTCGACTTGCAGTTACCCGAGTGATCTGTAGAGACGTAGCCAGCTACGTCTTTACCGCTGTGGATAACTTAGTCCGCATCCACGAGCGTTTCCCCGCTAGAATGGCCCCCAAGTACATTCAATAAGAGTCCCCATGCCCCAATTCGTCCATCTTCATCTGCATACTGACTATTCGATGCTCGACGGCGCCTGCGACGTGGACCAACTCTGCGAGCGCGCGAAAGCGCTTGGCATGCCCGCGGTTGCCATGACTGATCACGGCAATATCTTTGGGGCGGTGCATTTTGTGAATGCAGCCAACAAAGTTGGGATCAAGCCAATCATCGGCTGCGAGCTCTACATCTGTAAGAAGGACGATCACAACATCGCGCGCACGCCGCCTGACGGCGACACCTATAACCACCTGCTGGTGCTGGCGGAGAACGAAGAGGGTTATCGCAACCTGGTGAAGATCACCTCAGAGGCTTCCTTGCATGGGTTCTATTACAAACCGCGGGTAAGCAAGAAGTTTCTGGCGGAGCACTCCAAGGGATTGATCGGACTATCGGGCTGCCTCAAGGGCGAAGTCGCGGAAAGATTGATGGAGGAGAAGTACGAAGCCGCGCGCGACGCGGCGGTGTTCTACCGCGATATCTTCGGCAAAGACAATTTCTTTCTCGAGATTCAGGATCAGGGGTTGGAGATGGAACATCGGATCCATCCGAACCTGTTTCGGCTGGAAAAGGAGTTGGGCTTGCCCATGGTGGCGACCAACGACAGCCATTACCTTTGCGAAGACGATGCCCACGCGCAGGATGTCATGCTTTGTATTCAGACCGGCAAGTCCATCCAGGACAGCAACCGGATGAAGTTCCAGGGCACGGACTTCTACGTGAAGAGCCACGACGAAATGTTCCGCATCTTCAAAGACGCGCCCGATGTGCTCTCGCGGACCATAGCCATCGCCGAGCGCTGCAGCACGCGCTTAGAGAAAGTCAGCAATCCGTTTCCTCATTTCGACGTGCCTGCGGGTTACACGCTCGATCGCTATTTCGAACACGTCACGCGCGAAGGCTTCGCGCGAAGGCTGGAATTACTGCGAAGCTTGCAGGCTCAGGGACGGGTGAAGCACAGCATCGCGGAATATGAGCAGCGGCTGGCGCGGGAACTCGCCATCATCCAGCAAATGCAGTTCTCGGGATATTTCCTGATTGTCTGGGATTTCATCCGCTACGCCAAGGAGAACAACATTCCGGTGGGGCCGGGCCGTGGCTCGGCGGCAGGATCGCTGGTGTCCTATTCCATGAACATCACCGATCTGGACCCACTGCAGCACGAACTGTTCTTCGAGCGCTTTCTGAATCCCGAGCGCATTTCGATGCCTGACATCGACATCGATTTCTGCATGAACCGTCGCGACGAGGTGATCGATTACGTCACCCGAAAATACGGCCGGGAGAACGTAGCCCAGATCATCACTTTCGGCACGATGGCGGCCAAAGCGGCGATTAAAGACGTGGGCCGCGCGATGGATATTCCGTATGCGGATGTGGACCGAATTGCTAAAATGGTTCCGACTACCCTCAACATTAAGTTGGAGCAGGCGATTAAGGATTCGCCCGCGCTACAGCAGGCTTACGAGAGTGAGCCGCAAGTGCGCCAATTGCTCGATACCGCCCGCAAACTGGAAGGCTTGGTGCGAAACGCGGGCGTACATGCGGCTGGGGTTGTGATCTCGCCGCGGCCGCTCACCGAACTGGTTCCGCTTTTCAAGACCAAGAACGACGAAATCGTCACCGCCTTCGACATGGTAGCCATCGAGAAAATGGGCTTGTTGAAGATGGATTTCCTTGGCCTGACGACGCTCACCATTCTTGATGACACGCTGAAGCTGATCGAGCAGACGCGCAACCAGAAAATCACACTGCCTGAAATTCCGCTCGAGGACAATAAGACCTACGAAAGCGTTTTTCACAAAGGATTAACCTCCGGCATTTTCCAGTTTGAATCGCACGGCATGCGCGACGTTCTGCGCCGCTACCAGCCCAACTCGATCGACGATCTCACCGCCTTGAACGCTCTCTACCGTCCCGGGCCGATCCAGGGCGGCATGATCGACCATTTCATTGATCGCAAACATGGGCGCAAGAGTATCGAGTACGAACTGCCCGAGTTGAAGGAAATGCTGGAAGAAACCTGGGGCGTGATCGTCTACCAGGAGCAGGTGATGCAAATAGCGAACCGCCTCGCAGGCTACTCGCTGGGTGAGGCCGACCTGCTGCGCCGCGCCATGGGCAAAAAGAAGCCCGAAGAAATGGCCAAGCAGCGCGAGCGCTTTGTCGAGGGTGCAGTGCAGCGAGGTTACCCCCCGAAGAAGATCGAAAAGATTTTTGACCTGCTGGCCAAGTTTGCCGAATATGGGTTCCCTAAGGCGCACTCGGCGGCCTATGCGCTGCTGGCCTATCACACCGCCTACCTCAAGACTCATTACTCGGTCGAGTTTATGGCGGCGTTACTGACTTCGGTAACCGGGAATACCGATGACGTAGTGAAATACATCAACGAATGTCGTGAAATGGGAATTGCAGTCGAACCGCCAGACATCAATGTGAGCGCCGCCAACTTCACGCCGCATGGTAGTGCCATCCGCTTCGGTCTAGCGGCCGTTAAGAACGTTGGCCATAACGCCATCCAGTCGATCGTGGCGGGACGCAAAGAATTAGGGCGTTATCGTTCCATTTACGAATTCTGCGAGAAGGTGGATTTGCGGTTGCTGAACAAACGTGTTTTGGAATCTCTGATCAAGAGTGGTGCCATGGATTCCTTGGGCCGGCGCGGCCAGCTCATGGCGGTCCTCGACAAGGCCATGGATCGGGCGCTGAAGACCCAGCGCGACGCGGAATCCGGTCAGCACGGTTTATTCGGCGTTTTCCAGCAGGAGGAGACCCCGGTCAACAACGACAGGTTGCCGGATACGCCGGATTGGGACGAGCACACGCGTTTAGCGGCAGAAAAAGAAATTCTTGGGTTCTTCATCACCGGGCATCCGTTGGAAAAATATAAAGACAAGCTAGAAGACCTGCGCGCTTTGAGCACGGCCGATATCTCTGCCATCAAGGCTTCCACCGGGAAAGACGAAAACATCTGCACCGCCGGAATTATTACCAACCTTCGTGTGTTGAAGTCGAAGAAGGGAGATTTCTACGCACAAGGCGCGCTGGAAGACATGTCGGGCTCGGTGGAAATGATCGTGTTTCCGGAAGCGTACCGGAAGCTACAGGATAAAGTGAAACTCGAAGTCCCGGTTCTGGTGCGCGGCGGGCTGCGGATTGAAGAAGGTGTAAATCCAAAGTTGACCGCCAACGACATCATTCCTCTCGAGGATGCCAAGGTTCCATTGCCGCGCTCGCTGCGCATCCGCATTCCCCTAGAGACGACGAACGAGTCTGTTGTGGATGAGCTGCAAGCGCTATGCGCTCAGCGCAAAGGTGAGGCGAAAGTACTGTTCGACGTCGAACGCCAGGGCGATTTCATGGTGGTGATGGAGGCGGAGGGCTATAATGTCCATCCAGACCGCAATTTTGTGGCCCGCGTCGAGGAGTTGTGTGGCCGCGGCGCGGTGAGGGTCATTGACTGAGGCCTGTCTGTAGAGACATAGCTGGCTAAGTCTACCAACGGATACGACGTGAGGCGAATAAGGGGTTCCATTCACAGGAGGGCTGGTTTGCGATCGGCGACTGCTCCGGCTACAAATGCGATGCTGGTGGTGACGGGCACGGAGTTCCTCCTTTCGATGGTGGAGGCCCGCTGGGCCGCCAGGAACGGTGATGGCAGGAAGATGGAGTCTCAACTGAGGGCGCAGCAAGAGCTGGGGAAAATTGAGCAGCAACTGGAGCGGTTGCAGGCGTTACCGGGGCAGGACGAAGACATTCGCAGCCAGATCCAGCAACTTCACGATCGTATTCAGTCCCTGCAAGCCCAGGTGGCGGCGCATTTTAGTGCATGGCAGAAGGCGGAACTGGCTAGGAATCCGCAGCGCCCGCTGATGCTCGAGTACGTGGAGCGGATCTTCACCAATTGGAGCGAGATTCACGGCGATCGCGGCTTCGCCGACGACCACGCCATGGTTTGTGGCATCGCCCGCTTTCATGGCCATGAGGTTGTCGTGCTCGGCCACCAGAAGGCCCGGGATACCAAGCAGAATGTTTACCGCAATTGGGGCATGACGAATCCCGAGGGCTACCGAAAAGCTCTGCGCGTCATGAAGATCGCGGAGAAGTTTAAACGACCGGTGTTCACTTTCGTGGATACGGTGGGCGCCTATCCGGGACTGAGCGCGGAAGAACATGGCCAGGCCGAAGCGATCGCCAAGAATTTGCGTGAAATGGCACGATTACAGGTTCCCATTATTACGACGATCACCGGGGAAGGCGGTAGCGGTGGTGCGTTGGCGATCGCGGTTGCCGATCGCGTGCTGATGATGGAGAACGCCATTTACTCCGTAATTTCTCCCGAGTCCTGTGCCGCGATTATGTGGCGTGACGCTTCGAAGAAAGAACTTGCCGCGCAGGCGCTGCGCATTACCGCCTCGGACTTGTCCGAATTCGGATGCATCGACGGCATCGTGCCCGAACCCGAAGGGGGCGCTCACACCGATCATGAAGCCGCAGCGACTCTGCTGGACGCCGCGCTGCAGAAACATTTCGCCGAACTCATAAGAATGCCCACCCAGGAATTGGTCGGGTCACGATATAATAAATTCCGCAACATGGCGCAGTTCCTGCGCGCGGAATAAGCGGCATCGCTGTTTCCTAGGCAGGTACTTTCGTGCCTGAAATTCCGCCCTCCATGCCTGTTCGCAACCACCCCGGTGCCGTATAATCAAAGGTTCGCCTTATTACTCCAAAAGCACCCCGAGCGGGCGAAAACTCGCTCCCGTCAAAGGAAGGACTAAGGATGGCCACCACGGATGTAGCGCTCCACGAAGCTTTTGGGCAACGGGAGCCGAAGCGCGTCGTCAACAACATGAGCATTCAGGTTGCGACCGTGAATGGGTCGGGTTCGCAGAGCTCCAATACCGTGCTCCTGCGCAGTATTTTTCAGATGGGTGTCCCGGTCTCCGGCAAGAACCTGTTTCCTTCGAACATTGCCGGCTTGCCGACCTGGTACACCATCCGGGCCAACAAAGATGGGTATATCGCGCGCAAGAAAGAGATCGACTTCGTTATCGCCATGAACGCCGAGACCGCGCAGGAAGACGTGCTGTCATTGGCCCCGGGCGCCGCCGTTCTTTACGACGAACCGCTGAACCTGAATAAGCTCCGCACTGATTTGATGTTTTATCCTGTCCCTTACGACAAGCTGGTTGCGCCCGTTTGTCCCGAAGCCAAGCTGCGCAAGCTGGTGAAGAACATGATTTACGTAGGCGTGGCGGCGCAGTTGCTCGGCGTCGACATGGCCGAAGTCGAAAAGGCCTTGCGCAAGCAGTTTGCCGCAAAAGTGAAGGCGGCTAATTTGAATCTGGCCGCGGTCCGCGCCGGGTTCGAATATGCTACCGCGAATCTTACCAAGCAAGATCCTTATTTCATCCAGCGCATGGACAAGAACCAGGGAATGATCATTATCGACGGCAACTCGGCGGCCGCGCTGGGATGTATGTTTGCCGGGGTCACGGTGGTTACCTGGTATCCGATCACGCCGTCCTCGTCACTGGTCGAAACGTTGATCGAGTACATGAAAGAGTATCGGATCGGTCCGGACGGTAAGGCGACATTTGCGATCGTGCAAGCCGAAGACGAGCTGGCTGCGATCGGCATGGTTCTCGGCGCGGGGTGGGCAGGTGCGCGTTCGATGACTGCGACCGCTGGCCCTGGCGTCTCCCTGATGGCTGAGTTTGCTGGGCTTTCCTACTACGCAGAAGTTCCGGGCGTAGTCTGGGATATCCAGCGCGTCGGGCCTTCCACCGGTTTACCCACGCGCACTTCGCAGGGCGACATTCTCTCGACTGCGTTCCTGTCGCACGGCGATACCAAGAATATACTGCTGCTGCCGTGTTCCGTGGCCGAGTGTTTCACCATGGCGCAAGAGGCGTTCAATCTCGCCGAGCAGTTCCAGACTTTGGTGTTCGTAATGTCAGATCTGGATCTTGGGATGAATAACTGGATGTCCGATCCGTTCGAGTATCCCAAGGTGCCGATCGACCGCGGCAAGGTTCTTAGCAAAGAAGATCTGGACCGACTGGGAGGCTTCGCTCGCTACAAAGACGTGGACAACGACGGCATTGGCTACCGCACCCTGCCTGGCACCGAGCATCCGGCAGCCGCTTATTTCACGCGCGGCACCGGACACAACGAAAAGTCAGGCTACAGCGAGCGTCCTGACGACTTCGAAAAAAACATGGAGCGCATCAATAAGAAGTTCGACACGGCGCGGGCGTTTGTGCCGCGGCCCGAATTGATGAGTAACGGTAAATCGAAATCGAAGATTGGCATTATCGCTTACGGTACTTCGCACTGGGCGATCATCGAATCGCGCGACCAGTTGCGCGATGAATACAATATCGAAACCGATTATCTGCGCCTGAAAGCCTATCCGTTCTCGCGCGAGGTTCATGAATTCATCGAACAGCACGACCGGGTTTACGTGGTCGAACAAAACCGCGATGCCCAGATGCTCAGCTTGATCAAGCTGGACATAAAGCCGGAGCTGGTTACACGGCTCCGGAGCATTGCGCACATTCATGGGCTGCCGCTGGACGCGCGCTCGGTAACCGATGAACTCACGAGCATGGAGGGCAAATAACATGGCGACCACGACCGCGACACCCACGCCCACACCGAAAGTCAATCGCATCGGCTTGACCGTTCTCGACTATCGCGGCGGCAAGACCACACTGTGTGCTGGCTGCGGTCACAACGCGATTTCCGAGCGCATCATTGACGCCATGTACGAGATGGGTGTGCCCCCCGAACGCGTCATCAAGCCCAGCGGCATCGGTTGTTCCTCTAAGAGTCCGGCCTATTTCATGAGCCGCTCTCACAGCTTTAACGCCGTGCACGGCCGTATGCCTTCGGTCGCCACCGGAGCCGTGCTTGCCAACCACAGGCTGATTGCTCTCGGCGTCAGCGGCGACGGCGATACTGCTTCCATCGGCATTGGACAGTTTGTTCACTTGATGCGGCGTAACCTGCCAATCATTTACATCATCGAGGACAACGGCGTCTACGGCCTGACCAAAGGCCAGTTCTCCGCCACCGCCGACCTCGGTTCCAAGCTCAAAACCGGCGTGCTCAACGATCTTCCGCCCATCGATACCTGTGCCATGGCGATCACGTTGGGCGCGACCTTGGTCGGCCGCTCGTTTTCTGGCGACAAGCGGCAGCTGCACAGCTTGCTGAAGGCAGCAATCGCTCACAAGGGTACGGTCATGCTCGACGTGGTTTCGCCCTGTGTGACCTTCAACGATCATGAGGGCTCGACGAAGTCGTACAAATACATGAAAGATCACGAAGAGCCGCTGCAGGACATCAGCTTCGTTCCGGCATTCGAGGAAATTAGCGTGGACTACGATCCGGGTACCACCGTTGAAGTCACCATGCACGACGGCTCCCGCCTGCGCCTTAGCAAACTCGAAGAGGATTACGATGCCACGAATCGAATCAAGGCGATCAGCCGCCTGCACGAAGCCCACGAAAAAGGCGAAGTGCTGACCGGACTGTTCTACGTGAACCCCGAGGCGCCGACTTTCATCGACATGCTCAACGTGACCGAAGAACCGCTGGCCACGCTGCCGGAGTCGGTAACGCGTCCGGGAAGGGAAGTGCTCGAGCAGGTGATGGAAGAGCTGCGGTAAATAACGTTCTTGTCATCCCGAGCAACCCCGGAAAACCCCGGATCCCTCACTGCGTTCGGCATGACATTCTGGGTTGCTGATCTTCAACGCGCGTCACGGCCTCGGGCTGATCTCAGTTCCGAACGAATATTCATTCAGCGGACCGAAGCGTTTCTTCTCCGCGTAGACCCGCCAGCGCCGCCACACGATGCGCAAGCTCGCCATCACGGGAATCGATAGATACACGCCCAGCACTCCCGCAATCTCGCCGCCTGCCAGCACGCCAAAGATTGCCGCGAGCGGGTGGAGCTCCATGCTCTTTCCCATAATGCGCGGTGAAACGACATAGTCTTGAACCAGGCGCCAGGCGATCAGAAAAGCCAGCAGCAGCAGCCAGTGCTTATAACTCATCAGCAGCGCAACGCTCAGAATCACAACCGCCGCCACCAGGGGGCCGACGACCGGAATGAATTCCATCATGCCGCCCGCCGTTCCCAGCACCAGCGCGTAGGGCACTCGCGTTGCTTCCATAAAAGAAATGTAAACCACCATGGACAGGGCGGCGAGCTCAAGTTGGGCGCGGATAAAATGCGCTAGCATCTGGTTCAGGTCCGCGAGAACTTCCTGCAGGAATTCGCGTTGCGGCCGGCTCTGCACCAATGACAGGCCGACTTCGCTGAACCCGCGACCATCTTGCAAGAAAAATATAGCCAGAATGGGCACCACGATCAGAAGCCAGGCCTGCTTTGCCACTTGGGCTGCGCGCAGTCCAGCCTGTTGTGCCATGTTGGTAAAACGAGGATCGGACAGAACCTTTTGCAACAGCTGGGTGGTTTCACCGCTCCACCCCCGTTCCCGCCCAATTTCGTGGGCGAGATCGCCAGTGCTAACTCGATCCGTCAAAGTGGGCCATGCTTCGCCCAAGTGCCGGGCCTCGTGCACAGTCCGTGGTCCAATAAAGAAGAAAAGCGTACCCAAAAGGACGACGAACAGGAGATAGATGAGGGCGATTGCTAGTCCTCGGCGGCGCGTCCATTTCTCCAGGCGGGATACCGCCGGGTCCACCAGGTAAGCAAAGAAAATTGCGAACAGAAAGGCAATCAGGGTGCGGCGCGCGATGTACAAAAAAACGAGCCCCAACGCAAAGAACAGCGTTGTCGCCAGCACGCGCACCGTGCGTGAGTCAATCAGAGCCAAATGCCTGCTAGTCTCGCAGTACTTCCGTATTCTCACCCAGAATCAGAATTCGTTGCAGCTTGTATTGGTCGTCGACCCAGAGCGTCCATGTGCTCGAGTCGCCCTTCAGGTCCAGGCGATTCATTTCGACTTCCGCGCCTCGGATCGTGACCTTTTCTCTGCCGGCAAACTCCAGCGTCACCGAGGTCGAAGAGCGTGCATGCGGATTCAACGCCCCGAATTGTACGCGTTGTTTCAATGGACATTGCAGCGCGCCCTTGTCCGCTTTGCAGCTGCTGGCCAGGTATTTCCAGACCAGGACTTCTCGTTGTACGAAGAAATAATCATCCAGCAGACTGCTGGACGCGGGAAGCATGAAGGGTTGCTCTAGCTCTTTATCTTGCGGACTGGCTCGGAACCGCTCTGTCAGGAACTCTTGGTTGGGAACCACCACGGCCTGCGATTGCCCCGGGCTCACTTCCTTCCACTCGTACTTTCGCAAGTCGCCGCTGGGGCCCATTTGCCACTCGGATCGTTGTTCGGCCTTGTCGGCTCCCGCTTCGCTCTTGAACTCCGAGACAATTGAGCTGCCCGTGCTGCTTTGATGGACGGAAAAGGTTTCAGTGGCCACCCGGCGTCCATTCATGAAGACTCCGAACGATCCGGAGTCTACGTTCTGCGCAGTCGCCGCCTTATCATCCTTGTCCGCGGCGGCTGCGGCGCTTAACGCTGCCAGGAGACCCAAACCAATAAGCGCGCCGATGGTTTTCGTGACCATCGCTCTCGGGACGATCGTGCCGATGACCAAGCCCATATCCTTCGACATCCATTTCCTCAACCCAAGCCAAGACTGCATGCCACCTCCGCCGCAACTGTGTCCACATCTTTGCCGCCGGTTTCAATGCGGACCGCCGCTCTCATGTAGGACCGCCGACGCTTTTCGTAAAGTACGCGAAACTGTTCAGGATTTTGCCGCAATGGACGCTCCGTCGTTTCTTCCATGCATCGGCGCAGCAATTCTTCCACCGGGGCGTCAAGGAATACCGAATGGGCTTCCGCTTCTTCAATCAGCGCGGCGTTACCGGGCTCAACGAAAGCGCCCCCGCCCAATGCCACCACCCGCAGCGACGAACCAAGCTCTCCAAGTAATTCGCGCAATGCCGCGGTTTCAGCTTTGCGGAATCCGGTTTCTCCCGACTCTCGAAAAATCTGCTCGATGGTCTTTCCTTCCCGATGATGTATACGATCGTCCAAATCCTCGAACGGCCGACCCAAGCGGCGGCTCAAAGCCCGGCCGACGGTGGTTTTGCCGGCGCCCATAAAGCCCACAAGAACCACAGTGCGTACACGGTCTCGCGCTAGCGGCTTGGCCGCAGAAGGCGAACCGGGCTTTGCGCTCATGGATCCCGATTGACCGAAACGGTTCTCCACCCGTCGAGTCCGGTTATTCAGCTTGTTCAATGTTTCTTGAGGTGAATTTTACCACTGAAGGAAAGCAACTTAACCGAAGATGCGGCCTCGCCCATGGTACCTGCGAAGGCACTCCCAGCCCGGGCCACGAAGGAGGTGTGCTCGGGTTGCAATGGAAAGTCGTTCTCCACCCTTCCCTGGACCGAGCGGGCGACAACTTCGATCGAGGCATACGCGGGAGCGATCGCCTCAATGTCGCCACTGTGAGTCGTCAAGGAGTAATCTCCCGCGTCACCGAAGTCTCCATCGTAGTGGATCTTACCGCTGCTGGAGTTCACATGAACCACGGAACCGTTCACCATGTTCAGCGCTACATCGCCGCTGACCGAGGTAATGTCCACATGTCCATCGCTGACGTTGGTCAGGGTCACGGGGCCGTTCAGGGTCTTGATTTGAATATGCCCGGAGCTGACGTCGCGAACCTCCACAACCGCACCGCTACCTTCCAGAATCATGTCGCTGTGGAGTTTTTCGACGTGTAAAGGGCCGGTTGTCGAATGCAAAGTCACGTTCGCATCCGCTGGCACGAGGACTTCATAATCGACGCGTCCTGTATCCGGAGTTGCCCCGTCCAGGAGATGAGAAAAAACCGAAACCCGGTGCCCCCTGCTGCTTTGATCAACTTCAACTTTGGCGGAATACAAAATTGCCGTAACCACCACCCGCTTGCCCGGACCCGGTTTGACGGAAATTGGCCCGTACGCGTTGACTATGGAAACGCTTGCTCGGCGTCCAACCTTGAAATGCATTTCCTTGCGGGTTGTCTCAGCGGCGGCAAAAGCCACCAGGACAAGGATGACGACGGCAAATATTGCGGCGCGCTGCTTCCGGCACATAATCAACATCCCCCATTGCACACGGGCTCTGCTCCCGCCGGCCCCGAAATCGTTCCACCCTATTATGGCAGAGAACGGTCCAAAGCCATCTCATAAACCATGGCTTTCTGCTCGTACGCATTCCTTAAGTACTGTTGCGCGACCTCGTCATTCGGGTCGCTATCCGCCGATTCCTCCGCGTCCCGGATGTAAGCATTCACCGACCGCAGGTTGGCTTCATACTCCGCTCGCATGGACGGCATTCGTTCGCCAACCGTCTTGAGCAATTGCAGATCATCGCCGGCCATAGGCTGTAAGCCAGCGGTTTCCACACCCACGGGCGGAGTCTGTTGTTCCGCCACGGGCGGCTGGCCCGTTCCACGCTGGAACATTAACACTCCAAAGGCGACCAGAAACATAGCGGCCGCCGGGACCAGCCAGCGCAACTTCCAGCCCAGCAGGGGTGCGGGTGGCTGCGAGCGCGCTAGATGGGGCTGACGAATCAACCCCTCTTGCTGTAATGCGACTTCAATCGAGTTCCATACCCATGGGCTGGGTTCCTCGGAACCCTGCAAAAGCCGCGCCTGTTGTGAAATGGCGTTCAGATCCGCTACCAGATCCGAACATGCGGAGCAGGACTTCAAGTGTGCTTCCTGCTCAGTGGTGTGCCCGTCCCCAAGCTCTGGCAGGACCCGTTCAAACTCTTCACAGGTCATACTACCTCTCCCGATTCATCTGTAAGATAACTCCTCACGGCTTCGCGGCCTTTTCGGCTCTGCTCGTTTTGAGGATCTCTCGTAACTTCATCCGTGCTTTATGTAATTGTGACTTGCTATTGCCGATCGAACATCCCACCATTTCGGCAATCTCATTGTGCTCGTAACCCTCGACGTCGTGCAGCAGGAAAATCATTCGGTACCCCGGAGGCAAAGCTGCAATCGACCTTTGTAGCTGCATCCGGTCGACGGATCCAGCCAACCGCGCATCGTCCGCGCCCAGCTCTTTCCTGGGCGCGTCTTCCTCCGTTTCCATGGTCTCCTCGAGCGAGACCACCGGCAGACCCTTCTTGCGCAATTGCATCAGGACAACGTTTACCGACATCCGATGCAGCCAGGTCGAAAACGCAGATTCGCCCCGAAACGTTCCAATCTTGCGGAATAACTGCAGAAAAGCTTCCTGGGTCAGATCCTCGGCCGCTGCCGTATTGGCCGTCATGCGCAGGCATAGGGAGTACACTCGCCGCTTATGCAGGTTATACAGCGCCTCGAAGGCTTCTGCATCTCCCAGCTTTGCCCGTTCGATTGCTTCTGCTTCGGAAAGCTTGTTGCTCTGCTGTTTTTTCGCGTCCGTCAAGTCGTCTTTTCCGGCCGCACTCAGTCAGATGCGGCGTAAGTATCTTTTCGTTGTACTGCTTGCAGGTACCCAGTCAAGCCCTTCGGGTTACCGAAATAGCGTTACTTCGGTCACCAGGCTCCGTCCCACACCCGATCCGATAGCCTTTAGATTCAGTAGTTGCCGGAAAGGAACCAAAGAACCGCCTGAGGGCGACCTGATCGCCTTTTGCAACCAGAGCTTTCATCTATGTCGAAGCCGAGGCCGTGGTAATGGTTTCCAATCCGTGGCCATGGGGTCCGGTTTCCCGAGTTCGGAGCAAGATGGCAAAGGTAAGGCCCACGAATCCCAACACGGAGAAGATCCACATACCAAGGGCGTACCCACCGACATTCTGCAAGCCCGCTCCCGAGTAGTCGTTCGCCTTCCCAATCAGCAAATTCATGATAAAAAAGCCGATCTGCTGGATCAGAGTCATGAGAGCATAAGCCGTCCCCAGCCGCGATTGATCCACGATGTAGGCAACCGACGGCCACATCACTGCCGGGATCAGGGAAAAGGCGATGCCCATCATTGACACCGGCAACAACAGTGAAACGTTGCTGTACGCCATCATTAGGTAAACCGGCATTAGCAGGACCGAGCCGAACATCATGAACAGAGCCCGTTTGCCAACTCTGTCCACCAGCAGCCCAAAGAGCGGCGTAGCAACCATTGCCGACAAAGGAAGCAGGCTATTAAAGAATCCAGCCCTTTCGTGCGCCATAACCCGAACGGCTTCGCTGGCCGCTACCCCACCTAAGCCGGCAAGGATCTTGTTAGTAAAGAAATCAATGGCGAATGTCCGGAAAGGAAAGATCGCCGAATAAAAAGCAAAACACAGGATGACGACGTACCAATAAGATGCGTTAAAGCGAAACATCTGACGGAAGTCGAGCTTATCGACATCTCCTGCCTTGCCCAGTTCGTAACGACCCTCGGCCCGGGTTTCAAGGCTCCAATAGATCACCGCCGTGACCACACTGAGCACTCCCGCACCGATTGCAAGCAACAGCGGCCCCCTCCAACTCGGCGGTCCAGCCGCGCCCTGGGGATAAAACACCGAGTTGGCCCAGGTGGGTGAGTTGTCCGCTGCCACCGACGCCAGACGCGCGATGGTGAGATTGATGCCGAACGCGAAACTAAGCTCTTTTCCCTTGAACCATTTAGCCAAAGCCGTACTGACCGCCACGATCAGCGACTCGGCCCCGAGGCCCAGCACCGTCCGTCCGGCGATCATTGTCCCAGGCTGTCCTTTGATAGCAGTCAGCACGGCCCCCGCCAGGCAGAGCACAGCGAAAAACGTGATCGCCTTCTTGGTGCCGATGCGGTCGATGACTATTCCGCCGATCAGCAGCGTCAGCGCCGCCGCCACGCTGTAACTCGCATTCAGCCAACCAAACTGGGTGGCCGAGAAGCCCAGTCGGTCAATGAAGATCCGTTCCAACGGGTTGATGCTGTCGTAAATGTAATAGTTTCCCCCCATCGCCAGGCTGACGAAGACGAGAACCGTCCAGCGATACAGAACAGAGGGCCGTGGTCGTACCGAGTCAGGCATCAACGCTCCTTCACCAACACGAACCCAAGACGATAGCAGATGCCATCAAACTTCGCACTGCCCAAACACAAGCGGGGACAGCCGCCCCCGGCTGTCCGCCGTGCGAAGCTCGGCCAGATGCAGTGTGGCGCGGGCGCGCCCACCCGCGTAGCCGCGCCAGAGTGCGTAGTCGAACAACCACGGGGCGAACAACAGGGCGAACAATCAGGTGGATATTGATTGCAAGAGACGTCCCGAACCCCGGGTTTTCCAGCGGGGTGAGGATCTCGCACGCAGTATTTGAAACTCTCCAGAAGCCTTTTCCTCCACACCCCACTCCGTGATAAAGTGTTGCATCTCGGAACTGGCAGGCACCAAGCCCTGCCAGACCCCGCTCCGAAGGAGTCATGCATGGACCAGGTTTACGAAATCGTGAAGGACCGCCGAGTCTACTCCATTGACGCCAACAGTACGGTGCTCGAAGCCGCCCGCTTCATGATGGAACACAGCATCGGCGCCTTGCCCGTACTCCGCGACGGCGAGATCGTCGGCATCTTCTCCGAGCGCGACATAATGAACCGCGTAGTGGCCGTCGGACGCATGCCGGGAACGACAAAGATTTCCGAAGTCATGACCGCAAACCCCAAGGCGATCAACGTCGATGAAACCGTCGACAACTGTCTCTTCCTGATGCGCGAGTTCGGCTTCCGCCATCTTCCCATCATCGACGGCAAGCAGCTAAAAGGCCTGGTGTCCCTGCGCGACATCCTCCTGCGCTACGTCTCCCAAAAAGAAGCCGAAGCCCGCCGCGCCAGTTGAACCGATCGAGCCGCGGCTGGGGAACCTTCTTTCGACGCGAACCTGGAGCACCAGCCTACTTTATCCCGAGACTGGTGCCTGCCCTTCATCAGCCACCACGCTTCCCGATATTTCTGATCTCGCCCGAGCGAACCCTCGTCCTCGGGATAGAACCGCAGACACTTCCGGGGCGTAAAAACCTTATAATAACCGGGATCACGTACCAGAAATCCAAAGGCACAATGTAAACCGCCAGAAAATCGATCTCATCTTCGGTATACGCTGCCGTACAACCCCGCGCCGTGATGCTGAACCGCCGCTCCCCCACATACCGCGTCGACTTCACCTGCACCCGCCACAACCGCCGCCCCGAATCCACGATCAAGTCATACCGATCGCTATCTCCCCAAGCTTCGCCACATTCAGGCCAAGACGCGTCGCTGTATTCAAGAACGCCGCCTCCGCCTGCTCCCCCAACCGCTTCCGCGTGCAGGAAGAAGCCCAGATTTCCCCCAATCCACCCGTAGTCAGCGCAAACCGCAAATATCGAAAACTGCACGTACACTTTTCGCGTATGCAGCTTTCACGAAGACTCAATCGTGCCGAGATGCCAACGAAGGAATTAACCCGGCACACAAGAAAAAGCCCCGCTCTCGCGGGGCCTCTGATCCAACTGACAACGACAGCTTCCTAGTACATTCCTTCCATACCACCGCCATGTCCGCCGCCCATCGGAGCACCCTTCTTCTCCTCCGGAATTTCGGCGATCAGGGCTTCGGTGGTCAGCATCAACGACGCAATCGATCCGGCATTCTGCAGCGCGGTCCGCACAACCTTCGTCGGATCGAGCACGCCCGCCTTGACCAGATCTTCGTACTCGCCGGTCAGGGCGTTGTAGCCGTAGTTGTTGTCCTTCGAGTCGTTGACT
>Ga0210401_10003361_pt1 | contig 17133 bp, 13 predicted proteins | sample IncBWH32MmetaG_FD_150866 | JGI IMG/M metagenome (GOLD analysis project Ga0210401, IMG submission 150866) | Forest soil microbial communities from Barre Woods Harvard Forest LTER site, Petersham, Massachusetts, United States - Inc-BW-H-32-M | ecosystem: Environmental > Terrestrial > Soil >... | reverse complement strand
GCTGGAGTGCAACCTGAGAACCTGGATGATCAAAATCGCCATCAACGAGGTGCGGCAATGGTATCGTCGGCGCACTTCTCGACAGGTGTTTCTGCCGCTTGACGATTTCGGACTCATCGCTTCGATGGAGGACTCACCGGAGAAGGGCCTTCTGCGCAATGAAGCCGCGCGTGCCGTACAGAGCGGTCTAGCTGCGCTCCCGGCCAAGTATCGGGATGTGCTGGTTCTACGTTACTTCGAGGAAAAGACCGGGGAGGCCACCGCCAAATCTCTTGGAATGACGGTTCCAGCCATGAAGACGCGGACCTTTCGTGCACGCCATTTCCTATCTGCAAAACTCCGACAGTGGAACCGAGCAGCGTGATGGAACTAGCAGTGCCACTCGCAAGAGGGTCCGAACCGGGGACTGGCGGTCCGAGCCTAATGAACCACAGAATTGTGCCGGTAGGACGGAACACCGTAGTTCAGGTTACGCTTCCCGGCGAGGATAGCAGCACGTGTGGTAATCCGTACAGCGCATTGTTCTGGGCCTCCATTAACAACGGGACGGTTCGGCCAATTATCTATCACATACATTTGAATCTGTGCCAGAATTTATAATGGAGGGTTGAAAACTGAAACACTTTACCTCCTGGCGAAGCCTAATGTGGATGCCGCATGTGCCGCCCCAAGCTCGAGGTTCCCAGCGAGCTGCACCGCTTTTGCGTTTTAATCGACGCCAGTCCCGTAACTTTTAAGACCTGCCTCGCTTCGGTCATACGGGTCCATGCTCATCGGATCAGAGTAGAGGGATGAACGTGCAACATCCGGCTACCGAAAGGGACTTGCCACAACTCAGCACCCGTCTGCTAGAGAGCGTCGAGGGTTGTGCCATCTTCATGGTGGATTCCGACGGCCGGATCATTACTTGGAACGGAGAAGCTGAACGCATACAAGGATACACGGCTAACGAGATTTTCGGCCGCCACTGCTCGCTTTTTTACACACAGGAAGCGATTGATCGAGGAGCACCGGAAGCGGACTTGCTGACTGCGGCCAAGGAGGGGCGGCATCTGGCCGAAGGTTGGTGTCTGCGCAAAGGTGGTTCGCGGTTTTGGGCAAGCGTCATTACGAAACCAATCCAGGATCAGAATGGGACGCTCTTTGGATTCTCAAAAGTTGTTCGAGATCTCACGGAGCATAAACGATCCGATGAGGCTTCCAAACTGCAGATGGGCATAGTGCAATACATGCCAGCCATGGCATCGATTTTCAGTCCCGACGGCACAGTCGATTTTGTCAATCATCAATGGTCGGAATACACGGGCCTAACCCAGGAATTTCTCCGGTCCTCTCCGGAGGCCTGGATGGAGGCCGTGCACTCGGAGGACCGCGCGGCGGCCTCGACAATCTTTTGGCAAGGCCTCCGTTCCGGGCAAGCCTTCGCGATGGAGATTCGCCTTCGACGGGCACGGGACGGGACCCATCGTTGGCATTTGACCCGCGGTGTGCCCCTGCGTGACGAAAGTGGAGAAGTCGTCAAGTTTGTTAGAACCTCTACTGACATTGAAGAATTGAAACAAGCCGAAGACGCATGGCGAAAGGCCGAGGAGCGGACTCGGTTGATAGTCGAATCGGCTCTGGACGCCGTCGTCGCAATGGATGCGGATGGAATGATCAAGGACTGGAACCAGCAGGCAGAACAAGTCTTCGGGTGGACGCGATCGGAAGCCTTGGGCAGGCGGATGTCGGAAACAATCATTCCTTCGCAATACCGTTTGTCGCATGAAAACGGTCTGCAGCGGTTTTTCAACACCGGTCAAGGTCGCGTTCTGAACCGGCGAATCGAGATCACTGCTCTCCGGCGCGACGGCAGTGAATTCCCGGTCGAGCTGACGGTAACGCCGTTGAAGTCTGGTGATTCCTGGACGTTCAGCGCTTTCGTCCGTGACATTAGTGATCGCAAGCGCTCTGAGGAGCAGTTGCGGGCAAGCGAGCTGAACCTGCGAACGATGATCGAAACGATTCCCGGGATGCTTTGGAGCGCTACGCCCGACGGTGCAGTCGACTACTGCAACGCACGCGTGCTTGACTATACAGGCCTACCTCAGGAACAAATCAAAGGCGATGGCTGGTTGAAGACGGTTCATCCGGATGACGCCGACCGTATGGCACGGGCATGGGCTCTTTGCGTCGAGAACGGCGACTATTTTCAATTCGAATTTCGTTGCCTACGTGCCTCAGACGGTATGTATCGATGGTGCGTGTCGAGAGCCTTGCCGTTGCGTGCCCCCGGCGGGCGAATTCTAAAGTGGTACGGCACAGTCGTCGACTTCCATGATCGAAGGAAGGCGGAAGAGGACCTGCGCAATACCCAAGCTGAGCTCGCACATGTAAATCGCGTGATGACGATGGGAGCGCTTACGGCGTCGATTGCTCACGAGGTAAGCCAACCGCTCGCCGCCATCATCGCGAGTTGCGACAGTTGTACAGCGTGGTTGGCGAGTGACCCTCCCAACCTCGACAAAGCTCGTGCTGCAACGAGCCGGATGATCAAGGCGGCCACGCAAGCCAGCGAGATTGTCCAGCGTGTTCGCGCTCTGTTCAAGAAGACCCCTTCGATCACTGCGGCAGTGGACGTGAACGAGCTGCTCGAAGAGACGATCTCTTTTGTGCGCCATGAGGCGCAACGGCAAAATGTCTCATTGCGCGCCGATCTTGGCGCCGGACTTCCAACGGTTGGCGGCGATCGGGTTCAGTTGGAACAGGTGATTCTAAACCTGATGATGAACGGCATTGAGTCCATGGCCGGTCTGGACAGTGAACCCAGGCAGATTCTAGTTCGATCAGCGTTACCGAATCCAGGCGAACTACTGGTATCCGTTGCCGACACGGGGCCGGGAATTGATGCAGAGCATGCGAACGGGTTATTTGCACCGTTCTTCACGACCAAACCGCAGGGCATCGGAATGGGGCTACCGATTTGCCGTTCGATCATCGAAGCGCACGGTGGTCGGCTCTGGGCCGAGAACAACGTGTCCGGTGGCGCTGTGTTTCAGTTCATATTGCCCACCAAAGCGATAAACCAATGAGCAATCCGAACTCCATCGTGTTCGTGGTCGACGACGACCCGTTGGTTCGCGATTCGGTCGCGGACCTGCTTGGCTCGGCGGGTCTCGTGGCCCAAACATTCGGATCGGCAACGGAGTTCATTCAGGCCAAACGCCCGGATATTTCGGCCTGCTTGATTCTCGACGTTGAGCTCCCCGATCTGAGCGGGCTTGATCTTCAGACCGAAATGGCAAAGGCGGACATTGCGGTACCCATCATCTTTCTGACCGGACATGGCGATATCCCAAAGAGTGTGCGAGCGATGAAAGCGGGTGCCGTCGAGTTTTTGACGAAGCCGTTCCGCGAACAAGAACTCGTTGGCGCCGTTAAGCAGGCTCTGTTGCGCGATCTCGAATTCCGGAAGCACAGATCGGAGACCTTGGAACTCCGGGAGCGGTTCGGAACCCTGACTCCACGGGAGCGTCAAGTCCTGGCGCTCGTCGTTGACGGCCTCTTAAACAAACAGGTCGCTGGTGAGCTTGGAACCACGGAATTGACCATTAAAGTCCACCGAGGGCGCGTTATGCGCAAAATGAAGGCGGCCTCACTGGCCGACCTCGTACGGATGGCCGAAAAACTCAAGATCTCGCCGCCTCAACCGAGTTCTACCAAAGTAGAATAGCCGAGTCCAAATCGTTGCGAATCTTGCATCTAGAGGGTCCGATAACGCGCACGTTCTACTAAGGTAGAATACCCCCGATTTCGAAACGCCCTTAATATTTGGATTAGGGACAGTGAATCTCAATGAAACGGGACGGCTGGTATGAATGAAAAAGCATCGAGAATACACATCGCGATCGTCGACGACGACGCGCTGGTGCGTGAAAGCCTGTGCGACTGTGTGGAATCGGCAGGATACTCGGCTGAGGGCTTCGCTTCGGCCGAGGAATTCCTGGCGTCGAACTCTGGGGGAAATGCTGCTTGTTTGATCCTGGACATCGCTTGCCTGATCTTGGACATACAACTGCCTGGCGTAAGCGGCCTGGAGCTTCAACGTCGGTTAAGCGACGGGGCTCCGCCCCCGGTCGTATTCGTCACTGCTAACGCTACGGATGCGAATCGAGAAAGTGCCCTAAAACATGGCGCAAAAGGCTTCCTGGCTAAGCCTGTTCGGTGCCAAGAACTCCTGAACGCCGTAAGAGCGGCAATCCCGTCCTAGGTTAGCGCCCATCGCTGTAAGTGTTTCTGGAAGGTGCGTGCAAACGACACAGGGCGCTGTAGCTGCGTCCTTTGCTGGTGACATGAAGGAGTACAACGATGCCTATTTCGGTTTTAATTGGATCTAGCCCGAAGTTCCGGGCTGTACTTGAAAACGTACAAATAGTAGCGCCTGTTAGCTCTGCTGTGCTCCTCCGAGGAGAGACGGGCACAGGCAAGGAAATGATCGCACGGGCAATTCACGATGCCAGCCCGCGCCGGCAGCAGCAGCTTGTGACAGTCAACTGCGCTGCCATTCCTGCCGCGCTACTCGAGAGCGAACTCTTCGGGCATGAACGAGGCGCTTTTACCGGTGCGGTTACTTCGAGAATTGGGCGTTTGCAGGCTGCTGATCGGGGCACGCTCTTTCTCGACGAAATTGGCGAATTGCCGATCGAACTTCAGCCCAAGCTCTTGCGTGCGCTTCAAGCCCAGGAGTTCGAACGACTCGGGAGTTCCCAGACGACTCGAGTCGATGTACGGATAGTGGCAGCAACAAACCAAAATCTCGAGCAGATGGTGAGTGAACGAAAATTCCGAATGGATTTATACTACCGCTTGAATGTCTTTCCAATCACTATCCCGCCGCTGCGCGAACGCCCAGAAGACATCCCGTTGCTTGTAGTTCACTTCGTTCGGGCATTCGCTGAGCGCCAAGGCAAGTCAATCGAAGTCATCCCCGATCATGTGATGACCGCAATTGAGAATTGTAATTGGCCGGGCAACATCAGGGAACTCCAAAACTTCATCGAGCGCTCGGTTGTCCTGACACGCGGTACGGAACTGCGAGCCCCAATCGCGGAGCTCACAAACCAAGAGCTGCCGGATAACAACGTGCGTACACTGGCAGATGCGGAGAGGGCGCACATCATCGCGACTCTTCGCGAAACCAATTCGGTCGTCGGCGGGCGAAATGGAGCGGCCGCCAGGCTCGGCATAAACAGGACAACGCTCATCGCCAAAATGCGAAAGCTCGGAATCTCGCGGGAACGAGCGGACCAGATTACCGGGCAATCGGATCTTAACGCCAAATCAAAGCTCAGTGGGTTTTCAGTCGTAGCGTGAGATATCGGGAAACCTGGATTGTGTAGATTTCCTGGCGGGCGTGCATGAGCAACTTCTTGCGCTCACCCGACTCCGGAGGTAAAATCAGTCGGACTCGCTTGTTCGACGTAAGGGTGTCTTCAATGCGTGTCGCTTTAGCTTTAATCCTGTCGTCTCTCGTTGGCGCAATACCGGCAGCACATGCGCAGGCACAAACCGCAGGTGAAATTACCGGGCAAGTCTTAGATCCATCCAAGGCCGCCATTTCCAATGCGGACGTTACGGCTACGAACAGCGCGACGGGTGCCATTCGCAAGGCACAAACCGATAGCCAAGGACACTACGCATTAACGAACCTTCCGGTAGGGACGTACAGCATCACTGTGGAACACGAAGGCTTCCAGCAGTTAAAGCAAACGGGCATCATTTTGAACGTGGCGACGACCGTGACGTTGAACTTAATGCTTACGGTAGGCTCCGTGAAGCAGGAGGTGATCGTCACGTCCGAGGCGCTGATCATTGACAAAGCTGACGCCAGCACCAGCACGGTCCTCGGCAATCAGGAAATCGGCGAGCTGCCGATCAACGGGCGCGACTACGCCCGTTTCAGCTTGTTTACAGCTGGGGCCATTTTCCGTAGCAACTCTATCGCGGACCTCAGCTTCGACGGCCTACACATCGGTCACAACCAGTTCTCGATCGACGGCATTGACGCCTCCCGCGTTGACGAGCCATACGTACCCAATGGCTTCGAGCGCGGCGCCCGGTTGCTTACCGGCAGCCTGGATGCGATCGAGCAATTCAACGTGCAGGCCAGCAACTACAGCGCGGAATACGGCCGTGCCGCAGGATCCTATATCAACATCGCCACCAAATCCGGAACCAATGATTTTCACGGAACCGCGTACAACTATTTCCGCAACAACATTCTCGATGCACGGAACTTTTTCGCGACCACCGGCCCGGCTCCGGAATTCCGTTTTAATGATTTTGGCGGGAATATTAGCGGCCCAATCCGCAAGGAAAAGACCTTCTTCTTCCTAAACTATGAAGGATCGCGCCAACGCATTGGCGTCACCGGCTCGGGCACGGTTCCGAGCGCGCTCGAGCGCAGCGAAGTCGAGGCCACTTCTCCGCAACTCACACCGATTCTGAATATGTTTCCCATCGGCATGTCCGCTGGTCCTGATCAGTTCACCGACGACTATAAGACCACGCAGGTGTTGGATGTTCGTGAAGATACTGCGTCCATCCGCTTCGATCAGGTTTTCAGCACTCACGATTCGGCATTCGTGCGCACCAATGTGAACGACTCCGAAGTCCATGGGCCGCGCTTTGGCGGTTATCCGTCTGCCTTGGGCGTGGACGATCACCAGATCGTTCCCGTGCGCACAACGAATGTCGCCATTCACGAGGAGCACATCTTCAGCAGCAGCATGGTGAATGACTTCCTCGCCGGCATGCAGCGCTGGGGCAGCCGCGTCGATCAGGCGGAGCCGCTGCCACTTACCACCGTGGTCGGGTACAGCGTTATCCCCGGAACGGGGACCAACTTTCTCGAGAACAACACGAGCTTCCAGTATGGCGATACGGTGACCAAAGTAAAAGGGCGCCATGTCCTGACCTGGGGTGGCACGATCTACCGCATCTGGGTCAACGTCAACAGCAGTGCCATGCCAACGATTCAGTTCAACTCACCGCAAGATTTCGTGAACAACCGGCTTTCGACCGTCACCATCGTGAACGCCACGCCCGGCTACGGCGTGCGCGCGACGCAGATCGGTCTTTTCGTCACCGATAAATTCCAGGTGCTGCCGACTCTGTCCTTGAACCTCGGTCTCCGCTATGACGTTGAAACCGTTCCTCACGACTCGCGCTACGCCACTCGGCCCTACGATACGCGCACCGGCACACTCGGGCCTCCAGGCGATCAGTACTTTGCGATAAACAACAAAGACTTCGGTCCGCGCGTCGGTGCGGCTTGGTCTCCGAAGCAGCGACTGGTGATCCGCAGCGGCTACGGGATTTACTTCCAGGACTATGCCGTGGGCTTTGGGTTGTCTGTTCCCGGAAACACCGTGCCGGGCAACGTCACGCTTTTACAGCAGCAGATTCCGAACCTGTCCTATCCCTCTGATCCGTTCCTCTCGCAGGCAGCCACGCCTCGGCCTCCGAACGTGAACGGCTTCCCGTGGCATAAGCCGGACGTCTACTCGAATCAGTGGAACCTGAGTGTCGCAGATCAGTTCTCGAAGAATATGTCCTTCCAGGTCGCCTACGTGGGCAACCATGGCGTGAATCTGTCGCGCGAAGAGGGCATCAACTTCTTCGGTCCAACGCTCGGTGCTCGTCCTAACCCGAACTTCGGCAACATTACTCTCCAGACGAACTCGGGGTTCAGTTCTTACAACGCTCTGCAGCTCTCCTTCATTCGCCGTGCGGGCAAGGCTGGTTTGGGCTTCCAGGCAAACTACACCTTCGGTCACGCGATTGACGATGTGGAAGATCAAGGCCTCTTCGCTTCAGACCCCCAGAACCTCAACAACATAAAAGCCGAGAAAGGCAACAGTTCCGGCGACGTCCGCCAGAACTTTACCTTCAACCTCCTGTATGATGTGCCGCTCGGTGAAGGCCATCGGTTCCTTAGCTCGGGCTTCGGCAGCAAGCTGTTCTCGGGCTGGAGAGTCTCGACGCTCGGAATTGTGCGCACAGGTGTGGCCGATACCGTCTACATCGGAACGAACACTTTCGGGAACGGCGATTTCATCAACCAGCGGCCAGATTGCGTCGCTGGCGTCGATCCTTATGCGCATCCGCAAACCATTACCGACTGGCTCAACCCGGCGGCGTTCTCCATGCCGCCCGCGGGGACGTTTGGCAATTGCGGCCGCAATACCATCTACGGGCCGAATTTCCGCAATGTGGACTTCTCCGTGCTCAAAGAAACCAAACTTGGCGACACCCGCTTCGAGTTCCGCGCCGAATTTTTCAATATCTTCAACCATCCGGCATTCGCTCAGCCGGACACCACATACGGCACCCCAGGTTTCGGCGAAATCTTCAATACTCTCGGAAGCACTTTGGGGGCTGGGACTTCACGCCAGATACAGTTTGCTCTGAAGTTCGGCTTCTGATGGGGAGGGGGAAGGACAGGGGGATAACCCTGAGCGTTGGGATCATCGATTTCTGACATCCCTCAAAAGGCTAATCGCGGACCCCCTCTTTCGAACCTTTCGTTCCTGTTAGTGTTCTCTTAATCTATTGAGGGGTACTGGCGGGAAGGTCAATGCGATCATAATTCTATGCGGTAATAGAGATAAATACCTGAATCGGTAGTCGGATTGAAATGTGCTCCCGCTGATGTCAGCTTACGAAAAAGCACGAGTCAAAATCGCAACTTTTGTCGGCGCGCTAAGCTTGCTGCTCTTGTGTCCTTCGGCACTTGCACTAAACCCTTCACTCGACGTGAGTCAATACGCGCATATGTTATGGAGAGTGCGCGACGGTTTTACTCGGGGAGCGATTCTGGCAATTGCGCAAACGCCCGATGGTTATCTTTGGCTCGGAACAGAGTTCGGCTTGTATCGCTTTGACGGCGTTCGGGCGATTCCCTGGCATGCACCGTCAGGTGCGGGCCTCCTTTCTGCGCATATTTACTGCTTGATGATTGCGCGCGATGGAACCCTGTGGATTGGCACTCAGGATGGCGCCGCGTCGTGGAAAGAAGGCAAGCTTAGGCGTTATCCCGAGTCCGACGGACAGAGCATTAGCTCCTTCCTTGAAGACCGTGAGGGCACGATTTGGTTTAGCGGCAAGAAAAACTTCTCTCCTCCGCAGGTTTGCGCGATCGAGAAAGCCGGTGTTCACTGCTACGGCGACGACGGCAGAGTGAGTCGGGGGGGACCGGTTGCCAAGCTGTATGAAGACGCGAAGGGTACTGTTTGGGCCGTCGCCAGGGATGGGATCTGGAAATGGAGGCCAGGACCTCCGCATTTCTACGCGCTGCCATTTGGAATTGATACAACCCAGGGAATCAAGGAAGATCACGCCGGCAATTTGCTCGTCGGTCTGGCTGGAGGAATTCGACGCTTCCACGACGGAAAGACCGAAGCGTTTCGCCTGCCCGGTAAGCTGCAACCCTTCACAGTCAGAACGATGCTCGATGACCGAGACGGTGGTCTCTGGATTGCCGCATACCATGCGGGTCTTATCCATGTACACCACGGAAGAGTTGACATATTTGGACAAGCAGACGGTCTGACGAGCGACGAGGTCATGGCACTCTATGAAGATCGAGAGAATAACCTCTGGGTTGCGACCGTGGACGGCTTGGATCAATTTCGAAACACTGCCGTTGCTACCTTTTCCATAAAAGAAGGGTTGTCAAATGGACAGGTTCGGTCGGTTCTGGCTGACAATGATGGAAGTGTTTGGATTGCGACGCCAGGCGGCCTCGATCAGTGGAGTGACGGGCAAATCACTACCTACAATCTCCGCGACGGAATACCGAATGGATTTTCGCCGGCCTCTCTTTTTCAGGACAGGAGCGGGCGACTATGGCTTTCGACGACTCACGAGGTCGGATATTTGGAAGGCAACCATCTTGTCGGCGTGACTAGCACCTACGACGGGAGATTGTTGGACATCGCTCAAGATTCTGCTGGGGACATCTGGATGGCCGATCAGCGAGGAGGGCTCCTTCATCTGAGCAGCGGCAAACTCGCCGAACGGATTCCATGGTCGAGTCTTGGACATAGGGACTTTGCTATCAGTTTAACTGCAGATCCCTCACGAGGCGGTATTTGGCTTGGATTCTTCGGTGGGGGCATCTCCTACTTCGCCAGCGGGAAAATTCAGGAGACATACTCTTCCGCAGAAGGATTGGGCGCCGGTAGCGTTACGAATCTGCAAGTCGAAAAAGATGGCGCGCTTTGGGCGGCAACGGACAGCGGTTTGAGTCGAATGAAAAATGGGCGCTTCGCCACGCTCGATGGCGAGAATGGATTGCCTTGCCATCCGATTCACTGGATGATCCGTGACGATGAGGGCTCGTTTTGGCTGGACACTCCATGTGGTTTATTGCGCTTGGTGCGCTCTGAGATTGACTCTTGGACTCTCGCGGTCGACAACGGGCGAGCCACAAATCTGGTTCTTCATCCAAAGGTTTTTGACAACTATGATGGCGTAAGGGTGCATGAACAACCCTACCGCCCCTACAATCCTCCGATCACGAAATCCCTAGATGGCCGAATCTGGTTCGTGTCCTTTGATGGTCTTAGCGTGATCGACCCGCGGCACCTTCCCTTCAACGAAGTACCACCGCCAGTACACATCGAGCGAATTATCGCGAATGGCAAAACCTACGATGCGTCGAACGGATTACGCCTCCCACCCCGAATCCGCGATCTTAAGATTGTTTACACTGCGCTCAGTTTTGTCGTGCCGGAAAAAGTTCAGTTCCGTTACCAGCTCGAAGGGCAGGATCGCAACTGGCGGGAGGTCGCCAACGACCGCGAGGTGCAATACTCAAACCTCCCGCCGGGAGATTATGTTTTTCGCGTGACCGCAGCTAACAACAGCGGCGTGTGGAGCGAGGCCGGCGCAACTCTGGAGTTCAGCGTCGCCCCAGCCTGGTTTCAAACTGATTGGTTTTACGCCTCGTGTGTTTTGGCGGGTCTCCTGATAGCGTGGACAATTTACCGGATCCGGATGCGCCAAGTTGGCCGCAGCCTACATGCACGTTTCGATGAGCGGCTGTCGGAGCGTACGCGCATCGCCCGTGACTTGCATGACACGCTGCTGCAGAGCTTTCAAGCTTCCCTGATCCAAATGCAAAGGGCTCGCAACCATTTTTCCCGGAGCACCGAAGAGGCGGTCCGAACTCTCGATAACGCTATCGGCAGCGCCGAGCAGGCCATTGTTGAGGGCCGGGATGCGATTCAGGATCTCCGGCCGACAGTCAATCCTCAGCGCGATTTGGAGCATCTGCTGACCGTCGCCGGGCAGGAACTGGCAAAGGCGCAGGATGCTAATGGAACTCCGCCAATGTTCCGTGTGACGGTGGAAGGACCGCACCGGAGTCTGTCGCCCATCCTTCAAGACGAGGTCTACAGGATCGGGCGCGAGGTGCTGCGAAATGCCTTCCGGCACTCGCAAGCGAGCCACATTGAAGCCGAAGTCCGGTACGATAATCGGAAGCTTCGCTTGAGGATTCGCGATGATGGAAAAGGCATCGATCGGGATATTATGACGGAAGGCGCGAGGGCCGGGCACTGGGGCCTGCCAGGAGCCCGGGAGCGCGCGACACGGATCGGAGCACGATTGGATTTCTGGAGTGAAGCTGGGGCGGGTACGGAAGTCGAGTTGACGGTGCCGGCCTCAAGGGCGTATGCGAAAGCTCAGGCTCAGCGGCGATTCGGGTTTTTCCGAAAGAAGGACGTTCTGTGAGCAATTCTGGGCTGATTCGAATCCTTACCGCGGACGATCATGCGCTGCTGCGGAACGGCATCGCTGGACTGGTCAACGATGAACCGGACATGAAGATGGTCGCGGAGGCCGCGACGGGAGTCGAGGCAATCAAGCAATTCAAGCAGTATCATCCGGACATTACATTGATGGACCTGCAAATGCCAGAGATGAGTGGCATTGAGGCCATTATCGAAATTCGTAGTGAGTTTCCAGAGGCTCGAATCATCGTCCTGACCACGTATACGGGTGATGTCCAGGTGACCCGGGCTCTGAAAGCTGGCGCGCGGGGCTACCTGCTAAAGGCTCGGGTCAATCGCGACTTGGTGGACGTCATCCGGGCGGTTCACTCGGGACAGAAGCGAATTCCACCGGAGATAGCGGCGGAACTGGCCGAGCATGCCGGGGCGGGAGATCTGAGCGCGCGGGAACTTGAGGTTCTAGGACTGATCGCACGCGGAAACGCGAATAAAGAAATCGCTGCCCGGTTGGCCATAACCGAAGAGACCGTGAAAAGCCACATCAGGAGAATCCTGGACAAGCTCAGCGCGAACGACCGGACGCATGCGGTTACGATTGCGCTGGAGCGCGGGATTATCGACTTCTACAATCCCTCAAAAGGCTGATCGCGAAATCCCTCTGTCGAACGTTTCGTTTCTGTTCCAGTTCTCTTAGGCTGTTTAGGGGAATACTGTGCAACGACTGTTTTCGACCTTCGCCGACGGCTGGCCAGGCGGAGGTCTTTTCGCACAACGGCTACTCTTAGGAGCTGCGCTGCTTTATTCTTGCGTCCGCTGCCTGAGTGCAAAGCCGGTTTGCGGGACTCTGGTGCCCCAAAGTATAGGAGCGCTTGCCGGAGTTTTACTGGTGGCAGGTTTATGGACCCCGGTGGCGGGAGTTTTAGCAGCGATAGTAGAGGCGTGGATTGCGTTTTCGGTCCCAAACAGCACCGGTTTTCCGGCCATCCTCGGGGTCCTCGGCGCAACCCTCGCGATGATCGGCCCTGGAGCCTGGTCGTTAGATGCCTGGCTCTTCGGCAGAAAGCGTATCGAGCCTCCGGAGCTTTAGAGCTGTACCTCAAAAGGCGGAATCCAAACTCGGTCCATCAAGGCCGTCTTCTATACTCCTATTTCGGGTTTCGAGAAAACGCCACCGGGAGCAGAATCAGATTGAAAGGGAGGGCAAAATGGAAAGAGCAGCCGTAATTGGATCGAGCCCATCATTCCGCGCGTTACTTGAAGACGTGCAAGTTGTGGCGCCTGCAGACTGCACCGTCCTCATCCACGGCGAGACTGGCACCGGCAAGGAAGTGATCGCGCAAGCCATCCATGAAGCCAGCCCGCGTAGGCAACACCGTTTTGTAGCAGTTAACTGCGCGGCAATTCCAGCCGCGCTGCTTGAAAGTGAGCTCTTCGGACATGAGAGGGGCGCCTTCACTGGAGCAGTCGCGCAGAGGCTTGGGCGCTTTCAAGCGGCCGATCGTGGCACACTCTTTCTGGATGAGATTGGCGAACTGCCGATTGAAGTTCAGCCCAAGCTACTGCGCGCAATTCAAGAACAGGAAATCGAACGGCTGGGGTGTTCGCATGCGACTCGGGTCGATGTACGGATAGTGGCCGCCACAAACCAGAATCTGGAGCAGATGGTAAGTGAGCGGCGGTTCCGAATGGATCTATACTACAGGCTCAAAGTATTTCCTATCACCCTTCCGCCGCTGCGCGAACGAATCGGTGATATCCCGTTGCTTGTAGATCACTTCCTTCGAAGCTATGCTCACCGCCAAGGCAAGTCCATAGAATACGTCTCGGATGAAGTCATGGCCGCAATTAAAAAGTACAGCTGGCCGGGTAACATCCGGGAACTGCAGAACTTCATCGAACGTTCAGTCATCCTCACAAGAGGTCCAGCACTGCAAGCCCCTGTCGAGGAACTCGAGAAGAATGATGTTTTTGCCCACAAGGTGTGCACGCTGGCGGATGCAGATAGAGTCCACATCATCGGGACTCTCCAAGAGACAAACTGGGTCGTGGGAGGAAAAAGTGGTGCTGCTTCCAGACTCGGACTAAACAGGACAACACTCGTCGCCAAAATGCGAAAGCTCGGAATCTCGCGCGAAACCGTAGAGGAACGTGCTCGGCTATCGAACTCGTACGCCAACGCGCCGCTCAAGGGTCTATCGGTGCCTGCGTGAGACTAGGGGGGCACCCTTGGAAGCTGTGAATGATTCGGATTGGGCGATATGAAGCGAGGCTCGCGGAAGCGGAGAGTCCTGTCGAAGCGGATCAGCGGCGAAAAGCCAGTTTTGAGTCCAAAAGACTGAGTTTGCTCATTTTGTTCTGGCAAAGCGCAGTGAGGCAAATCCGAAGGGGATGGCGGCCAGGGTCCAACGCGCGCTCACGGCCGGGGTGCTTTTTCAGGCCGCTGCCGGTTGCTCTCGCCAGCGGAGGCGTATCCACTGTTGCACGTTATAAGTGATGACCGCGCAGAGGCTCTCTATTGCGACCCTTGGCGATGCCTCGCAAGCGGAAACGGCGCATTCCGAGTTTCTCTTTGAGCCACGCATTTGGGAACTCAGCCACCTCGGATCGTTTGCGATAGCTCTGCCGATAGGCTTCCGTCTGCATCTTCTCGCGAAACGCTTTGAGCAGGGGGTTGGGTTCGCTACGCACCACGGTTCGTCCGCAGGTCTGAGCGGTCGGACAACACTCCATTTTGTGCGCACATGCGGCGCAGTCGCTGTGCTTGGCTCGGTATTCGTGCTCGATTCGTCCGCCCTCTCGCGGCCGCTGTTTGATGTGAATCAGAATCCTGCCTTCTGGACAAAGATAGGTGTCGCTGGCAACCTCACAGGTGAAAGCCTGTTTAAAGTAAGCTTCGCTGACGCCGCGCCGCTGGGCTTGCTTGTTCACCATCGTGGTCATATCCGGCGCCGGCCCAATCAGCTCCACGTTACGCTGCTGGCTCTGGTCGAGATTATCGGCGCTCACATATCCGCCATCCACCAGCACTTTATCCGGCAGTTCGCCGCAGGCGCCCTTTACCTCATCCATCACATCTACGAGTAAGTGCACGTCAGTTCCGCTGTCGCTGACCATAGCCGCTACGATGATCTTCTCTTTGTCGTCGGTCGCCAGTTGCAGGTTATAGCTGGGGCCGAAGCCGCCACCCGGCTGCTTCATAATCCGCGCTTCTACTTCGCTCACGCTGATTTGCACTTGCGCAGCCTTGCCCTCCCCGCGCTCCTGCCGCAGTTGCTCCAGGAATTGTCGCGCCGCCGCAACGCGCTCCTGGCGTTCTCTCCGGCTGCGCTCCCGCGCCGCTTGCTGCCGCCGGCTGATCGTTTCCTCCGGCTCTTGCTCTAAAGCTTCCACGTGCGCCGCCGCCTGATCCAAATGCTCCTGTAAGCGCTGGCCCTGTCGAAAACCCTCGTTGCTGCAGTGGGCTCGAATCCGAGTTCCATCTACCGTCACCCGTTCCAAGCTCACCAGACCCTCTGCGCTCAACACGCCCAGGACCTCGATGAACAGTTTCTTTAAGGCCTCCCCATGCGCTGCCCGGAACGTGCTCAGACTGTGATAATTAACAGACTCCAGGCCGCATAGCCATTGCAGTCCAGGCTCCCAATCACACCACTCCGACAGCTCTCGGGCGCTGCTGATTCCCCGGCTCAGCCCGTACACCCACACGCTGATCATCAGTCGCGGATCAAAGGGCGGCTGTCCGGCATGCCCTTCCACCGCCTTCACCTTTTCATAAAACGGGCTCAACTCCAGCCGCCCTACCAATTCCCAAATGGCTCGCGCGGCATGGTCTTCGGCGATGAGTTGCTCGACGTCCACGTTCCGCATCACAAACTGGTCGCGGTTCACTAGGCGCGTTCGCGGCAGCCCAGGCCCAGCCGGGGCCGGGCTCCCAAACACAGGCTTGCATTCTGAGTCAGCCATCATTTTAATGACGCCCAAGCCAAGGCCAAGGCTACCTCCTAACAAAGGGAGCTAAGTGTGAAGTCGCTGATTCATTCACAGCTTCCTTGGGGTGTCCCTCTAGTGCACGGCCCCATCAGCGAGGCTGCGCTTTATTCGAGGAAACTGCCTTGGCAGATCAGCTTTGTAGCTGGTGAACAGCGGACGCAGCTCAAATATGCGATCGCCACGGGGCGACTTTCCTATGGCTGGTAGACGAACCGCATGAGTTACAACCAGCCGAATCCTCTCGGGGCAATGCCGCCCTTCCGTCTCATCGATTTTCCCACTACCAGATCACCTCTACTCCCACCGGATTTAGCGTTCGAATTACCGCAATTCGCAACATTCGCACAGGAACCACCGATTGCGATTCTGTGACGCTCTAATCTGAGCGCTATTTCCCGAGACGATCTGATGACATTCGTGTGGCGCTCTTTGACTCCCCAGCAACCACCATGCTTGATTCTCCGCATCCAGATCATCTTCGATTGGGCCTTGCGCTGCTTGGCGATTGGAATCAGAATTGCCCACATCTGTATCGGATGCCGTTTCTAAGAAATTCACGTGGTAGTGCCGAAGGGCCAGAATCAGGTACGGAGCGCCAGGCAATACCGATAAGGAGTAATATTATGCCCAGAGTTACGTTGCTCGATCCTAACAGGAAGGGGCGCCAAGCGGAAGATCTCGAAAGCCAGCTGCGCGAGCTGGTGATCGGACAGGACGACGCCATCCACCAGATCGTCAGAACCTACCAGACGAATATTTCGGGGTTGTCTCCCGCGGGGCGCCCGATAGGAGCGTTTCTGTTTCTGGGTCCCACCGGCTGCGGGAAAACTCGTGTGGTGGAGGCGACTGCACAGTCTCTGCTGAAGAATCCTCGCGCGGTAATCAAGATCGATTGCGCTGAGTTCCAGCACAGCCATGAAATTGCGAAGCTGATCGGCTCACCTCCCGGATATTTGGGGCACCGCGAAACTCATGCGCTGCTGTCGCAGGAGATGCTGAATCAGTATCACACCGAAAAGCTGAAGCTTAGTCTGGTTCTGTTCGACGAAATCGAAAAGGCGTCCGACGCCCTCTGGAATCTCCTCCTGGGTATCCTCGATAAGGCCACTTTGACCCTGGGAGACAACCGCAAAGTCGACTTCTCCTCGGCCATAATTTTCCTCACCAGCAATCTCGGAGCGGCCGAAATGAGCGGCCTGCTCGCTCCACGCCTCGGATTCCATGTGGAACAGCCCCCCGATGCCGCCAGCAAAGCAAAGCTGAGTTCTCGCATGTCGAGCGCCGGAATAGCCGCTGCCCGCCGCCGGTTTACTCCGGAGTTCATGAACCGCCTGGATCACATCGTCGTCTTCACGTCGCTGGGAGC
>Ga0210401_10003360_pt1 | contig 17134 bp, 8 predicted proteins | sample IncBWH32MmetaG_FD_150866 | JGI IMG/M metagenome (GOLD analysis project Ga0210401, IMG submission 150866) | Forest soil microbial communities from Barre Woods Harvard Forest LTER site, Petersham, Massachusetts, United States - Inc-BW-H-32-M | ecosystem: Environmental > Terrestrial > Soil >... | reverse complement strand
CCGGAGAAGAAGCCGGTGACGCCGCAGCTCGCGCCGGCCGGGGGCGGTCTCCGGGAACCGCCGAAGCCGAAGCGCCAGTTGAGTTTCTCCGAAACCCTCCAGCGTAACCTCGACAAGCACAAGAAGAAGCAGGAGGCGAACGTCGCCGCGATGCGCGAGGCGCGCGCCCGGGCCGAGGCGCATCGCGCCGCCACCGGCGAGAAGCCGCCGGCCGGCATGCCGGAAGGGGCCATCTCGCTGTCCGACCTCATGCGGAAGGCCGGCGGCGAAGGCGCCCGCGGCGGCCAGATCGTCGGCCACACGCGCAGCGGGAAGGCGGTCTATCTGCACGGCTCGCACGAAGCATGGAAGGCGGCGCACCAGCACTTCTCGCCCGAGGAGCACCGCGACGCCCGCAACCTGCACGCCGAAGCGGCAAACCGCGCCGGCGCCGGCGACATTCAGGCGAACCACAAACACTCCGAGCACGTGCGCTGGCACCAGGGGGCGATCCTGGATCACCAGCGGCGGGCATCGGAGGCGGACGCCGCCGCGTGGGGACTGCGCCACCCGGAGCCGGCGCAGCCGAAGTGTCCGCACTGCGGCAGTCCCGGCACGCCCCACGGGGACAAGGACGCCGCTGGACAGACCTGGGCACGCTGTAGCCGGAAAGGGTGCCAAGGACGCGGGGGCTTCATGGTGAAGGCGCGGCAGCCGAAGCTCGGCACCGGCGCGCGCTTCGCCGAGCTGAAGGAGAAGCTCGGCCGCCGCAAGGGCAAGGTGCGCAATCCCGGCGCGCTCGCCGCCTACATCGGGCGCAAGAAGTACGGCAAGAAGAAATTCGCGCAGCTCGCGAAGGGCGTGCCGCTCGGGCACACCTTCGGGCCCCTCGGCACGTGCGTCGCCTGCGCCGCGCTCGACGACACGGCATGAGATGGCGGACCCGCTGCCGTTGCTCCTGCTGACCCCGCCGCTGGCGAAGGCGGTCAAGCATCCCGGCGCGCGCGGCGGCCGCGGTTTTTACACGAGGAAGGGGACGTGGCGGTACGGCGCCAACGCCATCACGCATGACGAGGTGCGCGCGCTCGCCGCGCAGGGGCGGGCGAAGTGGGGCGACGACGCGAACGTCGACAAGATGGAGGTGCTCACCCATCCCCACGTCTACAAGGTCTGGCAGCGTCTCAACCCGGGCTGGAAGATCGAGCGCTCGTCGCATCCGAAGTGGGGCGAGGGCTACAACGTCTACCAGGAGCATCCGGGCATCAAGGACGAGAGCGGCAAGCTGTACCGCTCCTACTGGAACAGCCCGAAGGACGACTACTACGCGCATCACCCGTCGAACGCGTGGAACGGCGTCTGGCGGAACACGCGCCACCAGTTCATCCAGGACCTCGTGAACGACGCGGCCGGGTATCCGGCCCCCGACGACAGCGAGGCGACGCGCTACGCGCAGCGGAAGGGCAAGCTCCGCGTCGTCCGCTCCACGGCGTTGCCCGAGGACATCGCGGTCGGCGATCGCATTCGGCGAATCAGTGGCGACGTCGTCCACGTGCTCGGGGCCGAAGATGAGGACCTGATCGTCGGCGACGACGCCGGCAACCGCTCGAATCTCTCCGTTGCCGCTGTCCGTGCTGGCCGTGCCGAGCTGTTGAAGTCGGTGCTGTCGTTCTTGAAGGCGAAGAAGCCGGAAAAGAAGAAGGCTGCGGCGCTCGAGCCCGCCCCGCCACCATCGCGCGAGGACCAGGGCAAGCACGTGCTCGGCCACACGACGTCGAAGAAGCCGGTGTATGCGAGCGGCGCGGACGGTGCTGGCTTCTCCGATGACGAGCACCAGGAGGCCGCGCGGCTCCACGCGAAGGCGCACCTGCATCACACGCAAACCGCCGAGAAGCTCCGCGCCGGCGCCGACGCCGACGACGACTGGCAGCGCAGCGAGGGCCAGCACCAGCGCGCTGCGGCGCACGACACGCTGGCCCAGCACCACTTCGACCTGGTGCGCGACCACCTGGTCGCTGGCGGCCACGGCGGCGAGCAGGAGATGGGCTGGGACGAGAAGCGGAGCCAGCCGAAGCTCGGCAAGGTGGTGCCGCACGGGGCCAAGCAGCGCGCCGAGGCGAAGGAGCGACTGAAGAAACGCGTGCACGCCGAGCACCCGGGGGGCACGAGCGACGTCGATCGCAACGCCTACGCGCCGAAGGAGAAGACTCATGCCTCATGAGGACCGCCCGCCGAAGGAGCATGGTCGGCACCACCTCGGCAACGTGCCGCCGCGCCCCGATGAACTCGATGCCGAGTTCGACACCCTGCACGAGCGCATTGACGCCGGTGGCGGCGGGGCGGCGGGGCCTCCCGGACCCGCTGGGCCGCAGGGCCCGCAAGGCGTGCAAGGACCCGTCGGGCCGCAAGGCGCCACGGGCGCGCAAGGACCGCAAGGACCGGCCGGCGTCGGCATCTCTTCGTCGCTCCGCCTGGACTTCACCGTGCCCGCCGTGGGCGCGATGGCGCCGGCGACCGTGGGGGCCGGTGATGGGCCGAAGTTCGGGGTGGGGATGATCGTCTTCGTGGAGACCGCCGGGTACTTCAGCATCACCGCCATCGCCATCGACACGCTGACGCTGCAGAATCTCGGCGCGGTAGGGACGGCGCCCCCGACCACCGTGGTGCCGGCGAGCCGCGCGATTGTCGCGACCGGACCGCAAGGACCCGCTGGCCCATGACGCCGCCGATCCGCAAGCCGCGGCCGCGGCCGCGCCCCGGGCCACCGCCCCATCCGCGGCCGGCGCTGCCCGTCCTGGAAGAGCCGGGCCTCGTGCTCGGGCCCGACGGCATCGAGGACTGGTGGGGCTCGGGCCACGTCGCCGCCGTCGACGAGGACGAGGTTGAGTGACTGGCCTCGTCATCCTGCTGCGCGCGGCGCGGCTCTGCCTCGCGAAAGCTGAGCAGCTCGGGTTCGGGTTCCAGCCGCGGAAGCCCGTGCAGCATCCCGGGAGCCGCGGCGGTCTCTTCCGCGTCACTGAGCACGGCGACGTGCGCTACGATCAGCCACCAGCGCCAGCGGCGCCGCCACCGGCGCCGCTGGCGCCAACGCCGGCCGCGATTCCGGTGGCGAACGTCCAGCGCATCACCGTCGGGTCAGCGGACCTCCCGGGTGAAGCCTGGGAGGGCACCGTCGCCGATACCGAGCCGGTGATCGCGTACCGCGGCATCACCGACTTCGCCGAGCTGCACGGCGAGGGCGGCTGGGCGTCGACGGGCAGCTACACGGTGCGCGCCTACGAAGGGCGGACGACGCAGTTTGCGGCGCAGCCCGAGGGCATCGTGCGGGCGCCCGCACGTGAGCGGACCGGCGCCTACATCCCGGGAAAGAGCGCGTACCGCTACCTCGTCACGGCCGACATCCGCGGCCTGCCGTTCCGCACGCTGCGCGAGCCGCACGAGGGCCACGTGCAGGCCGACCTCGGCCTCGGGCTCGGCATCTTCGGGCCGATTCCGCACGATCGCATCCTCGACGTTCAGCGCATCAACGACGACGGCACGCTCGGGCCGCACCTGGTGGCCGATGCGCTCACGCCGCCCGCGAAGGCGGCCTATCGAGAGCACGGCATCCGCGCGCCGTTCTTCAAGGCGTGGTTCGGCGACTGGGAGCACGATCCGGCGAACGCCTCGAAGGTCGTCAACCCGGCCGGCGAGCCGCAAGTGGAGTTCCCCATCCGCGTCTTCCACGGCACGCCGAAGGGCGGCTTCACGGCGTTCAAGACGGAGGAGGCCGACCCGGGCGCGCTCTATGGGCCCGGCTTCTACTTCACCGAGGACAAGGAGATCGCGCGCGGCTACGCGAAGGGCAAGGTCGGCCAGCACTTCAGCGACACCGCGGTCCAGGGGCTCGCGCGATTCATTCGCAAGCATCTCCCGTCGAAGAACCTACGACTCACGATGCACCGCTGGACGGTCTGGAATCTCGGCGGTGGGCCGCACCAGATTCACCGGAACTACCGGCTCGAAGGGCTCGACCCACTCAACAGCCGCGACTTCCCGGTGCTCGGCACCACGCTCGAAGGCGACGAAGCAGACATGGGCTACCTGCCGCACCTCCTGGGTTGGGATGAGGCGACGACGGCGGCATGGAAGCGCGAAGCGACCGCGGCCGGCTGGAAGGAGACCGACCCGGAAGTGAAGGAGTGCTACCTCAACATCCGCCAGCCGTTCGACGCGGACACGGGCCGCATCTCGCTGGCGTCCATTCCCGAGGAAGTCTTGAAGCTCTACCCGTCCCTGCACGACAAGCGGTGGCGGCAGAATCCGCTTGCGGACAAGGCACTCAGCTACCGCGACCTCGACAGCCACACGCGGTCGAGACGGACGACGAACGTCATTCTCCAGCAGCTCGGCTACGACGGCATCACGCACATCGGCGGGATCATTACCGGGCAGGACCGCACGCACCGCGTGTGGATCACGTTCGAGCCGACGCAGATTAAGGCGGTCGAGAACGCGGGCACGTTCGACCCCGCCGACCCCGACATCACGAAGAGCCAGTCCGGGCTCGTGCTGCTGCTGAAGGCCGCGCGGCTCTGTAAGGCCGCCGCCGCGCAGCTCGGGCTCTTCCACGAGCCCGTGCACGAGCCGGGCAGCCGCGGCGGTCACGGATTCTGGGACCGCTGGGGTCGCTGGCAGTACGGCAGCAAGCCCGAGGGGTTTCAGGAACGGCCCGACGCGCCGCCGGCGCCGGCGGAGTCCGGCAACACGCGGCTGCCCGGCGAGCCGGACCTGCGCACCTACGACTGGCTGCTCGTCAACATCTCGGGCGGCAAGGATTCGCAAGCCGCGCTCGACGAGACGGTGCGGCGCGCGGATGCACAAGGCGTTCCGCGGAGCCGCATCGTCGCTGTCCATGAAGCGATGAGCGGCGTCGATCATCCCGGCGCGAACGAACTCGCTGCCCGCCAGGCGGCGCACTACGGCCTGCGGTACGAGACGGTCACGCGCACGCTGGGCAACCTGCTCCAACACGCCGAGCGGAAGGGGAAGTTCCCCGGCATGCGGAGCACGCAGTGGTGCACCTCCGACCACAAGCGCGCGCAGGCCGACAAGCTCATCACGAGGCTCTGCGACGAAGTGCGCTCGCCGACGAATCCCCGCCCGCGCGTCCTGAACATCATGGGCATTCGCGGCGCCGAGTCGGCCGAGCGCGGGAAGCAGCCGCCCTACAGCGCCCTCAAGCGCTTCGCCACCAACAGTGCGAAGGAGGTGGATCAGTGGCTCCCGATCCATGGCTGGTCGGAGCACGACGTGTGGGCGCGCATCAAGGAGAGCGGCGTCGAGTCGTCGCCGACCTACCAGTGGGCCCCGCGCTTCTCCTGCCCGTTCTGCATCTACGGGAGCAAGGAGGAGCACGTCGAGGCCGCGCGGCACTATCCCGAGATGGCGGCCGAGTACGCCCGCGTCGAGGAGAAGATCGGGCACACGGTCGCCCGCGGCCGCACGATGCGCGAGGTGATCGCGGAAGCCGAGGAGCGCGGACTTCTCAAGAGCCTCTGCGCGCTCCACCGCGCGCTGTTCCTGAAGGCGGTCGCGGCGCAGTTCGGGTTCGGCTTCCCGGCGCCGCGCCGGCGCGTGCTCCATCCCGGGAAGCGTGGCGGTCGCTGGTTCATGACCCGCGGCGGCGAGATTCGCTACGGGCTGCCGGAGGTGCCCCCGGTGCGTGCGCGGGCCGATGTGCCGAGCGTCGACCAGGCGGTCGTCTTTCGCTCTGGCGCGTCGGACATCACCTCGATGCGCGGGTACATCGCCGCCGGCCGCGCGATCGGCGTCGAGGTGAACCAGCTCTCCGCCCCGTCGAAGGCGGTGCTCGCCGAGGCCGTGCTCTACGGCCATCCCGCGTTTGTCGACTCGGGAGCCTTTCCCGCGTTCCGGCGCGGCAAACGGCTGACGGCGGCCGAGTTCGACCGCGTGCTCGGCGAGTACGAGGGGCTCATGGATGAGACCGCGTCGCACATCGGGCGCCCCGAGCTGCGCGGTCAGCCGCAGTGGCAGCGCGGCTGGTACTTCGTCATGCCCGACGTGATCGGCGACCAGGCGGAGAGCCAGCGGCTGCAGCACGTCTTCGCGCCGCGCATCCGCCGGCTGATCGACCGCGGCGCGAACGTGCTCGTCCCGCTCCAGCGTGGCGAGCGCTCGCTGGCGGAGGTCTACCAGGACACCGTCGAGAACCTCGGCACCGACAAGTTCGTCTCGGCGCTGCCGTCGAACGAGGCCGCGGTGCCGCCCGCCGAGCTGCTCGACTTCGTGCGCACGGCGAAGCCGCGCGCGATCCACCTCCTCGGGCTCGGGAAGCAGACGCTCGTCGACGCCTGGCGCCGGCGCTTCGTCCAGGCCGTCCGCCCGCGGCTCATCGTGGTGACGGCGGACGCGAACCGGCTCCGCGCCATCGTCGGTCAGGGCCGCCCGCTCACGACGGCCGTGAACGAAGAGGCGGAGCGCGTCCTCGCGGACCTCGCAGTCGCGGGCCATCCGCTGCCGCCGCGCGCCCGCCTGCTCCGCATGATCCGCCCGCGCATGCGCGCCGAGGCGCTCGCGCGCCTCGAACGGCCGAGGGTGGCGTCATGATCGGGCGCTTGCTGCTCTTCTTCCCGCGCCTCTCGAAGGCGACCCAGATGGGCTTCACGTTCGGGCCGCGGAAAGAGGTGCAGCACCCGGGCGAACGCGGGGGCAAAGGTTTCTGGGATATTCACGGCCGGTGGCAGTACGGCGAGCCACCTGGCGCGGCGACGCCGGCGGCACCCGCCACGCCGGCAGCACCGGCGTCGCTGCTCACGCTCACCGGCGCGCCCGTGGCGGTGACGCCGGGGCGCTGGCCGGCGAAGCCGAAGACGTACGCCGAGGCGACGAAGGAAGCGCCCGTCGCCGACTTCGAGGTCCTCGAACCCGAGTTCATCGCGCACTACCGGGAAACGATGCTCACGCGGGCGCAGCGGAACCGGGCGAGCTGGGAGCGCGTGCGGACCGACGTCGGGCAGCGGCGCACCACGCGGGCGCAGGCCGAGCACCAGGTGCGCATCTGGGGCGAAGAGCTGGCGCGCTGGGCTGACCCGAATCCGGCGCAGGTGGAGTCGCAAAAGGAAAAGGCGCGGGCGGTCTACGCGAAGCTCGTCAAGGAAGCCATCTCCAAGGGCAAGCCGGTGCCGGCGCCCGTGGTGGCGCAGCGGCCCGAGTTCCGCACCGCGCAGAACGCGCGCGCGCGCTACGAGAAAGGCAAGCACACGAGCTTCGCCAACGTCTCGCTGGCGGTGAATCGCACGATGCAGGATCGCCGCGGCTACAAGGCGAAGCGGCAGGACGGCGAGCCGCTGACGCTCGGGCAGCTCGCCGAGATCGAGGAGGGGATCGACGCCATCGAGGCGGTGACGGGCCCGCTCGCCGACGTGCTCCGGAAGATCGACGTCACCATCGCGCACACCAACGGCAAGCAGCCGTTCCTCCGGAAGGCCGGCGGCCTCTACTCGCCCGACGAGGACACCGTCACGGTCGGCATCGCCGGCGTCTCGGCGCTCGCGCACGAGCTGGCGCACATGATCGACCACGCCGCGGGGAAGGCGCTCTCCCGGACGGGGCGCATCTTCCGCAAGGGTCGCACGATGACGTCCGACAGCATGGCCGAGCTGGACGCGCGCGACTCGATGCCCGAGACGCAGCTCGCGCGCCAGCTCCTCCGCCGCGCCCGCGCGAGCATGTCGAACGAGCGCCAGGTGGTGCTCGATTTGAAGTCGAAGCTCGCGGCCGCGACGCCCGAGGAGCGCACGCGGCTGCAAAAGGTGCAGGTGCACCTCGGGCCCTACTGGTCGGAGCCGTGCGAGCTGTGGGCGCGCATGATCGAGCAGTACGTCGCCACCGCGCGGCGCGGGAAGGGCAAGAGCTTCGCGCACGACAGCGCCGAGTGGTACGAGGCCGCGCCCGGCTGGTGGAACCCGGAGGCGTTCTCGGCGCTCGCGCCGGCGGTGAAGACGCTGCTCGATCACCGGCTCGCCGTGCTGCGCGGGCAGACCGTGACCGCGGGCCCGGTCGCTGATCCCACGGTGGTCGCTGGCATGGAGACCGCTTCTCCGCTCGCTGGGCACGGCGGCGACGTGCGCCGGCACTATCTCGCCCAGCGCGCCGCGCGCATCGCGGCCGCCGCGGCCGCCGTCGCCAACCAGCCGCCGCCCGAGTTCACCGACACGACGCGCCCGCTCCGCGTGGGCGACGAGGTCTACATGGACGACTCCGGCATGGTCGATAGCCGCGGCCGCCCGATGCCCGGCGCCGGCTGGCGGCGTGTCTGGGTCGAGCACATTCATCCGGACGGCAGCGTGGACTACCGGGACGTGCGCGGTGATCCGACCGCCGGCAGCGGCTGGACCCGACGCGCGAATCTCTACGCGCGGCCCGCATGAGTCACCCCCGGCGCACCCTGCTGCTCTTCCTCTGCCAGCGCTGGCTGGTGAAAGCGGAGCAGCTCGCCCTCATCCAGCACCCCGGCTCGCGCGGGGGCAAGGGATATTTCCAGGAAGGGGGCCGCTGGAAATACGGAACCTACAAACCCCCCGAGCCGCCGACGCCGCCGAAGACCCCGGGCGTCATGGCCGACGAAGAGCTAGCGCGCTACCCGACGTTCCCGACGGAGCCATGTCCGCACTGCGACTACCACGCCTACTCCGCGGTGCACTCGCGCTATCACGAGACGCGCTATGGCGTGTACGCGCACGGCGGCACGATCGGCGAGCGCGGCAAGTTCATCACGTCGAAGCCCTATGGGCGGCGAGGCTCGATCACGCGTCGGCTCGCGCACGCCGCGATGCACCGCCATCTCGCGCGCGCGCATCCGTTGGAGACGCCATGAGCGCGCCGGTGCTCCGCTTCTTCCCGCTGGCGAAGGCGCGGCGCGCGTCGAGCGCGGCCGAGCAGCTCCCGCTGCTCTTCCACCAGCCGCGCAAGCCGGTGCAGCATCCCGGCAGCCGCGGCGGCCGCGGCTGGTTCGACGAACGCGGCGACTGGCAGTACGGCAGCCCACCGGCCGGCGCGCCGGAGACCGGCGTCGAGTGGCTGCACCAGAAGGCGCTCGCCGACCACCAGCGGGCCCTCGCTCTGCGTCGCGCCGCGCTGGAGGACAAGCGGACACCGGCCGAGCGCGTGCGGAAGTCGCCGCGGAGTGTGCCCGGGACGCAGGTCCGCTGGTACGCGACACCGCTCGGGGGCGGCGAGCGCTCCGAGGTCATGTTCAACACGCGCCGGGAGGCGCTCGCCTACCTGGAGGGCAGCGAGGGCCGGCAGGGCAGCGACCAGACGATCCGCGAGAACCGCGAGAGCATGGTCGAGGACGCCGCGGCCAGCGTCGCGGAGTACGCGGCCAAGCTCGCGCCGCCGGCGGCGCCCGAACCTGAGCAGCGCGAGTGGAACGAAGAGATCGACGGCGTCCCGACGATCGTCCGCACGGGCTCGCCGGATGACCCGTTCAAGTATCGGTCGAGCTTCCACGTCACGATGGCGTACGACGCCGAGGGCTATCCCGCGGAGTCGCGGAAGCTGCACGCGGCGACCCTGGAGGAGTACCGCGCGCTGCTCGCGAGCCGGCAACCCCCGCCGCCCGAGCCCGAGCCGGCGCCGGCGCCGGTGCCGGTGCCTGAAGAGGTGCTCCACACGCGGGCGACCGAACACACCCGGCGGGCCATCGCCGAGCAGGAAGCCCGCGGGCCGATCCCGAGCATGGCCGAAGAGGCCGCCGCGGCGGCCGCCCGCGCGGACGCGAACCGCGCCGCGCGGCGTGCCGAGGTCGCGCCGCACATTGCGGCATACATGGAGGCGCACCGGCGCTTCGACGCCGGCGACACGAGCCCGCCCGTCATCGAGGCGATCGAGGGCGCGCGCCGCGCGCTCTACGACCTCGGATGGGGAGGGGAGAACCCGGAAGCCCACCTCCAGGAGCTGCGCCGTGCCGAGCGAGCGAAGACGGATGACATCCCGAAGTTAGAACGCGAGCTGGCACGCCTCCAAGCCCGCATGGCGCCCATGCATCGGCGTGCCGCATCGCGCGCCCAGGCGACGACGCGCGAAGCCAATCTGGGCAAGCTCGCCCAGGTTGTCGATGCGGTGCGCGACCGCCTGACCCGCGCCCGCGCCGCGCAGCCGCCGGCGCCCGCCGAGCCGCCGGTGCGGAAGCCCGATCCCTCTGGCGCGCCCGTGCCGCTGCCGGGCTTGAACGACCTCTACCAGATATTCCGCGAGGTCGGGTGGGACCCGAAGAAAGCGCGGCCGTTAGTCCACGAACGATTCCCGGGGGCGATGGCGCATCACGAGGGAGAGCGCCGGTGGCGGGGCGCCGTTCAGCAATGGGGGAAGCCGGGCCCGACCGAGCTGGAAGAGGCCGAAGCGCGACTCGCGGCAAAGGTGGCCGAGCCTCAGCCGGAGCCAGTCCCCGAGCCCGAACCAAACGTCGCCGAAACACCGCCTATTTCGGCGCCAAGTGGTGACCCCGCGCTCGCGGCCAAGCTCCACACGGCCGCCGACGCGCTGCAGCCGCAGATCGACCGACTCTACAATCCCGCGATCGGTCAGCAGAACATCACCGCGCGCCGCTCGCGGATCGCGGGCGGCATGGCGGAGCGGGCGCAGGGACTCGAACGCCAGCAGCGCATCCTGCACGCGCTCGCCGAGCACCACGCGGCTGGCACGGTGCCCCCGGAGGTGGCGGGCATCCGGAGCCGCACGCACGTCGAGGCGGCGCTGCACCAGCGCTTCCCCGAGCCCCACCTGCATCCGGCCCATCTGCCCGACGTCGCCGCGGGCGCCCGCGCGCATGGGCTCGATGCCGATGCTGCCACGATCGCCGCTGGCCACGTGGCGATGCTGGCGCACGCCCCCGCCGGCGACGAATGGAAGGGTGGCTACAACCCGCCGGCCGACCTGGTCGCGGCCGTCGAGCGCGTGGTGAAGCATGACCAGGCGCACCCGCGGACGAACAAGTACGGCCACCGGGAGAAGCTCTGGGCCGACCAGATTCTCGGCTCGGTGCGCGAGCACCGGCGCATGGTCGATGCTGGACTCGACACGCCCGAGAAGCACGCCGCGGCGCGCGCGGCGCTCCTCGCGATGGAGTCGCCGCCGCCGCCCGATCCGCAGGTCCAGGTGAAGGCCGCCGAGCGGGAGCTGCTCGGCCGCGAGATACCCGGCTTCTTCCCGACCCCGCGCGCCGCCGCTGAGGCTGCGGTGCGGGCGGCGGAGATCGGCCCCGGCATGACGGTGCTCGAACCATCGGCGGGCAAGGGCGACATGGCGCAGGCCATCCGCGACCTGCATCCCGACGCGCAGATCACCGCCGTCGAGCTGCAGCGCGACCTCGCGCACATCGCCAACCTGCGCGGTATCCCGACCGAGGTCGGCGATATCCACGCGCACCAGGGCGGCCCCTACGACCGCGTCGTCATGAACCCGCCGTTCGAGCGCGGCCAGGACATGGAGCACGTGCAGCACGCCTACTCGCTGCTGAAGCCGGGCGGCGTGCTCTCGGCGATCATGAGCGAGGGGCCGTTCTTCCGGGAGGACAAGGCGGCGCGGAGCTTCCGCGACTGGGTCGCGCGGCAGGGCGGGCGCAGCGAGCCGATGCCGGAGGGCAGCTTCATGCGGCACGAAACGAGCGATCGCACCACGGGCGTCCGCACGCGTCAGGTCACCATCCACAAGCCCGTCGGGCTACTCGCCAAGGCGCGCGCCATCCTCGCCCGGCTCACCGGGAGCGGCCCGGGACCTGTCCGCCACGTGGCGCAGAGGTCGGAGCCGCCGCCCTCGGCCGAGGCGACGCTGGCCCGCTGGCACGCCCGCGAGGCCGAGCTGGAAAAGACGCTCTGGTATCTCGACAACGAGGACCTCCCCGTCGCCGTGCCCGGGACCTTCGAGCACGCGCGACTCATCAAGGCGCGCTCCGCCGCCTCGGGCGAGCTGCGCGCGCTCCAGGGCGCGCTCGTGAAGGCCCGGGCGCTCCACGGCCGCCGCCGCGTCGGTGGCCTCCACGTCTCGATCGAGAACCGAAAGGGCAGCACGCGCGAGTGGACCGACCATGCGACGGGCACCACCGGCCGCACGCCGATGCCGGCGCCCTACGGCTATCTCCGCGGCACCATCGGGCTCGACGGCGAGCACGTCGACGTCTTCCTCGGGCCGCTGGCGCACGATGCGCGCATCGAGGGGACGGACGTGTACGTCGTGCTGACCGCCCGGCCGCCGTTCTTCGACCAGCCCGACGAGCAGAAAGTGATGCTCGGCTTCCCGAGCTGGCCCGACGCCCGGCGGGTCTTCCTCGCGGCCTACGGCGGCGAGCCGCGCTTCATCGCCGCGGTCGACGTCGTGCCGTTCGCCGATTTCAAGGCACAGGCGTTTGCCACAGGCAGCGCCGGCGCCGAGCGTATCCACGGCACGCCGCTCATCCAGAAAGCGCACGTGAGCCCGTACACGCGCCAGACGAAGGGTGGGCAGACCGTCCAGGTCGGCGAGTACGATACGACCCGGCCCGGCGCGCAGCCGAAGCCGCCCGGCCCAGGACGCCCGCCCGCGGCTGCCCCCATGCCGACCCCGCGGGCCCCCGCGGCCGCGGTCCCTGCGCCCACGCCGCGCGTCCCTGGGGCCCCTCCTGCACCCGTGGCCGCCCCGGCGGCGCCTCCGGGTGAGCCCGCGGAGGCGGTCAAGCCGCACAGCATCGACGAGCTGGCGAAGCACATCGCCGAGTTCGTGCCGATCGCCCAGGAAGCGACCGAGCGCCTCGCCGCGGTCTTCCCCGGGCTGCCGGTCGGCTACCGCATGAAGGCGCCCCACAAGCTCGACGAGAAGCTCAGCGGCAGGAGCGGCACCGGGAAGCCGCCGAAGCAGCTCCACGAGATCGAGGACATCGCCGGCACGCGCGTGACCTTCAAGTCGATCCCGGAGATTCAGGCGGCCGTCGAGCGCGTGAAGCGCAATTTCAACGTCCGGAGCGAGGAGGACTACCTCGCACGGCCGAAAAATAACTACCGCTCCTACCACGTGATCCTGGAGGTGCAGGGCCGGCCCGTCGAGCTGCAGCTCCGCACCCCGCGCTTGACGATCCTGGCGGACTACATGCACGACACGGTCTACAAGCAGCAGACCGGGCACCCGCCGCCGCCCGAAATACATCCCTACCTGGCGGGCCTGAGCGAGCACGTCGCCTGCCTCGATGGCGGTGGCGATCCCAGCACGTGCCCGCCGGCGCCCGACTGTCCGCCGCCGGTGCAGCAAGCGCTCGGCTGCGTGGAGGGCATCTGATGACCCAGATACTCGCCGTGCGCGACAACGAAACGCGGAAGGTCGTGGTGTGCGAGGAGCTACCCGCGGACCACGATCCGGCGAAGACGTACGCCGAGGCGCGGAACAAGTACCCCGCGCCGCGCTACGAGGTCGTGCTCGGCGGTGCGCCGTCGCTCGACAACTTCCTGCAGAACTACCCGCGCTTCCGGCAGGAAGGTACGAAGCCGGCCGCTGGTGACACGAAAGGGGCCGCCGCTGACACGACCGCGCCCGCGGCTGCACCGAAACCGCCGCCCGGGAAACCGCCGGCATGATGGGCGCGCTGCCCCTGCCCGTGACGCACTGGACGTCGACGGCGGCGGTGCTCGTGTCGATCGAGCACGGCGTCACGGTGCGCCGGCTCGTCCGCGTCGCGTGGCCGATGCTGAAGGGCGCGCAGGGCGACTTCGGGAAGGTCTACGCGGACAACGCTGGAAATTTTCGTTGGATCACCGTGCACCCGTGGGGGAAGGACGAAAAGGGCGTCCCGGTCAAGATTCGCGAATCGAAAACCGAAAAGGGGACGTGGCACATCGTCGGCGGCGCCGGCGGCAAGCTGAACTATCTCCGGCTCACCAACGTGAAGACGCCGGAGGAGTACCGCGCGCAGGCGACCGAGAAGCGGAAGGCGAAGAAGCAGCGCGAGGAAGCGCAGCGCGGCAAGGAACGCGAGCGCAAGGCCGGACTCACCGAAGAGGAGAAGAAAGCCGAGGCGGCCGCCAAGCGCGGGCAGCAGGCCGCGAAGGAAGAGCGCACGCTGCAGCAGCGGGCCGACGAAACGGAGTTCATCGCGCGCGTGGCGAAGCAGCAGGGCTGGAAGGACGAGCAGTGGCAGTTCAAGGACCGCGCCGACGCGCTCCGGGAGCAGGGCGCGTCGCCCGAGCGCATCGCGCAGGTCGAGGACCGCCACCACAAGCGCATGCTGCAGAAAGCGAAGGACGCGATCGAGGCATCGAAGCGTGCGCTGCTCGCCGACCCCGAGACGGCGGCCCGCGTGGTCGGCAAGGACGTGCCGCTGCACACCGACGATCCCCAGGTGGTCGCGCTCACCGACCTGCTCGACGGCCCCGAGACGCCACGCGGCAAGGGGTTCAAGACGATCACGAAGGAATCGTCCGACAAGGAAATCCGCGCCGCGCTCGCCGAGCAGGACGCGCAGCGTGTGCAGCGGGACATCACGGCGGTCGAAACGCATCTCGCGGGCGCCATCGCGCACGGCGAGCACGACCCCGAGGCTCTCGCGCATCTGAAGGACCTGCGCGCGCAGGCACGCGTCGCCGACCTCATGAAGGATGCCAACGAGCGCACGCCGGCGCAGCGGGAGGCCGAACGCGCCGAGATCGCCAAGGCCATCAAGGACGCGCGCACGGCGCAGGCGGAGGCGGCGAAGACGCTGACGAAGCTCCAGGCCGGCGACGTGCCCCCCGACGCCCCGAAGGAAGAGAACGCGGCGATCGAGCTGAAGACGCGCGAGCAGGAGATCGACCACCTGCGCGACCGCCTCGTCGACCTCGACGTGATCGAGGGCAGCGCGCAGCCCGCCGTGAAGGGCGAGGCGGCCGTGCTGTCTCGCCAGCGCATGGAGCAGAAGAAGCGCGAGATTGCCCAGGAGCACGGGCAGGACGCCGCCGACCTGTACGAGCAGCGTGTGGCGCTCATGCGCGAGGGCGCCGACCGCTACCAGCGCGAGATGCGGCGCTACAAGGAAACCGGCGCGCTGCCGCCCGCCGACGTGGCGGTGAAGCCGATTGCCGACCCCGCCGAGCTGCTCCACCTGCTCGGGGCGCAGAAAGCGCTCGACAAGCGCAAGCGCGCCCTGGCCGCGGAAGAGCCGGAGGACGAACGGCTCTTCGGGAAGCCGATCTTTCTCGCCGGCGGCAAGGTCGACCCGGCACTGCTCGCGCAGGCGAAAAAGGACATCGAGGCGTCCGTCGAAACGACGATGACGCAGGCGTTCCTGTCGCGCGTGGAATCGCCCGAGCTACTGCTCGGCCGCGGCGGCGTCTTCAGCGAGGACTACGACCGCGTCGGGCTCCACCGGGCGCTCGACCGCCACGTGTCTGCGGGCGCCTACAACGTCATGAACAACGCGGCGCTGGCGGCCTTCAAGACGCCGCTGGTGAGTCGCGAAGTGGTCGACGTGCTCGGCGCCGGCGGCTCGGCGCAGCTCCTCGCGGCGCTCGTGCACGGGCGCGAGGGGGCCGACGTCGCGAAGGCCATGTCGAAGCAGCTCGGCGAGTACCACGTGAAGGAGAACGTCCGGCAAGCCGACGAGCGCATCCGGGAGCTGGATGAGGACCTCGATGCCGCCGACGAGGCCATCGCGCATCTCTCGACGCCGGACGCGCTGGCGACGGCGGTGCAGGCGAACCAGGTGCGCGCGGCCAAGCTCGAAGAGGCGCGCCAGACCATGGGGCAGGCGCTCGGCGAGTACGAGGCGACCGCGGCGCTCGTGCAGGCACTCGGCGCGCCGCCGGCGTCGGAGGTGCACACGAACCTCGGACCTGTCGGCACCGACACCGCCATCCGCCAGCTCCGCGCGCTCGGGCTCGCGCGCGAGGACTACACGATCACGTCGGACGGCACGAACCAGTTCGCCACCATCAAAGCGGCCGCGTTCCCCAAACTCGCCGCGGCCCCCGACCCGGCGCGCGAGAAGCTCACCGAGGCCGTGCTGTCCATCAAACGCGGCGAGCAGGACGAGGCTAACTGGCAGCCGAAGGGCGGCGCGGTCCGCACGGCGACCTCCATGAACGCCCCGGGGATCGAGCCGCCGTCGCTCACGACGAACCTGAAACCGTTCGACCAGTGGAGCGACCCGAGCGGCGACGTCGACGAGTACGTCGCGCGCCGCGTCGGTCAGGGCGAGGACCTGAACGACGTGCTCCCCGATCTCTTGACGGGCGTCAACGCGGTGCCGGAGGCGCAGCGCGCGGCCGTCGAGGCGCGCGTCCGCGAGCTGTTCCCGCCGACCGAGAACACCGGCGGCCGCGAGCACCTGGTGAAGGCCGAGCAATGGCGCGCCCGCGCGCAGAAGATCGTCGAGGAGCAAGCCGAGAAAGCCGGCTTCGGCCGCTTCGCGCCGATCCATGCGCAGGGGATCGACGTGGACAACGTCGACACACACGAGGCGATGTTCCGGGCGCTCGCCGCCGATCCGCGCGCCATGGCGGCCTTCAAGCCGGTCGGCGAGCTGACCGATCAGGAGCAGCGGGCGTTGCGGCACTACTTCGCCGCGGAGGTGGCGAAGCCCGGCGCGCAGAAGACGGCGCTCGACGAGCGGCTGAAGGCGCTCGGCCCGGAGCCCGAGCACACCACCACCGGGGGGCTCTTCGGGGGCGAGGTGACGACACCGGAGTGGACCGACTGGAAGGCGAAGCGCGACCGCCTGATGGAGGATCACCACTTCGACGGCGGCACGGTGCCGCGGACGTCGGCCTGGGAGAACTACGTCACCACCATGGGCGGCCAGGCCCGCGCGTACGCGTCCCTGCAGGACGCCGTCAAGAGCGGCTTCGCCCAGCGCTTTCACCAAGCCTACACGAATCTCACCGGGCAGCCGCTCCGCCTCGGTATCCAGGACCTGCGGCACGCCGAGCTGCACGCCGGCTATCTCGACCCGCAGGAACGCGAGCGCATGCTCGCCGAGCACCGCAAGCTCCTCGACTCGGTGCGCAGCCGTGCGACGACGGGCAAGTACGCCGCCGGCGCCGTCGCCGACAAGCTCGAACGGGCCCGGCAGGTGGAAGAGATCGAGCGCCAGAATCAGCGCGGCTTGCTCCTCGGGGCGAGCCCCACGGCGGCCACGCGCAAGACGCCGAACGCGCAC
>Ga0210401_10003359_pt1 | contig 17140 bp, 13 predicted proteins | sample IncBWH32MmetaG_FD_150866 | JGI IMG/M metagenome (GOLD analysis project Ga0210401, IMG submission 150866) | Forest soil microbial communities from Barre Woods Harvard Forest LTER site, Petersham, Massachusetts, United States - Inc-BW-H-32-M | ecosystem: Environmental > Terrestrial > Soil >... | reverse complement strand
ACATGATGTTCGGCGCCATCGAGCATTCCGCCTGGCGCCATACCATCGGCAAGCGTCCGCTCGATGTGCAGCGAATGGCGCGCACCATCACCGATATTTTCTTGAACGGACTTTGTCCGAATTCGGCAAAGGCGAAGTCGTAATGACAAACGTTGGTTCCGATCCGCGCGGCGGCTGGCCGTTCAAGCGCGTTCTGATTGCCAATCGCGGCGAGATCGCGCTGCGCATTCTGCGCACCGTGCAGGCGCTGGGACTGGAAGCGGTCGTGGTGCATCACGCCGCCGATGCGGGTACGCCGGCTGTTAACGCCGCCAATCGCGCGATCGAGATCACCGGCGCGACACCGATCGCGGCCTATCTCGACGGCGCGCAGATCGTCGCTGCGGCGCGCGCAAGCGGTGCTGGTGCGATCCATCCCGGCTATGGTTTCCTCTCCGAGAATGCGCACTTCGCCCGTCAAGTGGCTGATGCGGGCCTGATCTTCGTCGGCCCCACCGCCGATGCGATCGAACTCATGGGCGACAAGGTGCGTGCCCGCGCGTTTGTCGCGGCTCGTGGCTTCCCGGTGGCGCCGTCGGCCATCGAGGACGACGATCCCAAGACCTTTTCGGAGCGCGCGCGGGCGGTGGGCTTCCCGCTGTTGATCAAGCCGGCTGCCGGCGGCGGCGGCAAGGGCATGCGTATCGTGCGCGAAGCTGCGACGCTCGACGACGAGATCGTGCGCGCGCGCAGCGAAGGCACGCGTTATTTCGGCGACGGGCGGCTTTATGTCGAGCGCTATGTGGAACGGCCGCGCCACATCGAGGTGCAGGTGCTGGGCGATGCGCACGGCAATGTCGTGCATCTGTTTGATCGCGAGTGCTCGATCCAGCGCCGCTTTCAGAAGATCGTCGAGGAAGCGCCGTCGCCGGCCTTGGGCGAAAACGAGCGCGAGCGTATCTGCGACATCGCGGTCGGCATTGCGCGCGCCGCCGGCTATCGCAATGCCGGCACGATCGAATTCATCCACGGCCGCGGCGAGTTCTATTTCCTGGAAATGAATACGCGTTTGCAAGTCGAGCACCCGGTAACGGAGATGATCACCGGTGTCGATCTCGTGGCCGAGCAGTTGCATGTTGCCGCGGGCGAGCCGCTTCGCTTTGGGCAATCGGGACTGAGTATCGACGGCCACGCGATCGAGTATCGCATTTACGCCGAAAGTCCGGCGCGCGGTTTCGTGCCGACGACCGGCCGGATCGTCGAGATGGCACTGCCCGACGCCGGACCGGGCGTGCGGGTCGATACCGGCATATCAAAAGGGCAGGTGGTCACAGCCGCCTTCGATCCGATGCTTGCCAAACTCGTCGTCCATGGCCGCGACCGCGAGGCGGCGCGCGCGCGGGCCTATGACGCCTTGGGCCAGCTTGCGGTACTCGGCTGCGAGACCAATACGGCCTTCCTGCGCCGGCTTACTGCCGATCCCGACTTTGCCGCGGGCGCGCTGCATACCGGTTTTTTGGACGAGCATCCGGCGCTCGCCGCCGATCCGCCGATAAGTGCCGAGCTGGCGGCCAAGCTGATCGCTGTTGCCGCCCTTTCGCTACGGCCGGTACGCGATTCCGCCGACGCGGTGCCGGAAATATTCAGCGCCATGGGCGCCTGGAGGAATTGATGCAATGCGTTGCCGATGATGCGCGAGGTCGACAATGACTTTGCCGAACGCGCTCAAACATGCGCTCTCCGTGCCGGCCATCGGGGCGCCGATGTTTCTCGTCTCGTTTCCGCCGTTGGTGTCCGCGTTGTGTCGCGCCGGCGTCATCGGCGCCTTTCCGCACGTCAACGCGCGTCCGTCCGAGCAACTCGACCGCTGGCTCAGCGAGATCGAGTCCACTCTGCGTGCCTACAAAGATGCGCATCCGGGCGCCAAGGTGGCGCCGCACGCGGTGAACCTTATCGTGCATCGCACCAATGCACGCTACGGGCCCGATCTGGAAATCGTAGTCGCGCACAAGGTGCCGCTGGTCATTACCTGTCTCGGCGATCCGCGCCGCACCATCGAGGCAGTGCACGGCTATGGCGGTCTTGTCTTCTGCGACGTGGTCAATGCTCTGCACGCCCGCAAGGCGATCGACGGCGGCGCCGACGGGTTGATCTGCGTCGGCGGCGGCGCCGGCGGCCACGCCTCCAGTCAAAGCGCGTTTTCGCTGGTGCGCGAAGTGCGCGAATTCTGGGACGGCTGCTTGGTGTTGGGCGGCAGCATCAGCGACGGCTATCAGATCCGTGCCGCTGAAGTACTCGGCGCCGATCTCGCCTATATGGGCACGCGCTTTCTGGCCACACGCGAGTCGAACGCGCAGGATGCCTACAAGCAGATGATCGTCGATTGCGGCGTCAAGGACATTATCTATTCCGACCGCTTCTCCGGCGTGTTCGCCAATTTCCTGCTGCCGTCGATCACGCGGTACGACATCGATCCGGAGGCGCTGCCGAAGAAATCCCCCGACATGAGCGGGCTTGCGGACTCCGAAGCGCGCACCTGGCGCGATATCTGGAGCGCTGGTCACGGCATCGCCACCATCCACGACGTGCCGAGCGTCGCTGAACTTGTCGAACGGCTTGCTGCCGAGTATCGCGCTGCGTGCGCGGTGCCGGCTTCTCCGGCACTGGCGGCCTCCTAATGCAACACACTTTCGTTATTGCCGAGATCGAGCATGAAGGCTGGCTGTCGCGGCGCGGCGGCGGCTACGTGCTGCATGTTGGTGAAAACGCCGTTCCCATCGCGCTTGCGGAGGCCGAGGGCGGCGGACAGCTCCTGAGCTTGGGCGCGGAAATCTCTCGCGTGCTGATCGCTCAAGATGGCGATCTCGTTCACGTCCACATCGATGGCATAACCTTCACGGTCCGCTATGTCGATCCGGTGCAACGTTACGGCAGCCATGCCGGCGGCGGCGCCGACGACATTGCCGAGGCGCCGATGCCCGGCGTGGTGATCGCGGTTCATGTGAAAGAGGGGCAGGCGGTGACGGCCGGCGATACGCTGATGGTGATCGAGAGCATGAAGCTTGAGACGGCGATCAAGGCGTGGCGCAATGGCACGGTCGCCGCCGTCCATGTCGGCGTGGGCCAGACCTTTCAGCGCGGCGCGCCGCTTCTGGCGCTTGCGCCCGAGTAAGAGAGTCGAGCAATGCGGCGGATTGAAAGCAAGATCGACACCTCGTCCGACGAGTTTCGGCTCAACTGGAAGCACAATCGCGGCCTCGCCGATACGCTCAAGGAGCGCCATCGCGCCGTCCGCCGCGAGCGCCCGGCGCGCGATCTCGAGCGCCTGTCGCGGCAGAACAAGATGTTCGTGCGCGACCGGATCGAATTATTGCTCGACCCCGGCACGCCGTTTCTGGAACTGTCAACGCTCGCCGCCAACACCGAATATGGCGGCGAGGTGCCCGGCGCGGGGATCGTCAGCGGCATCGGCATCGTCGAAGGGCGCGAAGTCATTATTCACGCAGACGACGCCAGCGTGAAGGGCGGCGCGTGGTATCCGCTGTCCGTCAAAAAGATCGTGCGAACGCTCGATATCGCGATCGAGAACCGGCTGCCGGTCGTGCACCTGTGCGACAGCGCCGGCGGCTTCCTGCCGCTGCAGGCCGACTTGTTTGCCGACCGCCACTTGGCCGGCCGCATTTTCCGCAATCAGTCGATCCTGTCCAAATTGGGCGTGCCGCAGGTCGCCATCGTGCTCGGCCATTGCACCGCCGGCGGCGCCTACGTGCCGGCGCTGAGCGAATATAACGTCATCGTTCGCGGCACCGGCGCGATCTTCCTCGGCGGCCCGCCTCTGGTGAAAGCAGCGACCGGCGAGGATGTCACCGTCGACGAATTGGGCGGTGCCGATGTGCACACGCGCATCTCCGGCACGGCCGATTATCCCGCCACGACCGAGGAGCAGGCGATCGCGATCGCGCGCGAATTGGTCGGGCAGACGCAGCGGCCAACCAAGCTCAATGTCGAGCGGATCGCGCCCGAGCCGCCTCACTACGATCCCGACGAGCTTTACGGCGTCATTCCGCGCGACATAAAGGTCCAGTTCGATGTGCGCGAGGTGATCGCCCGGCTGGTCGACGGCAGCCGCTTCCATGAATATCAGCCCGCCTACGGCAGTACACTGATTTGCGGGTTCGCCCATATCTGGGGTTTCAAGGTCGGCATTCTCGGCAACAACGGCGTGCTATTCAACGATTCCTCGCTGAAAGGCGCCCACTTCATGCAGTTGTGCAACCAAAGTCGTGTGCCGATGATCTTCCTGCAAAACATCACCGGCTATATGGTAGGCCGCGACTATGAGCACCGCGGCATCACCAAGGACGGGGCCAAGATGATCATGGCGGTCTCGGGCTCCGAGGTGCCCAAGATCACGGTGATTTGCAACGGCTCCTTCGGGGCCGGCAACTACGGCATGGCGGGGAGGGCGTTCGATCCGCGCTTTTTGTTCATGTGGCCGCAAAGCCAGATTTCGGTCATGGGTGCCGAGCAGGCCGCCAACGTCCTTGCGGATATCAAGATCCGCCAGCTCTCGCGCGAGGGACGAAGCTTGAGTACGGCCGAGATCGCCGCCATCCGCGAGCCGATCCTGGAGGAATACCGCCGCCAGTCCAGCGCCTATTATTCCACCTCGCATTTGTGGGATGATGGCATTCTGGATCCGACCGATACCCGTAATGCGCTGGCGATGGCGATCAGCGTGGCGCTGAATGCGCCGATCGACCGGCCGCATTACGGCGTGTTCCGGATGTGACGAGACCAAGCGACTAAAGATGAGGGCACCGGGCGAGCGAGATCAGGGCGACAGCCTGCTGCGCTGTCGGGATATCGAGCTCGCCTTCGGCGGCTTGCGCGCGCTCAAGAGCGTTTCGCTCGATATTGCCAAAGGCCAGATATTCGGACTTGTCGGCCCGAACGGCAGCGGCAAGACCAGCATGGTGAACGTGATCACCGGCTTTTATCGTCCGCAGTCCGGCAGCGTAAATCTCTTCGGCCAGGAGGTGGTCGGTCTCAAGCCGCATCGGATCGCCGCGCGTGGCGTGGCGCGCACCTTTCAGAACCTCGCCTTGTTTCGCGGCATGACGGTGCTGGAAAACATCCTGCTTGGCCGTCATGTGTTCATGGGCGCGAGCGCGCTGGCGAGCCTGTTCTACTGGGTCTGGGCTCTGCGCAACGAGGTGGAGCACCGCCGCGTGGTGGAAGAGCTGATCGACTTCATGCAGATCCAGGATATCCGCGACGAGCCGGTCGAGGTCATTCCGCTCGGCATGCAAAAACGTGTCGAGCTTGCGCGCGCGCTCGCCGCCGAACCGGAGCTTCTGATCCTCGACGAGCCAATGGCCGGCATGAATCAGGAGGAGAAGGAATACATCGCGCGCTTCATTCTCGACGCGCGTGAAGAGCGCAACGCCACGATCTTGCTGATCGAGCATCACATGGACGTGGTGACAGCGCTCTGCGATCACGTCGTTGTGCTGAGTTACGGCGAAAAGATCGCCGAAGGCGAGCCGGAACAGACCATCGCCGATCCTAAGGTGGTGTCCGCTTATCTCGGTCAGCGCGCGGCCGCGCGTCGCGCGGAGGCGGTGTCATGAACATGCCGCTGCGCACGCCGCTGGTGACGTCATGGCCGGTTACGGAAGAAGGCCGTCCCGCGACCTTGGTCGCGGCGCTGGCGCGCAACGCAGCGGAAACAGGCAGCCGCGCCGCGTTTCGCGAGCGCGACCGCGGCGTGTGGCAGGAGCGAAACTGGGCCGAGACGTTCGCTGAAGTGATGGCGCTGGCGGCTGCGCTCGAGGCGCTTGGGCTCGGTCCCGGTCAGGCGTTGACAGTGATCGGCGACAACCGCACGCGCCTTTACAGTGCAACGCTTGCGGCGATGGCGCTGCGGGCGTTTCCATCGCCCGTCTTTCCCGATGTTCCGCCCGACGAGCTGACGGCGTACGCGCGCCACGGCGCGCCGCGCATCGCCGTCGCCGAAGATCAGGAGCAGGTCGACAAGCTGCTCGAACTGCGCGAGCGCACTGGCCGTCCGGCGACAATCCTTTACGACGATCCGCGCGGGCTCTTCGCCTACAAATCCGAAGGGCTCTTGTCGCTCGACGCGACGATCGCTCGCGGGCGCGCCTTGATCGAGGCCGATCCAGCGCTCGTTGCCGATCTCGTCGGCCGCGCGCGTGCCGACGACATTGCCGTGCTGCTGCACTCGTCGGGAACGACCGGCACACCCAAGGGCGTGCCGTTGCGCCACCGCAACATCACCGCCGGCGTCAACAACGCCATCGCCGGCGGCTACTTCCAGGAGTACGAAGATCACTACGCCTATTTGCCGATGGCCTGGGTCGGCGATCTCGTCTTCACGGTCGGCGCCGGGACGTTGCTGCGCTTCACCACGCATATTCCCGAGCGCCAGGAAACGGTGCTGCGCGACATTCGCGAGGTCGCGCCGACCATCTATCTCGCGGCGCCGCGCGCGTGGGACAACATGCTGACGCGCATCCAGATCGGCATGGCCGATTCGACGCCTTTCAAGCGCAGGCTCTATGACTATTTCATGCCGCGCGCGATCGAGCGCGAGCGCAAGCGTCTCGCCGGCAAATCGCCGGGTGCGGTGGAACGTCTCTCCGGCTATCTGGGCGAGTTGCTGGTCTTCGGGCCGATCAAGGACTTTCTCGGCATGACCCGCATGCATCGCGCCTATACGGGCGGCGAAGCCATGGGTGAAGACACGTTCCTGTTCTTCCGCGCGCTCGGCATCGATCTGCGCCAATTCTACGGCCAGACCGAAACGGCGGCGCTCACCGCCGCGCAGCCGGAAGGGCAGGTGACGCTGTACGGCGTCGGCAAGCCGATGCCGAATGTCGACGTGCGGATCGATGACAGCGGCGAAATTGTCGTGCGCTCCGGCTCGGTGATCGACGGTTATTTCGACGATCCGGAAGCCACGCGCAAGGCGCTGATCGACGGTTGGCTGCATACCGGCGACGCCGGTTATCTGGAACCGAGCGGTCAGTTGGTCGTGCTCGGGCGCGTCAACGAGGTCGTGCGCACAGGCGCGGGCGAACGCTTCATTCCCAACTATATCGAGAACCGGATCAAGTTCAGTCCGTATATCCGCAACGTCGCGGTGCTCGGCGCCGGCCGCGACGAGCTCACTGCCATCGTGTGCATCGACCTTGAGGCCGCAGGCCATTGGGCGGAGGAGCGCGGCGTCTCGTTCACATCCTACGCCGATCTGTCGCAAAAGCCGGACATCGCCAAGCTCGTCGCCTCCGTTCTCGCCCACGTCAACCAAAGCTTGCCGCAGGCGCTGCGCCTCCGCCGCTTCGTCAATCTGCACAAGGATTTCGATCCGGACGACGGCGAGATCACCCGCACGCGCAAGCTCAGGCGCAACGTCATCGAGGAGCGCTATCAAGCGCTGATCACCGCGCTCTATTCGGGTGCCAGCTCCGTGGTCGAGAACACGCGCATCACCTACGAGAGCGGCCAGACCGGAACGATCAGTCGTACGCTTTCGATCTGCGAGGTGCCCTAGCCGTGGATATCGGACTGCTCGGGGAGCTCGCACTGACCGGGGCGCTTGTCGGCGCGATGTACGGGCTGGTCGCGCTCGGCATCGTGCTGATCTACAAAACCTCGGGCACCGCCAATTTCGCGCAAGGCGCCATCGCGATGATGGGCGCCTATGTGACGTGGGTCTTCGCTGCCGGCATCGGTCTGCCGATGTGGCTTGCGATCGCGGCGGCCCTGATCGTCATGTTCGGCTTCGGCATGCTGGTCGAGCGAACGATGCTGCGGCGCATGATCGGTCAGCCGATCATCATGGTCGTGATGCTGACCTTCGGCATCGAGTTGTTGCTTCGCGGTGCGGTCCCGGGCCTGCTGGGCTCGGCCGTGAAACGGCTGAGCCTCGGCATTCCGCAGGCGCCGGTTTTCTTGGGCGACATGCTGATCAACCGCGCCTATCTGATCGGCGGCGGCGTTTCCGCGGCGCTGATTATCGCCGCGATCGTACTGTTCAACTCACGCGCCGGCATCATCATGCGCGCGGTCTCGGACGATCAGGGCGCGTCCTGGTCGGTCGGCATCCGGGTGGAGCGTGCGATTGCGGTGGCGTGGGGGCTCGCGGCGATCGCCGCTACGGCCGCCGGGATTCTCTGGGGCAGCATGCAAGGCGTCGACTGGAGCCTGTCGTTGCTCCTGATGAAGGCGCTCGCCATCGCCATCCTCGGCGGCCTCGACAGCATTCCTGGCGTGCTGATTGCCGCTGTCATCGTCGGGGTCTGCGAGAGCCTTGCCACCGGCATCATTGACCCGCTGATCGGCGGCGGCACGCGCGACATCGTCGCGTCAGTGATCATCGTCATCACGCTGATGATCCGCCCCTACGGCCTGTTCGGCCACGAGCAGATCGAGAGGGTCTGATGTTCTACCGCCGCGCCGGCATTCGGCATCTCGACTACCGCCACGAACGCCAGCTATGGCCCCTGCCATTCGATCGGCTGCTGGTCGGCATCGTCGTCGCGCTGGCGCTGGCGGCGCCTTTCATCGTGGACCGGCTTTACCTCGTCGCCTATCTGCTGCCGTGGCTGATCTGGTCGTCGGCCGCGCTCGGGCTTAATCTTTTGATGGGTGGCGCCGGTCAGATCCATCTCGGCTATGGCGCGGTGATGGCGATCGGCGCTTACACCGGCGTGCATCTGGTGCGCTTCGGCGCTCCTTTGGAAATCGCGATGCTGGTGGGCGGGATCGCGAGTGCGGTGATCGGCGTGGTCTTTGGCTTCGCCGCGCTTCGTGTCAAAAGCCTATATCTCGCGATGGCGACCATCGCGATGCAGTACATCGTCGACTTCGCCATCACCCATATCCCGGGCATCAGCGGTGGCGGGATGGCGTCGATTGTCGTGCCGCCGGTGCGCTTCCTCGGCGTGCGGATCGAAGGCGAATTGCCGACCTACTATATGGCACTGCTCGTTTGCGCGCTCATCGCATTGTTCCTTCTGAATGTGAATCGCACGGCTCTCGGCCGCGCGCTTGCCGCTATCCGCGAGAAGGACTATGCGGCCGAGATCATCGGCATCGATACCTTCAAGTTCAAGCTGCTCGCGTTCTGGACGAGCTCGTTTATCGGTGGCGTGGTCGGTTCGGTGCTGGTGGTCTGCTATCTGCGCAACGTGTCGCCGGAGCAATTCGATCTCGACCATTCGGTCCAGGTTCTCGCCATGGTGATCGTCGGCGGGCTTGGCAGCGTGCTGGGAAGCTTTTTCGGCGCGGGCCTTGTACTCTTTGCGCCGATTGTGTTCAACAATCTGATCGGCTTCGGTACGCGCCTCCTCGGCATCGAGCTCAGCACCGATCTGCGTGCCCACCTGCCCTTGATGCTGTACGGCGCGCTGATCATCCTGTTTCTGCTGGTCGAGCCGCTTGGACTTGCCAAAATCTATGACAATGTCCGCAATTACTTTCTGGTCTGGCCGTTCCGAACGGCCAGGAGATGACAAGGTTAATGCAACAACCCGCCGGCTGCGGATCGTTTAAGCCGAGTGTGAAAGGGAGGAAGACATGAAACTGACACGGCGTAGCTTCGTCGCCAGCACAGCGGCAACGGCCCTGATCGGGCTGCGGCCCGCGCTTGCCGCGGACGAAAAGGTCGTCCGTTTTGGCATGCCGCAGGATTTCACCAAGATCTATACCTTCGTGACCGCGGAATATAGCCAAGGCCAGCGGGACTATTTCTCCCTGATCAACGGCCGCGGCGGTGTCGGCGGTTACAAGATCGTCGCCGACGTCAGCGACCACGCCAACGATTTGCCGCGCGCCATCGAGGCCTACGAGCGGCTCAAGCGCGAAGGCATGGTGCTGTGCGATCCGCTGTCGACGCCGGTCGCCCGCGCGCTCGTCACCCGCGCACTCGAGGACAAGATCAATCTCGTCACTGCCTTTTCCGGCCGCAGCGATGCCGCCGACGGCACTGTCTTTCCCTACGTGATGCCGCTGTCGCCGAACTATTGGACGCAGGCCGGCATCATCGTCGATTTCTTCCGCCAGCAGGACAAGGACCTGAAAGGCAAGAAGATCGTGCTGGTGCATATCGACACGCCTTTCGGAAAGGAGCCGATCCCGATCTTCAAGGCGCTGAGCGAGAAGCTGGGCTACACGTTCGAGACTTTTCCATATACGCCGCCCGGCAACGATCAGGCCGCGATTTGGCCGCAGGTGCGGCGCGCCAAGCCGGACTGGGTCGTGTTCTGGGGCGCGGGCGTCGGTCAGACCACCGCCCTCAGCGAAGCGATCCGTAACGGCATTCCGATGGACCGCATGTCGTCGAGCGTGTGGATTTCGGAATCGGACATGGAGGTCGTCGGCAAAGACGCCACCAAGGGCGTGCTCAAGTTCGAGCCGTGCGCCAGCGGCCGCAGCCCGAAGATCGTCGCCGACATCCTCAAGGAGGTCGCCGGGAAAGGGCAGGGCGCCGGCCCGGAAGGCAAGATAGGCACCGCCTACTACAACTACGGAGTGATGATGGCCGCCATCATGGTGGAAGGCGTCCGCGTCGCTGCATCGAAGGCGCCGGACGGTCCGGTCACCGGGCCGTGGCTCAACGCGGGTCTGACTGCCATCACGGATTTCACCGCCGAAGGCCTGTTGCCGCCGATGACGGTGACCAGCGAAGACCATCAAGGCGGCGGCAAGGGCCGCATTTCGCGCTGGGATGGAACGAAGTTCGTTCCGCAGACCGATTGGTTCTCCGCGAACCAGGACGTGGTGTGGGCGGAGATCAAGAAATCCGCCGAAAGCTTCAAGACGACAGGCAAGTAATCCGGAGACGGCGTGCTCAGTCTCAACAATATCGAAGTCGCTTATGACCGCGTGTTTCTCGCGGTCAAAAGCATTTCGATCGACGTGCCCGAGGGAGGGTTGGTCGCCCTCCTCGGCGCCAACGGCGCGGGCAAGAGCACGACGCTGAAAGCGATCAGCGGCCTGTTACGACCTGAGCGCGGCGAAGTGACCAAGGGCGAGATCACCTTCGCCGGCAAGGATCTACTGGCGCTCGATCCGCCCGACCGCGTGCGTCTGGGGCTCGCCCATGTGCTCGAGGGCCGCCGCGTCTTCGTGCATCTGACGCCGCGCGAGAATCTGTTGGCGGCGACCTCGATGCATCACGATCGCGCTCAAATCAATAGGCTGATCGAACGCACCTTCACCTGGTTTCCCCGTCTCGCTCAGCGCGCCAATGCGCAAGCCGGCTATTTATCCGGCGGCGAGCAACAAATGCTCGCCATCGGCCGCGCGCTGATGACCGAGCCGAAGCTTCTGTTGTTGGACGAGCCGAGCCTCGGTCTTGCGCCGCTCTTGGTCGATGAGATCGTCGATATCATCAAGCGTATCAATCACGAAGGCAAAGTCGCGGTGCTTCTGGTCGAGCAGAACGCTGCGATGGCGCTCGATATCGTCGAGCATGCCTATCTCATGGACAGCGGTCGCGTCGTCATGAGCGGGCCGGCCGAGGTTGTGAAGTCAAACCCGGACGTCGAAGCCGCTTATCTCGGCGGCAATCACGGCGTGGATTATCTTGCCGTCAAACATTATCGCCGGCGCCGGCGCTGGCTGGCGTGACACCCCGCTTTGATGAGGTCTACGCGTGGCCGTGTGTCTCCTTGACCTTGGCGCGATCGATGGCGCCGGCCGCCGTCTTCGGCATCGCGTCGACGAACGCGACGAATTTCGGACGCTTGTAGCGTGCGATGCGCCCGCCGACGAACTCGATGATCTCCTGCGCGGTCGCGCTCTGTCCTGATTCGCAGCGGCACACCGCCTTGACGGCTTCGCCCCATTGCGCATCGGGGACGCCGATGACGACGACTTCCGCGATCGCCGGGTGTGCCGCGATCTCGCGCTCGACTTCCGCCGGATAGACGTTTTCGCCGCCCGGCTTGATCAGCTCCTTGGCCGGCGAGCGGCCCTTGTACCAGAGATAGCCGTCGGCATCGAACGTGCCTTGATCGCCGGTGTGATGCCAGTCGTTGCGGAAGGTGAAGGCATTGTCGGCGTCGCAGCGCCAGTAACCTTTGAAGATTGTCGGTCCGCGAACCGCGATTTCGCCGACCTCGCCGGGCGCGACCGGATCGTCGGCATCATCGAGTACGGCGACTGTCGCCAGGAAAGTCGGCTGCCCCGCCGCGCCCGGCCGGTCGCGAAAGCGGCCCATGGTCACGAAGCCCGAGGTTTCCGATTGCCCGAACACCGACCAGAAGCGGGCCTGCGGGCACAGGCGCTCGAAGCGCGTGATTGTCTCCGGGCTGTCGAGACCGGTGGCGATGCGCAAGCTCGAAAGCTCGTCCGGCCGAATTTCGGCCGCGTCGAGCAGCGTCGTCAGGATCGGCGGGAATTCCGCAAGCATCGTGACCCGTTGGCGGTGAATCGCGTCCAGCGCGGTCCCGGCATCGAATTTCGGCACGATGATGCTTGCGCCGCCCGCATACTGCGCGGCGAGCAGCATGCCGAGGCCCGCGACATGGAACAGCGGCAACGCGCCCAAATTGACGTCATCGGGCGTGAGCGACCAATAGTGCAAAAGCTGCGCGCTGGCCGCGATCAGGTTGGCGTGCGAGAGCAGCGCGCCGCGCGGCCGCCCGCCGACCGCGGCCGTATGGATCATGACGAGCCCAGCGTCCGCGTCGGAATGCGGCGCCGCCAGGGCCCGTTGATCGGCGCCACTGAGCAGGTCGGCGTAAGGCGCGAACGGACCGGAATTGGTGCCAATCCCGTACCAGCGCTCAACCATTGGCAAGCTGGAGTGCGCCGCTTGCAGCAACGGCTGATTGGCGGCGTCGGCAATTACGATTTTCGGCGCCGCATCGGCGACCACATAGGCGACCTCATCCGCGCTCAAGCGCCAGTTGACCGGAACCAAAATGGCCCCGAGCCGGGCGACGGCGCCGTAAAGATCGATAAATTCAAGGTTGTTCTGCGAGACCACGCCGACCCGGTCGCCCGGCCGGACGCCGGCGCGCGCGAGCCCGGCCGCCAGCCGTTCGGCGCGCGCCCGGTAGGCTGCGTGCGTGACGCGCTCGTCGCCAAGTGCGAACGCCAATCGGCTCGGATGAAGGCGCGCATTGCGCTCGACGATGTCGAACAGCGTAAAATCTCGCAGCCCCATGTTGGCATTCCTCCCGTTGCGAGATTTATAGGGGGCTCATCCGCGCTGGAGCAAGGCAAGACCTTGCGACACTTGCTGCCTGCGATTTCTTTGTTACGATGGCCGCACAGTCCGATAGAGAGGCCGAATGCCGGTTTACGACTATCTTTGCGACCGCTGCGGTCCCTTTACCGAAATGAAGCCGATGGCCGAGGCCGATCTGCGGCAAAAATGTCCGACTTGCCGCAGGAAAGCGCCGCGCGCGTTTCTGACCGCGCCGTATTTTGCGACGTCTGGACGCGGGCCTACCCGGGTCACGGGCGAGCGGGGCGCGCTGGGACGACCGCTATCCGGCTCGCACCGCGGCGGTTGTAACTGCTGCTCCGGCCGGTCGCTGCGCTACAACAAGCAGCGCGCACGCTAGGGCCTGGTCTGTTCAAAACGACAGTTCGTCACGGCCGGACCTGTTCCGACCTGTTCCGGCCGTCCACGTCTTGTCTTAGGCGGGGCCTTCAGATGTGAATGCCAGCCGCTGTTTACCATCGCACACCGGCTTGTGCCGGCGGCTTGCACCGCTAACATGCAAATGAGCTTGTCGCCCTAGCTCGCCGGGTCGCACGCGCCGATGTGCGAATGAGTTTCCATGCCGATCATCGAGAGCCGCATCGATCCACAATCGGAAAATTTCCGCGCCAATCGCGAGCAGATGCTGGCGCTGATCGGTGAATTTCGCGCGCTCGAACAGAAGGTGCGCGACGCCTCGAATGCCAGGCGCGACCGTTTCCGCGCGCGCAAGCAATTGTTGCCGCGCGAGCGCGTCGCGCTTTTGCTCGATCCCGGCGCGCCGTGGCTCGAGCTCTCGACCCTTGCCGGCTTCCGCATGCACGACGACGATGGCGATGCCGGCATCCAGGGCGGCGGCGGCATCGCCGGTATCGGCTACGTGTCCGGCATTCGCTGCATCGTGTCCGCCAACGACAGCGCGATCAAAGGCGGCACGGTCGCCCCGATGGGCGTGAAGAAGCATCTGCGCGTGCAAGAGATCGCGATGCGCAACAAGCTGCCGATGGTGCAGCTTGTGGAATCCGGCGGCGCCAATCTGCTCTACCAGGCGGAAATGTTCGTCGAGGGCGGTCGCGGTTTTGCCAATCAGGCGCGCTTGTCGGCGGCCGGCGTTCCTCAGATCACCGTCGTGCATGGATCTTCGACGGCGGGCGGCGCGTATCTGCCGGGCCTGTCTGATTATGTGATCCTGGTACGGGGCCGGGCGAAAGTTTTCCTGGCCGGGCCGCCGCTTCTGCGCGCCGCAACCGGCGAGATCGCGACCGACGAAGAGCTCGGCGGCGCCGACATGCACGCCACCATTTCGGGGCTCGGCGAATATCTCGCGGAAGACGATGCCGACGGCATTCGTATCGCGCGCGAGATCATGGCGAAGCTGCCGTGGAACGAACAGCTATTGGCCTCGCCGCAGAAATCTTTCAAGGAGCCGCGTTACGCGGCTGAGGAACTCGCCGGCGTGGTGCCGGCCGATTATCGCAAACCCTACGACGTGCGCGAAGTCATCGCGCGCATCGTCGATGATTCCGATTATCTCGATTTCAAGACGCTGTACGGCCCACACACAGTCTGCGGCCAAGCCGAGATCGAAGGTCACGCTATCGGCTTGATTGGAAACAACGGGCCGATCGACGCCGATGGTGCCGGCAAGGCGGCACAATTCATTCAGCTTTGCTGTCAGGCCAACATGCCGATCGTGTATCTGCAAAACACCACCGGCTACATGGTCGGGCGCGAAGCCGAGCAAGCCGGCATCATCAAGCACGGCTCCAAGATGATCCAGGCTGTGGCCAATGCCACCGTGCCGCAATTGACGATTCATATCGGCGCATCGTTCGGCGCCGGCAATTACGGGATGTGCGGTCGCGCCTATGACCCGCGCTTCATCTTTGCCTGGCCCAGCAACCGAATTGCCGTGATGGGCGGCGAGCAAGCGGCAAAAGTCATGGCGATCGTCACCGAAGAAAAACTCAAGCGCGAAGGCAAGCCGGTCGACAAGGCAAAGCTTGGCGGAATGGAGCAGGCAATTATCAATCGCGTGGACGCCGAATCCACGGCGCTTTTTGCAACCGCCCGGCTGTGGGACGACGGCCTGATTGATCCACGCGACACCCGCAAAGTGCTAGGCTTCTGTCTGGCGATCTGCCGCGAGGCGGCGTTACGTCCGCTCAAACCCATTACCTTCGGCGTCGGGCGCATGTGATAAGTTGCCGGCAAAAATAACAGAAAGCGTCGAAATAAAAGGAAACGCCAATGCTGTTCACGCCCGAGCACGAGGAACTGCGCCGCAGCCTGCAAAAATTCATTGCCGCCGAGGTCAATCCTCACGTCGATGAGTGGGAGGAAGCCGGCATCTTTCCCGCGCATCCATTGTTCAAGAAAATGGGCGATCTGGGCTTTCTCGGACTCACCAAACCGGTCGAGTATGGCGGACAGGGCCTCGACTATTCCTATGCTGTCGTTATGGCCGAGGAACTCGGCAATATCGCCTGCGGCAGTGTCCCGATGGCGATCGGCGTGCAGACCGACATGGCAACGCCGGCGCTCGCCCGCTTCGGCTCCGGCGCGGCCAAGCGCGAATTTTTGGCGCCGTCGATCTCGGGCGACTATGTCGCGTGCCTCGGCGTCTCCGAAGTCGGCGCCGGCTCTGACGTCGCCTCGATCAAGACCACGGCACGCAAGGACGGCGGCGATTACATTATCAACGGCGGCAAGATGTGGACCACGAATGGCACGCAAGCCGATTGGATGTGCCTTCTCGCCAACACCTCGGAGGGCGCGCCGCATAAGAATAAATCGCTGATCTGCCTGCCGATGAAAACCAAGGGCGTCGAGATTGCCCGCAAGCTCGACAAACTCGGCATGCGCTCGTCGGACACCGCGCAGATCTTCTTCGACGATGTCCGGGTGCCGCAACGTTTCCTGATCGGCGAGGAAGGCAAGGGCTTCACCTATCAAATGATGCAGTTTCAAGAGGAACGGCTGTGGGCCGCCGCCGCTAATCTGAAATCGATGGAACGCGTGATCGCGCAGACCATCGAATACACGCGCAACCGCAAAGCCTTCGGCAAGTCGATCCTAGATAATCAAGTCGTGCATTTCCGACTCGCCGAGCTTGCAACCGAGATCGAGCTTTTGCGCGCGCTGGTCTATCGCGCTTGCGAGCTTTATCTCGCCGGCACTGACGTGACGCGGCTGGCGTCGATGGCAAAGCTCAAGGCCGGACGCTTGCAGCGCGAAGCCGCTGATGCATGCCTGCAATATTGGGGCGGCATGGGCTACATGAATGAGAGCCCGATCAGCCGCGTCTATCGCGACGGTCGCCTCGGCTCGATCGGCGGCGGCGCCGACGAAGTCATGTTGACCATCATCTGCAAGCTGATGGGCACGCTTCCGGGCACCTCCAATGTTGCCGAGTCTAAGGCTGCGAATGCGTGACCCTGCGCAAGCGTCGCAGCGGGCCATCCACGGTCAGAGCCGGTGAGCCGCTTCAGCAAAATCCTGATCGCCAATCGCGGCGAGATCGCGTGCCGGATCATGCGCACGGCAAAGGGGCTAGGTTATCGAACAGTCGCTGTCTTCAGCGACGCGGACGCCGATGCGCTGCATGTGCGTCAAGCCGACATGGCGGTGCATATCGGGCCGGCGCCGGCGCGCGACAGCTACTTGAACATCGAGGCCTTGCTCGGCGCTGCCAAGCGCGCCGGGGCAGACGCGGTGCATCCCGGCTACGGTTTCCTTTCCGAGAATGCTGCGTTCGCCGAGGCTTGCGCCGCCGCCGGGCTCGTCTTCATCGGCCCGCCCGCGTCAGCGATTGCCGCCATGGGCAACAAGGCGCGCGCCAAGGAGCTGATGCAGGCGGCCGGTGTCCCGTGCGTGCCGGGTTATCGGGGTCAGGGTCAATCGGACGAGACGATGCTC
>Ga0210401_10003357_pt1 | contig 17142 bp, 20 predicted proteins | sample IncBWH32MmetaG_FD_150866 | JGI IMG/M metagenome (GOLD analysis project Ga0210401, IMG submission 150866) | Forest soil microbial communities from Barre Woods Harvard Forest LTER site, Petersham, Massachusetts, United States - Inc-BW-H-32-M | ecosystem: Environmental > Terrestrial > Soil >... | reverse complement strand
AAAGCGCAGGCGATATTTTCGCAGGGCGGGATCCCAGATAGTGAAGCCGGGAACGACAGCGGCATCGGTGCGCAGTGCGATTCTCGCGAGGCCGCTTGCCGTACACGCTGGGATTCCGAAAAAGTCGACGAACACGCCCTGCGGCGGGGTCATGTTCGTGTCCATGAGAATGCCCACGGTTTCTCCGGCTTTCATGGCCGACAGCAGGCCGCGGACAAAATCGTCCTTGTCGACCATGGAGTTGCCGTGCATAGTGCGATAGCGGCGAGTCAGACGGTCCAGGTATACGTTGTCAAGGGGTCGCATCACGACATGCAGCGGGTGTCCGTACAGCGAATGCGTAAACGCCGAGAGTTCCCACGCTCCCAGGTGTGCGGTCAGGAACAGCACACCCTTGCCTCGCGCTAAAGCGCGTTCGAAGTTCTCGAACCCGTCGTAGACCACAACTTTGCTGACGTTTTCGCGAGTGTACTTAGGGAACAAACACACTTCCGCCGCTTGCCGCCCAAAGGAGGTGAAAACACCCCGCAGGATCCTGGCGCGCTGGTGGCGCGTCTTTTCCGGAAATGCCAGCGCCAGGTTGTGCATTCCCACCCGCCGCAGCCGGACATGCAGCAGGTAAATCGTCCAACCGAGGATGATTCCGGCGGCGCGGGCCAATGGACGGGGCAGCGCTCCAATGAATTTGACGATCAGCCAGGCTAGGGCGTACTCGAATCGCTCCATGTTGGGGGAAATGGTGACGGTAGCACTGGGAAAATCCTACGTCAAACCAACCTCAGCCCCTCGCCAATCCTGGTGGACAAACGAAGTGACTGATTCTAAAGGATTCAGCTGCTTGCCCGAGGGTTGTTACCGGGCGATGAGGTCAATTAATGATTGAGGCAGGCAAAAAATGCGGGGTTGGCAACGGTGACCCTAATCCCCGCTCCCAACCCCGTCTCCCAGGTTCTGTGGTAGGTGAACCGAGTATGCGTCAGGGGCAAGGAAGCGGACAAGATTACGAGGGTCATCGTCCTTTAGTAACCGAGAACGGCCCCCAGAGAGACTCACCCGCCAGAGGCAGTCTTGGGGGTGTAGCTTTCCTGAACAACCACCTTGGCTCGAATGGTTTTTGCGTTCGAGTCGACGATCTCGAGAGGCTCGCCGTTGCTCGGATTGACAAGTTCGACGCGCACGTGTCCGGCCCGCGTTATTTCGCACGCCTGGAACGAGCTGTGAACGAGGCCAGGCTCCGCGTACCAATTGCCGCGAGGTTTCCCCCGGGCGCAGGCAGCCAAGGCGCACGCACGTCTCGAGCGCGGACACATTCTCAGGCGAATCGTGTTGCAGGTTTCTGCCGGGAAATGACAGCGCGATGTGGTTCGAACCGATTTGCTATTCTTCCCGCAGAGCCGAGTGGAGTATGGCTTCCTAACTAGAAACGCCCGCAGAGAAAATAAGCTCGGCCAAGAAGGGAACATCATGAAAGTCGGATATATTGGTCTCGGCAATATGGGAGCGGGCATGTCCCGCAACCTCATTAAGGCGGGCCACGACCTGATGGTTTACAACCGCACGCGAAGCCGCGCTGACGAACTGCAGCATCTCGGAGCGAAAGTCGCCAATAGTGCCTCGGAGGCAGCTGCCGGGGCGGAAGCACTCATCACGATGTTGGCCGATGATGGCGCGGTGCAAAGACGTAATTTTCGAGCCCGGCCGCGCGATCAAGTCATTGCCAGCGGAAGCGGTACACATCTCGATAAGTACCATCAGCGTTGCCCTGTCTCGCAGGCTGGCGAAGGCGCATGCGGAGAAACATCAGCATTACGTTGCGGCGCCTGCTTTCGGCCGACCGGATGCTGCCGCCGCGGCGAAACTATTTATCGTGGCAGCCGGGCCAGGTGAACCAATCGAGAAGTGTCGAAACCTCTTTTCGGCAATGGGACGAAAAACTTTCGTCATCAATGAAGACGTGCCTGCGGCCAACTTAATCAAACTTAGCGGAAACTTCCTGATCACCACCGTGATTGAAAGTCGGGCAGAGGCGTTTGCGCTGATGCGGAAGTCCGGCGTCGATCCATACAAGTTCCTGGAAGTTCTCACGGACTCCTTATTCTCGGCGCCCGTGTACAAAAACTATGGTGCGATGATCGCGCCCGAGAAGTTTGAACCGGTGGGCTTCAAAATGCCGCCTGGATTCAAGGATAATCGATTGGTCCTCGCGGCCGCCGAAGAGGCTTCGGTTCCCATGCCGATGGCCAGCCTTGTGCATGACCGCTTCGTAGCCGCCATGGCACAAGGGTTGGAAAACGCAGATTGTTCAGCGATCGCGCGCGTGGCCTACAAAACGCCGGATTATAAAACGGAAACAGCATCCTACTGATTTTGGAGGGAAGCTATGGACAATATCACAGGACTAAAAGTCGCAATCCTAATCACGGACGGATTCGAACTGGTCGAAATGATGAAACCGCGTCAGGCGCTTGATCAAGCGGGCGCCAGGACGAGTATCGTGTCGCCGAAACATCAGCGCGTTCGCTCATGGAACTTCGTGGAGTGGGGTCAGGAGTTTCCTGTGGATGTACCTCTGGACGGTGCCAATCCGGGCGATTTTGACCCTCTTTCGCTTCCGGACGGCGTCATGAATCCGGACAAGCTTCGAATGGCTCCAAAGGCGGTAAAGTTCGCGAAAGCATTCTTCGACGCCGACAAACCGGTCGCTGTAATCTGCCACGGACCCTGGACCGTCATCGCAACTGGGTACGCGAAGGGGAAGAAGATTGCTTCGTGGCCGTCTCTCAAAACGGACCTGCAAAATGCCGGAGTGCAGTGGATGGATCAGGAAGTGGTGGTCGATGGCAAGCTGGTGTGAGTCGGAAGCCCGACGACATCCCCGCATTCAACCGGAGATGCTCAAGCTGTTTGATCAGATAAAACGTCCAGCGGGACGCGCCGCATAGATCTGAGACGCATGACTCGGGCGATGCATCGAAACTGGTATGGATCTTCAACTGGTTGAGAATCGTGCAGTGGTCACGGGAAGTACCGCAGGGATCGGTTTCGCAATCGCTGAAGCGCTCGCAAAGGAAGGCGCTTCCGTGGTTGTAAACGGGCGGACCGAGCAGCGGGTCAGCGAGGCGATCAGCAAGCTCCGGGCGTCCGGCGTTCGAGGTAAGGTGGATGGGATAGCCGCGGACGTGGGTACGGCTGAGGGAGTCGAGAAGCTCACACGTCGCTTTCCGGACGCGGACATCCTCGTGAACAACGCGGGGATCTTTGAGGTAAAACCGTTTGAGCAGATCGACGACGATGATTGGAAGCGTTTTTTCGAAGTCAATGTCCTGAGCGGAGTACGACTCAGTCGTCACTACCTGCCGGGTATGAAGAAGCGTAACCGGGGGCGTGTCGTGTTTATCTCGAGCGAGAGCGCGTTGCAGATTCCGGCTGAAATGATTCACTACGGAATGACCAAAACTGCGCAACTCGCAGTCGCGCGCGGCCTGGCCGAAACAACTGCGGGGACGAGCGTAACCGTCAACTCAGTGTTGCCGGGCCCGACCGCATCGGAAGGTGTGGAGAGGTTCGTGCATGAGCTCGCGGCCGAGCAGACAACCAACGCCGCGGCGGTTGAAACTGAATTCTTTCGCGCGATGCGCCCCACATCGCTGTTAAAACGTTTTGCCAAGCCAGAGGAAGTCGCGGCGATGGTGGCTTTTGTATGCAGTCCGCTCTCCTCGGCGACAAATGGTGCGGCTCTGCGCGTGGATGGTGGAGTCGTGCGATCGATTGTTTGAGTAGCATCTGGAACCATGCTTCGCTTGGGTGAGGCGGTATCCAGTCACCGCTCATGTGTGTTGATCGGAGGTAAAGATGCTTACAGAGACCTCAGTTCGCACTACCAAACTTCCATCGGGAGAAGCGGTGCCCGTGCTGGGGCAAGGCACATGGCATCTTGCGGAAGCCAGGCATCGTCACAAGGAAGAAGTCCAGGCCCTCCGACTGGGGCTCGATCTTGGCATGACTCTAATCGACACCGCCGAGATGTATGCCGAGGGCGGGGCCGAAGAGTTGGTAGGGGAAGCAATCGAGGGCCGGCGTAAAGATGTCTTCCTGGTCAGCAAAGTGTTGCCCCATAATGCGACGGTCCGGGGAACGATGCTGGCGTGCGACCGCAGTCTGCGGCGGCTCAGGACAAATCATCTTGACCTGTACCTGTTGCACTGGCGCGGCTCCGTACCTTTTGGAACATACGATCACTGCGTTCGATGCGCTGGTCAAGGCGGGAAAAATCCGCTACTGGGGTGTCAGCAACTTCGACACTTCAGATATGGAAGAGGTAGCAGCCCTGAATGAAGGTGGAGATCTCGCGACCGATCAGGTGCTGTACAACCTGGCACGACGCGGCCCCGAATACGATTTGCTGCCGTGGTGTCGCCAGCGTCATATTCCGATCATGGCCTACTCTCCGATTGAACAGGGGCGAATCCTCAAACATTCGACCCTGGAGGCAGTGGCTATCCGACACAGCGCAACTCCAGCTCAAGTGGCGCTGGCTTGGGTACTTCAGCAGGATGGAGTTATCGCGATTCCAAAGGCCGGTAGTGCACGACACGTCCGCGAGCATCGAGGTGCCCTTGAACCTCGACTGACGAAACAGGATATGGCGGAACTCGACCGCGCGTTTCCACTACCGACTGAGCCGCGGCCGCTGGAGATGTTGTAGTCAGAGGTGAAAACAGAGTACGCAGCGCATTACCAATCAAAATCTCGAAAGGCGTCGTCATGAGTGCACAAACTGTGATGCCGGGCAGTATGTCGGTCGGTTGGAAGTGCAGCACGTGCGGCCAGTTGATCACCCGCATTGAAGACGGTTGGGTGGAATGGCTGGCTTTCGAAGATCAGGAAGGGACGAGCCATCTGAGAGGTCTGAGACTGGTCCACCGTCTGGCCGTCTCTTTTAAAAAACGTGGGGCACAGGCCTGCCGGTACGATGCTCGACGCCAATTCCGCAAAGATCGCAGCATTGTTGAGGGACTGCCGCTTGACAGGTTTGTGGGACCGGATGGGCTCATGCTCTTGCTGTCATTTATCGCGGCAGGCGAAATGCCGGTCGGAGAGATTCTCGAACTGGCAAAACGAGTTCAGATTCCTGGATACGAATTGGTCCGCGATTTAAAGCGACAAATGACGCACAAAGTGAGTGTTCCGTCGATCGGCGATGGCTACTACCTTCAGTCCGAAATCCAAGCCGTGCTTGCCTCTTATGAAGAAAGCCGGGCTAGCTGACCTGCTAGCACACATTCGCTCGATGCTTAAGCTGCCTTGCAAAGGCATCACTTCTTGGATTTCGTCGTAGATGCCTTCTCGCCCGAGGTACCGCCCTTCTGGCGTCGAGCCTCTACTTTTTGCAAGGCACCTCTGAAAAAATCCATCTCCAAGGTCTTCTCGGCCAGCAGTCGCTTGAGCAGGCTGACCTCTTTGCGGAGTGTGGATTCGCGCGGGTTCTCCGGCGGCGGTTCGGCGCTGATGTCAACCGGGTCCAGTTGATCGCGCCATTTGTACAACAGCCGCCGATGAACGCCAAGTTCTTCCGACAACGCTACGATATTCTCGCAACGCTTCAGTCGCTCGACCGCCATTCGACGGAACTCGTTCGGATACCGTCCCTTTCGTCTCCTCGCCACTTGCAGTTCCTTCCCTGCAAAGTGTGCCATTTCCGTTTGTCTCAAAATAGGGGTTCAGTCCAAGAGTTCAGGACGCTCGGGACGCTAGGTTGCATTGCGAAAGACCAACACCGGGAGTAAGATTGTCTTACCATGCAAACCAAAGTATCGACCAAGGGGCAAGTTGTTCTTCCGGGGCCGCTTCGCCGCCGGCTAGATATTCGGCCAGGTGATCCCCTGGACGCGAATATCGAGGATGGCCGAATTGTGCTGACGCCTCGAAGAAAGCGTCCGCACCGAATAAAAATGGTGACTGACCCTGTGACTGGACTGCCTGCTTTAAGTGCGGGACCGAAAGCACCCACGATGAGCAGCAAGGAAGTTGAAGAAATTTTGGCACACTTCCCATGATCTATCTGCTCGATGTGAATGCTCTGGTCGCTTTGGGCTTCATTGATCATGAATTCCATGATCGTCTTGCCGCTTGGGTGCAATCTCAAAATTCGCCGAACCTGGCGAGTTGCTCAATCACCGAGCTTGGGTTTATACGCGTGCTAGCTCAAGCACCGGCCTACGGATTCACCGTGACTCAGGCTCGCACATTGTTGCTGCGCCTGAAGGAGGTGCGTATTTCTCCTCTCCAGTTCATCCCGGATGAACACGACGTTTCTCATTTACCTGCCTGGGTCAGAGCACCCAAGCAAATTACCGATGGTCATTTAAGCAAGCTTGCCACCGCAAATGCTGCAGTCTTGGCAACCCTTGAAAAGAGCATCCCTGGATCGTATCTGATTCCGAAATAGCACTTTTCTTTGAATGGATTGCCTTCCAGTTTGGCTTCAGTGGGACAGGCATCGGCGGTTCGCGAAGCACGAAGACCGTCGACTCTTTCATCATTGTCGGAGCTACTGCTTGATTTGAACCGTCCCTCGGAAGTTTCAAATCTCGAGCTGACCTCTTGCGAAAAATAGAAGCGTCGCCTGCAACCTTAACGCTAATCTGCCGTAAGCGGTAAGGGAAATGCGTCTGGCAGATGGGTCGTGCCAGGGGAATCGCGCAGTTTTTTGCGTTCTACTAAGACCAACCTTTATAGTAGCGGCATGAGCCGCACACAATTCCACAAGATCTGGATACAGCAGTGCCGGGCGACCCGCGGCATCAAAAGGCGATTTGGCGTTGAGAGCGCGCTCGACTAACTGATCGCGGAGAAGCTCACGAACTTTGCTGGTGCGGCACAGCGGCATCCGGAGTTTGCCGCCGAGCTTCCACGGTTTCAAGCCGCGGTGTGGAACATCTTCAACCCCTACGAGCTCGCTGGTTATGTGAGTAGCCTCAAGCCTTCGAGGAGAAAGAAGCTGCAAGCGCTTCTCTACGTTGACGGCTTCTCGAGGTCGCGCAGGGCAAGCTAGACCAAATCCGGTAGTTCCTCACGTCGATGGCTTTACGGCACGTTACCCGGCTGAACTCCCGAACCGGGTGACAGTCCGGCTCAAGAGCGGCCAGTCGTTCACACACGAAATCTCAGACTACGCGGGGGCCCCTGCTCGACCATTCACCTGGAGGGAGATAGATGCGAAGTTCGATAAGCTGGCAGCTGGTCATGCCACCGAGAAATCGCGTGAGAAGATCAAGAATGCCGTGCGTTCGCTCGATGACATTCAGGTCAGTGATCTAATGGAAGTGCTCAGCCCCGTCTGAGGCTCAAACGGCGGCCGCTTTCGTCAGTGGCGACACTTGAGATCCGCGTAGCTACGAATTCGTCAATTCCCAGATGACGAGCTACCCTTCCGTAATCCGGTAAGGTAAGCTTTGCCGACGAACCGGCAGTGACGGAACTCCAGCCGACAATACCGCGGTTGCTCGGCCAACCTCGCAGATTTTTCTCTTGGGATTCGATGAAATAGTCGGGCCAGTAACTTTATTCAGAGGGCGCTCGCGGCAGCAAAGCACACGTGGGGCTGTATGATATGTGGTTCGGACTCCCCTTAGAATTATCCGCAGGCAAAATCGAGTGCTGGATCCCAAATTCATTCGTGAAAACCCGGAAATCGTGAAGCACGCGACCCTCGCCAAACGGCTCGCCTCACCCGAGTTGGTGGACGCCTGGCTCGCGGCCGATGCAACACGCCGCAATTCCCAGACGCAATTCGACAGCCTGCGAAACGAGCAGAAGAGACTGGGCGAACTCGTCGGGAAACTCAAGCGCGAACTGAAGGCCGGCACCAGTCAGGAGCTTGAGAAACTGATCGCCGAAGCGAATGCCATCAAAATGCAGCAAGATGCGCTGATGGCCGACTTGACTGCCGCCGAATCGGACTGCCAGACGATCATGTTGCAATTGCCGGCGATTCCGGATCCTTCATGGCCGGTCGGGAAAGACGAACGTGAGAACGTCGTAGTGCGAACCTGGTCGGACCCTACGCATTCTCCTTTACAACTCGATGCCGGCAGAAAGGATCACGTCACCCTCGGTAAAGCATTAGGCATCATCGATATAGAGCGCGGGGTCAAACTTGCGGGATCAAGAAGTTACGTTCTGCGCGGTTTAGGCGCGCGATTGTATTGGTCGGTACTCCGTTTCGCCCAGGATTTCCTCGTCGCACGGGGCTACGAATTGATGGTTGTCCCTGTAATGGTCAGCGAGCAATGCATGATCGGGACCGGCTATTTCCCGGCCGGTCGGGATCAAACATACATCACCCAGGACGGAAGCGCACTCGTGGGCACGAGCGAGGTTCCGCTGGCGAGTTTCTATAGCGATGAGATCGTGGAATTGGAGCGGCCCATCAAGCTATGTGCGCTGAGCACTTGCTTCCGGCGTGAGGCAGGTGCCGCAGGCAAGGACACGGCCGGCTTGTATCGCGTTCATCAGTTCGACAAGGTTGAGCAGGTTGTCATTCACGGCGCCGACGAAACCGAACACATTCAACTTCATGAAGAAATCATTGCGAATGCGGAAACCGTACTGCAGGCGCTCCGACTGCCCTATCGTGTTTCAATGAATTGCACCGGCGACATGGGCCAGGGGAAATGGCGCATGTATGACATCGAGACCTGGATGCCGAGCCGGAAGAATTACGGAGAGACTCATAGTGGAAGCGCGCTTCGCGATTTTCAGTCGCGTCGCCTCAACCTTCGCTATCGCGACAAGACCTCAAGCGGCAAAGGCACATCACGTTTTTGTTATACGCTGAACAACACGGCGGTTGCGTGCCCCCGAGTGTTGATCTCGATCATCGAACAATACCAAAACCTCGATGGAACCGTGACCGTACCGGAAGTCCTTCGCTCCTACATGGGAAACATCGAGCGAATTACTCGGTGAATCGGTCTTCAGTTTACTTCGTGCTGTCTTGGATTCTACGCGACGCCCCACCTCCGATGAACCTCGAATGATGTTGACGCCTCGGCCCGTTCGGTTTCTCGTTAGGGTGATGCGGAAGACGGCATAGTACGGAACTCGCGAATGGTCGCGAAGAGTTACCCACCATATTGTGTGCTTATCGATTATCCCGGGCGGATCACGAGCAAGCCTGAAGTAATCCCAAGGTAAGGGTAGCCGACCATCCGGGACTTATCGCATCGTGGCCGAATCGAAAGTCTGAGCGCGCGACATCTACGAGTACTCCGTTACACGTCCAGAGAGCGGCGTAGCAAGGTGCGCATGGCTTACCCTGAAGTGCTCTTCCCGACAAAGGCAAATGCTGTTCCAAGAGTGGCAACAAATTCTTTTGCTGATTGAGGCCGAACGGCGGTTTTGGGACTGAGAGCCCGTTCGAAAAACTGGTGCCATTCAGCGGGTGCATCGGGACAATGAGTGGAAAGCGGGGTGAACCGGCCGGAGATTATGGAATGGTGCATCTGGCCTACAGAGGTTGCAGGAAAAGGATGGGCCCCGATTAGCATCTCGTAAGTGATCACTGCCAGAGCCCAGATATCCCATGCTGGGGATGCGACTTCACCGCTGAGCTGATCCGGTGACATATACTGCGGTGTACCCATTAGAATCCCTGGAAGAGTGTCAACTGTAGCCGCGGCCGAGTTGGTCGGAGAAACCAGAAACTTGGCGAGACCGAAATCCAGGATCTTGGCCATTTCACCCTCGCTACTTTGGGCCAGGAAAATGTTCTCCGGCTTCAGATCGCGATGGATTAAGCCGCGTTCGTGCGCAGCTTCAAGACCAGCGCACACGCCTCCAAGAATCTGCAATATTTGTTGGGTCGCAAATTTCTTCTGCTGCTCGAATCGTTGCCGTAGCGTGAAACCTTGGAGTAACTCCATCACGAGAAACACGCGGGCGTCCGAATCCACACCAAAGTCGTACACGGTGACCAGGTTGGGGTGTGCGAACGACGCAGCCGCCTTGGCTTCACGCCTGAAGCGTTCCGCCGCGTCGCTACTGGTGACGAGGTCTTCACGTATCAGCTTGACCGCAACGGCGCGTTCCAAGGACGTGTCAGTGGCCTTGTAAACCGTGCCCATTCCGCCCCTGCCCAACCTTCGCTCCAGCCTGTAGCGCAAGGTCAGGAGCCGCTTAAAAGGCATTCGCGTGAGTTGCACGCTTTCATTCGAGCAGCGGCCCATGCCGCTCTCGTAGCACAAACCGCAGCGGGGACATTCTTCAAATCCGCCGAGCGCACCCGTAACGGGGCGCTCCAAGAGCAAAGCCAGCGCGCTACCAATACCAGAGAGTAATTCCTGGTCCTCGCTGCCATAGGGCTCCTCTGATTTCTTCAGGCCCAAAACCATAAGCGCCTCGCGACCGTGGGGTGCAATCGCGATTGGTACCATCAGATCAATGCGTGCATCCCGCAGGAAGTTCGTATCTTCTGAAGGAAGCTGCTGCTTAAGCCATCCGCTTTCGGCTAGCGATATCTGCAAGGGCTTGGCAAAAAGACGAAAAGCCGACATGAGCTTGCTCTCGGCGCTCAGTCCGCGGGGATAGATTTCAGGGGGCGCCGAAGCGATGCAAAGATAGAGTGGTTCGGTGGCCTCTCGCATCAGGATTGCGACAAACTCTGGATGGAGCGCCTGCTCAATGCGGGCGACCGCTTTGGGCGCAACCTCTGCGAGGTTGGAGGAGGCGCGAATCTCATCCACCGTCTGCCTCAGCAGTTGCTGGGCGTTGTAGTGCTCGCGATAGAAGCGACGGTCCAGCACCTCCATCCATTGCGACTGCTTCTTGTGCGCAATTACTCCCGCCACTCCCATCAGTGCGTACGCCCAGCCGTGCGCGGAGAGCAGGGTTCCGAATGGCTGGTCTTTGTGCACAACCAAATCGAAGATGAGGATTCCGGCCAAGATAGGGATGGGGATGAGCAGGGCGCCGCGGGCCACAGCGTATTGCAGGCTCTGGCGGACGATGAAACTTACCTGAAACAGACGCTGCTTAAGAACCGCGTACGCCACACAAATTGTGAAAGGAACCTGCGAAATGCCGAACACGAGCGGTGAGGTCGTAATCGTGGAAAGCCAGAACGTCTTTTGAGATAAGGAGAACAGAATAGATGCAAGCAAATCCACGAAGAACAGCAACAGGCCAAGGATCACCAGCCGTATTCGGCGCCTTTCATTTACCTCCCGGAGCCTGAAATAATTCACAGCCAGGATCACCATGGGAGCCAGAAAAGCAACCACTGCATCAACCCCGATGATTGCGCCTAGCCAGCCCGGGAAGACACTTATAGAGTGTTTTGGGGCAAACAGCACGATGTAATCAAAAATGGTTGCAAAGCCTAGCAGAGGCGCGGCCAGCACCGCCAGCATCATCCATGCCCAGCGGCGATGTAGCAGAGGCTTGGGGAACGAAAGCGAAAACAACAGCATGGGCGCAACAGGTAAGCCATTGATACCGAGTATCAGCACTGGGAAGATGAGCCACTGGATGGCCAGTGGCAGGTTTCTCCATACCACCGCGGCATTTGGGGACACAAAGTAAAAATTGCCTGTGCCCAGGCTGCAGAGGAATATGCCAGCGGCGACGGCGGTGAGGTCGCGCGGCCTCTTGAGGAGAACGAGCAGCCCCACCAGCAACTGAATCAGGCTGACGGCGAGTTCCACCCACCAGCCCAGAGTTTCTTTCGAGGTCCGAGCTTGCGTCAGTGTCTGATTGAGAACCAGCTGCAAATGAACTTCATGGCTCCCGCGCAATACAACAATGGAAACCGGATGGTCGAACACGGTGTTGCTTAACGCACTTACGACCTCAATTGCGCTGTGTACAGCTCGGCCATCTACATTGACGATTCTGTCGTCCCGATTCACTCCGGCGACGTCGCCCGGGCTTCCCGGCGTCACCCTCGCCACGCGGTTGTCACTAAATCCAGGGTTGATCCCAGTCGCCTCAGGAAGTTTGAGAGGTAAATAGACAAACCCCACCAGGAAGCAGACGATGAAAGACGCTGCGACCAACCAAATCCACCACGGGATGCGGGCAGAGGGCATACCCTGCTTATGCTACTCGGAAGACGCCCATTATAGGCACAAGGTCCGCAGAATCGGCAAAAAGGTGGGTGGGAACAAGGCGGATTTATGGCTGTCTCTGTGCTCCAGTCGTCTGCATCCTGCTCGCAATGCTGTTCGTCCGGATAAATGCGGTGCAGTGCTTTGCAGAGGAACGCTTGAACTGCGAAACTCTGCGATCCGTTTTCGTTGGTTCTCGTGGGGACAAAAGCGACCCGGATTGCCCACGCGTGTCCGATTCTCCCCAAAGTCGGACAAACTGGTCGACGACTTGGTCGCCGGGTCGGCCGTGTACACGACGCTAGAACCCTGCACCACTAGGAAGCATCCGGAAATTCCCTGTGCACAGCGGCTCGTGGACCGAAAGGTGGCCCGTGTCGTGATTGGAATGCCTGACCCGAATCCTGACATTCGAGGACGGGGTGACCTACTTTCTGAGTGAGGCTGGTATTGAAGTCCAAGTGTTTCCGCGCGATCTGAGATCCCAGGTCGAAGAAATGAACCGGGACTTCATCAGGGCACAAAAACAGAGGCAAACTGTTGTCGGATTGTCTGAAGCCTCCTATGGGAACGCCCTAGCGAATGCAACTCTTGAATCCGATCCACAGGAGTTTTGGGAGCAAAGAAAGAGATTGCCGGAAACAGACCTTCTCAGGAAAATCTGGTCTAAAGCATACTGGCGCATCTGGATTCGCCCTTCCCAATTCCAGAGAGCCCGGTTTAAGGATGTAGAGCAGTGTCGGCAGTTTATTCTCTCGTCCGAAGTGCGGGTCGAAGGCTGGTTCGCGTACCCGTCCTTCCTGAGCGGAGGCACTCGAAGTCGGCAACGAATCGATTAGTGGCGAGATCGAGCATTCCGGCAGAACGCTGAAGCGTGCGGAGCGGTGGAATCTCTTTCGAAGCGGGCAGTTCGTTCACAACCGAGGGTTCGACGAAATCCCGCAACTGGCGGACCGCGTCCACGTGCCGGAGATACTCGACACCGTAACCGCAGTATTCGAGTTTGGGCCAGAATGGCGGATTTTGCCGTTCTCTCCCCAAAGGCTGCGATTTTGTTCGAGTTACATGGCGTAGCCGGATGCAGCCTGACCTGGCTACAGGACTTGCTCGGTGATACTGATGCCGTCGGGCGAGACTGCTGGTGTCAAGAAGAGAGTGTGAGCGCGGAGAGGCGCGTCACAACCGACGAATTGAGAGCCCGAAAACACGACGTCGCCCTCGAAATTGCCCTGGAACTCTACACCAAGTTTGGTTGGATTGAACTGCCTATACAGCAACTGGAGAGCGCACACAAGAAACGGTTTGGCGCCGAGAGCCGTTAGTTTAGCTCAAGCAGATCATGCACCATGACGGACAGATGCGGATGAGGACTTGTCGTGAGCGTGAATCCAGCGTACTGGTATCACTCGCCTGCAAGCACGCATCCGAATACTAAATGAATGGCCATCGTCGTAAGAGAATTGGACGCAGCAGAGTTTCGGCGTTCTTAGTTAGCGGCAACATTTTCCGAAGCTGTGCCCCCCGCACCGCATAGGTCGCTGGGTGGATGGGCTTTTGAGATACATCAGGCGGTAGCCTGGTGTAATCCGACCCTCGGCGCATCTACTTGATTGGCCGCGAACCGGTGATGAGGATGTCCACGAGTCTCCTGGCGCTTTGCTGCCAGTCAGGACCGGACGCCACATGGGAGACACCGATCAGTGCGCGGAGCAGATCGAATGGCTCCAGATCACTGCGTATGTCGCCGTTCTTAATCGCGCGTTTCACCAGCGCATCAATCGCTCCTTGAACCTGAGCGCGTGAACCTTCATATAGCTTCGAAGGCCCTCCGACGAGGGAATTTAGAGCGGGGCCGATGATCTGCTTTGTCGCGATGTAGTCGACGAACAGTAACATCCATGCTCGCAAGGCATCGATGGGAGGGAGACCTTCGGAGAACTTCTTCTCGGCTGCGGCCAGTTTTTCCACCTCTGTCCGATAGACCGCTTCGATGAGTGCGTCTCGCGTAGGAAAGTGGCGATACAGAGTGCCCGCTCCAACACCTGCCTCCTTAGCGATGTCGTCGAGACTGGCGTTCGCGCCGGAGCGAGTAAACGCATCCTTCGCCACCTCCAGAATGCGCTCGCGGTTCCGTTGCGCGTCGGTGCGCGGTTTTCGCGGGGTGATTTTCTGATTCTTCGTCGGCATGCGGAAAAAGTTTGCAACCGGAGATAGTCTCCGGTTATCTTATCTACTATTCGGAGACATTCTCCGTTTTAGCCGGAAAGCGGTGGCCTGTCAATAGCGGTTCCCTGTTGTTCCGGCTTCGAGAGGTGAGGAATATGAATCCACTCGCTCGTTATGAACCATTGAAGAATTCCAATCATCCTTGCCCCGACCTCGCCACGATGGCGGAGCGGGAGTTGTCAGCATTCTTCAACGCCACCACCCAGTTGTTCGGCTCAGAACAGGCAAAGCTCTCAGCAGAAGACTGGCTGCAGGAGTTGATCGAGGTCGATGGTCTCCCCACTTCAGCCCGCGAATGGAGATTGATCACTCTGAAGGTTTCGACTCGGCTCGCAAGTCGAGTGGGCGCTTCGTGCCTATCGTCGTCCCTATCCACCGAACCACAAATTGCTTAGGAGATAAGAATATGCGTGTTTTTGTTACCGGCGCTACAGGCTTCGTCGGTACGGCAGTCGTCCGAGAATTGATCGAGGCTGGTCATCAGGTGCTCGGCCTTGCGCGCTCAGATGTGGGCGCCAAGTCGCTTACCGCGGCAGGAGCCGACGTGCATCGCGGTTCGCTCGAAGATCTCGAAAGCCTTCGCAGTGGAGCGGAGGCGGCCGACGGAGTGATCCATACCGCATTTATCCACGATTTCTCAAACTATGGGCCTGCCGCCGTGGCGGATAGGCGCGCCATCGAGACTCTCGGCGGCGCGCTCGCGGGCTCTGACCGTCCATTGATCGTCACTGGCGGGACCTTGCTCGTTCAACGCCACGGCTCGCTCGCAACAGAAGAGGATGCACCCAATCCTAATTTCCCCCGCAAGTCGGAAGAGGCGGCCCTTGTGCTGGTCGCACGCGGAGTCCGCGCCTCAGTAGTGCGGCTACCTCCATCAGTCCATGGCAAAGGCGATCACGGCTTCGTGCCGCGTCTCATCGACATTGCGGGCGAAAAAGGAGTTTCGGCGTATGTCGGCGACGGGCTCAACCGCTGGCCGGCCGTACATCGGATCGATGCTGCTCATCTTTATAGGCTCGTGCTTGAGAAGGGTTCCGCGGGAGCCAGCTATCACGGCGTGGCGGATGAGGGCGTAACGACTCGAGATATCGCTGAGGTCATCGGCCGGCATTTGAACCTACCAGTCGTCAGCAAGTCTCGCGAGGAAGCAGCCGATCATTTTGGCTGGATGGCGCTCTTCTTTGGTATAGACGGCCCGGCTTCCAGCGCGCAAACGCAGCAACGACTGGGATGGCGACCGGTTCAGCCTGGCCTCATTGCCGATCTGAAGGAGACGCACTATTTCGAACACACCGCGGACGCCGTCCCTTTGCACGGTTAGCCCGTGATCGGATCCATGAACAGTCATATCGAAACGTGTCAATACAAGGAGATAGAAAATGACGAACATACTTGATGCAACTTCATTGGGAGCAACTTCGACCACAGACGACGTTTTGTCCGGAGTGAATCTGAAGGGCAAACGGATTTTCGTAACGGGTGTTTCGGCCGGCCTCGGCGTAGAAACGGCGCGCTCCCTGGTCGCCCACGGTGCCCAGGTTGTAGGCACGGCGCGGGATTTGAACAAGGCCAAAGCTGCAACCGAGCAGGTGCGAAAGGACGCCGCGGCCCACGGCGGACGCTTCGAATTGGTTGAACTCGATCTTGCCAACCTGAAAAGCGTGCGTGCCTGCGCCGACAGGCTCCTGGCAAAGCGAGAAGCGTTGGACGCGGTCATCGCCAATGCAGGAGTGATGGCCACACCGTTCGGCCACACAGCCGACGGCTTTGAAACACAGTTCGGCACGAATCACCTGGGACACTTTGTTCTGGTCAACCGGATTGCGTCTCTGATCCGCGACGGCGGGCGTCTCATCAACTTGTCTTCTTCGGGTCACCGCTACGCGAATGTGGACCTGGAAGATCCCAACTTTGAACGCACGCCCTATGAGCCTTTCGTTGCCTATGGCCGATCCAAAACGGCGAATATTCTCTTCGCGGTCGCATTCGACAAACGCCACCGAGATCGGGGCGTGCGCGCGGCGGCTGTGCATCCCGGAGGCATACTAACGGAGTTGGGCCGTTATGTGGAGTCGGGAAGGTTCGAAAAAATAGTGGAAGAGATCAATCAGCAGCTCGCCGCGCAAGGTAAGGGGCCCTTCCAATGGAAGTCCATTCCCCAGGGCGCCGCGACTTCGGTGTGGGCGGCTGTAGTTGCTCCAGCTGACGAAATCGGTGGACGATATTGCGAGAACTGCCACGTCGGTCGCATCATGGGCGACGACGTGACCATCACCGCCATCAGCGAAGGTGTGCGCGGGTATGCGCTCGATGCGACAAATGCAGAGGCGCTCTGGAAGAAAAGTGAACAGCTGGTGGGGGAATCTTTTTAGCTCTCTTCACTGCACAAAAAAGTTCCCGGAGGAACGGAATGACTAAACAGATTGATCTCGCCGGAAGCTTCACCCTGCCCGGCACGTCGATCACAGTGAACCGCATGGGCTACGGTGCGATGCAACTCGCCGGCCGAGATGGCAACAAGTTGGTATGGGGACCTCCCCGCGATATCGACGAAGCGATTGCTCTTCTGCGAGAGGCCCTTGCAAGCGGCGTGAACCACATCGATACAGCCGATTTTTATGGTCCCCATGTCACGAACCAGATCATACGAAAAGCGCTGTATCCCTATCCTGACGATCTAATGATCGCTACCAAAATCAGTGTCCGGCGCGGTGCGGATGGATCTTGGATTCCGGCTTTCTCACGCGAAGATCTGACAGCAGCGATTCACGACAACCTCCGCGATCTGGGACTCGATGTGCTCGATGTG
>Ga0210401_10003356_pt1 | contig 17143 bp, 11 predicted proteins | sample IncBWH32MmetaG_FD_150866 | JGI IMG/M metagenome (GOLD analysis project Ga0210401, IMG submission 150866) | Forest soil microbial communities from Barre Woods Harvard Forest LTER site, Petersham, Massachusetts, United States - Inc-BW-H-32-M | ecosystem: Environmental > Terrestrial > Soil >... | reverse complement strand
CATTAACTGCTTCACCGCATCGTTATCTAGCTCATTGCAAGACTCTATTCTCCAAGTACGGGAAGGCACATCGCGGCATCTCCGTCCGATCCTGCGGGACGAAGCCTACCGGATTGCAGGTGAGGCTGTGCGCAATGCCTTAACTTTAATCGGGATCATCCGGCTGCGGGAGAGCGACAAGTTCACCCGCGGCGTGCTTCTCTGAGCCAACGAGCCAGCACAGGTCTGGTTCAATTGGAGAAGAGGCATGCCGGATGTGACGGTAGAGCGACGCAACGCGCCGCGAGACCGACTGGTGCTCGCCGCAGAGGTGGTGGAATTGCCACGCGGGGCGCGGCTGAACGCCCGCACATCCGATGTGAACCGCTGGGTGCTACACCGACACACTGAATCCCGTTCCGCAGGGTTCGCAAGTCAGGGTGCGCATCACCCACGAAAACGAGATCTTTGAGGAGGCAGGAAGAATTGTGTATGTAAGCTATGGATTGGACATGGATGTGGCGTTCACGGAGGTGACGCCAAGCAACAGTAGAGCTTGGACCGATGGCTGAAAGCAGAGCGCCGGGAATTCTAGCCGGGATTTCTCACTAGACATTCATCTGCCAACTGGCAGCGCGAGTGTGAACCTTGTCACGCTGAGGCGCTGTGGTGTTTCGGCGCCGAAGCATCTCAGTCGTGGAATCGCGCGGGATGTCTCGGCTGAGATCCTTCGGACGCAAACGACGCGATCCTCAGGATGACAGTTTGTTGTTGCGTTTGCCGCGCGGACAAACTGCACGGCTTCACGGCGTTGCTTTGACGGTCGGGTAAGTAATTCCCAACTGTTCCAGATAGGTTTTGTATCGAGTTGGGTCGTAGTAGAACTTCTTCAGTTCTGGAACAAACCTTTCCATTTTTTCCCGGTTCATTTCTGTTGCGGGCTTATCGTCAGGCCCAAGAAAAGATTCGTAGTGGACGTCCTTGGTTTGCACTTTGTGGAAATAGTCCCATGCTGCTTCCACAAGCGCTGGCTGTAGCAGAAAGTCCAGCGCCGTCATCGCCTGCACTTTTGCCCCTGCGGTTGATCCTTTGTGCGCGATGGGCGTGGCCATCGCCACGCCATTGGCCCAGCTGTGCCCTGGAAGATGCGGTATGTTTGCGGGATACATCAGGTAAGTCATCGGCACATTCCAAGAGATATCGCCCACATCGTCGGAACCGCCGCCCTTTGGATCCTTCACCGGCTCTTTCAGCGGTTCCACCTTCAACTTCAAACCGTCCACTTTCTCACCGATTTCTGTTTGCAGCGCCTTGGCCAGTTGCTGATCGGCGTCGCTCCACATGGGCATGCCGACCGCTTCGATGTTTTTTTGTTGCGTCTCCGCGATCACCTTGTTGAAAAAGGGCGGCCACGCTGAACCGACCATGCGATGATCTGCGGTGGTGCTGGTCATCATGGTGGCGGCCGTGGCCATGGTGTTTCCCAGATCGTAGAGTTCCTTGATGTGTGGATAGTCCAGTTCGCGGAAGTAATACCAAACGCTGGCTTCCGACGGAACCACGTTGGGCTGGTCGCCGCCGTTCATGATCACGTAGTGGGAACGCTGCTGCAAACGAAGATGCTCGCGCCGGAAATTCCAGCCGACGTCCATGAGTTCGACGGCGTTGAGGGCGCTGCGTCCAGACCAGGGTGCACCGGCAGCGTGGGCCGCGCGTCCATGAAAGAAATATTGCACGCTCACGAGGCCGCTCCATTCGCCATTGCCAGTGCCGTAGGCGGTGGAAAATTCCGATTCGACGTGGGCGCCCAGGACAATGTCCACGTCTTTGAAATAGCCGGCGCGGACGAGAAACGCTTTCGTCCCCAGCAACTCTTCCGCGACGCCCGGGAAAATCCTTAGGCTCCCGGTGATGTGGTGCTCTTCCATCAGTTTCTTCAGGACAATCGCGGCGGTCACCTGCACGGCCATACCGGAGTTGTGTCCTTCTCCATGGCCAGGCGCGCCTTCGATGAGGGGGGAATGATACGCGACGCCAGGTTTCTGCGAGGCCCGCGGAATGCAGTCAATATCGGTGACAAGCGCGATCACCGGTTTGCCGCTGCCGTAGCTCGCCACCCAAGCCGTGGGAATGCCGGCAATGCCGCGCTCGACAGTAAAGCCATTTTTCTCTAGGATGCCGGTGACGTAGCGGGAGGTCTCCACTTCCTGAAAGCCCAGCTCGCTGTAGCTGAAGATCTGGTCGACCATCTGTTGCGTGAAGGTTTGCCGCTTGTCGATTTCTTGAATCGCCTGCTGCTTCAAACCCGCCAGCGCCGCTGCTTCCTGCGCCACGGCATTTCCTGCCAAGAACAATCCACAACCCACAATCCAAACGGCCAGGCATGATCTCATGCAGTTCCCCCAGTTGTGACGAGCAGGGATAATACTCTGGTTCGGGCCCAATGCGCGCGAATTTGATAGAACGCGAATCTGCGCTACTATTTCGGTTTCGACTATGCCCTCGGCCTCTCTTCGCGTCGCCATGCTTGTCTGCCTGGGTTTGTTCCTGGCCACGCCCGCCCCCATTGCATCGGGACAGGAAATCGAATCGGTGTATGGGCCGCTTCCGGTATTTGAATTTCACAGCAGTTTTTGGGTGAACTTGCATCACTTCCTTTATCACGAGGCCCGCGCCCGCCTGGCGGCCACAGACGCTCAACCTTCCGCGGCAAAGCCGACGGGACCGGTGATGAAGGTCTCACCCGGTGCGCAGGCCACGCTCACCGCGGCAGAGCAGAAAATCTGGGACGACGCCATTGCGTTCTACATGCAGAATGAAGCGAACAAGGATATGCAGATCAATATCGACCTGATTCTGCTGAAAGACCAAATCGGCGACTTCGAAGATTGCGATGAATTGACCGGCCGCAAGAAACGCACCTGCGATGCGGGATTGCCCGGGCGAATCGGCGGAGTGCTGGAGTCCGCGGCGCAAGTCTATCGCGCGCATTGGTGGGTCGACCAGGATCGCAGCAATCGCCGCTGGGTGGCGCGAGTCGCTCCACTGGTGCGCGAGCAGGGTGTGGGATTATCGCAGCGCCTGGCGGAAATCTATCAGACCAAATGGCCGAAAGAGAAAATTCGCGTGGACGTGTGCGGCTACGCCAATCCCAGCGGTGCTTACACGACGCTTGACCCCTTGCGGGTTACCATCGCCAGCATGGACGCTCGCAACCAGGGGGCGGCGGCGCTGGAGGTTCTGTTTCACGAAGCCTCGCACGGTATCGCGGGTCCTGTCGAGGCGGCCATCCAGCGCGAGTGCCGCCAGCGAGACAAGCCCATCCCGCGCAATCTGTGGCACGCTTTGATTTACTACACCACGGCACAGGTGATTCGGCCGGTGATCCATGATGCGGGCGAGAAGACCCCCGACGATGCTGCCGCAGGAATTAATCCCAAGACATACCCCATTCCTTATCCACTGCGGGAGAATCTCACTCAACGCGGATGGGAAGAGTATCTGAAAATTCTGGCCATCTACTGGCAGCCGTATCTTGACGGCAAAGTGAATTTTGAGGATTCCATCGCGCACCTGATTTCTGCTGCCTGAGGTTCGGTGCGTCGTTATAGGGACTAACGAGTCTGCGTGAGAAGAAAAGAATAGAGAGATCCATCGCACAAAAGGCGGACGATGGGACAGAGTTCCTCACTCCGCAGACTCGGTTCGGAATGACAAGATGAAAATCTTTCCGCAAGGTGTAGAGCCGTGTCCTCGCGAAAAATAGACGCTTCCAAACGGACACTAAAAATCTTCGAGAAGGTAGGCGTTGGAGCTGGCGGCGGACATCCAGATGGCTACATCCCGGCCATTGGGGGAAGGGATGGCCCAACCCAGATCCATTTCCTTCTCCTCAAGCGCGGGAATGACTTTCCCACTCAGGGTGACGTTCAGCATGGTCTGCACTCCTTCAGGAGAAGCCGCATTCACCCAAATGCTTTTGCCATCGGCGGCAAAATCCAAACAGCCGATGCTGAACCAATTGTCCAGGACCAGAGTGCGCTGTCTGCCGCCCAGCAGATCCAGCAGCAAGATGTCCGCTGCGAACAGCGTACGATGCTTCTTGGCGAGCGCGAGAGTGTGCCCGTCAGAGGACAGGGTCCAGTTCATCAGGAACCATTCCGGATCGTCAATCGAATGAATCTGCGTTTGCTTGCCAGTGGCTGGATCAAACGTGGAAAAAACAATGTGATTCCCGCCGATTTGGCTGAGCAGACAAGTGTGCGAGGGCATTCGCGCACACTGGAAATTGCTGATTTCCGGCGCGCGCAGGATCAGGTGCGGCGTGCCGCCGGAGAGCGGCAAGCGCATCAAGCGCATTTCCTGCGCCGGGTCATTTGGCGAAGCGGTGGTGAGATATATGATGTTCGTGCCTTCCGCATCCAGTCGGGCAATCATAATGTTGTTATCACCGCCGACGAGCAAATCCGGCGCCGCCTGATCGACTGCTTGCTTATACAGGTGACGCGAACCGTCGCGGTCGGAGACGAAGATGATGGATTTGCCGTCGGGCGTCCAGGCATAAGGAAGGTTTTTTTGTTCCGCGAGACTGAGCCGCTGAGGTGCTCCCAGAGTGCTGCCATTGCCTTGCACCCGCGCGACGTACACAGCGGGAGATGCGACAAATCGAAGGTAGCTCAACCGCCTGCCGTCGGATGAGAGTGTCACCCTGCTCTTAGAGTCCGGCCCGTTGGTCAGGCGGACGGCCTCTCCGATCGGCTTATAGGAACGCCCATCCATTTTTTGGGCCCACAAATTGGAATCGGCGCGATTGGGCGGCGGTTCGCTGAGCGAAAAAATCAGGCGGCCATCGCGAGTCCAGTTCAGTCCAGGGACGAAACGCGGGTTCTCGTTAATGAGTTCGACGCGGCCGGTGGCAGGGTCGCAAATTGCGAGGGAAATATCGTCCTGATCCTTCCCGAAGTAATTCGCGTATTCAAAAAAGGCGATTCGTTTGCCGTCGGGAGACCATGCCAGCGAACCATACCATCCGCCTTTTTCCCCGAAGATCTTCCTGGGCTGGTCGCCGTCCGATTGCATCACCCAGATTTCCTGGTGTTCGTAGTCCCCGCGGACAAACGCGACCTGCGAACCGTCGGGCGAGACTGCGCCTTCTTCCACGTCGTCGATGAGCTTCCGCGGACGGCCGCCGAGCATCGATAGCGACCATAACCCCGGCGAACCCCCGGGCCACTTTCCGCGGACGGCCAGCAGGCGATTGCCGTCTGGAAACCAACTGACGGGACCTGTTCTCAAGTCATCGGGCATTGCGACATTTTGCGTCTCACCGGATGCCAGCACGCGGAGAAACAACCCATTTTTGTCGGAAAACGCCAGGTATTTCCCGTCTGGAGAAATGGCAGCCGACCACACCGGATCGTTGGGCGCATTGCCTGTGACGCGGCGCTCCATGGGGCGAAGCGCGGCTGCGGAATGGCGCCCTGCATGCCAACCCGCACTCATTCCCACAAGGAGAACACCCAGGGCAGACACAAGGATGGGTAGCCAGCGACGAAACCTGGACGTAGCGACGGGCGTTGCGGTGGGCACTGGCGGAGACGACGCTGGCTGCTTGGAATTCTCAACCGGGGCAATAAAACGATAGCCTCGGCGGGCCAGGGTCTCGACGAATCGCGGATTCTCCGCGGAATCGCCCAAGGCGTCGCGTAGACGCTTGATGGCGGCATTCAAGCCGTGGTCGAAATCCACAAATGTGTCAGAGCTCCAAAGCCGGCCGTGCAGCTCTTCGCGAGTGACCACCTCTCCCGGTCTCTCCAGCAGCATAGCCAGGACTTGAAGGGGCTGCTCCTGAAGGCGCACCCTCGCACCGTTTCGTCGCAGCTCCCCGGATCGCAGGTCGGCCTCGAAAGTCCCAAAGCGGACGAGCGAGTTTCCACCGTTCGCAGACACCACGAACTCCTCGGGCATAGGCCCTGCACTTAAAGACGACACTCGCAGGGCAAATGTTTCAAGGCCGAGCGCACATTTTTACAAATCCCGCTGCCCGTCGGTGGAGTGGCAATTTGCAAAGCGCAACGGAACCTATGGCCAAAGCTTTCGTCATTACGGTAACGAACCTACTCGTGGGGTGGTGGCGGTCGGCCTGTCCCGGAGGTAACGGCCGTGAACCGCGACTCGCTGCTGCGCTGCTTTCGTCTAGTACTCCCATTTGTGCTTCTGGCTTCCCCTGCTTGGTCAAAAGATCTGCATCCGGAAGTAACCACCGTCAAAGTGTCTGTGTACAACGACGCCGACCTTTCTCCCGGTCTGATTTCGGATCTGGAAAAAGTTGCCGCCCGAGTGTTCCGGCAGGCTGCGGTGAATCTGGAGTGGCTAAACTGCGGACTGCCCTCGGCGAGCGAGGCGCAGCGGGCCAATTGCACCGACAGCTTGTTTCCCACACACTTGCATTTGCGTCTGATCGGTCATCCCCTTCATTTGGACGGCGATGCTCTCGGCGTTGCCTACCTGGCAGAGGACGGCGTAGGGTTCCAGGCGGACGTTTTTTGTGAACGTGTGATGCGAATTCAGTACCAATCGCAGGTGGATCCGGCAATTTTGCTGGGAATCGTTTCGGCGCATGAACTGGGCCATCTCCTACTCGGTACCAGTTCCCATTCCCCGGGGGGATTGATGCGCCGCGACTGGCATCGCGACGACCTGCTTCTCGCGGTTAAAAACAGCCTACTGTTCTCAGACGACCAATCCGATCACATGCGGGCCAAACTTTACGAGGCGTACCTGGATCGGAATCGCTCGCGGCTGGTACTGGCGTCTCACAATGATTCGCAGGGCCTCCCCGGGGCCGCTGCGTGTTTTGTCTATAGCCGCGTCTATGTTAGGCTTTCCTTTAGAAACGTAAGCCCGGCCGCATATCTGATGTGCTCTGACGTCGCTCGTCCTTCTCTATCCCTGCGGAGCGTAAACGGGGCTGAGGCGTCTTTTCCGATCGACTAGCCCGGGCAAAGGATATTAAATCGCTCATGGCTGGAAGACCGACCGCATTGAAAACGGAAAAAGAGCCTCGCGAGATCAAGCTAGCCCATTCCCCAGACTCGGACGACGCCTTCATGTTCTACGCCTTGGCGACGCACAAGCTGTCGACGCCCGGCTATAAGTTCACGCATGTCCTATCTGACATCCAATCTCTGAACGAAGCGGCGTTAACGGAGACCTATGACGTCACCGCCGTCAGTTTCGCCGCATATCCTTCGCTTCGAGACAAATACGTGCTTCTGGATTGTGGTGCCAGCTTCGGCGAAGGCTACGGCCCGATTGTCGTGTCCGCAAAGTCGCTTAAGCCACAGGATTTGAAGGGCAAGCGCATCGGCGTGCCCGGACTGAAGACTTCCGCTTATTTGACTATGAAGCTGTTCGAACCGGATTTTGAAGCCGTGGTGATGCCGTTTGACAAGATCATGGAAGCAGTGAAAAACGACATGGTCGAGGCGGGCTTGCTGATCCATGAAGGCCAGTTGTTCTTCCCGCAGTTGGGCTTACACCGCATCGTCGATCTCGGCGTCTGGTGGCAGGAACATACCGGCATGCCGTTGCCGTTAGGCGGCAACGCCGTGCGGCGCTCGCTTGGACCGGATGTGGGCCGGCTGATCTCGCGAACGATTCGCGACAGCGTTTCTTACGGATTGGAGCACCGCGAAGAAGCCTTGAACTACGCGATGCAATTCGCGCGTGAGATGGATACGGAGCTGGCGGATAAATTTGTTGGAATGTACGTAAACAAGTGGACGTTGGGGTACGGGGAAAAGGGCAAGAAAGCGGTGCGTGAGCTGATTGAACGCGGCACCGCTGCCGGTCTGCTCCCTGGCCCGCCGACCGTCGAATTCCTCGAAGAGTAGTTATTTCTTTTCGGGCGCCTTTGCTGGCGTCAAATACAGATCCTGATAATCGAAGCTAAAGTCGGCCAGCGGCGAGACTGCGGCCATGGTGAAATGGTCGATGGAGCCGTCAGGCTTCAGCGTGAAGGTAACGAAGGCGTCTTCGACCGTGCGGTCGCGCCAGTGTGCTTTGAACGTATCGTACTGCCAGTGTTGCAGGTCGCCGACACCTTTGCTGGTGCGATCCAGAGCGATTACCAAGCCGGTGGACTCCTGCCGGACGGTGATCTTGCCGTACCAGGGATCGGAATACTCACCCACGTATTTTTCGAGCGGCAGTGAAGACTTCGAATCAGCCGCGCGGCTTGCAGCTGCCTTCTTCATCGTTTCGTCAGCGGCCTTCTGTTCCTTGTCATTCACGGTTTTGTACGCGGTAGTCCAATCGGTGCTTGGCGCGCCGAAATAGAAATCCACAATGTGGTACATCACGCTCTCGAAAGCTGCATCCTCCTCGGCGTTCGTCAGGATCACCAGCCCGAAATTTTCCTCCGGCACCAGAAGTACTCGCGAAACAAATCCCGCCACGCCGCCGGTGTGGCCGACGAGCTTTCGTCCGCGATAATCCCACAGGAACCAGCCGTAGCCGTATCCGCGAAAGTGCGGGTGCAAGGCCTTCAATTCCTCATTCCCCGGGCCAATCGGTATGACCATGTGCTGCGCCCACATTTCCTGCGAGGATTTGTCGCTGAAGATTCGCGTCTCGGTGCCGGGGATTTTTCCATGATTGAGCTGCAGTTGAATCCACTTCGACATTTCCGCCACCGAGGAATTGATGGAGCCCGCCGGCCCGGCGTTGTCCAAATCCTCGAAGGGGATTACTTGCAACTTGCCGTCGACTTTCTCGTGCGGAAACGCGTAGTCGTCGCCCGGCTTGAAAGCGGTATTGCTGGTATTGGTGGTTTTCATTCCCAGCGGCAAAAAAATCTTTTCCCGCACGTAGTCATCCCAGCTCTTTCCGCTGATTGCCGCCACCACCTGGCCTGCGGTGAGAAACATCAGGTTGTTGTAGGCGAAAGTGGTGCGGAAGCTGGTGGCAGGCTTCAAGTAGCGCAGGCGATAGACGACTTCCTCTCGCGTAAACGTGGTGTGTGGCCAGAACATCAGGTCGCCTTCACCCAGGCCCAGGCCGCTGCGATGGCAGAGCAAGTCGCGGATCTGCATCTCCTTGGAAACGTACGGCGCGTTCATCACAAACCCCGGCAGATGGTCGTTCACCGGGTCGTCCCAGTGGATTTTGCCTCCGTCTACAAGCGTTGCCAGCGCCGCGGCTGTGAACGCCTTGGTATTCGAGCCGATGCCAAAGAGCGTGTACTCGTCAACGGGAGTGGCTTCGCCGAGTTTGCGAACTCCGTAGCCCTTGGCGACCAGCACCTTTCCGTCTTTCACAATGGCCAGCGCCATTCCTGGTACGTCGAACGCTTTCATCGCGCGCGCCGCGTAGTCATCCAGATCGGCTGGCAGCCCGTTTTGCGCTCGCACCGCCGCGGCCGTTACGACGAAGAACACCAGGACAAATATGCGCGAAAGATAGAAACGCAATCTCATTTGGCCTCCCATTTGTGCGGCGCTAGCTTACACCATCTTTCTTCCGAGAGTTCCCGGTCTGCCGAAGTTCTTCCATTTTCTCGGATCGAAAACGCAGATTCCTCGCTTCGCTCGGAATGACAACTTCGCCGAATGCTCGGCATGTTCCCTTGACGCATACTTCTGAATCCCGTAGTGTTTTTCATTCGACATGAGCCTCCGAACATATCTGATTCCTTTTGCCATTTTTGTCGTTGCCACATTAGCCACACACACCAGCGCGCAAACCGCCACCGAATTCCGCGATCGCCCCGACATCCCCAAGGAATGGCCACGCCAACCGGTGCGTGGCGCGCACGGCATGGTTGCGAGCGATGAGCCACTGGCATCCCAAGCAGGCGTGGAAATTCTGAAGCGTGGCGGCAACGCGGTAGATGCCTCAGTCGCCACGGCGTTTGCGCTGGCCGTTGTCGAACCCGCGGCAGGGAATATCGGTGGCGGCGGTTTCATGCTGGTGCGGCTGGCCAACGGAAAAACTACTTTTTTTGACTATCGCGAAATGGCTCCGGGCAAAGCGACTCGCGAAATGTACATCAACCCCGACGGCAAACTCGACAACGAAGCTTCTACCGTCGGCTACCGCTCCGTGGCCGTGCCCGGCACCGTGGCCGGACTGGCGCTGGCGTTGAAAACCAGTGGCACCAGGAAGCTCGCGGACGTGATGCAGCCGGCCATTCGGCTGGCTGCAGACGGCTTTCCCATCACGGAAAAACTGCTGCGCGAATTCGCGGAAGAGCGCAAGGATCTACAACGTTTTTCGGTGAGCAGCCGCATTTTTCTGAATGATGGGAAGATGTACAAGCCCGGCGACACATTTCGCCAACCGGAACTCGCCGCGACCCTCAAGCGAATCGCCAAGCTGGGCCCCGCTGATTTTTATCAAGGCGAAACGGCACAGATGCTGGCGCGAGACATGGTGGCGCTGGGCGGACTGATCACGCTGGATGATCTGGCGCACTACCAGCCGAAGATTCGCGAAGTGCTTCACGCAACCTATACGCTGGATTCGCACCACTGGGAAATTTTGGGCTCACCGCCGCCCAGTTCTGGCGGAGTGGCCGTGATCGAGGCCATGAACATGCTGCAGGATGTGCCGCTGAAGGGCTGGGATGATCCGCAAAGCGTGCTGCTGGTGGCGGAAGTCATGCGCCGCGTGTTCGCCGACCGCGCGGCCTATCTCGCCGATCCCGATTTTTCCAACGTGCCCATCGCCGGACTCACCAGCCCGTGTTATGCCAAGGAACTTCTTGCGACCATCGACCCGAACCGCGCCACTCCTAGCAAGGATGTTCGCGCCGGGAATCCTCACGTGTGCACCTCGGGAATTAGCGCGAGTGTTGCGCCGAACACCATCATCAGCCTGGGAGAAGGTCCCCACACCACGCACTTCTCGGTGGTGGATGCCGCGGGAAATGCCGTGGCCAGCACCACCACGCTGAATGACAGTTACGGCTCCCACGTTACTTCCTCCGCGGGATTTCTGCTGAATGACGAAATGGACGATTTCACCACGCAGCCCGGCGTGCCCAACGCCCTGTTCGGACTAATTCAATCAGAAGGGAACACCATCGCGCCCGGCAAACGCCCGTTGAGTTCCATGACGCCAACGATCGTGTTGCGGGACGGGAAACTCAGTTTCGTTACGGGCTCGCCTGGCGGGCCTACGATCATTTCCGTTACCTTGCTGAGCATTCTGAACTGGGCGCGACTTGGCATGGACGCGCAGTCTGCGATCAATGCGCCGCGGTTTCACCACCAGTGGCTGCCGGACGTATTGTTGATGGAGAAGCTGTTTTCGCCGGCGATGGAGCAGCAGATGAGGGCACGTGGTTATGAGATCAAGCGTCGCGGGCACCTCGGGCTCGTGAACGCGATCGGCATCGATTCGCAAAATGGCGAGCGCTGCGGCGCGGCCGACCCGCGCGACGACGGCTCAGCTATTGGCTATTAACGCCTGCGTACTGACTGCGCTTTCCGCCCGAACCATCTCAACGTAAAATAGTCCGACCCTTATGCACAGAATCCTCTCCACCTGTCTGTTCTTCTCCAAGAGGCTCACTCCGGAACTCCTCACGCAAATAGCGGGCGCCGGTTTTCAAGGTGTTGAAATTTTTGCTACTCGCAGTCACTTCGACTACTCCACCAGGGCCGATGTGCGCTCGATGGCTATGGCGCTGGCGGATCAGCGCTTGCAACTGACCTCGCTGCATGCACCTACCAGCCGTGACCTCAGTGTGAACCGCGAAGGTGGCACTCCCCTATCCATCACCGAGGTCGAACGTGTTCGCCGCATTGAAGCCATGGACCATCTGAAACGCGTGCTGGATGTGGCCGAGGATCTTCCCTTTTCGCGCCTGATCCTGCACATGGGGGGCTCGCGGGAGGCGGCGGAGCCGCGCAAACGCGATGCCGCTTTCAGTTCGCTGGAGCATCTTACGCTGCACGCGAAGCACTTGGGTGTGACGGTGTGCATCGAGAACACTACCAGCGAAATGGGCGAGCCTGCATATCTTCGCGCGTTTGCCGACGAGACGCGCTTGTCCCGCTTGCGCTTCAACTTTGACATTGGCCACGCGCATCTGGCGGAGGGGCCAGTAGACGATCGGGTGGCGAAGGGTTTCGAGGCGTTGCGCAATCTGGTCGTCAGCGCGCACATTCACGATAACCACGGCGAAAAGGACGAGCACCTGCCGCCCTACGACGGCACCATTAATTGGGCATCCGCGCTCAAACTTCTCGATTCCGCTCCAACCAAGGACTTGCCTCTCACCTTGGAACTAAAAGAAAAGACCGGGCACGACGCGCCCAGCCTTCACGAGCAACTCACCGCCGGCGCTAAATCGCTCGACCGCCTCGAAGAGGATTGGCGTCACTCGTAGTCTGCCTACTTTCGGTGCGCAATTCCGCTTACAATTCCCCTTATGAATGCGCGGTATCTAACCATCCTCGCTGTTCTTGCCGTGGCCCTCGGCACTGCCTCGCCAGTGACACTTGGATCGTTCGCGAAGATGGAGCCGGTCCCGTGCGGATCGGCATGACGAGAAGCTCGCTTTGCCGCCGGCGAAAGATGATCAGGCATGTTCGTAACTACGAAGAAACAGCCCAAACTATTTTTCATGATGTTGGAAGGGCGATTAGCGCGGATTGACGTGAGGATCCCAGGTAACAACGACCACGGGAATTCAGGTTGGCGATTCGGAGGAGCACGCGCTGCAAGTTTACGGCAGTAGGTTGAAAGTTGGTCCGCACAAATACATTGATAACGGCCACTACTAACGGCAAAGTCGAGCGATGGGCACTACGGCATCCGCTTCGAGACGGAAAAACGGAAAGATCACGAAGTACTACGCGGGTCGCTTTGACGCTATCCAACTCGTAGCACGCTGCCAGTAGGAAACCAACCGGCGCTCTCACGGAGTCCTCGTTTTTCCGCAGCCCACCTCGTTCTTTGTTAGACTATTTGTTTGATTCCACAACAAAGAACGCGACTATGACAACGATCACGATTGAGAACGCCGGAAAGTATGACCACCAGGAAGTCACTATTCGCGGCTGGCTCTATAACATTCGCGAATCCGGCAAGCTGGTTTTCCCGATTTTTCGCGACGGCACCGGCATCATCCAGGGCGTGTGCTCGCTGAAAGAAAATCCCGAGGCGTTCGCGGCGCTAAAGGGTCTGACGCAGGAATCCAGCGTCATCGTCACGGGAAAAATTCGCGCGGAGCAACGCGCTCCCGGCGGCTACGAAATGGGCGTCACCTCCATCCAGATTCTGCAAAAGGTCTCTGAAGCTACGCCCTTTCCCATTCAACTTAAAGAGCATGGCGTGGACTTCCTGCTCGACCAGCGTCATCTGTGGATTCGCACGCCGCGCCAAGCCGCCGTGCTGCGCATTCGCGCCGAAGCCGTTCGCTCGGCTCGCAATTACATGGACTCCCAGGGCTATACGCTCACCGATGCGCCGATCTTCACGCCGGCCGCGTGCGAAGGCACCTCCACGCTTTTCGAAGTGAACTACATCGACGACCAGAAAGCCTATTTGACGCAAAGCGGCCAGCTGTACATCGAGGCCACGGCCATGGCCCTCGGTAAGGTATACACTTTTGGCCCTACGTTCGCGCGGAGAAATCCAAAACGCGCCGGCACCTCACGGAATTCTGGATGCTTGAGCCGGAAGCGGCGTACGCCGAATTGCCGGACATGATGGACCTGGGTGAAGGATTGGTTAGCGCAATCGTGCAAGGCGTCGTCAAGAACAAGTCCCGCGAACTGGACACTTTGAAACGCGACAGCAAAAGGCTCGAGAACATCAAGCCGCCTTTCCCGCGCATCACCTACGAAGAAGCTATCGGCATCCTGCAGAAGCAAGGGAACCCTGCCAAATTTGGCGATGACTTCGGCGGCGACGAAGAAACGCTCATCTCCAACAGCTTCGACCGGCCGGTGATGGTGCATCATTACCCTGCATCGATCAAAGCGTTCTACATGCAGCCGGACGGGGAGCGTCCCGATTTGGCACTCTCGTTCGACATGCTGGCTCCGGAGGGCTACGGCGAGATCATTGGCGGTAGCCAGCGCATCCACGACTACGATCTTCTTGTTAATCGCTTGAAAAAGAACAACTTACCGGTAGACGCATTCCAGTGGTACCTGGATTTGCGCCGCTATGGCAGCGTGCCTCATGCCGGCTTCGGGCTGGGCTTGGAACGCACCGTGGCCTGGATCTGCGGCACCGAGCACATTCGCGAGGTCATCCCCTTCCCACGGATGATTTACCGGGTATATCCTTAATGCGGGGTAGTTGCTAGTCCGCTCCGTGGTGCGCAATCGCAGTGGTCTAAAGACACAAGAATCCGTCCGGTTCCTTCCTCGACGAGGAGGAGGCACGCCCAGCCGCTTGCTCGCGCGTGGAAGGAAACTGGAACGTAGGATATCGCTCCTATGCCTCTGAAAATTCGCATCATCGGCGTTCCAATGGACCTGGGCGCCAGTCGCCGCGGCGTGGACATGGGTCCATCTGCATTGCGCGTGGCGGGACTGCAGGCGCGCATCAAGCATCTCGGGCACACGGTGGAAGACATCGGCAACATCATCGTTAAGCAAGCTGAAGAGATGCCCGTCGGTGAGAAACGAGCAAAATATGTGGCGGAAATTGCTGACGCCTGCAATGACCTTGGTCTGGCCGTCCAGAAATCGCTGGAAGAGGGCTACTTGCCGCTCGTTTTGGGCGGCGACCATTCCATCGCGGCGGGTTCCATCAGCGGCGTCGCGGCTCATTTTCGCAAAGAGAAGAAGCAGATCGGCTGCATCTGGCTCGACGCGCATAGCGACATGAACACGCCGGAGAGTTCGCCATCTGGCAACGTCCATGGCATGCCCCTGGCAGGCATTATGGGTTACGGCGTGCCGGAACTTCTCGACCTGTTCAACTTCAAGCCGAAGATCGAGCCGCAAAATGTTGTCCTAGTTGGCGTGCGCGATCTGGATTCCCACGAGAAAAAATTCATCAAGAAGCTTGGCGTGCGGGCGTTCACGATGCGCGACATTGACGAGCGCGGGATGCGCGAAGTAATGGCCGACGCCCTCAAGTGCGCCATGGACGATACCGATGGCATCGCCGTCAGCTTGGACATGGACTTCGTCGATCCCTCCGATGCACCCGGCGTGGGCACGCCTGTCCGCGGCGGGGTTACTTACCGCGAAGCCCATCTGGCCCTGGAAATGATTGCCGACAGCGAAGCGATGGTCTCCATGGAGATCGTAGAGATCAATCCGGTGATCGACGAGCACAATCGTACCGCGACGCTCGGCGTGGAACTAGCCCTCTCGGCGCTCGGTAAGAAGATCCTGTAATCAAAGCGCCTTCGGGTGCGGATCAGCTCTGCCGAAATATCCGCGTGACACACAACCAATTCTGCTTGGACGCAACCGCAAACAATTTGTTAGCAGATCCAATTTTTCCGTCCAAATTGGATGTTTTAGGACCTGATTTTATCGAATTCTATAAAACTTTCTTGACATCGCGCTCCGCTTGCCCTATCCAAGTAAGAACTTCGGGCTTTCGATTGGTGTGTCAGGTTGCCAGGGTTGTTGGCCGCTTCATCTAGTTAGAATCGGAATTCGACAGTCCCATTGTGGTTCACACTCATTTCGGCGCCGGTTGCCCTGGTGCGCGAAAGGAGCGTCCATGACCTGGACCACAAGCAGTCACAGGGTGTTTGTTCTTCTTATATTTCTCTTCATCGCAGCAAGCTTCGCCTTCGCACAAACCAGCACAACTTCCTTGCGGGGCACCATCCTGGATCCGGGAGGCGCAGTTGTTCCGGATGCGGAGGTGACTCTCTCCAATCCGGAAATCGGAGTGGCGCTCGCGACACATAGCGACAAGGATGGTTTCTATCAGTTTCGGGAAGTGCGCCCTTCGACCTATACGCTATCCGTGAATGCCCCGGGCTTCGCTCCCTACCGGAAAACAGGCTTGGAGCTGCAAGTTTCCATGCCAGCTAGCAGTGACGTGCAGCTGCAAGTGGCCACGGGAACAACTACCGTTGAGGTGGTCGCTTCGTCCCAGACCGTCAACACGCAAGACGCCAGTATGGGCAACACTTTTGAGTCGAACCAAATTCTGGCGTTGCCGTTTGAAGGCCGCGACGCCGCCGGCGTTCTGAGCTTGCAGCCGGGCGTCACGTACGTGGGGACCAATGTCGACGACAACGTGGATACTCGCAACGGCGCACTCAATGGTGGCCGTAGCGACCAGGCCAACATCACGCTCGACGGCGTTGACAATAACCAACAAGCTCGCGGCACGGCTTTCCAGGGCGCTGTTCGCTCCACACTCGACTCCATCGAGGAGTTTCGCGTAACCACCATTGGCAGTAACGCCGACCAGGGACGCTCCTCCGGAGGCCAAATCACTTTGGTCACCAAGAGCGGTACCAATGCCTTCCATGGCTCGGCCTACGAGCAGTACCGCCCCCCAAAAACCGCGGCCAACGATTGGTTCAACAAACAAGCGGAACTTTCCAATGGGCTACCCAATATTCCCGGCAAAATTATTCGCAACACTTTCGGCGGTTCGATCAGTGGTCCCATCAAGAAAGATCGTTTGTTTTTCTTCACCACCTACGAAGGCCAGCGCCAGGCCGAGAACCAACAAGTGACACGGAATGTTCCGGCACCCAATCTACAGGATGGCGTGGTGATCTACCCATGCGCGGACGCCACGCGTTGTCCCGGTGGAACAGTCAACGGCTTGAGTAAGAGCTGGACTGTAAGTCCCGGCAACTACGGTGTTGGTCCCGCGCAGATTGCGCTGATGGATCCAAACTGCGGTGCGCCTCAGCCGGGATTCCCCAAGGGAACTTGTCCGAACGGAAATGGTGTGAATCCTTTTGTGGCAAATGCCCAGGGAACCGGTGTGTTCCAGCAATACCCAAACGCAAATTCCACCGGATGTTCCAGCTACGATGGGTACAACCTCTCTTGCTTCACCTTTTCTGCACCCAATCCGAAAAGCCTGAATACGGCTATTGCGAAACTGGACTACAACCTGACTCGCTCGGGCAGCCAGCATATTTTCGTGCGCGGGAACTATCAGTGGGATAATACGGCGCAACCGCCACAATTTCCGGGTATGCCAGCGA
>Ga0210401_10003355_pt1 | contig 17147 bp, 13 predicted proteins | sample IncBWH32MmetaG_FD_150866 | JGI IMG/M metagenome (GOLD analysis project Ga0210401, IMG submission 150866) | Forest soil microbial communities from Barre Woods Harvard Forest LTER site, Petersham, Massachusetts, United States - Inc-BW-H-32-M | ecosystem: Environmental > Terrestrial > Soil >... | reverse complement strand
TTTAACCCATAGCACCTGTTGTGTCCGAGTTTCATGCGCGCTTCTACGTTACGTTGACTTCGCCGTTCACGCCCCATAGCATACGACCGATGAAAAGACCGCCCAGGACCAGGAAATACCAGCTTCCTCATCCCACTCCTGTCGACGCTCTGGTCTATCCCCGCTTTTCCGGTATCTCCACCTTCATGCGGCTGCCGCACATTGCGCAGCCTGAGGAACTCGATATCGCCGTTGCTGGCATTCCTTTCGATGGCGGCACGACGTATCGTCCTGGGCCACGCCTTGGCCCGAGCCACGTGCGCCAGCAGTCTGCCATCATTCGACCGTGGAATCCGGTGCTTAAAGTCGATCCCTTTTCGAAATATCGCGTCGCCGATTACGGCGATTTCTCGGTCAATCCGCTTTCGATAGAAGACACCTTTCAGCGGGTTGAAGATCAGATGCTGACCATATTGGGCGCGGGCGCGCGATGCGCTGCACTAGGCGGCGATCATTCCCTCAGCCTGCCCATTCTGCGCGCCATTGCTAAAAAGCACGGGCCTGTCGCGGTGATTCAATTCGACGCTCACAACGATCTTTGGGACACGTATTTTGGCAGTCGATATTCCCACGGCACGCCGTTTCGCCGCGCCATCGAAGAAGGCCTGATCCGGCCAGGCAAGTTCCTGCAAGTCGGCTTGCGCGGCCAGCTTTATGCCGAAGATGATTTCGACTTCGCGCACAAGCACAAAGTCAAAATGATCACTGCCGAAGAGTTCCATGCGAAGGGCATGCCCATTTTTCTGCGGCAGCTGCGCGCCTTCCGTAACCAGCCCGTGTACATCACGCTGGACATCGACTGTGTTGACCCGGCCTATGCGCCGGGCACTGGCACGCCGCAGGTCGGCGGCTTCACCAGCATTCAGATCCTAAATCTGGTGCGCGCCTTAAAAGGATTAAACATCGTTGGTTGCGACCTGGTCGAAGTCTCACCACCATTCGACAACGGCGAAATCACCTCGCTGCTGGCCGCCAATCTCCTCTACGAACTGCTTTGCATCCTCTAAATGCCGACGCTCGCGCGCAAACTGACACTCTGGAACTATTTTGCCCTAGGCTTTGGCACCATGATTGGCAGTGGTTGGGTCGTCGTAATGGACGACTGGCTTGCCCGTGGAGGCCCGCTGGGCGCAATGTTGGGATTCGGAATTGGCGGCATCCTCTTATTGCCGGTAGGCTACGTCTATGGTCAGTGGGTGGCGCGCTTGCCCGACGCTGCGGGCGAAGCCGCCTACACCGCGCAAGTTTTTCCGCCGCTGGTCAGCTATTTCACCGGATGGATGATGCTTCTGGCCTACTTCATCGTGTGCCCGTGGGAAGCGGTGGCGGTCGGCAAACTGGCCGCGTACCTGTTCCCGAGGTTAGATACGTTCGAACTCTATCGCGTCGCCGATCAACCGGTTTTTCTTCCGCGCCTGGCGCTGGGCATCGCGCTAACAGCGTTTCTGGGCTATTTGAATTACCGCGGTATTCGCGCCAGCAGCGTGTTTCAAACCTGGGCTACTTCGGCGGTGTTGTTGGTGTTTGCGCTGCTGGTATTGGTCAGCGCGCGCACCGGCTCTGTATCGCACATGAAGCCGCTCTTCAGGCACGCTCCGCTGGCATCGATTCTCCTGACGCTGCAAATCGTGCCGTACTTCGTCACCGGCTTCGAATCGGTGCCAAAAGTTGCCGAGGAGGCGCATCCCGGCTTCGACAAGCGCGACTTCTTCAAAGCTATCGCGATGGCTTTGTTGATTGGTGCAGGTTTTCTCGTTCTCGCGATCGGCGCTGTTTCTTATATAGCACCGTGGCAAAGCCTGCTCGGCAAGCGCTTCGCTACCGCCATCGCGTTCGAGCACGGCACGCACTCCGTATGGCTCGTCCGCCTTATTCTGGCGATTTCGCTGGTCGCGCTATTTCAAGTGTTCAACGGTAACTTCGTGGCGGCCACGCGACTGCTCTTTGCGTTCGGGCGGCGCGGCACAATACCCAAACAATTTGCCGTGGTCCACGCCGTATATCTGACCCCAACAATTGCCATCTTTGGCGCGTGCATCGGCACACTGATCGGATTGTTGATTGGCGACGCGCTGCTGGTGCCAGTTACCGAAGTCGGCGCGCTGGCTTCTTCGCTAGGCTGGCTCGCGGCCTGCTCCTCATTTTTTCTCGTTACAACGAGTGCTCGCCTGCGCATTATCGCCGGGCTGGGCATTGCCATTTCGCTGCTGCTTACATTGATGAAGCTGGTCCCAGCCTTCCCTGGACACTTTTCGCTTGCCGAGTGGATCGCCTTGGCTATCTGGCTCGCGCTAGGCCTCGCGTTTTATCGTCGCCGCCCGGCTTGAAGTTAGGCCTCGTGTATACTTTTGATGTGAGACCAACCCACTGACGCGATGATTCCGTACCTCCACCTCGGTCCTTTAACCATTCCCACCTTCGGTCTCATGGTCGCTTTGGCGCTGATTACCTCCGCGTACATTCTTCAAGCCGATTTTCAGCGACGTGGATGGAAGGTCGATGCTTTCACCATGATCACCGTCGCGGGCCTCGCTGGAATTTTGGGCGCGAAACTCTATCATTTGCTCGAATCACCCGCAGAATTTTTTGCCGATCCTTTTCCGCTGCTATTTAGCCGTTATGGTTTTGCATGGTTTGGCGGATTTCTCGGCGGTTTCGGCGCCATGCTGTTGCAGGGCCGGATCGCCAAGCTTCCCACGCTCGAATTTCTTGACGCATGTTCTCCAGCCGCCTGTTTCGGTTACGGCATCGGCCGCATCGGGTGCCTGCTGTCGGGTGATGGTGATTACGGCCGACCCACATCGCTACCGTGGGGCATGAGTTTTCCAAACGGCGTCGTGCCTACCACTGATCGCGTTCATCCCACTCCACTCTACGAATTTTTTATTTGGTGCGCGATTGGCGCGTTTCTGTGGCACATGGGCACCAAGGCGATACGCGGGCCCAAGGCTAAGGGCGAAATTTTCTGCAATTATTTAATTCTCACCGGAGTTGCTCGCTTCCTGGTGGAGATTATCCGCATCAATCCGCGCTCGTTCCTGGGCATGTCTAATGCTCAGGTTGCCAGCGTTTTGTCTATCCTTGCGGGCGCGGTGTTACTTTGGCGTATTAAAAGCCAATTCCACACGCTTAAAAAAGAGCATCGCACCGTAGAGCATATTCTTTCGCACGGTGACGTTCTTCAGCCCGAATATCACCGGCCCACTCGCGAGTGTCCGCATCCAGAACGGTGGCACATGTACGATTCGATGAGCGCAGAAGTGGAAGTCCTCGATTTTCTGAAGTCGATTGTGAACACCGTCAAGCCGGAGCTCGTTGTCGAGACCGGCACATTCTCTGGCTTGAGCACGTTGCGCATCGCGGAAGGCTTGAAGCAGAACGGTCTGGGGCGCGTGATTACTTGCGAGTGGGACAAAAAAGTTTTTGACGCTGCAAAAAAGCGTTTTGCCGAGTCTGGCTTGGGCAAATGGATTGACGCGCGAAACGAGTCCAGCTTGGAAATGAAAGTGCCGGGGCAGATTGACATGCTTTTTTGCGACAGCGATCCGGAACTTCGCGAAAAGGAAGTTCGCCACTTTCTTCCGCAGATGAATCCATATGGAGTGATTCTGATTCACGACGCCAGTTCACATATGAAGAGTGTCCGTGAAGGTGCGCTGCGCCTTGAAGCCGAGGGCTTGCTCTCGGTGCTGCTGTTGCCGACTCCGCGTGGGCTGGTGTTAGCCCAGAAGCGCGAAGGCCGCAGTTAAGCTTTGCATTGCATCGATCGCCGCATTGTCCCGTTCATTTTCCAAAAGAAAAAGCCCCGGAGCCATATCTCCGAGGCTTTCAAAATAAAGCGTGCGCGATCTGCTATTCCAACATTTGCCGCAGCACGTATTGCAGGATTCCGCCGTGTTGGTAATAGGAAACTTCTTCGGGCGTATCCACGCGAACCATCACGGAAAATGTCTTTTCTTTTCCATCTGCCGACTTCGCGTGAACCGTTGCCTGTTTCCGCGGCGACAGCGTCGAGACACCTTCAATCGAAAATACTTCGTGGCCCGTCAGGCCAAGGCTTTCGCGATTTTCGCCTGGCTTGAATTCCAGCGGGAGCACGCCCATGCCCACCAGATTACTGCGATGGATGCGTTCGTAGCTCTCCGCAATCACTGCCCGCACGCCGAGCAATCGCGTGCCTTTCGCTGCCCAGTCGCGCGATGATCCCGAACCATATTCCTTGCCGGCAATCACGATCAGCGGAACTCCCGCTTCGCGATATTTCACGGCGGCGTCGTAGATGTACATCTTCTCGCCGTCCGGCAAGTGCAATGTCCAACTGCCTTCGGTGCCGGGCGCCAGTTGATTGCGCAGCCGAATATTCGCAAATGTTCCGCGCATCATCACTTCATGATTGCCGCGCCGCGCGCCATACGAGTTGAATTCGTGCGCCTTCACGCCGTGCGCAATTAAATATTTCCCCGCCGGCGAATCGACCGCGATGGAACCCGCAGGAGAAATATGATCGGTGGTCACGCTGTCGCCCAGCACGGCCAACACACGCGTGTCATGAATATCGGCCAGTGGCGGCGGCGTTTTTGGCATGTTATCGAAATATGGAGGCAGCTTGATGTACGTGGAATTGGGATCCCACTTATAAAGGTCGCCTGCCGGAACGGGCATGCCTTTCCAGCGCGCATCGCCTTCGAACACTTCGCTGTATTGCTTGCGATATTGCTCGGTAGTCACCGCGGCGCGCACCGTGCTTTCCACTTCTTGCGGCGTCGGCCACACATCGCTCAGGAAAACCGGCTTTCCGGCTTTATCCGTGCCCAGCGGCTCAGTCGTCAAATCAAGATCCATGCGGCCAGCCAGCGCATACGCCACCACCAGCGGTGGAGAGGCCAGATAATTGGCGCGCACCAGCGGATGAATGCGGCCTTCGAAATTGCGATTGCCACTGAGAACCGCTACCGCCACCATATTATTTTCTTTAATTGCGGCGCCAATCGCATCGGGCAGCGGGCCGCTGTTTCCGATGCAGGTCGTGCAGCCATAGCCCACCAGATGGAACTTCAGTTTCTCCAGATAGGGCATCAGACCGGAGGCGTTCAGATAATCGGTTACAACTTTGGATCCCGGAGCCAGGCTGGTCTTCACCCAAGGCTTGATATCCAACCCGCGTTCCACTGCTTTTTTGGCCAACAAGCCCGCGCCAAGCATCAACGACGGATTCGAAGTGTTGGTGCAACTCGTAATCGCGGCAATCACCACCGCGCCGCTCGACAAATCAAACGAGTCGCCGTTATTTTTCACCGCCGCATGTTTCGATGGCGCATTTTCTATAACTTTCGCGAACGAACTCTTGGCGTTCTTCAGCGATACGCGATCCTGCGGCCGCTTTGGACCAGCCACAGTCGGCTCAACCGTTCCCAGATCGAGCGACAAAGTATCGCTGAACGCCGGGTCGACGGTGGAATTGGTGCGAAACAAAAATTGTTCTTTGCAATACGCTTCCACCAGCGCCACTTGTTCCTGCGAACGCCCCGTAAATTGCAAATACGCGAGCGTTTCGTCGTCAACAGGAAAGAAGCCCATGGTCGCGCCATATTCGGGCGCCATATTTGCAATCGTGGCGCGGTCCGGCACGCTTAGCGTCGACAAGCCCGAGCCGTAGAACTCAACAAATTTCCCGACGACCCCTTTTTTCCGTAGCATTTCCGTCACGGTCAGAACGAGGTCGGTAGCCGTAGTGCCTTCCGGTAATTGTCCGTACAACTTGAACCCAACCACTTCCGGCACCAGCATCGACAGAGGCTGTCCCAGCATGGCTGCTTCCGCTTCAATCCCACCAACGCCCCAGCCAAACACGCCCAGCGAATTCACCATCGTGGTGTGCGAGTCCGTGCCCACCAGCGAATCGGGAAACGCTTCCAAACGATTGCCATTGGGCATGGCGCAGACCACGCGCGCGAGGTATTCGATATTTACCTGGTGGCAGATACCGGTGTCAGGTGGCACTACTTTAAAATTCCGGAACGCGTCTTGACCCCAGCGCAAAAATTGGTAACGTTCGACATTGCGCTGAAACTCGAGCTCGGCATTCAAGCCGAAGGCGTTCACGCTGCCGAAATTATCCACTTGGACCGAATGGTCGATGACCAGTTCCGCGGGGAACAAGGGATTGATGCGCTTGGGATTGCCGCCCATGCGCTGCACGGCTTCACGCATCGTCGCAAGATCGACAACCGCCGGCACTCCGGTAAAATCCTGCAACAGCACACGCGCCGGCATAAACGCGATTTCTTTTTGCGCCACGCCGGGCTTCCACTGGGCCACAGACTGAATATCTTCGGCGCGCACCGAGCGGCCATCTTCAAAACGCAACAAATTTTCCAGCAAAATGCGCAGGGAAAAGGGAAGTTTCGCGAGTTCCGCTATGCCATCTTCTTCCAGTTTCTCGAGGCGTTGAATTTCAAACGGCTGCGCACCCACATTCAACTTGTCCCGGGTGCGAAAAGAATTCAATGCAGAGATGGGCATACTAAGGTCCTTTCCTGCGATGGTTGAGCATCTATGATAACCGAAATCGCGCAGCGACGCGGGGACGCTATAATGAATCGTCGTGAACATTGTTCTTGTCTCTACCTACGAATTGGGACGACAGCCCTTCGGACTGGCATCGCCGGCAGCTTGGCTACGTAAGCGCGGCCACTCGGTGATTTGCCAGGACCTTTCGCGCGAACCGCTGAACGAAGCGGCGCTGCGTGATGCGCGACTGATCGCTTTTTATGTTCCGATGCACACCGCTACGCGGCTGACGCTAGATCTTGTCGAACCGATACGGCGGTTGAATCCGCACGCCCATCTTTGTGCTTATGGTTTGTATGCCGCACTGACCGCAGAGAGTTTCCATGCGCTGCGTGTGGACAGCTTATTCAGCGGCGAGTTCGAACAGGCGCTGGTCGACCTTGCAGAACATTTGTCCGGCCTTTCCGCTTCTCCTCAGATTCATCCGCTTGATTCGCCCATTTCGCTGGCGCGGCTGCGTTTTCTCACGCCCGATCGGGCGGGCCTTCCGGCCTTGGAAACTTATGCGCACCTGGTGATGCCCGGCGGCGAACATCGCACTGTTGGCTATACCGAAGCGAGTCGGGGCTGCAAACATTTGTGCCGGCACTGCCCCATCGTGCCCATATACAATGGCGTTTTTCGGGTCGTCGATCGCGATGTGGTGCTGGCCGATATCCGCCAACAAATTGCCGCAGGCGCGCAACATATTACCTTTGGCGACCCTGATTTCTTCAACGGCGTAGGGCACGCCATTCCGTTGGTAGAAGCGCTGCATCGCGAATTTCCCAGTTTGAGCTACGACGTGACGATTAAGGTTGAGCATCTGCTGAAAAATGCCGATCTTCTTCCCACTTTGCGGCGAACCGGATGCTTGTTCATTGTGTCGGCGGTTGAGTCTCTGGATGCGATCACGCTCGATAAATTGCAGAAAAATCATACCCGCGACGATTTCTTTCGTGCGGTCGAACTATGTCGGCATGCCGACATTCATTTTTCGCCGACGTTTGTACCCTTCACGCCTTGGACCACGTTCGAAAACTATCTCGACCTTTTGCAGCAGCTACGCCGGCTGCAGCTGATCGACGCGGTCGCGCCTATCCAGTTGGCAATTCGCCTGTTAATTCCGCCTCAATCGCGGCTCCTGGAATTGCCCGACGTGCGCGAACAGGTCGGCACATTCGATTCGAAACTTCTGGTGCATCCTTGGAAACATAGAGATCTTAAGGTCGATCAACTTGCTGCGGGCCTGCAGGACATTGTGGCCGCGGCAGAAAAAATGAAAACGGGCCGCGCGGATGCATTCGAACAGTTGTGGCGCGCCGCAAACCGCGCCGCAGAGCGAAGCATCGAATATCCGGCCATGCCCGTCATGGCGTCGCGCGCAAGCGTGCCGTATCTCAACGAGCCTTGGTACTGTTGAGCGGAGCCCACGGCGGACCAGTTGGTCCCTATCGCGAAAGCCCGGGAAGCAGTGCGGCAGGCAGAGTCATTTGTTTAGCCGGTCCAACCGCGAATGCGGCAGCCTTAGGAATCGTTAAGTAATGACACGCAAGAAGCGAGTTGTATTATTTGCTACCAAGCTGGGTTACCAGACGCGCTCTTTCAACGCGGCTGCAGAAAAACTCGGCGTGGAACTCGCCTTCGTCACCGACCGCTGCCAGCGCCTCGACGATCCCTGGAATGACCGTGCACTAGCAGCTCATTTCGAGACGCCGGAAGCTGCAGCGTTCGAAGTGATGCAAGCGCAACGCGATTTGCAGGTCGATGGAATCCTCGCGCTCGGCGATCGCCCGGCTCTCACCGCAGCGTACGTGGCCCGGGGCTTAGGCATCTTGCACAATCATCCAGCGAGCGTAGAAGCCTGCCGCAGCAAATTGCGAACGCGGGAAGTTTTTCGCGAAGCTGGTATTCCCACGCCGTGGTTCCGCGCCGTCCCCCTGGAGCCGCTTCCGGAACCAGCACTGCTCGGAATTTCCTATCCATGTGTGCTGAAGCCGCTGTCTCTCTCCGCCAGTCAGGGCGTGGTCCGCGTCAACAATCGCCAGGAATTTCAAGCCGGAGCCGCGCGGCTAAAGCGCCTGCTGCAATCTGCAGAAATACGTGCCACACGCGAGCCGAACCTAGATCAAATGATCGTAGAAGGATACCTGCCGGGAAGGGAAGTGGCCGTCGAAGCGCTGTTGACCGAAGGGTCCCTCCGCGTTCTGGCAATATTCGACAAGCCTGATCCGCTGGAAGGCCCGTATTTTGAAGAGACCATCTACGTTACTCCAAGCCAGCTGCCCATTGCCGACCAACAAGCCATCGAAAGATCGCTGCTTGCGTCGATTCAAGCGCTAGGTCTGAGCCACGGACCGGTGCATGCCGAATTTCGCTTGAACGAGAATGGCGTCTGGCCATTGGAGATCGCGCCGCGTCCCATCGGTGGCCTCTGTTCCAGATCTCTCCGATTCATTCTCGCGAACGAAACGGAAACTATTAGCCTGGAAGAACTATTATTGCGTCACTCCTTGGGACTCTCAGGTAGCGACGCACCGCGAGAGCAGAAAGCCTCGGGCGTGATGATGATTCCAGTGCCCAGCAGCGGGATTTTCGAAAAGGTAGAAGGGGAAGACGCAGCACGGGAAATTCACGGAATCACCAGCGTCGAACTCACGGCGCGCCTCCATGACTTCATCGCCGCATGGCCGGAAGGCTCCAGCTACCTGGGTTTCCTATTTGCGAGCGCCGCTACTTCTCAACAAGTCGAAGAAGCATTGCGAGCAGGCCACTCCAAACTCAAATTTTCCTTAACGCCACGCCTTCCGGTGGAGCATCCGATCTCCCATAAACTTTCTCCGGCCGACGTCTAAGCCCAAAATAAAAAGCGTCCCAAATTACAAGACGCTTCCTAAATTTCGGCAGAATAATCGAAACCGACCAAAACCTATTAACCCTTGGCTTTTGGCGCCACGTAGCCTTCCGGCAATTTTGCCCCTTCGCCAAAGAAGAACTGTTCCATCTGCTCTTCCATAATTTTCTGGGAATTAGGATCCAGCGGGTTCAGCCGGTATTCATTCATTACCATCTTGGAATGCTCAAGCCACAATTTCCACGCATCCTTCGATACATTTTCGAACACACGCTTGCCCAATTCCCCTCTCCACGGCACGCGATCCAGTCCGGGCAGGTCTTTATCAAATTTCACGCAATGCACCGTCCGGGCTCCCGGTTGTGCGGGTTGGCTGGGTGTGGGTGTCGGCCCACAATCTTCATTAGCCATGCTGGCCTCCTAGGCAAATCACATTCTCCGCTACGGGTAGAGATGTTGCAAGCGGAGCCGGGGCTTGTGCGCTGCCTGGTAGAACGCGGCGAAGCGAACTTACTTCAACCACATCTCGCGCTTGTGCTAGGCTACGGGTCGCCCTGTAGGCTCCTTTTTGTTGCACTTTTCGAGGCTCCTCCGGCATCAAAGAATTTCCAGTTGCTTCTGCGGAAGGCTGACCTGATTGTGATTACCACTCTCTTCTGGGACATTGGCGGGGTCATCCTTACCAACGGCTGGGACCATGCGTCTCGCCTTGAAGCGGCCAAGACTTTCGGCTTGGATTGGGACGAATTTCGCGAACGCCACGACTTGACCTTTCCTGCGTTCGACGCCGGTCAGATCAGTCTTGACCAATATCTCGAACGTACCGTGTTCTACCGCCCTCGAGATTTTTCCCGCGAGGAGTTTACGGCTTTCATGTTCGCGCAATCCAAAGAGTATCCGGATACCCGCGCGGTCCTTTCTGCGGTCGCACGCACCGGCAAATATTTGATTGGGGCCATCAACAACGAGCCGCTGGAGCTGAATCAATACCGCATCGCGGCCTTTCACCTGTGCGATGACTTTCAGCTCTTCTTCAGCTCCTGCTACCTGCACGCTCGCAAGCCGGAAGAACCGATCTATCGCGTCGCGCTGGAAGTGACGCAGCGCGCCCCGGAGACGTGCGTGTTCATTGATGATCGCGCGCTGAACCTGGAAAATCCGCGCCGCATGGGCATGAATGTGGTTCACCATCAGAGTGCATCGCAGCTTGCGGCCGACCTGAAAGCATTAGGGATTGCGGTATAGTCGTTCCGCCTGTTTTCGTTTTTAGTTTTTACTAACCTGGAGGTAAGCGATGGCCGAGGAAATCAAACGCTCAGGTTCCGTATACGGCGGTGTAGCCGAGCCGTGCGCCGTTGTCATCTTCGGAGCATCCGGAGATCTCGCCAAACGCAAAGTGATTCCCGCTTTGTACGACCTTGCCCAACACAATTCGCTCGGCGAACGCTACGCCATCATCGGCTTTGCGCGCACTCACATGACCGACGAGACGTTCCGCGCGACATTGAGCGAGGCCGCTAAGACGATCTCCGAAGTCGGGCCCATTGATCCTGCGAAATGGGAACAGTTTGCCGCCAATCTTTATTACGTCACCGGCGAATACAACGATCAGGATGCCTACGGGGCCCTGGCTAAGCGCTTGGGAGAGTTAGACGAAGAAAAGAAGCTTGGTGGGAATCGCCTTTTGTACTTGTCCACGCCCCCGGAAGTTTATCCGGACATCGTGGAGCAGGTTGGTCGCGCCGGACTGAATCATCCTACAGGTCCAACCGCATGGACGCGCATCATCATCGAGAAGCCCTTCGGCCGTGATCTAGCCTCTGCTAAAGAGCTGAATAAGATCGTCCTGAGTGTATTCGAGGAAAAGCAGGTCTACCGCATCGATCACTACCTTGGCAAAGACACGGTGCAAAACCTGCTGGTGCTTCGCTTCAGCAATGGCATTTTCGAGCCGCTCTGGAATCGCAACTACGTAGATCATGTGCAGATTACCGCCGCGGAGACGTTGGGAGTCGAGCGTCGCGGCGGTTTCTATGAGACGGCTGGCGCGCTTCGCGACATGATTCAGAGCCATGTGTTACAACTGACGTCTTTGGTATCTGTCGAGCCGCCAGCCTCGTTTGACGCCACTGCCGTTCGCAACGAAAAGTTGAAAGTGCTGCAATCCATCAGACCTTTTAATCTGGAGATGGTGGCGCAAGACGTGGTCCGCGGACAGTACGCTCCCGGAACGATCGACGCCAAGCCGGTGCCGGGCTATCGCGACGAACCAAACGTCAACCCCAATTCGCGCACCGAGACCTTCGTAGCCATGAAGCTGTTGATCGACAATTGGCGGTGGGCCGGTGTGCCGTTTTATCTACGCACCGGCAAGCGCTTGGCGAAACGCACGACGGAAATCATGATTCAGTTTCGCTGTGCGCCGCACATCGTGTTTCGCGAGCGCGACGTGAAGCCCAACCGGCTGGTCCTTAATATACAGCCCGACGAGGGCATCTCCGTTTCCTTTGGCGCCAAGAAGCCCGGCACGGAAATGAACATTGGCAACGTGACCATGAATTTCAGTTATCAGCAGAGCTTCGGCAACGGTACCCGCAGCGCTTATGCCACCTTGTTGAATGACTGTCTGCGCGGCGATGCGACGCTGTTTGACCGCGGCGACTCGGTAGAAGCAGCATGGTCGCTGGTCGATCCCATCCTCGATGTTTGGAGCGCCGCCAAAACGCAAGGTGTCCCCCTTTACCCCGCAGGCACCTGGGGTCCGAAAGAGTCTGACCAGTTATTGGAACGCGACGGCGGTCAGTGGTATAACCCTTAAATCGGTTCAATAGAAGCGATTTGCAAGGGGGCAAGGTGATCCTGGCCGGCGATGTGGGCGGTACAAAGTGTAACCTCGCGTTATTTGCCGAGAAGGGTGGCAAGCTCGAGTTCGTTTATCGTCACCGTTTTGCCAGTAAGGAATTTGCCCAGTTCGAGCTGATCGTCAAGGAATTCTCCCGCCAGGCTGCCCCTTATCTTCAGGACCAGAAAGTGACGGCTGCTGGTTTTGGCGTCGCTGGACCGGTCGTTAACAATCGTATCCATGCAACGAATCTTCCCTGGGTTGTCGACGCGGATACTCTGGCAAGAGAGCTTGCCGTGGATCCCATCGTCCTGATGAACGACCTGGGCGCGACCGGACACAGCCTGGAACACTTGCCGCCCGAAGATTTCTGCGTATTGAATCAGGGCACTCCGGTAAAGGGTGGAACGCGCGCGCTGCTTGCCGCCGGAACTGGATTAGGCGAAGGGATTTTGTTTTGGGAAGGCACGCGCTACAAGGTTGTTCCTTCTGAAGGTGGTCACACCGATTTCGCGCCGCGCACCGACCAGCAAATTGAGTTGCTGCGCTTCATGCGGCGCCGCTACCCGCAAGTCAGTTGGGAATTGATTCTTTCCGGCCGCGGCTTCCGCACCTTGCACGAATTCATTGCGCCCAGCGTCAAGCACCCGATCTTCGAAGATCCGGACGCCGATCCCGCGCCGTACATCACCAAGAGTGCGGTGGACAAGTCGTGCCCCGTTTGCGTGGAAGCGCTTGATCTGTGGACCACGATTTACGGCGGCGAAGCCGGAAACCTCGCGTTGAAGGTGCTGGCTCTTGGTGGCGTCTATGTTGCCGGCGGCATCGCCGTAAAGATTCTGTCGAAAATGCAAGACGGCGCGTTCTTTGCCTCTTTCAAGGATAAATGGCATTTCACCGCGATGCTGGAAGATGTTCCCGTCTCCATTGTGCTAAACGAATCGGCGCCGCTTATTGGCGCTGCCTACGAAGCGTTGGCCGCCCGCAAATTAGGGCGCTGAAGTTAGATGTCTTCATTCTTCATCCGTTCAGGGCCCTTTCTGCCTGCTCACCTGCGCCAAACCTTGATAGACTAGTGCCTCGCAGCACGGTCTTCATTGGGCCGTTATCCTTCAAATCGCAAGCCCTGCCGGAGCGCTTCCGGAGGCATGGAGTCTTCGATGAGCAGTACCGTTACCTCACCTGTTACCGATTTGCAGAACTATTTTGGCGGCGAGTGGAGAAAATCCTCGGCCACCGAATTTGTCAACGTTACCAACCCCGCGTCCGGTGAATTGCTGGCGCGTACGCCAGTCTCGACCAAAGCCGATGTCGACGCGGCCGTGCAAGCTGCCGCCAATGCTTTCCCAGCCTGGCGGCGTACGCCTCCCGGCGAGCGTATTCAGTATTTGTTCAAGCTGAAATTCGTGCTGGAAGAACACATCGACGAACTTTCCAGAATCATCACCACCGAAAATGGCAAGACGTTTGGCGAAGCCAAGGCCGAACTGCGCCGCGGCATTGAAAATGTGGAAGTAGCCTGCGGCATCCCCACTATGATGCAAGGCTACAATCTGGAAGACATTACTCCAGGTGTCGACGAAACGTTGATTAGGCAGCCGCTCGGCGTGGTTGCGGCCATTGTGCCTTTCAATTTTCCGGCGATGATTCCGTTCTGGTTTCTTCCATACGCCATCGCCTGCGGCAACACCATCGTGTTGAAGCCCAGCGAGCGCGTGCCGCTCACCATGCGCCGCACCATGGAGCTGATTGAGAAGACCGGAATTCCCAAAGGCATCGTGAATCTGGTGAATGGCGGCCGCGAAGTGGTCGACGCATTGTGCGACCATCCCACGATTCGTGCGATCAGCTTTGTCGGCTCCACGCCCGTGGCCAAACATGTGTACATGCGTTCGGCCGCGGCAGGAAAGCGCATGCAGTGTCAGGGCGGAGCAAAGAACCACGTCATTGTGTTGCCTGATGCCGACATGGATCTGGCCAAACAGATCATTAGCGATTCGGCGTTTGGTTGCGCCGGCCAGCGTTGTCTTGCCGTGTCGGTTGCCGTAACCATTGGCGACGCGCAGAAGAAGTTTCGCGACGCGATTGCCGAGGCAGCTTCCTCGATCAAGGTTGGTTTTGGTTTGGATAGCGGAATCCAGATGGGCCCGGTGATTTCCAAGGAAAGCAAGCAGCGCGTGGAATCGATGATCGCCACCGGTATCAGCGATGGCGCAAAGCCGATCGTGGATGGCCGCAATCTGAAAGTGGCCAGCTACGAGAACGGCAATTTCCTGAAGCCCACTATTCTCGATGGTGTGCCCGCTTCCAGTTCGCTGGCCAACACGGAAATCTTTGGCCCGGTGCTGAGCCTGATTCATGCCAATTCCATCGATGAAGCCATCGAGTTCATTCGCAAGAGCCCGTACGGCAATCAGGCTTCGCTTTTCACGACCAGTGGTGCTGCCGCGAGGAAGTTCCGCTACGAAGCTCCGGCGGGGAACATCGGCATCAACATCGGTGTCGCGGCGCCGATGGCGTATTTCCCGTTCAACGGCTGGAAGGAAAGCTTCTTCGGGATTTTGCACGCGCAGGGAAAAGATGGCGTGGAGTTCTATACCGAATCCAAGATCGTGGTAGAGCGGTGGTCGCGCCAGGAAACTCGCAAGTTCTAATTCGTCGTGTTCGATAAGTCATAGGACGAAGCAATTTGATTTTTACTTGGGGCACGATATATCGTGCCCCTACGTTTCCAGGTCCGTCTATGACTTCGCAACCGCAATCGTTGAACATCAATCCGCAGGTGGAATGCGCGGAGACGCTAGCCTCGCGTTTTTATACTGATCCTCGAATTTTGCAGATAGAGAAAGATCGCATCTTTCACCGTACTTGGCAGTGGGTCGGCTCGCTCAGCCAACCTTGTGGCAATGTGAACCGCACGGCGCGCACCATGGCCGATCCAGAATCGTTTTTCACTGCGGATGTGTCTGGAGAGCCGGTGGTGATTGTCCGCGACAAAGAAGGGATTCTCCGCGCCTTCAGCAACGTTTGCCGGCATCGCGCCGGACCAATTGCTCAGGGCAAAGGCTGCCGTCATGTGTTTCAGTGCGCCTATCACGGCTGGACGTACACGTTGGATGGCCAGCTGATTGGCACGCCCGAAGTGGATTGCGTCCCTTTTTTCGATCGCTCCACCATGGGCATGGTGCCGCTGCGACTGGAAACCTGGGAGCAATTTCTGTTCGTCAATTTCGACGCAGACGCTCCCCCGCTTTCTGTATTCCTCGGTAATATCCCGGAGCTTGCCAAAGAATTTTCCTTCGCCAATCTGCAGGTGGCCGAGCGCCGCGATTACTACGTCGATTGCAACTGGAAGGTCTACGTCGACAACTACCTCGATGCGTACCACATTCCTATCGTCCATCCCGGGTTGATGAAGGAAATCGATTACCCGAAGTACCGCACCGACACGTTTCGCTACCATTCGCAGCAGCTAGGCCCTGTCAAAGCACTGAAAGCAAATGATACAGAGCAGCGCGTGTATCCTCCGGGGCTGGGCTTGAAAGACGCTTTGTATTTCTGGGTTTTTCCCAACCTGATGCTCAACATTTATCCCGACAATATTCAGCTCAATTTAATCGTGCCCATTTCCCACGACAAAACACTGACCATTTTCGAATGGTATTTTCATCATGCGGCGTCGGAAAAAGTGCGCGAACGGGTGAAGACGGTCACCAGTTTCAGCGAAGAAGTGCAACAGGAAGACATCAGCATCTGCGAAGCGGTGCAGCGTGGCCTTCACTCTTCCACCTACGATCGCGGCCGCTATTCCGTAAAACGTGAAAATGGCGTGCACCATTTCCACATGCTGCTCAGCGAGTTTCTCGGCTAAACGAGAGGGCTGCCACGTCGCGAACAAGCGTCGGTACGCGTAGCAGCCCAGTCTTTCGAGCGAATCCTAGCCGAACTAAAACTTTTATGGATGAGCCGGGGCGGGCTGTTGCGACGGCGCTGGTGCAGGTGCCGGCTTGTTAAAGTCAAAATTCACCTTGGGAGCTTGCCGCGCACCTTCTTCGGTCTTGAAGTACGCATCGTTGCGCGCAAAGCCCGCCATGCCCGCAATCACGCTATTCGGAAACAGCGAAATGTACGTGTTGTAGTCCTGCACCGTGTCGTTGTATCTCCGGCGTTCCACCGCGATACGATTTTCTGTCCCTGCCAATTCGTCCTGCAAGCGCATGAAATTTTCATTGGATTTCAATTGCGGATAATTTTCTACGATCACCAGCAAACGGCTCAACGCCGAATCCAACTGCCCGTTCGCCGCGATCTTATCCGAAGGCGTTTTCGCGCCGATCAATGCAGCGCGCGCCGCAGCGATATCTCCGAACACGGTCTGCTCCTGCACCGCGTAGCCCTTCACCGTTTGCACCAAATTTGGAATCAGGTCAGCGCGCCGTTGCAGCACCACGTCCACCTGCGCCCACGCCGCGTTTACCGATTCTCTTTTTATCGCCATCTGATTGCGCCGGCTCACAAACATGCTGCCAAAAATCAGCCCAACCACCAGAAGCACTACCAACAGCAAAATGACCGCTTTCATAGCCGCCACCTCGTTTGAGATTGAGATTCTACGATGGCACCCGTTGCCACTGTTTCTTCGGAACCGCCCCATCCAACTTCAGAATCACTTTTTCCAGCGCGCGCATGTAATCGTCGTACACCGCCACGGAATCCTCGCTCGCGCCATCTTTTTCGCGATAGTCATATACGCGCGCAAACGCGCTGGCACTCGCCCCGGTCGTGTCCTCGATCCTCGCAAAAAGCTTGCGGGCATCCTCGGGTGCATCCTCGCCCAAAGCAATCAGCGTGTGGCGCAGCAAC
>Ga0210401_10003353_pt1 | contig 17152 bp, 14 predicted proteins | sample IncBWH32MmetaG_FD_150866 | JGI IMG/M metagenome (GOLD analysis project Ga0210401, IMG submission 150866) | Forest soil microbial communities from Barre Woods Harvard Forest LTER site, Petersham, Massachusetts, United States - Inc-BW-H-32-M | ecosystem: Environmental > Terrestrial > Soil >... | reverse complement strand
GTGGAGGGGCGTTGGCGGCGCGTTTTTGGCGCCGGCCGAGCGCGCGGGCGCCGTTGGGCGCGGCAGCGAGCCCGCGAGCATCGAATTCGTGGTGGATGTCGAGGGCATTCGCGCGCTCACCCCGGACCACGCACCTTACCCTATGCGACGCAGGAGTGGCACCTCGCCATGTGCGGTGCCGTACGGAGCACACACTCCCGGGCGACTATGGTCGCAGAGTAGTCGGATCTGCTGCCTCGCCCCTGCCAGCGCCGGCTGACGACTTCATTGGAGAGAACCGCGTGATCCGCATCCAGGGCCGGGCTGTCGTATATGGCGAAGTGTGGTTCGACGAGGAGCCCCCCGTCGACGCCAGTGTAGACATCCTGGTTCGTCGCCACTGTCCGAGTGCGATCGCACGGGTGCGCACGGTGCCGTTGCAGTCGCTGCGCACCGATCTCAGCCGCCCGGTGAATGAGATTGTGGCGGCATTTGACGCCACCTGCCGCAATGAGATCCGCCGTGCCGATAGCCGGGATGAGCTGTACTACGAGGTGATCCCCGAGCCGGTCGACAGACTCGATGAGTTCATTACTTTCTACGACGAATTCGCCAGGCAAAAGGGGATTTGGTCGACGGACCGCTACTGGCTGGGCCGCGCAGCGGCCGCGCATCAGCTGGTCCTCAGTCAATCGTCCCGGGATAGCGAGCAACTCGTCTGGCACGCGTACCTTTGCGTCGGCGTGATCGCGATCCTCATGTACTCAGCCTCCTGGTTCAGAGGAAAAGACAGCGCCCATCGCTCGCTCGTCGGACGCGCCAATCGCTGGCTGCATTGGCAAGACATGCTGTGGTTCAAGCGAGCCGGCGTGCACTCCTACGACTGGGGAGGCATGTTCCACGACGAATCGACAACCGACCGTGCCGGGATCAACCAGTTCAAGAGAATGTTCGGCGGACGGCCGGTGCAGGCCTACGAGTGCACTGTGCCGGTGAGCGCACGCGGGCGCCTCTGGCTTGCCCTGCGCGATGTGCGGCGCGGCTTCGGACCGCTTCGCCAGCCGTTCCCTCGGAGCGTTTCTGTACCAGGTCCGTGAGCGGCTGGCCGCGCGCGGTGCGGTCAGGGTGTTCCAGCTTCGCATCGCGGATGCAGTCGTCGCGTCCCGGATCGGCTTCGTGAACAGTCGAAACTGCGCTGGCGTCCGCGCCGCGTCGATTTTTACTCGGCCATCGTGCACCGCAATTCGCTGCACTCGCGCCTGGCCAGCGGCGTCCATCGCATAGCCGTCTCCGGCAACAGCGCGCCACGGCGCCTGTTGCAGCGGCTGCTGCAGTCGCGCAGCGACTGGGACTAACCCGCTATCTCCTGCAGCAGTGCGAGCGAGCGGCCCTGCAGCGGATAGCCCTCGTGCGCCGCCAGCGGCCGGACGTGGAACGGATCATCCCGCGCCGTATCGAGCAGCGCGGTCCACGCTTTGGCGATGAGGAGCTCGGCCACACGGAACGGAATGGCTTCATGATGGGCATTGAGCAGCAGCAGGAAGTTGCTGTCCCGGATCGGCTCGCCGCGGCGTCCGCGGCGCTCGATCGCGCCCCCGGCTAGATACACCCCGAAACAGCGCGCGAAGTCCTGCTGCCAGTCGCTCTCGGACATCTCGCGACCCTCGGGATTGAGCCAGATGACTTCCTTCAGTCCTTCCGGGGTGAGCGCATCGGCGCGCACGTAACGGCGCCGGCTGAACACCGGATGCTCGCGGCGCAGCCGGATGATCCGCCGCGCGAAGTCGAGGAACTCCCGACGGCGCTCATCCAGATTCCAGTCGGTCCACGACAGCTCGTCATCCTGGCAGTAGGCATTGTTGTTGCCGCGCTGCGTGCGGCCGAGCTCATCGCCGCCCAGGATCATGGGCACACCCTGCGACAGCAGCAGCGAGGCAAGGAGATTGCGCTTCTGGCGCCCGCGCAGCGCGAGCACCGCCGCATCGTCGGTCGGTCCCTCGACGCCGCAGTTCCACGAGCGGTTCTCATTGTGGCCGTCGCGGTTGTCCTCGCCGTTGGCTTCGTTGTGCTTGTCGTTGTAGCTCACGAGATCTTCCAGCGTGAAGCCATCGTGCGCGGTGATGAAGTTGATGCTCGCATGGGGCTTGCGCCCGCTCGCCTGGTAAAGGTCGGCGGAGCCGGTGATGCGCCGCGCGCATTCCCCGATGAGACCGCCGTCGCCTTTCCAGTAGCCGCGCAGCGTGTCGCGGTACTGGTCGTTCCATTCGTTCCAGCCGGGTGGGAAGTTGCCGACCTGGTAGCCGCCGCTGCCGACGTCCCACGGCTCGGCGATCAGCTTGACCTGCGACAGCACCGGGTCCTGTCCGATGGTGTCGAAGAAGGAGCCGAGGCGATCGACGTCGTAGAGCTCGCGGGCGAGCGCGGAGGCGAGGTCGAAGCGAAAGCCGTCGACGTGCATCTCGATCACCCAGTAGCGCAGGCTGTCCATGATCATCTGCAGCACGTTCGGGTGCTGCAGGTTGAGCGTGTTGCCCGTGCCGGTGAAATCCATGTAGTAGCGCGGGTTCTCCGCCGCCAGGCGGTAGTAGGACGCGTTGTCGATGCCGCGGAAGGAGAGTGTCGGCCCCATCTGGTTGCCTTCGGCCGTGTGGTTGTACACGACATCCAGCAGCACCTCGATGCCGGCCGAGTGGAGCACCTTGACCATGGTCTTGAACTCACTGATGCGGCCGGTCGAGGAATAACGCATCTCCGGGGCGAAGAACCCGAGCGTGTTGTAGCCCCAGTAGTTGCGCAGACCCTTCTCGAGAAGATGACGGTCATCGACAAAGAAATGCACCGGCATCAGCTCGATAGCGGTGACACCGAGGCTCACCAGGTGATCGACGATCGGCGCGGTTGCAAGGCCCGCGTACGTGCCGCGCAGTCGCGGGGGCACATCCGGACGCCGGATCGAGAGTCCGCGCACGTGCGCCTCGTAGATGACGGTGTCGTGCCAGGGGGTGCGCGGGGGGCGGTCATCACCCCAGGTGAAGGCGGGGTCGACCACGCGGCACTTCGGTGTGCCGACAGCGCTGTCGCGCCGGTCGAACGACAGGTCCGCCTTGGCGTGCGCTGTCCGGTAGCCAAAGTGCGCATCGCTCCACACCAGGGGACCCTGCAGGTGCTTGGCGTAGGGCTCGATCAGCAGCTTGTGAGGATTGAAGCGGTGGCCGCGCTCGGGATCGTAGGGTCCGTGCACGCGATAACCATACAGGAGACCCGGACGTGCCTCCGGCAGATAAGCGTGCCAGTTGGCGTCGGTGCGCTCGCGAATGTTGACGCGCTGGATCTCGTGCCGCCCGGTGGCGTCGAAAAGGCACAGCTCGACTTTGTCCGCGTGCGCGGAGAACAGCGAAAAATTCACACCCTCGCCGTCCCAGGTGGCACCACGCGGGTAAGGTTGACCCGGCCACACTGCGCCGATCAGCGCATCCGGCTTCACGCTGGCCGGGCGTTCACTGCTGCGGCGGGGGTCCCGGTCGGCTGCTATATCCACGCGGGCGAATCTCCTTGCGGCCGCAGCGACACCTCACGGCACGATACTAGCGGGGCGCCGGCGAAATTTCGCGTCTCACGGGTCGAGGTTCGCTCGCTTGGGGCATGGCAAGCGGAATTTCGCGGGGTGCCCCAGGGAAACGGTGCGGGGCGTGCAACTTCGCACCGGTCAGAGCTTGGCAGCAGATCTCGATGCGTGCGGAAGTCAACACGGCGGTATAGTTCGCCGGGCGGCGTCGCTCGAGGATCCGGGTATGGGCGCTCAAGCTGTGTTGCATGTGTGCGGATTCAGTATCGTCACAGCGAGCGCGGCGCTGTTCATCGTCCGCGCTGCACCCGCGCGCGACCCGGTGGTGCCCCCGGCCGCTCCGGCAGCCGCGCATAGCTGCCCAAGTGCCGGCCTCACGCTTGCCCCAGGCTTCTGCGCCACGGTGTTTGCGGATGACCTGGGCCATGCCCGGCATCTGGTCGTGTCTGGCACTGGTGTCGTCTACGTCAACACCTGGAGCGGGCGCTACTACGGCAACCAGCCCCCACCCGCGGGCGGCTTTCTCGTGGCGCTGCAGGACGCCACGGGCGGCGGCAAGGCCGACGTGATTCAGCGCTTCGGCCCGACGCCGGCACAAGGCGGCAAGGGCGGCACCGGCATCGCTCTGTTCAAGGACGCGCTCTACGCGGAAGAGTCCGATCGCATCGAGCGCTATGCGCTCCCGCCGGGATCGATCGTACCGCGGGGCGAGCCGGAGGTCATCGTCTCGGGCCTGCCGCTCGACGGGGACCATCCCATGCATCCGTTCGTGATCGATGCCGATGGCGCGCTGTACGTGGATGTTGCCAGCGCCACCAACTCGTGCCAGGAGCGCAACCGGCAGTTCGAGTCACCGGGCATCAAGCCCTGCACCGAGCTCCAGACGCGCGGCGGCATCTGGGTTTACGACGCCAACAAAACCGGCCAGACGTTCTCGCCAGCGGAGCGCTATGCGACGGGCATTCGCAACGCCGACGGCATTGCGGTGGCGCCGGGTGGACACGGCATCTATGCCACGCAACACGGGCGCGATCAGCTGCACCAGAATTTCCCGGCACTCTACAAGCCTGAAGAGGAGGCGACGCAGCCGGCGGAGGAACTGCTGCGCGTCAGGAAGGGCGGCGATTACGGCTGGCCCCAATGCTATTTCGATGAGATTCAGGGGAAGCTTCTGCTGGCGCCGGAGTACGGCGGGGACGGCGGCAAGGCGGCTGGCCTCTGCGCGCAGAAGCTCGCGCCGGTCGCGTCGTTTCCGGCGCACTGGGCACCGAACGACCTCGTGATCTACACCGGCAAGAGCTTTCCCGGCCACTACCGCGACGGCGCCTTCATTACTTTCCACGGCTCCTGGGATCGTGCACCTTATCCGCAGGGCGGTTACAACGTCGTGTTCCAGCCGCTGCCTGCCAACGCTCGGGTCGGGCGCTGCGAGATTTTCGCCGACGGCTTTGCCGGGGCGATCAAGGAGCCCGGTCGCGCGCAGCATCGTCCCACAGGCGTGGCGGTGGGACCGGACGGCTCACTCTATATATCCGACGACTCGCAGGGGCGCATCTATCGGGTCACCTACCGTGGGGGTTCAGCCTCGGCAAGCGGCGCCTCCTACGCACCGTGTCCGCCCAGGGACGCGCCGGCCGGCTCGCCGAGCACGGCGGGCGCGGCTCCGCCGGAGGGCGAGCACGCCGATGCCGGCGCCTCGGCCGCGCTGCTGCCCGTGCCGGCGGGATCCTCGAGGCGCATTGTCGAGCTCGGCGACGATGTGTTTCACGGCCGCGCGGGCGGCGCAGGCTGCACGGGTTGCCATGGAACCGATGCGTCGGGCACGCCGCTCGGGCCGCCGCTCCTCGGTCACCGCTGGCTGTGGGGCGACGGCAGCTATGAGAGCATCGAGAAGATCATCAGGCAGGGAGTGCCGCAACCGAAGCAGTATCGCGCTCCCATGCCGCCCATGGGCGGGGCACAGCTGACTGACGAGCAGTTGTCAGCCGTCGCGGCGTATGTCTGGGGCCTGAGCCACCGTTGATCCCTGTCCCCGCCCGGGCCATGAGGCTCCCGGGCAGGGATGCTGCACTGGCTAGCGGACGCTCGCTATGAGCCGCTCCGCCCCATCGATCAGACGCTGCGCTTCGTCCTCATCCACGTGGCCGTGCCCGAAGGCCGCGGCCTCCAGCATCGTGATCATGCGGCCCGCGAGGGCATTGCGTTGCGCGGTGATGCGGGTGATTTCCTCCTCCAGCGCGTCGTAGGTCGCATCATCCCCGGCGAGCGCGCGGGTGGAGATCATGAGCGTGCGGCGGCCGAGCTCACCGAGCGGCGCATTGATCTGCTTGTAGGCTGCGGCAAGGCGCGACAGCGTGGCGCGGTGCGGGATGGCCTCATCGAGCGCCTCCACGATCACGCGGCCGTCGTGAGCGTAGTCGTCGCTGAGCCCGGCCAGGTGCAGGAGCGTCGGGCGCACGTCGGTGTGATCGGTGAAGGTAGCGCTCGTCTCGCCTTGATGCCGCACGTGCGGCCCCACGAGCCCGAGCCAGGTCTGGGTGATGCTGCGCTGGAAGTCGCCGTGATTCCAGTTGAAGCCCGGCTGCTCGTCGGAGCATGCGGCGAGCGGGCTGCAGGCCGTGACCGATCGTCCGGCAGTAATGAAGAAGTCGTCGTTGCCGAAGAACGTGAGCGTAGGTGTACGTGCCGGGTCGTGCGTCACCATGTGCAGGAACGCCATCTCGGCCGGGTCCGCCATGCGCTGCATGAGCGGCGGGTTCGAGCCGGTGACCGGGTCAAAGGCCACGAGTGCTGCCAGATTTCGCTCCAGCGTGCGCGTCAGCGCAGCCGTCGGGCCGGGATTGCCGGGGGCATAGACAGTGGGTGCGTCATCGCTGTGAACCGAGAAAGCGGTCGAGTCCCCGAGCTCGGTCAACAGCAACTGACGCAGATCCACGCCGACTTCACCGAGATTGGTCGTGGCGCACAGGACGCTGTCGCCATCGCAGCCGAGCGGCAGGCGGATGTAGGTGCAGGGCGTGTGGATGCCGTCGCACCCGGCAGGCGCGCCCGGGCGGCCGACGAAATGATCGTTCTCATCGGCCGTGATGATGAACAGCGTGTTCTGCGGGGTGATGCCATCTGCCTGCAGGCGGGCGAAGAACTTCCCGAAGGCTTCGTCGTAAGCGGCGAGCTGCGCCACGTAGCCGGCTTCGCCGGGCCCATAGCTACCCGAGAAAGTGAAGTGATTGTCGTGGGCGTCGGCGATGTAACCGTACACAACCGGCACTCCTGCCTCGAGCATCTGCGCCAGGTAGCCGAGAGTCTGCGAGGCCGAGGGATCGAATCCCGGGAAACCGACGTTGCCGTTGCCGTCATTGATCTGGTTGCCATCGATGTCGTTGACGAAATTCTGCCCATGATTGATCTGCGGCGCGACGAAGAAGTTGCCGTACAGCGCGCTGAAGCCCTGGTAGCCACCCGGCTCATCGGGCAGCAGGTCCGGCGCGCCCGCGCCACCGCAGACCGGGCTGTTGTGCGCGCAGTGAATCGCTATTCCCTCGAAGTCGGCGACCGCCTTGTCGAAGTTGGTGAGTGCCTCCTGGGCTTCGGAGGAGTTCGGGCCGAAGACGTTGTCGATGTCACCGAACACGTTCTCGAACTCGATGTTGGCCATCGAGAACGCTCCGACGTCGCAGCCGGCGCGCGTGAACGGCACCCACGGAGCAGGATGGACCTTGCCACGCAGATCGACCATCTGCGGTGCGCCGTCGGGGGCGGTGCTGGTCCAATAGTTGAAGGAGCTCGAGAAGCCGACCGAGCCATCGGCCCTGAAGTAGCCGTACGAGTTGGACACCGGCTGGCCATGCTTTTCGCCGTAGACGCCGGTGAGCGTCGTGATGATGTCGTCGGCGGTGTGCGAAATGAGTGGCGTGTGGTGATTGGTGAGCAGTGTCCCTCCCGACCTGAGGAAGTTCAGCAGGTTCGGCATCTGCTCGAGGTCGGAAGGCACGTCTGGGTTATCGCGCCGCAGGTGCACGTTGTCGAACTGGATCTCGATCACGTGGCGGATGCCACCGCCGAGACGGCACACCGCGCGGTCGGCATCGTCGCCTCCCGCGTCGGCGCGACTCGCTGTCGTAGCGATGAGCGAAGCTGTGGCGAGTATCGTGTAGCTGGCGGCACACAGCGCGACGCGAAACCTTCCCATGTCGGCCTCCCTTTTTTGGCGATGAGCCCTGTCGGCAAGTCCGGCGGACGCAACGGACGGCGCCGCAGACCTTAGAGCCGGCGCGCTACAGTCGTTTGACCGGAAGATGACAGCGCACCGTTTTCGGGCGCGCTCGCGGCCCCGGTCCGACGCAGACCGCTCAGCGGCCGCGGGCGCCTGCTTCAGGCTCGGGAGCCGAGCCCGGCCGCGGACGACTGCCAGCGGCCGAGGATCAGGCCGAGCGTCGCCGCAACGGCGGACCCGACCAGCACCCCAAGCTTCGCAGCAGCGAGCAGCACCGGATCCTCGAACGCGAGGTTGGCGATGAAAACCGAGAGGGTAAATCCGATGCCACCGAGGACACCGAGCAGCAGCAGCTGAGGCCAGCGGATACCCTCTGGAAGGCCGCAGACCTTGAATCTCACGGCAGCAAGTGCGGCGAGGACGATGCCGAGTGGCTTACCGAGTACGAGGCCCAGCACGATGCCCGTGCTGACGCTGAGCGGAGCACGGGTAGAAAGGTCGACACCCCCGAGACTCACCCCGGCGTTGGCGAAGGCGAACAGCGGCATGACGCCGAAGGCGACGTAGGGGTGCAGCATGGTCTCGACGCGCACCACGGGGGATTCGCAGGCGCGTGGCGGGTCGGTGTCCTGCGCCGGCGAGGTGACGCGCGGTTCGTTCGCACGGCGGCGCGCTCTGAGCCCGAAGTCCACAGTCACCGGTGTCAGCAGCCCGAGCAGGACACCGCTCAGCGTCGGATGCATGCCGGTGCGCAGCATGCCAAGCCAGACCACTGCCCCGGGGAACACGTATGCGAGTGCCGAGCTCGCGCCCACCGCTTGCAGGAGCAGTACCAGAGCGATGCCGGCGGCCACGATGGCGAATTGATCGAGCACCACGCCGCCCGAGTAGAAGAAAGCGATCACGAGAATCGCCGCGATGTCATCGGCGATGGCGAGCGTGAGCAGCAGCATGCGCAGCACCGGCGGCACGCGGCCGATCAGAGACAGTATCCCGACGGCGAAGGCGATGTCGGTGGCGGTCGGGATCGCCCAGCCCCGCCGGACCTCGGGGCCATTGCCAACGACGAGATACAACAGTGCCGGCACCGCCACTCCGCCCGCCGCGGCGATGATCGGTAGCGTCGCGACGCGCGGATCCGAGAGGGTACCGTCGTGTATTTCCCGGCGGATCTCGAGACCGACGAGCAGGAAGAAAACAGTCATCAGCCCGTCGTTCACCCAGAAACGCAGGTCGTAAGGAGCGAGCAGCGGGGTGCCGAAACTGAGCCGCCTGTGCCACAGTGCCTCGTAGGCGTGCGAGAGCGGCGAGTTCGCACAGGCGAGCGCGAGCGCCGCGGCGGCGAGCAGCACCACGCCACTCACGGCCTCGACACTGATGAAGCGCAGCGGCCAAAGGCTGCGGCGGCTGGCGGGCGCGGTGCTCACGTCAAAATCCTGAGGTTCCAGGAGCTTAGCCCAGCGTGAAAAATAACGCGCGCCGATGTCGATTCCGTGCGGTGCCGTTCGTCGTATGGCTATGCATTCGAGGAGAGGATCATGCACACCAGCACCCATCTGCATTTCAAGGGCAACTGCCGCGAGGCCTTCCGTTTCTACGCCGAAGTTCTCGGTGGCAGCATCGTGTTCGCGATGACCTATGGTGAATCGCCGGCGGCCGAGCACACCCCTGCGGAAATGCGCGACCAGATCATCCACGCGCGGCTCGACCTCGGGGAGCAGTTTCTGTTGGGTTGCGACACGCCACCGGATCGTTACCTTGCGCCGCAGGGTTTCAACGTGATGGCGGCCGTCGAGCAACCCGCGGACGCCGAACGCGTCTTCAAAGCTCTGGCGGAGGAGGGCACCGTCACCATGCCGTGCCAGGAGACCTTCTGGGCAAAGCGCTTCGGCATGTGCACCGACCGGTTCGGCACTCCCTGGATGGTCAACTGCGCCAAGCCCCTCGAGGCGGTCGCCGGTGCCGACCGCAGAAGTGCGGCCTGAGAGTCCACCCCAGGAAATCATGCTCGCCCTTGCAGGCGGTATCTCAGCGTCTGACAAGATGCATGATTTCCTGGGGGCCCCCGTTCTGTCGCTTGGCGAACACACTTGAGCGAGGCCCGCTTGCGCCGCTCCTCGTGCGATGGTGTCATCCATAGTCATGGCGGCTACGGATGCACATCGCACTATCGACGCCGTGTGGCGCATCGAGTCCGCGCGGCTCATCGCCGGGCTCACGCGCCTGCTGCGCGATGTCGGTCTCGCGGAGGAGCTGGCGCAGGATGCACTGGTTGCGGCGCTCGAGCAGTGGCCGCACACGGGTATTCCTGAGAACCCCGGTGCCTGGCTGATGGCAACGGCGAAGCACCGCGCGATCGATCAGCTGCGGCGCCGGCGCATGCTGTCGCGCAAGCACCAGGTGCTGGAGCACGAGCTCGAGATGGAGCAGCTGAGCAACGGCGGCTCGCTCGAGGCAAGTGCCGAGGATGTGGTCGGTGATGACCTGCTGCGGCTCATGTTCATCGCCTGCCATCCGCTGCTCTCGACTGAGGCGCGCACGGCGCTCACCCTGAAGCTGCTCGCCGGACTCACTACCGGCGAGATCGCGCGCGCCTTCCTCGTGCCGGAGTCCACGATTGCGCAGCGCATCGTGCGCGCCAAGCGCACGCTCGCCGCAGCGCGGGTGCCGTTCGAGACGCTGCCGCCCGAGCAGCTGCGCGAGCGCCTGTCCTCCGTCATGGAGGTCATCTACCTGGTGTTCAACGAGGGCTACTCCGCCACCGCGGGCGATGACTGGATGCGGCAGGCAATGTGCGAGGAAGCGCTGCGGCTCGGGCGCATGCTCGCCGAGCTCGCGCCACTCGAGGCCGAGGTGCACGGGTTGGCGGCACTCATGGAGATCCAGGCGTCACGGCTCAGTGCGCGCGTCGGCGAAAACGGCGAGCCGGTCCTGCTCATGCAGCAGAACCGCGCACACTGGGACCGGCTGTTGATCCACCGCGGACTGCTCGCGCTGGCGCGCGGCGAGGCGCTCGGCGAGCGGCGCGGGCCGTATCTGCTGCAGGCGGCAATTGCCGCGTGCCACGCCCGCGCGGCGAGTCCGGCCGAAACCGACTGGGTGCTCATCACCGCGCTCTACGATGAGCTCGCGCGGCTTTTCCCCTCACCCGTGGTGGAGCTCAATCGCGCCGTGGCGGTCTCCATGGCGTATGGTCCGGCGGCCGGCCTCGAGCTCACCGACCGGCTGGCAGCGCAGGGTGCGCTGCGCTCCTACCACCTGCTGCCGAGCGTGCGCGGGGACCTGCTCGCGAAGCTCGGCCGCTACTACGAGGCGCGCGGTGAGTTCGAGCGCGCCGCCACCTTGACGCAAAACAGGCGCGAGAGCCGGCTGCTGCTCGATCGCGCGGCGGCCTGCCGCTCGGGAGAGATCTGATGTCGTACATGCTGCTGATCGTCGAGCCCCAGGGGGAGCGCCGCACCCGCGCGCCGCAGGAGGGGCGCGGCCTCTATCACCGCATGCTCGACTACACCGCGTCGCTGAAGGCGCGGGGCGTTCTGCTCGCGAGCGACTCGCTGCGTGCGCCCGCGGCACGGCTCAGCATTCGCGGCGGACGGCAGAGCGTCCTCGATGGACCCTTCACCGAATCGAAGGAGCTCGTCGGCGGATTCTTCCTGCTCGACTGCGCCACGCGCGAGCAGGCACTCGGGCTCGCCGCGGAGTGCCCAGCTGCGGAGTGGGCCACCATCGAGGTGCGGGAAATCGGGCCCTGCTACGAGTGAAGCCGCTGCGCCTGTGGCGAGCAGGCGCCTCTCCGAACCGACATCGGTCGGTGAGCTGCCGGTTGAGCGCTACATCTGTGGTGCCCACGAGCTGCACCAGCCCGCGGCTTTCACATCCTTGCCGGGAAAGAGCTGGCAGGGTCCCTGGGTGGAACCGGCGGGTCCCTGGTACAACGCGCAGGTGGCGCAGTTGCTTCCCGGGGTGGCGCCCTGCGCATCCTTCGCCTCCTCGACATATTTGACGGCCTTTGCCTCGGGCGCATCCACGGCGAGGAGCGGTGCCGAGGCCGCGAGGGAGGTGCGCCACGCGGCAGCGGCGAGCGGCGCAACGGATGTGCCGAGCGCGAGCCGTTGCAGCAGCCGGCGACGCGATCGGGAAATCTCTTCGCTCATATGAAGCCCTCGGGCGGTCGGCCATCACAACGCGCCGCGTGAGCCTACCAGACGGCTTCGGCGGTCGCAGTGGCCGCCCGCACCGCGAGCCACAGCCAGGCAGGGACTGTTGCGCGGTGCGTGCAGTCTAGCGTTCGTGCCGGCGCGGCCGTGTCTCCGGCACAAACAACGCACCCAGCAAGAACGCCAGGAACGCGATGAAAACCGGATACCACAGACCGCTGTACATGTTGCCGCTCGCGGCAAACGAAGCGAAGGCTATTGCCGGCAGGAATGCGCCGAACCAACCGTTGGCGAGGTGATAGGGCAATGAGAGCGATGTGTAGCGGATTCGCGGCGGGAAGAGCTCCACCAGCCAGGCGCCCAGCGGCCCGTACGTCATCGCCAAAATCGATATGAGGCAGGTGCACAACACGATCAACATGATGTGGTTGGTCTTTGCCGGAGCGTGGGTTGCCGGATACCCAGCCTCGGTGAGTCGCTGGCTCAGTTTCCTGCCGAACTCATCCACCGCAGACTTGAACGCGCCTTGCGGCAGGTCGTTCTCCCGCACTGACTCGAGAGTCGTGGCCGCATCTCCTGCGCCGATCCTGACCCATGCCACGGAACCTGGCGGCGCAGCCTCGTTTCGGTAGGGTACGCCGGCCTGAGTGAGTGCCGACTTGGCAACGTCGCAGGAGTTGGTGAAAGAGCTGTTGCCGATCGGATCGAACTGGAAGGAGCACTCACCGGGGGGCGCGATGACCGTCACCGGAGCGGCCGCCATGGCTTTCTGCAGCGCAGGGTTGGCGTAGTGCGTCAGGCCGTGAAACAGCGGAAAGAAAGTGAGCACGGCCAAAAGGCAGCCACCCAGGACCAGGGGCTTTCGCCCGATGCGATCGGAGAGGCCGCCGAACGCGACATAGAAAGGTGTCCCGAGCAGAATCGCCGCAGCGACGACCAGGCTAGCGTCCCGGGCACCGATTCTCAGGATTCGGTCGAGGAACAGCAGCGAGTAGAGATGCGCGCTGAAGGCGATGACTGCGACCCCGGCGGCGGCCTCGACTGCTGAAGCGACCTTGTCGACTCCAATGATCGTCCCCGTCGGGCCGACCAGCTCAGCCGCGAGGAATGCAACATCGCCGGCACCGCTGCCGACATCCAGCACTGTCATGCCTTGCGCGAGTCCCGCCGCCTCGAGAAAGCCGCGCGTGATCGGCTCGAGAAAGCGCGCTTGATTCCTCAGACGGGAGACTTCCCGGTCCGAATGGCCGAGCACATAGGCTGGGTCTTGCATGTACGCGCTGCCGGCTCCGCCGCGCGGCACTCTACGCCTGATTCGTTGCCTGCCCGAAGCTTTCCATCATGAGCCCGGTGCCACCGCGCGAGACGTGCGCGACCACCGCGGTACGCCGGTGGAGCTTGGTGACACCGCCCAAGTTGATGGCGAAGGACAGCACCACGTGCTGGCCCTTACGCAGGCCGAGGTTCGATGTCTCGATGAATACCCCGGTCGCGCTCAGGTTCACGGCTTTGCAGAGCTTGCGTCGTCCGCCGGGCACCGTGATGTACACGATGGTGCGCGCGCGATGCCTGGTGTGCAGTCGGCGTTCCACTGCGATTCCCCGTGCTCGTGGTTCTTCTATTCTTCTGTCTGGGCGCCTGCGCATTATGCCCTGTGCGGCACGACGTGCCGCGGCGAATTGAACGTAATTCCTCGCACTCTTTGGCTCAGCTGCTGCCCAGGAACGAGCCGATTTCGGCCCCGAATGTCTCGAGGTCCACCAGAAATGCGTCGTGCCCCTCGATGCAGGAGAGGGGGGCAAAGCGGGTGCCGATGCCCGCAGCCTCCAGGAAGCCTGCGACCGCACGCTGCTCATTCACTGAAAAGAGCAGATCCGTCTGGACGCCGATTACGAGCGCCTGCTCGAGCGCCGCCCGGCGGAACACCTCGACCGGATGGCCGTGCGCGGCGAGATCGAACCGGTCCATGGAACGGGAAATATAGAGATAACAATTGGCATCGAAGGCGCTGACAAAGCGTTGTGCGAGGGTCTCGAGATAGCCCTGTACCGCAAATTCCGACGCGAAGGGGTCTCCGCGTTTCATATCGTCACGGATCGGCTGACGCCCAAAGCGCAGCTGCCATTCCGCCGCCGAGCGGTAGGTTACGGTACCGAGCTTGCGGGCGAGACGTTGACCGGTCGCGGGGGGGTGGTCAGGGGAATAGTCCCCACCCGCCCAGGCCGGGTCCGAGGTGATGCATTCGCGCTGGATCGAGCGGAGTGCAATGGCGAAGGGCGCGGCCGCGGCCGTACCTGAGACGCAGACAAGCCGCCGCGCAGCGCCTGGAAACAATGCCGCATAGGCGAGCACCACCATCCCTCCGAGCGAGGGCCCCATGACGGTATCGAGACGACTGATTCCGAGGCTCCGAACGGTCTCGAAGCCCGCCCGCGCGATGTCTTCGACCGAGAGGTCCGGGAAACTCAGCCGGTATGGCCTGCCGGTGGCCGGGTCAGGAGAGGCGGGTCCGGTCGAGCCGAAACAGCTGCCGAGCGAATTTACGCACACTACGAAGAAGCGGTCGGTGTCGATGGCGAGCTTCGGACCCACCATCCCCTCCCACCAGCCGGGGGTGGGGTCCTGGAGGGAGGCGGCGGCGTGCGCCGGTGGTGAAAGCCCGGTGAACAGCAGCAGCGAGTTGTCGCGTGCGGCGTTCAGCGTGCCCCAGGTCTCGTAGGCAATTCGGGCACCGTGCAGGACACCTCCACGCCACATCGGGAAAGGATCGGGCAGCACTGCGTACTGACGCGCATCCATCGGGGAAGGGCCGTGCATCTGCGCACCCGCGCGGGGCGGAACGCGCGCTCAGGGCTCCGGATCGCCGCCCTCGGCGATGCCCTCGAAGAGGATCGTCGAGAGATAGCGCTCGCCGGTATCGGGGAGCATGGCGAGAATGACCGCGCCCTGCGGCGCATCCGCTGCGACCTTCAGGGCGGCTGCGAAGGTCGCACCCGAGGAGATACCGCAGAAAATGCCCTCCTTGCTGGCGAGGCTGCGGGCGCTCTCGACGGCCTCGGCGTCCGTGACCGTGACTATCCGATGGGCGACTTCGCGGTCGAGGACGGCCGGTACGAAATCCGGCGTCCAACCCTGGATTTTGTGCGGCGACCACGTCTTGCCCGAGAGCAGGGCCGCTCCCGCTGGCTCGCACACTACGATCTCCACCTCCGGTCGCGCGAGCCTGATCATCTGCCCGGCGCCGGTCAGCGTACCGCCGGTTCCCCAGCCGGTGACGAAGTAATCCAGCCTTCGGCCGACGAAATCCTGGATGATTTCCGGTCCGGTCGTGCTGCGGTGATAGGCAGGGTTCGCCTCGTTCTCAAACTGCCGCGCGAGAAACCAGCCGTGCTCTTTCGCCAGCTCCGCGGCCTTGCGCACCATGCCGCTGCCGCGCTCGGCTGCCGCAGTGAGGATGACTCTGGCACCCATGATGCGCATGAGTTTTCGGCGCTCGACCGAGAAGGTCTCGGACATCACCGCGACGAAGGGATACCCCTTGGCGGCGCATACCATGGCAAGCGCGATGCCGGTGTTGCCGGAGGTGGCCTCGATTACCGTCTGTCCGGGCTTGAGCGCACCGGTACGCTCCGCGTCCTCGATAATGCCGATCGCGAGGCGGTCCTTGACCGAGGCGAGCGGGTTGAAAAACTCGCATTTCACGAACATCGATACGTGCTGCGGCGCGAGGCGCTGGATGCGCACGACGGGGGTCTTCCCGATCGTGCCGAGAATGCTCTCGTAGATCATGCTGTCTTTCTACGCTCGGCGTGTGCGTCGGGGCAAGACGCCCCTCGTGGCTTGTAAGACTTTGTCGCTATGATGGCATGATCAGACTGCAGAAGCTGCTTGCGGAGGCCGGCCTTGGCTCGCGCCGTGCGATCGAGGGCTGGATCCGCGCAGGCCGCGTCAGCGTCGGAGGACGGACGGCGCAGCTCGGCGACCGAGCAGCACTCAACGATGAGGTGCGCCTGGACGGGAGGAAGCTCGATCTCCTCCGACCCTCGGGCGCGGCACCCGAGCTACTCCTTTATTACAAGCCGGTGGGCGAAGTCACGAGCCGAAGCGACCCGGGCCGGCGGCCGACCGTGTTCGATCGGCTGCCGCAGCCGGCCCACGGCCGGTGGATCAGCGTCGGGCGGCTCGATGTAAACACGGCGGGCCTGCTGCTGCTCACCACCGACGGGGAGCTCGCCCACCATCTGATGCACCCCTCCGGGGAGGTCGAGCGGGAGTATCTCGTGAGGGTGCGTGGGCGGCCGGGGTCCGAAGTGATCCGCTCACTTCTCGAGGGGGTCGTTCTCCAGGATGGGCCGGCACGGTTCGATCGCATCAGCACCGACTCCGCCGGGCAGGGCGCCCACAGCAGCTTCCGTGTGGTGCTGCACGAAGGCCGGAACCGCGAGGTGCGCCGGCTGTGGGAGGCCGTCGGCTTCGAGGTCAGCCGCTTGCTGCGTGTCCGATACGGACCGGTCGAGCTCCCAGGGGACATGCGTCCCGGGAACATCCGCCGGGGGGATGCCGCGACACTCGAGCGTCTGCGGGCGGCTGTTCGTCGGGTCTGAGCCGCTGCCGGGTGCCGGCGGCAGGGGGATAGACCGGTCCGGCAAGCAAATTACGGGCCAGGAACGCATTGACACCCCGCCAGCGCAAAATCACAATACGCGGCTCGTTTTGCGGAGGGGTACCCAAGCGGCCAACGGGAGCAGACTGTAAATCTGCCGGCTTACGCCTTCGAAGGTTCGAATCCTTCCCCCTCCACCACCCGAGGACGGAAGGCGAGACCGAAGCGAGGCCGGCAGACGGCGCCATCAGCGCGGGTGCGGGTGTAGTTCAATGGTAGAACCTCAGCCTTCCAAGCTGATGACGTGGGTTCGATCCCCATCACCCGCTCCACGTCAGTCCGCGGTGTTGGCAGCCGGCGTCGGGCCCATGTAGCTCAGTTGGTAGAGCACGTCCTTGGTAAGGACGAGGTCACCGGTTCAATCCCGGTCGTGGGCTCCAGTCGACCGGGCAGCCGGTGTTGAGTTGAAAGTTCGTTTGTCGGGATTTCGGCGCCGCACGAGGCCGGGCGCCCTTTCGAGGAAACATCCATGTCCAAAGAGAAATTCGAGCGCAGCAAGCCGCACGTGAACGTTGGCACGATTGGTCATGTGGACCACGGCAAGACGACCTTGACGGCGGCGCTGACGAAGGTGA
>Ga0210401_10003352_pt1 | contig 17153 bp, 15 predicted proteins | sample IncBWH32MmetaG_FD_150866 | JGI IMG/M metagenome (GOLD analysis project Ga0210401, IMG submission 150866) | Forest soil microbial communities from Barre Woods Harvard Forest LTER site, Petersham, Massachusetts, United States - Inc-BW-H-32-M | ecosystem: Environmental > Terrestrial > Soil >... | reverse complement strand
CGTCACGATTCTGCATGCTGAGCAGCCAATCGACGCCGCGTCGAACTGATCCGCGAAGCGCTCCCTCTTCGGGCAAAGCGACCCGGCTGAGCGCCATGAGCACGAAGGCGGTATCGTCCACGTCCGGATAAAAATCGTTGCGAAACTCGAAAGCCCAGCCGCCGGGCGCTCCGGCCGGGTTTTTCGTCTGCCAGTCGCCACCGCTGAGCACCTGATTCTCGATCAGCCAGCGCGCCGCTTTTGCCAGGGCAGGATGCGAAGGATCAAGACCTGCCTCCTCTATCGAAACCATGGCGATGGCCGTGTCCCATACCGGTGAGATGCACGGCTGAACGTGAACTGTGTCCATGTCCTCGATCTCGTAGCGCTCAAGGAAGCTCATCTCGCGCGTGACCAGCGGGTCGGCCGTATCGCTGCCCTGCGCGAGCATCGCGTAAACCGAGTTCATCATCGAGGGATAGATCGTGGCCAGACCTTCGCTGCGGTTCAGGCGCTCGAGCATCCACTTGTTCGCACGGTGTAGCGCTGTCTTGCGAAAGGGCTTCCACGGAAGCTTCTCGTAAGCTTTTAAAGCGCGGTCGAGCCCGATGAAAATGTTGCGCCAGGAAATTGCCGGTGCGTTCAGGCAGAGCGATGGAGGCTTCGCGCCGGGCGTCTTAAACAGCTCTTGCACAGAAAAGCCTTCGGGAAGCGCCCAGGAGGGCTTCAAGGCGTAGATGATCGTCATGGGGACGACAATCGCGCGCGTCCACGAAGACATTTCGTACAAATTGAACGGTAGCCAACTCGGAAGCAGCATCAATTCGGGAGCAATCGCGGGCGCGTAGCTCCAGTCGATAGCGCCAAACATCGCCATGTAAAATCGCACGTAGGAATTCGTCGCTTCGAGGCCGCCCAATTCGCGAATCTTGTCTTTTGCTCTAACCAGGTGGGGCGAACAAGGATCATCACCCGCAAGGCGCAGACCTACGTACGCCTTTACACTCGCGTTGAGTTCTGCCGGACCGCCCGGAAACAGGCTCCAGCCGCCGTCAGCCAGCTGGCGCTGACGAATATAATTGGCCAGCTTGACGACCTTCCCCGAGCCGAGCTTCCCGAGCACATGCATATAAGGGATGTAGTCGGACTCGAGTGTCGTGTCGGCTTCGAGCTCACCCCACCAGTAACCGTCCTGGGCTTGTGCCGCAAGAAGCCAGCGCAGCCCTCGTTCGATCACTTCTTCAAGTCGCGTGTGGCGCTCACGAGCCGGAGCCGTGCCGAAGGCAGACGCCGTGTTCTTCTCATTGGCGTCGGCTCGAAGTGTGGACTCCTGCATCGAAACTCCCTCAGTACTGGTTCAAATGGAATTTTAGGGGCGAACCAACCGCCGCCCCAGACGGTTATGGGCCGGCCGGGGTGACGCCCGGCACCCGAGCTTGCGGAAATGGGGTTCTGGCGGCCCCAATCCCTATCAATTCCAGTCACTTACGCTTGACCGATATTATCGGCCGTCGTTCACAAGTGGTCAATCAAAAAATCCCCCCCCAGTACTATACGCTGGCAAAACCTTGGATGCCGGGCCCAATTAAGTGGCTGCTCATGAATTGCTTGGACCGAACTTCCCGACCTGTTCCTCGAGCGCCTTGAGTCGCCGAGCGAGCTCGGGAAGCCTGCCGAACCATGCGTGCTGCTCTTTGAACTTGTCGAGCGGGCGGCATGGCGTACCCCAGACCACCTGTCCGCTCCGGACGACTTTACCGGGTAAAATCCCGGCCTGGCCGCCGATTATGGCGTTGTCCTCCACAACGGCGTGGTCGCCAAAACCGGCTTGTCCACCAACCACAACATATTTGCCAAGCGTCGTGCTGCCGGAAATGCCCGTTTGCGAGACCAGAATCGTGTGCTCGCCGATCCGCACGTTATGCGCAACCTGCACGAGATTATCGATTTTCGCGCCGCTACCGATTCGTGTTGTCCCGAGCGAGCCTCGATCGACCGCCGTGTTGCAGCCGATCTCGACATCGTCCTCCAAGACAACTTTCCCTGCCTGGGGAAATTTCCAGTGGCGGCCTTCGCCGAAAACGTAGCCGAAGCCGTCTCCGCCAATCACGGTGCCGCTATGCACTTCCACGCGATCGCGAAGAACCGATTCCGCATAGAGAGTAACGTGCGGGTGCAACCGGCAGTTCGTGCCAATGCGAGAATCTTTGCCGACGAAGCAGAACGGTTCGATCCAGGTTTTTTCCCCGACCGACACGCCGTCTTCGATCACCACGTAAGCGCCAATCGTTGCTGACTTTGCGACCTTGGCACTCGGCGCGATCAAGGCGGCGGGATGAACGCCGGCCTCGGGCTTGGCTGGAGGCATGAGCCATGCCGCGGCCTTGGCAAACGCAAGCTTCGGATGGGCAGCTTCGATGACGGTCTTGCCGGCCAGATTTGCGCCGGGCTTTGCGAGAGCGCAAGCGGCGCGAGATTCGGCCGCCCGCACAACGTGCTTGGGGGCGTCGACGTAGATCAGATCGTGCGGCGAAGCATCTTCCGGAGTGGCGACGCCCGAGATTTCCGCGCGAGCGTCCCCGACAAGATTCGTTCCGAGATACTGCGCGAGTTCACCCGCGTTGCGCGTCATAGCGTCGCCTCTTTCTTAAAAGGAATAGATCGGCGCCTCGCCGGGCGGGCGCGTCTTCCATCGTTTGTGAACCCAAAGCCACTGATCGGGGTGCGCGCGAATGTAGTCTTCGATTACGCGCGTGAATCGCTGCGTATTTTCGCGGACGTCGGCTTCTTCGTCAGGCGTGCGCGAGAGTTCGACGGCTGGTTCAAAGCGCAGGCGATATTTGCGGAGCTCATCATGCCACGAAAGAAACCCGGGAATGACGGCGGCGTCTGTGCGCAGAGCAAGGCGGGCAAGGCCGGACGTCGTCGATGCAGGGATGCCGAAGAAATCGACGAAGACGCCTTCTTCGAGCGACGTGTTGTGATCGGAAAGAACGCCAACCGTGCCGCCATCGGCAAGAACGCGCAGGATTGAGCGGGCCGAGCGATTTTTTTCGATCGGCTGATTGCCTGAAAGGCAGCGATAGCGATTGATCAGCGCATCGACGCGCGCGTTGGAGATCGGACGCACGAGAAAATGCAGCGGATTGCCGTAGAGCGCTTGCGCGAAGGGCGCGAGTTCCCAGGCGCTCATGTGTCCGGTGAGAAAGAGCACGCCTTTGCCGCGCTGCCGAGCCGCCTCAAAATTTTCAAAGCCGTCGAGCGTCACGACGCGCTCAATATTCGCTCGCTTGTACTTCGGAAACTGCGAAAACTCTGCGGCCATCCAGCCGATTTGACGGATCATCCGCCGCACGGCTCGGCTGCGCTGTTCGTCAGCCCATTGCGGGAACGCGAGCTGAAGATTAAAGAGCGCCGCTTTTCGCAGTGGCGGCCGCAAAAAATATGCTGCGGCAGCGGCGGACGCTCCGATGAAACGCGCCACGGGTCGCGGCAAAACTCCCAATAATTTCAAGCCGGTCCACGCGGCGGAATATTCAATTGTTTCCCGCATCGCGAGCCATTATGCGGGACGTCGCGGCGCGATGCCAGCGGATCGCGCACGATGATAAACTCCTGGGCGGTCTTGAACCCAAAGTTGAAATCCCGTGAGCAGAGTGCATGGCCCGCCGTGTGCATTGCGGCAGCAGTCGGAATCTGCCTTTTCGGCCAGCTTGGCGCCGTCGGACTCACCGGCCCGGACGAACCTCGCTACGTGTGGATCGCACGCGCGATGGCGCAGACCGGCGATTGGGTCACTCCGCGGCTGTACGGCGCGCCGTGGTTTGAGAAGCCGGTTCTTTATTACTGGGCGGCAGCGATTGGATTCCGGCTGAATTTCTCTGCGGAGTGGGCCGCGCGGCTGCCATCCGCGTTTGGCGCTCTGGTCACAGCAATTGCGATCGCGTGGCTTGCGCGCAGAATTTACGGAGGGCGCGAAGATTGGTCACGCGATCCGGCGCACCTCGTGCCGCTCATTTTTGCGACGAGCGTCGCAGCGACCGGCTTCGCGCGCGGTGCGACTCCAGACATGCTCTTCAGCGCGTGCATCGCGCTGGCGATGCTATGCGCAGCGTGCTTGCTGGGTGACCAAGGCGCGATCCGCACGGCGCAGAACCAAACTCCCAAGTCTTCAACGAATCGAACGGCCAAGCTTTCGATCTTTGGAGCGGTCCTTGGCGCGGGCACGCTGGCGAAGGGTCCGGCGGCCGTGATACTTGCGGCGGGCGCACTCGTCCTCTGGGCGCTCCTCGCCAAGCGCTGGCGAACGGTGCTGAGGCTCGCGCACCCGACAGCGATTGCATCGTTCTGCGTGGTCGCCGTCCCCTGGTACGCCGTCTGCGCGGCGCGCAATCCCGACTTCCTGCGGGTCTTCATTCTCCAACATAATTTCCAGCGTTATCTGACGCCGATCTTCGAGCACAAACAGCCGTTCTGGTTCTTCGGACCGATTTTTTTGGTGGCGTTGTTGCCTTGGACGATCCTGCTCTGGCCTGCCGCGCAGCGAGGCCTGCGATTGTGGCGCGAAAGATCGTGGCACGATTCGCCGGGCTTGTTTTTCGCGTGCTGGACAATCTTTCCGATTTTGTTTTTTAGCGCCTCGCAATCGAAGCTGCCAAGCTACATCCTTCCGTCGATCGCGCCCGCGGCGATCGTGTGCGCGATGGCAGGGGTTCGCGTGCTCCAGGACGGGAGCAAGGCGGCATGGCCCGTTGCTGTCGGGCTTCTGACGACCTGGTTCGCGCTTGCCGTCGGCGCATTCATTTTCATTCGAGGGATCGATTGGCTGTCGGCGAATCCGGATGCGTTCTCGAACGGTGCCCCACAAAGCATTTACGCGGGACCGGTGTTGTTGGCAATTGCCGCCCTGGCAATCGGAACTGCCGGGTTCTTGGGCAACGCGCGATGGATGTTCGGCCTATGCGCGCTTTGTTTTGTGGCGAGCGTGGAATTTGCGAATCTGGTGATACTGCCGCACGTGGAAGGGCGCTATTCGGCGCGGCCGTTTGTGCAATTGGTAAGTAATGACGCGCACGCAACCCGTGTCTTTGAGTATCAACTGCCCCGCGCGTGGACCTATGGCCTGCACTATTACGCGGAGCGCGAAATTCCGGAGTGGTCGCCTGCCGATCCCGCGCCCGCGCTCGTGCTCACAACTCCGCAAGGACTTGCGCAAATCCGGCAGATGGGACGTTCGAGCGGTTCGCTGGGCGAGACGCGCGGCGGGAAGCAACCCGTGATCTACGTCCCGGTGAACGCTGCTCCCCGCGTCACGCAGTAGATTACTGAGCAGGCGGCTGAGGCCGGTGGAAGCGCCCGACCATGGCGGCCTTGCCAACGATGTGCCCTTGCATCGCGTCCAGCACTTGCTGGCGCGTCGCGTCGGGACCGAGGTCGAGCTTGGTATCGAGCGCGAAAAGCTCAAATGTATAGTGGTGATCCGGACCTGCGGCAGGAGCGCCCGGGCCCATGAATCCAACCGCGCCGCGAAGGCTCTTGGCTTGAATCGTTCCGTCCGGTGCCTGCGCCCCGCCTGAGTACCCTTCCGCAAGCTGATGCACGTTGCCGGGAATGTTGAAGACCATCCAGTGCAGCACGTCGTCTGTCTTCTTCTGTAAAGCCGTGTCCGGATCGTGCAGGATCAGCGCAAAAGTCACCGTGCCTGCGGGAACGTTGGTCCAATCGAGTTCGGGGGAAGCCGGCTTCGGATCGGCGGAGGTGAAGCGATCGGGAATCTTGCCGCCGTCAGGAAAAGCGGGCGTCGTCAACGTGAGGCCCGGTCCGGCCGGACCTCTGCCCTGCGGAGGCGGTCCACCGGCGGGGGGCGCGCCGCCCGGAGCTTGGGCGTGCGCGGCAAACGCGGCCATCGCTAACAAGAAACTCACTGCAGCAAACGTTTTCACAGTCTTCATGGGTCTCCTCGGTGGCGGGACAGCCAGCAGCATTAAACCGGACACGCCAAACGAATGCAAGCGATTCAAATCGAAGAAATCTTGGTTAGCGCACGGTCGGCGGAATGCTCTGAAGGAAAAAATTCACAATCTGGTTTTCGTAAGTTTTGCGATCGTCGTCAGACATATCGGCATAGCTCACGCGGTTCGGTTCCATCTGCTTCGGCGGAGGAGCAGCCAGGAAAAGCTTCTGTGTTTCAGACGAGAGGTCGGGCTGGTCTTCTGATTCGATGAAGAGCTTCTGGGTCGCGTTCATACGGCCGAGGTGCACGGTGACGGGCGGTTCGTCGCGAAACGGATAGTTCGCCATGCGAAAGCCGAAGTCGGTGAATTTGTAAACGAAGGGAATCACGCCGAGGCCGCTGTGCTTGACCTGGATGCGCATCATGTCGCGCGGATCGGCGTAAGCGTTGTCCACGGCGATTGCCGCGACTCGCGGGTCGGAGGCAGCAACTTCAAGCGCGGCATAGCCGCCCAAATCCACACCCCACAGACCGAAGTGCTGCGGATCGACGTCGTCGCGCGTCGAAAGCTCTTGCAGTGCCGCACGCAGCTCGTTGCCCTCTTTGTATCCGAGCGTCGTGCCGCGCGGGCTGGTGCCGTGGCCGGAAAAGTCGAAAAGGAAGACGTTGAATTGATGATCTTGCAAGGCGGTAACCAGGGTCAGTACGTCCGCGCGCTGGGAGAGATAGCCGTGGCAGACCACAATCGCCGGCGCGCCGCGGAAGCCGGGGAAGTACCAGCCTTCCCGGTCCGTCCCATCGGTCAGACGGAAGGAAAGCGTCTGGGGATGGCCCATCATAATGTCTAAATTGACTGTGGAGGTATTCCGCTGCGGCCGCAAAGCCTGGTAGACCAGATATCCAGACACACTGGACACCGCCACAAACGCGAACAAGAGCAGCGCCAAAAGTGCGGATATAAATTTGGCAAGACGCGTCGTGGGATAGCGCAGCTCTGAGAGGACGGCCATCCGGTAAGGGCGGGCGCTTACTCAAGCGCCTCGGCAAAGAAAATGGTAGCACAGTTCGCTACGAGCCAGTTTTGTCAGCAGCCGACTATTTCGCCGTATGCACGCGTATGTGTCACGATATACTGGGGTTGGGGCGGTCACCACAAACTCATGCAGATTGTCGACCTCCGTCAGGTCCGCGCACGCGCTTTGGAGCACCTTTTCCAGGAGGAAGTTCTACGCTGGCGGGAAGAGCTCCACTGGGACTATCGCCCTTCGATCGACCTGATCCGGCGCTTTGTCGATTCCCGCGCGCTGGGCGGCTACGTGGCCACCGAGAACGGCCATGCCGTGGGCTACGGCTTCTACGTCCTTGAGGACCACAAAGGGCTGATCGGAGGCCTTTTTGTCTCCTCCCAGACCGAACAAGCGCCGATTACGCAGCGCTTACTGCGCGAGATTCTGACCGCGCTCCGCGGTACTCCGCGCCTTCAGCGGATCGAAGCTCAGTTGATGCCGTTCGGAACCGAGATCGATCCGGTCTTTCTCAGCCCGGATTTTCGTTTGCACACGCGCCAGTTCATGCTCCTTCCCTTGCGCGAAGCCAAGCTTTCCAGACAGCCGATCTCGGCGGGGTTGCAATTCGAGCCTTGGACCGACCGCCTGTTCGAGTCGGCGGCTCGGCTGATCCAACTCGCCTACGCCGATCACGTCGATGCCGAAATCAACGATCAATATCGCAGCGAAGCCGGCGGGATGAAATTTCTGCGCAATATTGTGCTGCTGCCAGGATGCGGGACGTTCATGCAGGAAGCGTCGTTCGTCGTGCGACCAGCGGGAGAAGAGCGGCTGGCGGGAATGATCTTGACCTCGACCGTCGCCGAGCGCGTGGGCCACACGACGCAGGTCTGTGTGATGCCGGGTTATCAAGGGCATCACATCGGGCGCCAGCTGATGGAGCGCTCGATCGACGCGCTGCGCCAACGAAATTACGAATCGCTCTCGCTTACCGTAACAGCAAGCAATCGTCGCGCCGTGGAGCTTTACGAACAGCTGGGATTCCGCACCATCAAGACGTTTGCTGCGGGAGTCTGGAAAGGATAGAGTTCTACTTCTTCGCGCGGTCTTTCAGCAGGCCCTTCAGCTCATCCATAAACTCTTTCACGTCCTTGAAGTCCAGATAAACTGACGCGAAGCGAACGTAGGCCACCTTGTCGAGCTTCTTGATGCGATTCATGAGCAGCTCGCCGATTTCGTTCGTTGTGCGTTCGCGCTCGGAAGTCTCGCTGACAAAGGACTCGGCCTCGTCCACAATGGCCTCGAGCTTGCCGACAGGCACCGGTCGTTTCTCGCAAGCCTTGAGCAGTCCCTGCAGAATTTTCTGGCGCTCGAATTTTTCGCGTCGACCGTCTTTCTTGATCACCATGTAGGGAATTTCGTCTATGCGCTCGTAAGTGGTGAAGCGGCGCCCGCATTTCAGGCATTCGCGGCGGCGCCGGACCAAATCCCCCGTGCGCGCTTCGCGCGAATCAACCACCTTGTCTTCCAGGTGCGCGCAAAACGGACACTTCATCGGCGCGGCTCCTCGGCGTCGGCGGCTTTCTCGGCCTCTGTCAAAAGTGCCGCTTCGCTCTCGCGTTCCTTCTCGCGCGTGATGCTGCGCAGGTCGCTCATCGATAATCCTTCGCGAAACAATAAGGGAATACCCGCAAAGCAGCAAGAAGCGAAACTTACGAGCCAGATCGTAATCGCCATGGCAGCGGCGGGCCCGGCCGGCACGTTGAACACCCGCGTCAGAACCGCGTAAGCTGCGGCCTGCGCTCCTCCGCCTGCGACAGGAAGCTGAACTGCCGACCCGACCAAAGTGAACGCCAGCACTAGAGTCGTGTCGCCAAGCGACAGCGACTCCAGACCTCCGCCGATGCCACGCTCGACCAACACCCAGACGCAAATCACAAGCACCCAGTGAATGATCGAGTAGCCGATCAGCACTCCCAGATCGCCCCAGGAGCGGACCGCCTGTAAACCGTCACTGAATCCTTCGAGCAGCGCTGCAACTCGCGCGCGAAAGCCGGTGCGCCAATCCGGGCTGTGAAGGCGGCGCGACAGCCATTCGCCCCCGCGAAATCGGAAATAGAGGAGGAAAATGACGACGCCGACCAACCCGAGAAACAGAACGATGCCTGTGGATCGCGCCGCCAATATCAAATGGCTGCCCTGCGAGTCGCTCAATCGGCTCTTGTCGAAGACCAACAGTCCAATGCAAGCCAGAATGACCGACGCTGCCGCGTCAAAGATTCGCTCCAGAACAAAAATACTGAACATGCCGGGCATCGAAAGCGATTCCTTGCGCGAGATGAGGACGGGGCGAATCGGTTCGCCGGCTCGCCCCAGGATGAATACGCAGGAAAAGCCCATCAACGTTGCGCCGTAGACGCTCCAGAATTTGGAGGGGCCGAGACTTCGCGAAAACCGAACCCAGCGCAGCGCTCTCACGGCATAACAGCCAAAAATCACAACGATTGCGAGCAGCAATAGAGATCGGTCACCTCCGCGGATCGACGCGGCAACATCGGACCACCCAAAACCTTCCAGAGTGATCGAATTGCGGAATCTATAGAGAAAAAACGCCAGCGCCAGCACGCCGACGAGGAGGAGAAGGTACTTTCGCGATTGGCGCAACATTCTTTCAGGCACCGTAGCAGTCCATTATCAAAAGTGTCAGCAATTCGGCGCAGTTGCGATCAATCGCTCGCCGCCGTTTGCGGCCGGCGACGGATCCAGGCGAGAATTTCCGCGCTGCGCCCTTTGGTCTTTGTCCGCAGGATCGACAGCACCAGCATCGCCACGGTAATCACGATCAATCCGATCGTCGCCGACCAGATCGATTGTGCCTGCTGCGTCATGATCGTAAAACGCCCATAGACGAATTCGATGTGCACCCAGTAAACGAGCAGCGAAGTCTGCCCGAGCTGCTTGAGCGGGCTGAATCCTAAGCCGCCCGGTCCCCAGCGGCACCACGCGTAGCCCGCGAAGATCACGCCCATCACAATACCCACGCGCGCCAGAAAAAAAGCCGGGCTCGTGTGCCAATAGTCGTACACGGCGTAGATCTGCGGTCGCGAGTCAAACCACGCGGCGAGATAAAACGCGGCGACGCCGCCGGCTCCCACAAGCGCGAGAGATTGCGGCCGATGCCTGGAGGCCCAATCGCTGAAAAGAAAAAATCCGGCAACCAGTCCCGCAAACGCAAAGGCCGCCCAAGGAAAAATCGGAAACAGCCAGGGCTGCGGCACACCCAGATTGTGGACACCGTTGACATAGGTTTCCAGAAACCAGGGCAGCCAGCGCGGTTGATGAGTCGTCCAGAGCAGCGGCGTCGCCATCGCCATCCCTACCGCGATCACCGCCGCAAAAATTGCCCCGGCGACGGGGCTTCGTGCCAGCCAGTAGGCAACGGCCATCATCATGATGGCCACGCCGATCAGATTCAGCACATCCACGCGCGCCAGGTCCGAACGCGGAGCCCAGGGTTGCCCCAGCACGAATTCCTGCACGCGAAAAAGAAGCCCGAGCCCCAGAATCTCAGCGCCGCGACGAAGCAGCCGCAGCGAGATTTTTGTTGCATCCGCGCCCTTGCGACGCATGCTTGTGACGATCAGCGCAAACGTGATTCCCGAGAGAAAGATGAAAAGCGGTGCGGGAAGCGTGCCGCTCAGCTGCGACCAGTGGAAAAACGTCGATTGCCGCGCCGCTCCGCCGAGCCACGCGTCGTAGCAGTGCACTTCGAACATGCCGACGACGGCAAAGCCGCGCAACCAATCGAGGTAATCGACACGATCTTTCTTCGGACTGTTCGCCGTCATCGCCGTAATCAGAATCGCCGAGCCGCTCGTTCAAATCAAGTTGTTCTCGAACTTCGCGCAAGCTCCAGTAAAATCGTGAACCATGGTAATCAGCTCAAAATCGCGCGCAATCAACCTGCCGGCGGCCTTCACCGCGTGGGCGGTGATCGTCATGCTCACCGGTTTCGCCGGCGTGTGGATGGGCTACAGCGGAAAGCGGTTCGCCGTTGCGCTCGGCGTGGCCGCGGCGCTTTTCGCTTTCGAGTTGTTCCTGGCCGTCCCGGAGACCATCAGCAAAGTCCTGAGCACGCTCCGCGATGGAGCGGCGCTGTCTGGATTGCTGCCGCTCGCCGCTGTGCTGGTTTACTGCCTGGTCGTCAGCGGAAATTGGAAGACGACGCTGGCCGCAGTCTCCTACGTGATGGTGCCGGTTTTATTGCTCGCCAGCGCCTCGAGAAGTTCTCCCGGATCGTGGCAAGATTACGCCGCTGCCGTCTGCATCTGGCTGCCCGTTTGGGCCCAGTGGATGTATTGGGTCTTTCCTTATCCCTCGCAGCTCACGCACGTTCTGAGCATTTTGCTCGCGCTCGCGACCGGCGTTGCCGGGTTCATCCTGGTGCGGCGGCTCGAAAACGTCGGTTATTCGCTCGAATGGCGCCGCGGCTTCGCATGGAATTTTGTGTTCCACTTTCTCGTATTCGCCGTGATCGCCATCCCGCTCGGCTTGAAGATTCACTTTCTCGTCTTCGAGCCATCGATCCGGCGGCTGCAGCCGCTTGTGATGGTGGGGATCCTGTTCTTCACCGCGTGGCCCGAGGAACTCCTGTTTCGCGGCATTCTGCAGAACCTGCTCTCGCGAACATTCGCAAGTGAATGGGCCGGTTTGATCATCGCTTCGATCGTTTTCGGCTTCTCGCACATCCAGCACACGCCTTTTCCAAACTGGAAATACGTGTTGCTCGCATCAATCGCGGGATTTTTCTACGGACGCGCCTGGATGAAAACCAAGTCGATCGTGCCCGGCGTACTGATGCACGCACTGGTGGACATTTCCTGGCACGTCTTGTTTCGCTGAGAAAACTTACTTTACGACGCCGCTGAGCGGGCTTGAAGCGGTTGCGTAAAGTTTCTTCTCGATGCGACCGGCGAGAAACGCTTTGCGACCCGCCTCGACCGCCGCTCGCATTGCTTCGGCCATCAGCACCGGGTCCTGCGCGCCGGCAATTGCGGTATTCATCAGCACGCCGTCGGCGCCCAATTCCATCGCGATTGCCGCGTCGGAAGCCGTCCCCACGCCTGCGTCAACGATCAGCGGCACTTCGGTGATGCGCTCGCGCAAGATGCGCAGATTCGCAAGATTCTGAATGCCCATACCCGAGCCAATTGGCGCGCCAAGCGGCATTACGGCCGCGGCTCCTGCGTCGATCAACTTGCGCGCGACGATCAGATCGTCGCTCGTGTAGGGCAGCACGGTGAAGCCCTCCTTCACCAAGGTCTTCGTCGCGCGAATCAATTCTTCGGTGTCGGGAAAAAGCGTCTGCTCATCGCCAATCACTTCGAGCTTCACCCAATCGGAAAGCCCCACTTCCCTCCCCAACCGTGCGGCGCGAACCGCTTCGTCGGCTGAGTAGCAACCGGCCGTATTCGGCAAAATGAAAATCTTTTCGCGGTCTATGTAGTCGAGCAGCGATTCTTTCGAACGGTCGGTCAGATTCACGCGCCGTACGGCGACCGTCACCATATCCGCGCCGGACGCCGCGTGCGCCCGCGCCATTTCCTGAAAGCTGCGATATTTGCCCGTGCCGACAACGAGGCGCGAAGCGAACCGGCGGCCGGCAATCATCAATTGATCTGCCATGGGATTTCTCCGGTTCGTATTGTACTGCGAATTATGTCTGCGCGAGAGGCCGCGGCTCTTCGACATCCGCGTAGAGGCGGGCGATTACATCCTTGTAGCGATCTTCAATCACCCGGCGCTTGAGCTTCATCGTGTAGGTCAGCTCGCCGCTCCCGTAGGTGAAATCCTTTTCGATCAGCGCGAATCGCTTCGGTTTTTCATATTGTGCGAACGGTTCCATCAGCCGCTCCAGTTCCCGCCCGATTAATTCCTGCACCCGCGGGTCAGAGGTGATTCTGGAAGGCGAAAAATCCCTTTGTTCCTCGCGCGCTTTGACGGCGATCGCATCGGGGTTCGGCACGATCAGCACGGATGCGAATTTGCGCCGATCGCCCACGACCATCGCGTTCAGAATGTAAGGCGATGTCTTCAGTTTGTTTTCGATCGGCGCCGGCGCGATGAATTTTCCTCCAGCCGTTTTCAGCAGCTCTTTTTTGCGGTCGGTAATGACCAGGTATCCGTCGGCATCGAGTTGCCCGATGTCGCCGGTGCAAAACCAGCCATCCCCCGTAAAGACTTCGCGCGTCTGATCGGGCTTTCGGAAGTAACCCTGCATCACGCAAAGGCCTTTCACCAGAATCTCGCCGTCATCGGCAATTTTGACGTCAACGTGCGCGATCGGCCGACCGACGGTGCCGATCTTGTTTGCCGCCACCGTGTTGACGGCGACCACAGGCGACGTCTCCGTAAGGCCGTAGCCTTGATACACCTTGATGCCGACGGACCAGAAAAATTCCACGAGCTCCGCGCTGATCGGGGCGCCGCCCGAAATGAAGTAGCGGATTCGCCCGCCGACGCCTTCCCGAATTTTCTTGTAGACGATTGCGTCCGCAACACTCCATTTCAGCCGAAGCGTCGCGCTCGGTGACCTGCCGTGCGCGTGCCACGAAGCCGATTCCCGCGCAACGGCGATCGCCCAATCGAAAATCTTGCGCTTCAGACCCGTTTCGCGATGCCCCTTCTCAATAATGTTTGCGTAGACTTTTTCGTAGAGCCTCGGCACACCGGCGACGATCGTCGGCCGCACTTCGAGCAGCGCCTGAGCCACGGTTTCAAGCTGTTCCACATAGGCAACCGTGACGCCGCGAAAAAGGTGGCTGTAGTCGTTCACGCGTTCGTAGACGTGCGCCAGCGGCAGCAGCGAAAGCGCGATATCTTCGCGCGAGTACGTCTCCGAAGCCGTCGAATCAAGCGCGTTTGAGCAGAGATTCAAATGGCTGAGCATTACGCCCTTTGGCTCGCCGGTCGTGCCGGAGGTGTAAATGATCGTCGCAAGTTGATCGGACGAAATTTTGCTGGCTCGCGTGCGGAAGTCGGCGACGTCCGCATCGCGCACGCCAGCAATCAGTGGTTCGTAGGGCTGAACTGCACCGCGCAGATCCGCTGGAGGCGAAACGGAAATCACCTGCTCTAAGCCCGTGGCCTGTCGGCGAACCTCGTCGATCTTGCGGGCCTCTTCGTCGCCCTTTGTGAAGACAATTCGCGCAGCCGAATCATTGAGGATGTAAGCGATTCGGTCGAGCGATTCATGGAAATAGATCGGCACGACAACTGCGCCTGCACCTTGAATCGCAAGATCGGCGACGTGCCATTCCGGACTGTTCGGCGCGAAAAGCGCGACGCGGTCGCCCGGCGCGATTCCAAACGAGACAAGCGCCTTCGAAAGTCCAGCTACACGCCGCAACATCTCCTGGGCCGTGATCGACTTCCAAGCGTTCGCGCCCGATTCGGCCTCCGTGCGATACATCTGCATCCGCGGGCTCGCGAACGAGTCCACGGCATCAATAAAACACTTCGTCAGTGAAGGAAACTGCGTTCCGGATTCCGCGCCGACCGCCATGAAGGCCACTGTAGCCCACCAGGTTGCCCTTCGCAACGCGCCGCGGCGAAAAGCGCACCATCACCCGCGGTGCTTGACAGCAAAGCGCGCGGATATAAAATGCGCTCACCCGTTCTGTGTGAGAACGACTCACCCCAAAAACTCAAGGAGGACACATGTGCTGTCGCACTTTGCTCTTTGTCGCCGTTTTGCTTTTCGGCGCCTCGGCCCTCGCGACCAAGCCTCAGCAAAAGCCTTCGCCTGACGCTGACTACATCGCACAGGCTCTCTCCGCCGCTCCTGCCGGCGTCGCAAAAGACGCCGCCGTCGCCCGCATGGACGACAAGGGAAACATGACCACACTACGCGCCGGCAAGAACGGTTTTACCTGCATGGTCGCCGACAGGGACAAAATGTGCGTCGATGCGAACAGTATGGAATTTTTCCACGCGTTGATGGTGCACGCGACGCCGACCGACAAGATCGGTCTTTGCTACATGCTCCAGGGTGATACGGGCGCGAGCAACACCGATCCCTTCGCGACCGCAAAAACCGCCACGAATCATTGGATCGTCACCGGACCGCATATCATGATCACCGGCTCTCCGGCCAAGGCGCTTGGCTACACGGAAGCGAAAGATCCCGATCCGGCCAAGCCCTACATGATGTGGCCTGGCACGCCTTATGAACACGCGATGGTTCCTGTGGCGCCGATGAAGTAGCGAAGCCCGGGTTCGGTTCCGCGCTAATATGACCGCATGGAAGGCTCCAAGCGAGTGTCGGCCAAAACGCCCGCCGTGGCCGAACAGATCGCTCTGTTGATCGCCTACGAAATCTTTTCCGAAGCGTCGAAGAGATATTTTGGCGGTACTCTTACGGGAAAATTCGTCGCAGGCTGCGGTATGGGCAAATCCGGCGGAACGCAAGCTCTCGCTGCGCCGATGAACGGTGCTGCGTTCCTCGGAATCGATGCGAATTCCGAAACGATCAAGCAGCGTGTCAAATCGGGCTACTGCGATGTGATGGTGAACGATCTCGACGAAGCCCTCCGTATCCTGAAAAACGCCGTGCGGACGCGCGAAGCGACTTCCGTCGGCCTTGTCGGAAATTGCGCTGATGTGATCCCTGCCATGGCCAAGCGCGGTGCCGTTCCCGATCTGCTGGTCGACCAAACGACCGCCCACACGTCGAGCGCGGCCCAGACCGAAGGGCTTCTGGAGCTCGAAAAGCTCGGCTCGAAAGTTTTCGGATGGCCTGACAGCCCGGGCACGCCTGTGCCCAGAGAGAACACTGCCAAAATCGGCGACGCATTCGCGGAATTCATCCGGCCAAGGCTCGCTCAGGGTTTCGCGGCGATCTATTGCACCGGGTCAACCGGCCAAACAGCCGACATCCGCCGAATCGACCTGGTGATCGTCGAACTCTTCCCGCAAGATGAACCGCTCGCCCGCTGGACCGGACTGGTGCAAAAACGCACGCGTTTTCAGAATCCGCCTGCGCGCGCCTACTGGCTGAGCCGCGAACAGCGAACCCAACTGAACGAAGCAATCGTCGAACTCGCCGCGCGCGGCGAGTTCGAATCACGGATCACCGTCGACGAGTATCATTTCAATTCCGTGCCATAAGCCGCTTGGTCCGCATATACGCCGCGCAAAATCCCCGGTAGAATTAGTCGCTCGCCAATGCGCACCGAATTCGACCGCCTGCGCGTCGTCCTCGTCGATACGCGCAACTCGCTCAACATCGGAGCGGCCGCCCGCGCGATGAGCAATTTTGGTTTCCTCCACCTGGGCGTCGTCAATCCCTACGAACCATCGTTTCGCGAAGCGCGTTCCGCCGTGGGGGGCGCCCCTGTTCTGAAAAACGCTGAAAAATTCGATTCCGTCGTGGAAGCCGTCGCCGACTGCACGCTCGTCATTGGCACGACAGCGGCCACGCGGCGCGAATTGCAGCAGCCGATCAAGCGGCTCGAGCTCGGCGCGCGCACGATCAATAAGCGCCTGCGATCAAGCAACGTCGCGCTGCTTTTCGGCTCCGAAAAGCGCGGCCTTTCGAACCAAGACTTGAGCCACTGCCATTGGCTCATGCAGATTCCTACCCGAGAAGAACACCGTTCGGTGAACCTCGGCCAGGCTGTCGCGATCTGCCTCTACGAACTCGCTCGCGATCCGAACAAGATTTCGGCGCCAAAACCGAAGTTCGACCCGGCCACGGCAGGCGACGCCGAACGCATCGGTTCCCTGCTGGTCGAAGTCCTGCAAAAGAGCGGTTACCTCAAACCCCCAACAACTCTGTCGACGGCCGAAAAAATGCGCCGCACCATCCGCCATCTTGGGCTTTCGACGGGCGACGCGCGGCTGGGGCTCGGCATGCTCCGGCAAATTCTCTGGAAAATCGAGTCGGGAGACGCGACCAAGCCATGAGCTGCAGGGTGCGCCGATGAATTCTGTCGAATTTACGGCGCTCATCGCAGCCGGTTCGCTTCTCGCGGGCTTTCTCGGCGCGCTCACGGGTCTCGGCGGAGGAGTCGTCGTCGTCCCAATGCTCACGATCTTTTTTCACGTGGACGTCCATTACGCCATCGGCGCGGCCCTGGTTTCGGTAATCGCGACTTCAAGCGGCGCCGCAGCCGCGTATGTACGCGAAGGCTATTCGAATATTCGCGTTGGCA
>Ga0210401_10003349_pt1 | contig 17162 bp, 15 predicted proteins | sample IncBWH32MmetaG_FD_150866 | JGI IMG/M metagenome (GOLD analysis project Ga0210401, IMG submission 150866) | Forest soil microbial communities from Barre Woods Harvard Forest LTER site, Petersham, Massachusetts, United States - Inc-BW-H-32-M | ecosystem: Environmental > Terrestrial > Soil >... | reverse complement strand
CGTCATCAATCCATATTTCGCGAGCGCGAGAGAGCCCGCGGGTTATCGGCGGCATCGCCGCGTCTACTAAAGCTTATTTTGGAGCATGGGTACCAGCCGGCGCTTGCTAATTATTACCCAAGAGAAAAGGCCGCCCGACACGAAGCGCAGCCCTGAATGTGGCGGTGCGGGACCGAAGCCGCGCCAGCCCAACGCCCAACACTCTGCCGTGAACGAAACTCTTTGCCTGAGATCGCGAAGCCTTCCTGAAACAAAGCCGTCCTACCCTTCGCCCTGGTCACATCCATAAGGGAGGACGGAATGCGTTCTCTGATTTTCGGCGCCATTTTAATTGCAGTCGCCGCTGTAGGGTTTCACACCCTGATCTCGGCCTCACTTGCTGCTGCTCGGGATGCCAAGGCAGCGACATTTTCCGAACGATTTGCTCCGGTGCTTAAGCCCACAGCGGCCAATTAACCGAAGCGCGGGACCGAAGCCCCGGGCCTTAAGGGCCTGTTGCCGTCTCCAGGAAGGCCGCTGCTGCGGGTTGGTTCGGGCGGTCAGCCTTTGCTGGACAATCGCTCAAAATGAATCGGGCGCCATGGGGACTCGCCGGCGCGGGCAGCGGATGTTGCTTCTCAAAAAGGACCCGCCATTGGCGACGGGTCTCCAGTCTAGGGAGGAAACGCCGGCATAGTAGGTCGATTCGCGGCAGCGTTGTGTGTCGTATTTCACACTCCAAGGTGCGCCAATTGGCGCACCTTCCGGGGAGAGGAAGAAATCGGGCCGGCCGCGCGCATCTAGTAAGACGAAAGCGCGGAAACGAAGCCCCGCGGGCTGTCAGGGCTTCACGGGTTCGGCGCGCGTAGCTGCCCTTTAGCTTTGTCCTTGGGCACCTGTCGGTCACGCGCGGCGGCCAGTTCTTTCCTCAGCTTCGACTGTTCGTCGGCCGTCATGGCAGGCTTCTCGGGCCTTGGCGGCAGATCTCCTAGCGGGAGATAGGCGCTCGGTTTCGGGGGCGCTGGCGCCTCAGCCTGCGCGTCCATCAGTGATGGGCCAGCAGTTGAAGTCGCGCACCCACCGAGCGAAAGGCTCAACAACAGCAACGCTCCTGCAGCAAGCGCCGTTATCGGCTTGTCGACGTACGTAATACCCATACGTGCTTGTTCTACAAGCATTGGGGGTTAACTTTGACCATTAGCCGCGGACCGACGCGATTCCGCCCGACGCGGTTAAAAGCGGGTTTACGTTGCCGGCGAGATCAGCGCGGGACCCGAAGCCCCGCGTCCTGCTCTCCTGTTTGACATGTCTCAGCCTTGTGGGGCTGGCGTGGTAGCCGGAAAACCTAGGGGAACTCCTCCAACCGAGACAGGCCCTAAAGGTTTAGGCTGCCGAGCCATCCTTTTGCGCGCCATTCCGGATAGCCGGTGACGCGCGTGCCCTGTTGGAATGGAGGAAGTTACTTCCGGGGTTATTGCATTTTGCAGCGAGTCGACCTTCGCTATAAGCGTGGAAATCTGAGCAGACATCTTCTTCACGTCGACACGTTCATCCGTTATCTGAGCAGATATTTTCTTCACATCGACATGCTCATCCGTGACGCTCTGTCTTAGAGAAGCAAGCGTAGTTGAATCCTGCTGAAGCAGAGCGGTGTTTTGCTGCAATGAGGAGATATTCTCTTGCAGCGAGGCAACGTGTTGCTGCTGCGCCGACTGAATTTCCTTCAATGCGGCGACAACCGGATCCGGTATAGGATCGGAAGCTATCTGGTACGGAAGCAGTTCGGCCAAACTACTGACATTCGGCAGGGCAAAATCGGAAGGCGACAGTGTATAGACGGCCGCAGTAGCGTTTAGGCCAAGAGCGAACACCGACAGCGCCAAGATCGATTTTCGGTTGGATCGCTTGCTCGATGCTGCGGGTTCGAGTTGTTCGGTTTGGCTCTGCGTTTCTGATGTCTTCGTCACGTGCATTGACCTCAAACGAGTGAACAAAAAAGAGAGCCGTCGCTGGATCGTCCTCGCGACGGCTCCTTTACGCGGCACCCATCTAAAACTGCCCCAGATTATGGGCTGATCAGATTAATTCCGCGTTATCGCTGGAGACGCCGGCAATGGCTCCGCCAGCCGCCAGGCAAGCCGACGAACCCGGCCGCTCCGAGGCCATCCGCCGCTGGTCGAGCTCGGGCTGAAGGCACGGCGGAAGGCATGACCGCTGAGAGGCGGCCCGAGATTGCCAAGAAGGCCGCGACCAAGCGTTGGTTGGACAGGGCCGATCCGCCGCGTTCTTGATGACTTCAAATTATTCGGTGTTTGCGGCCGACTGCGGCGGCTACGTTAGCCAATGCATCAGACAAAACGCGGGCAAACCCGACGCAAAAGCCAAATGTGCGGCGGCCGGGCAAAGCTGCGCGACAACGGGCACCTTTGTCGGTCCGTTCACCGGTCAATCCTGGCAGGTGCGAAAGTGCGGGGCGTATAATCGCGGTCAGGCGTGCTACTGAGAGACTGCGCCGAAGAGTCCATTCGCTCGATGGGCTATCGTTAGTGCGCTGGTCCGCTCGCTTCGACGATCCGATTGCGTTGCAGCGCGGCAGCAAGACGGGCAAGGTGGAGCATCGCGATATTATGACACGAATTTGCGCCTAGGATAAGTGCAATCAACTGGCACAAGCCGGTGGAGTTCGACCCGAAACGCAAAAGCCCGCATTGGGGCAAACGCAAGCTCAAGAGGGACCGATGACCGTCCTGATTTACGTCGACACCAGCAAGCAGGTCGGCGATGCCGATCATCTCAAAGTGTACGCAAATGCGGACGCCGCGGAAACATGGTTCGAGGAGAACGACCCCGAGGGCGTGGCGTTTGAGTATGAGGTTCTGGAATGAAGGCAAGGGGAAATGATTGGCCGTCAATAAGATCACCTGGGCACAAGTCGGACGGGTAACCGAACCGGGCCGATATATGTTTAGATTTGGCTGGCTGACGATTTCAGCCGAAGATCTCGCTGTGTGGGAGCAGCACCCAAATGCGGCGTTTACGCTCGTCAGGACGGCGGTCACCGACATCGGGGGTGAATTTCGTCTCGGCACGTTCGAACTCTGAGAAGCTCTCAGCCCAGGAGACCACCCGAAGGCGGTCTTCTTGTTTGGTGTGGTTCAAGCATTAACCCGTAGCGCCAGCATTCAGCTTAACGAGCGAGTTTCGTTGCAGCGGCCTTTCGAACTCCTAACGTTGTCGTAGTCGTGCGGTTTGGCCTGCCGCTCAAGCATCCCCGCCAGGCTATGCGTACCGTGCGATTAGGGGTCGCCGCTCGCGAGGGAACGGCGGCCCCGCTCAATCATGATTGGACGGACAGCTCAATGACGCGGCGCCGCGGCCTGATGCTCTCGATCTTGACGGCAGGATGTTGGATCATCTTGCTCGCAATAGTTTTGAATTCTGTTTTTGCGGCCGGCAAACTCACCAAACAAATTCGGAGCAAGGATCGCCAAAGTGCTCAGGGTTGATGATATCGCCTCCACACCGTTCGCGGTGCGCTACGCAAACCTGACTCGATTGCTCCGAAGTTCTGACTCGATAGTTTGGATCGTACTGGATACTATGGTCGCATCCGCATAGGTATGTTACGCGAAATAGAGCAGTTCGAGACGACGACATTGGTAGGTCGAGCGACGCCGTAGATTACAACCGTACTTTCTAGAAGAAGACGCCGATAATTGGCTTTCACCGGTCGCATCAGGAGGATGGTGCATCCCTCGATCTTTATTAGCTTGTTTGTCGCCATAACGTTTAGCAATGTGCGCTCGTTTGTGGCGGGATCGAAGCGTCGTAGATTGACTCTCGATTTGTTGCTCATCCGCCGATGATGCGCTTTCCCGCTCCACAATGGGAAGCCGCTAGGGATCTGGGATGTGGAACGGCGTTCTTGATCGGGGCGTAGATGGATTTCCGCGTCGACGAGGTCATCGAGCGAAAACAAGTGCGCTTGGCAAAATGCCGTCACCTGGAGGTCACAGCGAGTCGCTAGCTAACTGTCTGGGCGATAGGGGTTTTCGGGTGCCACCACGGGCCTAACGCGGAGTTGTGACCTGCGGGGCAGAGTTTCAATCTACAACAACCTCTGATCGCATTCTGATATACAGGTAACGGCTTCATAAAAATGGTTTGGAGCAACGACCATGGGCTTCGAAACAATCTCCGGCACTGACGTTCAATATGGTCTGGTCAGCTTTGATGCAGAAGGCAAAGAGATATCTGAGCACGGTGGACTGATGAGCCAGCGCCTGGTCGACAAGGCGCGGACGGACAAGGTCACCAACGTCTTCTTCTTCTGCCACGGGTGGAAAGGCGACGTGCCCGCGGCCAAGGAGCAGTATGGCCTGTGGATCAAGGCCTTCGCGAACGCCAAGGATCGCGAGAAGGCGAGCATCCACTTTCCGAACTTCCGGCCACTTTTCATCGGGCTGCACTGGCCCAGTCTGCCGTTTGGCGACGAAGAAGTCGGCGCCGCGTCGTTCGCAGCCCGGACCGCGGTTCTCGGCGCCGACGCGCTGCTGCAGAAATACCTCGAGCGATTGGGTGACAGCCCGGAGATTCGCGGGCCGCTCGAGATCATCATCAAAGAGGCCCGGCGCAACGCCTCTCCTGATGAGTTGCCGCCCCACATCAAGAAGGCCTACATTGATCTGAACGACGCACTCGGGTTGAAGAGCGAAGGGGTGGACGCGCCGCCCGACGCCGACCGCGAAGGCTTTGACCCGGAGGATTCCTTCGAGGCCGGCAATGAGGGACCTGCATCGTTTGGCGGCGGTGGCATCAACCTCGGCGGGCTGCTCGGGCCGCTTCGCCAGCTCTCCTATTGGACCATGAAGAAGCGCGCCCGCACGATTGGCGAAGGCGGCATGCACGACTTCCTCAAAAACATGCAGACGGCCACCGCCGGCAGCCATACGGGCATCTATCTGATGGGCCACAGCTTCGGCACCATCGTGGTATCGGGCATGCTGGGAGGACCCAATGCCGCCGGAAAGCTGCCGCGGCCGGTCGATTCCGTTGCACTGGTGCAGGGCGCGGTGTCCTTGTGGTGCTACGCGGGGAAGATTCCCTTTGACGGTGCAGGTCAGGGGTACTTCAGCCGCATCCTGGCCGACCAGAAGGTGCGCGGTCCCATAGTGACCACGCAATCGACGCACGATAATGCGGTGGGCGTTCTGTATCCCTTTGCATCGCGCATCAAGGGTTCGGCAAATTTCGCGCAAACGTTTCCCGAGTTCGGCGCTATCGGCGCGTTCGGCCTGCAGGGCCTACCTGACAGTTCGCGCAGCGAGCTCAAGATGCTGGGTGCGTCAGATGTCTACAGTTTCGAGTCCGGCAAGATCTACAACGTGGATGGTTCGCAGTTCATCGCTCACATGGACGGCGTGAGCGGCGCACACAGCGATATCGCGGGCCCCGAAGTCGCACATCTGATCTGGGCGGCGGCCTTCGCGTCGGCCGCCGGTCGGGCCTAGGGGAGGATCGCGCTCGTGGCCGCCGATGACGATGCTCCAATTCCGTTCGGCATTCGTGCCGATACTGGACTGCCGCTGGGCGGACTGACCGATGAGGTGATCAATACATTGCTGGGCCGCAAAACTGAGCCCACTCCCGAGACGTTGGCCCTGTCGAACCGCGTAGACCCCGCCAACATCTCGTTTGCCACCGAAGGCAGCATTGACGCCAGCGATCTGGTGCAGGCCGGATGGGGTATCATTTACGCACCGAGCGTCAGCCAGGCGATCAAGGACGCGCTGCAGCCTCTGCTCGATCGCCGTAAGGCACAAGCGCAGCCCTTCAAGATATTCGACGGGCCGGACGGCTACCATCCCGGCGATACCGCAAATGACTGGCTCAACCGGCGCAATGTGCGAATGGACGTCGTCGATCCCGAAAAAGGCGTTCCATTCTATCTTCTGCTGGTCGGGCCGCCCAACGAACTGCCTTTTGAGTTTCAATATTCGTTGGATATCTATTGGGCCGCGGGACGGCTTTGGTTCGATACGGCCGATGAGTTCCGCCGCTATGCCGAAAGCGTCGTCCGCTATGAAACTTCTGCGTCGGTCCCGACGTCACGCCACGGCGCCATTTTCGCCACCGAGCATGACTTCGACGACGCGACCCAGCTGTTCATGCGACAGGTGGCGCGGCCGCTGGCGGACGGCGAGAACGGCGGCACCAGCGTGTGGAAGCGCCAGAAATTCGGCCTGCATAAGCTGCTCGGCGAGGCGGCGACAAAGTCCGCGTTGGCCGACGTTTTGCGCGGCAAGGTGCAAGGGACGCCGGCACTGCTGGTTAGCGGCAGTCACGGGATGGAGTTTCCGCTGGGCGACGCCCGCCAGCTGGAGGCTCAGGGCGCCATCGTGTGCCAGGACTGGATTCGCTCCGGCGCGATCAAGGCGGAGGACTGGTTTGCGGCGTCCGACGTTCCGGACGACGCCAAACTGCAGGGCATGATGCATTTCTTTTTCGCCTGCCACGGCGGCGGTTGCACTGAAAGGGACGATTTCGACCGCCTGAACAAGGTGCCAAAAAAAATCGCGGACAAGCCGTTCCTCTCCCGTTTGCCGCAGAAACTGCTCGGGCATCCGAATGGTGGCGCGCTCGCGGCGTTGGCCCATGTCGAGCGGGCCTGGGCCTATTCGTTCCAGGGCCAGCGCGGCGGCTCCCAAATCCAGGGCTTCCGGGACGTGATTGGCCGGCTGCTGAACGGCCAGCGCATCGGGCAGGCCACCGACATGTTCAATCTGCGCTGGGCTGCGATCGCGACCGAACTGAGCGACATGCAGGCCGATCTCGCGCGGGGTGTCAACGTTCCGCTCCGGAAACTCGGTAATCTGTGGGTCTCGCGCGATGACGCCCGCAATTTCGTCGTCCTCGGCGATCCGGCGGTGCGGCTGCGGGTTGAGGATATGCCGCCGGCCTGACGGCCGCCGGTGACGGCATCCGATGCCTTCGGCAGGTGTCGGACGTCGCCGCGAGATCTCAGTCGTAAGGTAAGGTTGGTGCTCTTTAATCGCGTTCGCAAGGAGAGAGTTTGGTTTCCATAAGGCCGGTCAGGTTAGGACGGAGATCGGCGAAAGGGCGAATGGCGACATGGACTTTATCGAGCTGGAGTTTGGTTTGCAGCGGCGTGAAGCCGATAGCTACACGGCCGAACTCCGCATCAGCAGACCCGACAGCGATGCCGAGACGCGGGAATTTTCGAGGCTGCTGACCGACAAGATCGATATCCGGACTCTCCACGAGCACAAGTTCGACGTCGATGCCCATGGGCGGCTGCTCAGCGAGTTCCTGTTCGCCGACCCGAAGGTGAAGACGGCTTTCGCCGAGGCGCGCGCACTTGCCGACGCAAGCAACGCACCGTTGCGTCTACGGCTGCTCGTTGGGCCGAGCGCGCCGGAGTTGCATGGATTGTATTGGGAGGCCCTCCGCGATCCCGACGATGGTTCGCCGCTCTTCACCGGTGAACGTATACTCCTTTCGCGCTACCTTAGCAGCGCGGACTGGCGTCCGGTGCGGCGGCGCTCAAAGACCGAGCTCCATGGGCTCATCATGATTGCCAGCCCGACTGACGTGACATCCTATAGGCCCGGTGGCCGCCCCTTGGCGGCTCTCGACGTCGGGGCCGAGTTGGCGCGGGCCAAAGCAGGTCTGGAAGGCATCGGTTGCGCCGAACTCGCTTCCGGCGGAACCGCCACGCTCGACGGATTGATGAGGCACCTGCGGGACGGCTGCGACATCCTTTACCTTGTCTGCCATGGTGCTCTGATCGAGGGCGAGGCATGGCTCTGGCTGGAGGACGAAGCTGGTAAAGCCCGCCGGGTCGCCGCCGGCGAGTTGATCCAGCGGGTGAGTGAGCTCCGGAACGCGCCCGCCCTCGTTGTGCTTGCTTCATGCCAGAGCGCTGGCGGCGGCGACGACGCCCGTACCTCCGACGGCGGCGCGCTGGCGGCGCTTGGACCGGGTCTTGCGGAGGCGGGCGTCCCGGCAGTTCTAGCCATGCAGGGTGATATAACCATCGCTACGATGGTCAAGTTCATGCCGATTTTCTTGCGGGAGTTGCAACGCGATGGGCAGATCGATCGTGCAGTCGCGGCGGCTCGCGGAGCGGTGCGAGACCGGGATGATTGGTACGCGCCGGTTTTGTTCATGCGACTGAGGGGCGGTTCACTCTGGTACAAGCCGGGGTTCGAGGAGGGAGCACAACTCAGGAACTGGCCGGCCGTCCTTCGCCAGATTCAAAACCGCCATTGGACTCCAATCATCGGCCCTGGTTTGACCGATTCGCTCCTTGGCTCGCGCCGCGAGATCGCGCAGCGCTGGGCAGAGACATTCCACTTTCCGATGGCGCCGTACAACCGCGAGTATCTTCCGCAGGTCGCGCAGTTCCTCGCGATCAATCAAAGGGCGTCGACGTTTCCGCAGAACGAGCTAATCAGTTATCTGCGTTCCGACCTCTTAGCGCGCTATCGCGATGAACTCCCCGACGAACTCCACGAATGCAAAGCTGATGAGTCATTCGCCGACCACCTCAGCAGGCTGATCTCCACAATCGGGGCGCAGCGCAGAAAGCGCAATCCGGCGGAGCCTTTCGCAGTGCTCGCGCGCCTGTCCCTCCCGATCTACATCACGGCGGCGCAAAACGACCTCATCACAGACGCGCTGCGCGACATCGGCAAGGAGCCACACGTTGATTTCTGCCGGTGGAACGACGAACTCCTCAGCCTTCCGGCCATCGAGCCGGATTTCAGGCCCGACCCGCAACACCCTCTCGTCTATCATTTGTTCGGCCGCCTTACGCATCCCGAGTCCCTCGTGATCACGGAAGACAACTATTTCGACTTTCTAATTGGCATGAAGAAGAACAAGGACTTCATCCCCGCCGTCGTAAAGCGGGCGCTCGCGGATAGCGGCCTTGTATTCCTTGGCTTCCAGCTGGACGACTGGAACTTCCGGGTCATGTTCCGGGCCATCATGGACCAGGAGGGAGGCCGAGGCCGTCGGGCAATGTACGCGCATGTCGCGGCACAAATCGACCCGGAAGAGGGACGCATTATCGAGCCGCGCGCCGCCCGCGCCTATCTCGAAAGCTACTTCACCGAGTCCGCCATTAGCATTTATTGGGGCAGTCCCGACGACTTCGCGCGCGATCTACTTAAGCGTTGGGAGGCGGGGTCCGTATGATACCCAGCGATCAATCTCGCGCGATCCCTTTGGTCGGCCCTCGCGCCTACAAGATCGGAGAGAAGCTCTTTGGTCGTGACCGTGAGAGGCTAGAGTTGCTCGATCTTCTAATCGCCGAACGTATTGTCCTCCTCTATTCGCCGTCAGGTGCGGGCAAGACTTCGCTAGTGCAGGCAGCCCTGGTGCCGGCGCTGAGGACCGAGGCATTTACCGTGCCGGCGGTCGCGCGCGTTGCATTCGAGAGAGCCGAAGGCATTACTGACCCAGCGGCCAACCGCTATGTCTTCGCCGTCCTGCTTTCACTCGAGGAAGCTCGATCGAAGGAGCGGCAATTGCCGCTCGCGGAGCTCGCGCGCATGACTCTGCCCGACTATCTAGAACAGCATTGGGCTACGGCATCCGAAACAGGCGGTCTGGTGCTGATCCTCGACCAATTCGAGGAAGTTTTGACAATCGACTCGACGGACACCGAGGCGAAAAAAGAATTGTTCGCGCAGCTTGGCGTGTCGCTCCGCAATCCTCATCGCTGGGCGCTGTTCGCAATGCGCGAGGAGCACGTGGCGGGCCTGGATCCCTACCGAAGCCTGATCCCGACCCGCCTCAACGCGACGTTCCGCCTTGAACTGCTGAAAGAGCAGCAGGCGCGACAGATCATGCAGGAGGCCTTCGCCGAGGCCGGTAAGGTGTTCACCAATGGTGCCGCGCGCCAGCTCACGGACGACCTTAGGCGGGTCCGCGTCCAGCGGCCGGGCGGGTTACTTGAGGAGCAGTTCGGCCTGACTGTCGAGCCGACGCAACTCCAAGTCGTTTGTCTCCGGCTCTGGAACAGTCTGCCGACCGACAAGGCAAGCATCGAGGAGAGCGACGTCGAGGCATTCGGCAATGCGGACACTGCTCTGGCTGACTACTACGCGGAGGCCGTCGCCGGCTTGGGAAGCCGCGAGCGGCTCGTGCGGGATTGGATCGAGTATGAGCTGATCTCGCAGCGTGGGCTTCGCAATCAAATACTAAAAGATGATGCTCTCCAAAGCCGGCGCGTGGATGCCCAAGCAATCGCCGCCCTCGACGAGAGCCATCTCATTAGGGAGGAACAACGGCGCGGCATCAGCTGGTTGGAGCTCGCTCATGACCGTCTGATCGAGCCGATTCGACGGAATAACACTGCATGGCGCGAGGCGCACCTAAAATCCTTTCAACGCCAGGCCGCTCTCTGGGACAGAGAGGGCAGGCCCAACCGTCTTGAACTCAGTGGTGCAGCACTTAGCGAGGCGGAGCGCTGGGCGGCCGTAAACGAAATTACTCCAGTGGAACAGAATTACCTGAGGACTTGTATCGATAGCCGGGAGAGGGAGAGTCAGCGGAAACGTACAACCCGGATCATTCGTCTTTTTGCCGCGCTTGCCTTTCTGTTAGTAATGCCTTACGCGGCCGAGTGGTATTGGAACTGGCTACGTGACCAGCCTTGGTCCTATATGACGGACATAAGGAATGGCGAGCTTCTTGAGATCCGGGGTGACGCCGTCTCAATTGGTCGCACGGCAGGTCCCATTAAAAATAAGATAAATGTGCCGTACGATAATGTGTCGAGACTGCAGCTTTTTGTTTCCCGAGACCGATTGGCGCAAGACGCACGAAGCCTCAACGGCACTACGATCAATGCTCGATTTCTACGGTATGGTACGGAGCGAGAGCTCAGGGATGGCGACTTGATCGCGCTCGCTGGAGTTGCACTCTTTCGCTTCTCCGTTGCGCAACGCTCGCTTATCCCATTCCTTAAGCCGAGCGTACCGAACCCAACGCCACGTCCCGAAGCCGCCTGGGCTATACTGATCGACGGTGCATCCAGGTCGACCGTGCCGCTAACCGATAGTAATTATTTTCTTGCCAGGAACGAACAGGGAGATATCTCACTTTCGAAATCGGCAACCGGCGGCAGCTTGCTGAAGATAACAGGCGATCACGACGAGCTTGACCTCGAAACACTCAAGACGAGCGACGAATATCATCTGTTCGCGATGCTCAAGTATGAGGATCGAACCTATTTTGCAATAGAAGTTCCATTTGGACAGCACCTCCGCGAGTTCCTCAAGGACGACTCCGGAAACGCCATCTCCGGAACGGAATTTTTTTCAAAGATGAGTTTTTGTTTTGGCCAGCCCCCGTCTCGCGGAGAGTCTGTGAAGATACATGGTGTGGAGACTAAGGTCGTGCCAATTGAAACCGACGAGGAGCCAAGCTGTATATTGGGTCCATTTCAAATAGTATTATTCTAAGGAATAGTTGATCTTGGAGCGACACGGTGATCGCGGAGCAGGTCTTCTTCAACGGCATTGACGGTGCGAGCGGATCCTATCTGCTACCTCCCTTAACGCCAAGGGACATCGCCGCCGCCGCGCAGGGCGAGCCGGGCGACGCCGGACACGTCAAGGAACTCAAACGCTGGCTCCAACGCATGCGCGAGGCGACCCTTGGTCCCAAGGAAGGAATCGATCCCAAAGATCTTGCGGCGACTGGTTGGGGCGTCATCTTTGCACACGACGCTGATCCCGGAATCCGTGCGGCACTCAACGACTTGTTGGAGCTTCGCAAGCGGCAGGCGACGGCGCGGAAGGAGCGCTATTATCGGGAGTATGGCGGAGCGGACGGATATCGGCCCGGCGAGTCGAAGCAGACCTTCCTCGCCCGTCAAGGCGCAGGGCCTGGCCCGGCCGATCCGGAGAAAGTTCCGTACTATCTGCTGATTGTCGGCGACCCGGAGACAATCCCTTTCACGTTCCAGTATCAGCTTGACGTGCAATATGCCGTCGGACGCATCCATTTCGACACCGTAGAGGAGTACGCCTCCTATGCGCGCAGCGTCGTAGCGGCAGAGCGCCGGCAGATAGAGCTGCCGCGGCGCGCTGTTTTCTTTGGCGTGAAAAACCCTGACGACCGCGCAACCGCTCTCAGTGCGGCTGAGCTGGTCGAGCCACTTGCCAGTCTCATCGCTGCCGGCCAGCTGGAGTGGGCCGTGGATTCGTGCCTTGGCGAAAGGGCCACCAAGAAACGACTCGCCACGCTGATGGGCGAGACGCCGCCAGCCCTGCTCTTCACCGCCAGTCACGGCGTGGGTTTCCCGAGCGGGAATTCGCGCCAGATGCCGCACCAGGGGGCGCTGCTCTGCCACGATTGGCCTGGGCCCGATGCCTGGCAAGGGGCGATTCCTCCCGACTTCTACCTTTCGGCTGACGATATTGGCGCCGACGCGTGCATGTTTGGCCTCGTTTCCTTCCACTTCGCCTGCTACGGCGCCGGTACGCCACGCCTGGACGACTTCGCTCACAGAGCCTTCGGCGAGGAGCGGCGCACGATCGCTCCGCACGCTTTCATCGCCGGTCTGCCACGGCGGCTCCTGGGCCACCCGAAGGGTGGAGCGCTGGCCGTCGTGAGCCACGTCGACCGCGCATGGGGCTATTCCTTTGCGTGGCCGGGGGCCGGACGCCAGCTCCAGGTTTTCGAAGACACCCTGAAAAGGCTCATGACGGGCCACCCGATCGGCTCGGCGATGGAGTACTTCAATGAGCGCTACGCCGAGCTGTCCTCGGATCTGAGTGCCGAACTCGAGGAGATCAAGTTCGGCAGGGTGCCGGACGAGGTCGCCTTGTCGGCAATGTGGACAGCCAACAACGATGCCAGGAGCTATGTCATCATCGGTGACCCCGCAGTGCGGTTGGCGGTTACCCCGGTCGCGGAGGCCGTGCCGGCCGGCGGTGGGGCAACTTGATAGGAGGAGCAAAGGAGCCGATGGGCTGCCAATTAAGTACGAGTTGATCATCAATCTCGCGACAGCTAAGACGCCCGGTCTCACGATTCCCCAAGCTTGCTATTGTTGACAAGGTGATCGAATGACACCCCTCGGACTTCCGTTATTGGGCGCTTAGCGGATATATCGGTCACGACGAAGAATGTCTGCGTTTGGGGGTGGTCGAACATTTTCGACTGACTGAAAAGCGGCAACGAGTACGCGGATTGGATTCGGGAGCATAGGCCGTCCCATCTGTGGTTTGCGGCCGTAGTTTTTGAGCCTCTGTAAAAAAACATTCGTCAAATGAAACGGTTTGCGGACCGTTTTGGAGGATGGTGGAGAACAGTGTAGTGGCGGAAGGAGTGTCCGCCGATCCGGCGTCCAGCGACGTCCGACGACATCCAAGTTATCCCCAATTTACGGGCACTTTTTGAATTCGTTCGTCCAGCACCGTCTTGCCAAATCCTGCACGATCCCACATAAATTGTGGGGCTGAATGGGGGGCGCGAGTTAGGCGGAGCGATGGGGATTCGAACTCGTAAGAAACATCCAGAGAAAGCGCTGACCGCGGTCGGGATCAGAGCCCTGAAGAAGCCCGGCCGCTACGCCGACGGCAATGGCCTTTATCTGAAAGTGACGAAGTCCGGTGCCAAACGATGGGAGCTGCGCACCGTCGTCCACGGCAAGCGCTGCGACATCGGATTGGGCGGGCTGAAACTGGTCTCGCTCGCAGAGGCGCGCGAGGAGGCGCAAAAATACCGGAAGATCGCCCGCAACGACGGCGATCCATTTGTGGCCGCCACCGACGCAGACATCATTCCGTTGCGGCGGTCACGTTAGTGAGCGAGGTCGAGACGGAGTTCTTGCTGATTTCCGAGGCAGTCGCGCGCCTTGAAGCAGGAATGTTCGGCGGTGCCATCAGGCAGCCGGAAGCGGTCAAGACTGCCAAAAAGCTCTACCCGCGAGCTTCGATTGGATTGGGGCTGCACAAGGAGAAGGCTGCCTCGGTCGTCCATGAGGCGATTTTAAAGGGCGATCTGCTCGTCCATGTCGTTACTCCACCGACCGCGATGGAGGCTTGTCGGCCGATCGTTGTGCCGGTCGACGTTCTCCAACGCATGCCCAAGGTTCGCGGCGGCCTGCCGGACCATCCGGCGCGTCATCCGGTCAGCTTCGTTCGCCACTATCCTATCGCATCGGATCTGTTTACTGCGCTTTCGGCTTCGGCATTGCACCTGCAACGAACCGAATTTGATGCCTGGTACAAAAAGCAGAAGTCGCGCCGCCGCTGGCCTTCTCAGACAATGAGTAAAAAACCGCAGAAGAACCGGAAACAGCCTTCCGGCCGGCCAACGAAGCAAACCAACGAGCTACTCACTTCAATTAGGGTGCGCGTGGCCGAGGAGAAATGGTCTGCACCAGACGGCATCGCGAAGCTGGTGAGGTTGCTGGCCACCCATGGGGCACCCGACCGCAACCTCGTTCGGCGTGCCGTCCAGCGGCTTTATGAAGAAACGGGCGATAATCAGTACCGCATTGTTCCTCGAAAGCGAGTTAAGGCGAAAACTGCGCGCTCTCAAACTTAGTGCAAAACTCTTTTCGCGGTGTCGTCCACCAGCAAACAAATCATTGTTTCTACAATTGAATTTTTTCTTTTCCACATTGCGCCAGCAGGGTCCCCCGTTTTCAGCTAAAATGGATCAATCGCTAAACCTCAGACCAATGAGGTTCAGCGATGTCCACCAACAACCAATCTCGATCGACCCGCGTATGGTCCGAACGCACCGGCTATATGCGCCTCACCGACATTATTGCGCCGGCAGGGCCGTTGCCGATCAGCAAAAGCACCTGGTGGGCGGGCATCAAAGCCGGCCGTTATCCCAAGCCCGTAAAGTTAGGCCCGAGGATAACGGCGTGGCGCGTTGACGATATTCGCGCGCGCATTGATCGCTGCACATAGGCGAGGCAGCGCAATGGTTATGTCTTATCGCAGTCCCATGACCAGCTCGGCCAACGGGAAAAACTCGGACTTCGAGGCGTTGGGAGCCCCGACTCCCGAGGTTGTTCTGAATAGTGATGAGCGTCACTACGGACCGTACGCGACAGAAATGTTGAGAAAAGCCGCGCGCCACGCCGCGCTTTCGTCTTCGATCGAGACGAAGTTGAAGGCTTTTCGCGAAGCCGCATCAACTTTGAGCAAAGCGGTTGCGGATCAGTGGCTGCCGAAAAATGTAGCTGTAGACCGGCTTGTTCAAATTGCTGCCGCTCACAATGGCTTTGGCCTCGATCATGCCAACACTGTCGCGCGATTGGCCGGCTTTGGTATCGATGAGGCACATCATGAGTCGTGATGGCCAAGCACGTCATGATCAGCCCATGATCGACGCGACGGCACTCGTAGGGCTGCTGATAAGCCTCAATCGCACGATCGACGTTTGCCGCGGCGCGTGCGGTCAGACGACCGTCGTGATCGGAAACGTTGCGCGGCCGCATGTCGCGAGCCTGCACTGCGCCAACTGCGACCGCCATCGCGGCTGGCTGCCGAAGGCGGTCGCCGATTTCTTGCTCGAGGTGATCAGCCGGTTCGGTCGACCGACTGACGTCATCACCATCCGAAATTCAGAAATTCGCGCTAGCGGATCGGCCGCGCCTTCGGGTGCAATCGCGGCCGCAAAGTCTGCACCCTGAACCTGACTAAGGAACTGCTAATGACCTACGGAAAAGACTTCGACGACACCGATCTGCATGGCGAGCAGCCGCGGCTAAAGATCGGCAAAGTTGATGTTGCCGAACTGAAGGATAAGGACGGCACCACCAAGCGTAAATTCATCGTCTACTTTGCTGGCGAAGAAAAGCCGCTGGTCCTGAACAAGACCAACGCGCAAAAATTAGCGACGTCGTTCGGCAAGGACCGATCCAATTGGATCGGTATAATTGTCGAACTCTACGCCGAGATGACCTCGCTTGGCAAAGAAGGCGTAAGGCTGCGGCCGTTGAAGCCTGGGCAATCTGACATGAACGACGCGGTGCCGTTCTGAGTGCAAACCTGGCAGGTGTGCTGACAACACGCCCGCCATTTCTTACGGGAATCCGTGTGCTTGCGAACTGGGAGATTTTAGACGCCGCAACTGCGGCGCGCAAGCGTCTGCTGTGGGCGGGCTTCCTGCCGATCCCCGCCACGGGTAAGAAGCCGCCGATTGCCGGGTGGACTGATCTTGTCGCCACCGAAGCCGATATTGAGAGTTGGTTCAACCGGTTTCCGGAAGCCTTGAATACGGGTGTGCTGACGCGCACCACGCCGGCCGTGGATATCGACGTATACGACTACGACGTAGCGAAAGAGATCGAGGCGTTGCTGTGGGAGACGATCGGCAGCCGCGGCATGGTGCGCTTCGGCCAACCGCCGAAACGCGCCGTCCTGTTTCGTACCGAGACCCGTTCGGGAAAATTTCAACGCCGGTCTTCACTTCGCCGACGCAGCAGCGGCACCGGGTCGAGGTGCTGTGCGACGGCCAGCAGATCGTGGTGCTGGGCACACATCCGGGCACCGGCAAGCCCTACTCCTGGCACGGCGGTCAGCCCGGCGATGTGGCCCGCGCCGATCTGCCAGAACTCGCCGAAAACGTAGCGCGTGAATTCGTCACCAAGGCCGCGGCGATCATGCGGGCGCAGGGTTGGACCGAAGAGGTACGCAAATCCAACGGTGCGCAGCACCATGACGCCGGTGGCGGCCACGAATTCGATGCGATCGATGGCGGCCGCGAGCGAAAATACGCGCTGGCGGCGGTGCAGGGCTGCGCCGACGAGCTGGCTGGCATGTCGCCGGACTCCGGCCGCAACAACAAGCTGAACGCGTTGGCGTTCCACCTTGGCACGATGTGCGCCCGCGGTTGGATCAGACGTGACGAGGTAAGCGGCGGATTGTTTGCGGCCGCCGTCACGTGCGGGCTGGTCTCCGATGACGGCGAAGCCGCCACCCGCGCCACGCTAGAAAGCGGGCTGCGCAGCGGCGAGCAGGCACCACACCCGGACCTCACGGATGAAACGGCCGCCCCCGTTATATTAAGGCCCCTGCCTTTCGTCGACATGTCCGCGTGGCGCGTCAACGAAGGCGTACCACCACGGGAATGGGGTTTGCGCGATCTTTTCCCCCTCCGCAATGTCGCACTGCTGTCTG
>Ga0210401_10003347_pt1 | contig 17165 bp, 15 predicted proteins | sample IncBWH32MmetaG_FD_150866 | JGI IMG/M metagenome (GOLD analysis project Ga0210401, IMG submission 150866) | Forest soil microbial communities from Barre Woods Harvard Forest LTER site, Petersham, Massachusetts, United States - Inc-BW-H-32-M | ecosystem: Environmental > Terrestrial > Soil >... | reverse complement strand
TCCTTGCCGAAATGCCGGTAGGCGAGGCTCACACCGCCGATATCCTGGAATTGGGTCGGCGCGGTTTCGTTGAGATTGACGTTCGACATGGTTCTTCTCCTGTTATGTTGATTGCGTATCCAAGTCAGGCTCAGATCTGCTCAAGGGTCAGCCACTCTGGGTGAGCGGCAACATCTGGGTGTTGAATGCGTCTACGAAGCCCTGCTCATTAGAGCCGACATTCGCACGACGGATTTTCGCGACAGTATAGAGAGGCGATGAAGAGGTGACAGTCGTCGCCTGAGCTGCAATCCACGCCGCCGCGCGCCCTACGCACTGAGAAACAGCCTCGCATTTTCCAAGAAGTTCCCGGCATGCTGCGAATATGCACCGTGGCTCGCATCCGGGTACATGATGAGCTGAGCATTAGGCAGATGCTCCTCCAGAATGAAAGCGTTGATCGGTGTCACTACGATGTCTTTGTTGCCCTGAATAATGAGCGTCGGATGTGTGATGCTTTTCAAAGTGGCGTAACGTCCGGTGGCTGGCATCGTTCCCCACTCCCTGAGCGCAGCAAGCTGGGCAACCGCCGAGTCCCTGGAGACTGGAAGATCACGATCATTTTTGCGAGACTCGAGTCGCTTCGTGAATTCGCGTCCAGCAGTCTGGCTTGCTTGAGAGGGAGAGAAGAAGGCAGCCAACAAGAACGCCACCGGGTCTGCCTGCTCTTCGGGCGATAGTTCGGCGAAGGTCATGTCCTCTCCGCCACGCGGACCTGTTCCCAAGAGGATCAGCCGCCCGAGGAGTTGAGGAAGCTCAAGCGCTAACTGCTGCCCAATCATCCCGCCGAGGGAGAAGCCCACGACGTGAATCTGCTTCAAGCCGAGGGCTCGGCAGAAAGAAACGCAATGTTTCGTCATCTCCGCGACCGTGTGCGGAGTTTTTCCTCCGGAAGCGCCAACGCCTGCATTGTCAAAGAGAATCACCTCATGATCCGCAGCAAGGCTGTTGGTTACGTCCGGATCCCAGCCGTCCATGTTGGAGTTGAAGTACCCCATAAGGAGCAGCGGAATCGCGCCCGGTTTGCCGAATCGGCGATAGGCGAAACGGATGCCATTGGCCTCAACAAACTGTGTCGAGACCGTTTCGTGTGTGTAATTGCTCATCGTCTTGCTTCCTTCCAATCTGACGTGCTCCTTGCAGTCTTACGAGTAAAGGGTCAACGCCTTCCGCCCTCAGTAATTCAAAAACTGCGTTACGTGTACAGCGTGTCGAGCGCCGGAGTTTTTACCGCTCTTTGCTGCAGCCAGTAAGCTCGCTTCGTTGATGCTCGTTAGCACTTGTAAAGGCGACGCCACCTCTCCATACCTGCTTTCCATCTTCTTCCTCAGACCAGCCTTTCCTTGGCCGACCCTCGTTCCCGGAGCATCCATTCCCTGATATAAGGCGAGCGGCGCAGCCCTGAGACACCCTCCGCCTCGCGCGCGTTGAGAAAGCGAACACCTTCGACATCCACGAAAGCCAACTCCTGCAAATCCCAAATCTACTCGTGGTCCGCCACGCTCGATCTCGGCCTTCACCTGATCAAGGTGCTCCGACCAAAACTCCCCGCTCAGCCGAATCCGCGTTCTTCGCTTATCAGAAAGCTGTTCGATCTTCAGCGTGATAGATTTTCTGGCTCCGAAACGCGCGCACGATTACGAATGCAACCACGGGGCCATTCTCAAGTCATTGAGGAGAGGATGGCAGCCTGTCCTGACTCTTGAGGAATTCCTGTATGGTGAGGACAACGCAATCGATTACGCAGGTTGCTGCGATCGAGTCAGTTAGACTGTCAAACTTTGAACAGAAATTTGTTGATTCCCAAGCGCTTGATTTTTGAATCTAGAGTTCGCGTCGGAAGCCCTAGCTTTGCTGCCGCGCCCGCTGGCCCTGAGATCCGGCCGTGACTTTCCGCCAGTGCGGCTTCAATCATTTCCTTTTCCTGCCTAACAATCATTTCCTTTTCCTGCCTAAGCAGTGCACCGCTAAGGGCAACTTTTGGACTAGCGACTTTGAGCGGCTCTCGCTTGAGCCACGTCTCGTCCACAGAAAAAGTATCTCCGTCGCTCAGGATGACGCCCCGTTCAATTACATTTTGAAGCTCACGAACGTTGCCCGGCCAGCTGTACTCTTGGAACAGTTTGAGAGTTCTTTTATCGACTGTTCTGAACTTCTTGCCAGCCCTTTGTCCAATGCGATCTATGAAGTACTCAACCAGCAAGGGAATGTCAGCCACCCGTTCGCGCAACGGTGGCACCTCAATAGGCACTACATTCAGCCTATATAGGAGATCTTCTCGGAATTTACCTTCGGCTACGAGCGCGCTCAGATCCCGATGAGTGGCCGCGAGCACTCTCACGTCCACAGGAATGGGCCTGTTGCCGCCGACGCGTTCGATTTCACGTTCTTGCAGCACCCGCAATAGTACGACTTGGATCTCCGGGGGCAAGTCACCGATTTCATCAAGAAAAATTGTCCCGCCGTTCGCCGATTCAAAACGCCCCAGCCGTCGTTGTGTCGCACCGGTGAAGGCTCCCTTCTCGTGACCAAATAGCTCGGAAGCAATCAGTGAGGGCGGTATAGCGGCGCAGTTCACACCGATGAATGCCCGATCTGCGCGCTTGGACCGCTTGTGGATCGCGCGCGCGATCAGCTCTTTTCCCGTACCCGTTTCACCCAAAATCAAAACTGTGGAATCGGAAGGAGCCACCTTGGCGACCTGGCGAAGCACTTTCCCAAGCGCTTCGGAAGAGCCGACGATGTCTTCGAACATCGAGTCACGATCGATCTGCTCTCGCAACGCCAGATTTTCGTTCCGCGTCCTCTCTTCTGCTCGCAGCCGGTCATCGATGTCAGTTCCGGTGGCGTACCAGCGAATCAACTGCCCCTGCTCGTCTCGGAAAGGGTTGTAACGAATTAGGAACCAACGATACTGCCCGTCTTTCCGAAGCGCTCGTTGTTCGACTTCGAATGGAATCCCTCGTACCAGAGCAGCCGTACGCTCGCCGCGTAATCTCTGCAGGTCGTCTGGGTGGAAGATCCGTTCGCGAAAGTTCGGAGCAACCACATCTTTCGCCGTCATGCCCGTATAGTCAAGCGTTGCCTGGTTGGCGTATATCGGAGCACCGGTTGGGTCCTGGACAACAATCGGGTTCGGTATCGCGTCGGTAATCCGGCGAAGCTCGCGTTCATCTTCTCGCAGCTTCTCTTGCGTTTGCTTGAGGGTTTCGATATCCGTGCTTGTTCCGTACCACCTGATGATTTTGCCGCTTTCATCCCGGAAAGGCTCGTGGCGGCTAAGGAACCACCGGTAGACGCCATCGTGGCGGCGAAGACGGGCCTCGATCTCGCCTGGTTCTCCCGAGACCACCAACTCCCGCCACATTTCCATCAACCGCGGGAGGTCCTCTGGATGGTAGGCAGCTTGGTAGCCCCACCCCTCCGACTCTTCAGGTGAAAGGCCTGTGTACTCATGCCATCGTTTGTTGAGGAACTCGGGCGGACCGGCCGGTAGAATGCACCAGGCCAGCGCGGGGATCGTATCAATCACCCGCCGAAGTTTGGTCTCCGAGTTCTCGACCTTATTTAGGGCTGTCCTGAGAGCTTCCTGCGATCGTTGACGTTCAATTGCGATGCGAGCGATATTTCCCGCGATCTCGATCAATTCAAGATCTCGGCCGTTCGGAGTCCGCGGCTCGGAATAGGAGATACAGAAAGTGCCGAGAACTTCTCCAGCAGTCGAAATGAGGGGCGTGGACCAGGCCGCACGAATTCCGTGCTCCAAAGCCACACTTCGAACTTCATCAGGCCACTGCGGGTCGTTGGAGACATCCGGAATAATCACCCGGATTTTCGTAAACGCCGCGGTACCGCAAGAGCCTCTATTGGGACCGATCGGCCAAGGCGTGATCGCCGCCGCATATGCGGCTGGGACGTGAGGCCCGGCGATCGGGACCAACTGATTGCTGTCGCGATCTAACAAACACACAAACGAAGTTGCAGAGGCGTATTCGTCGATAGCAGCACACAATTCGTTCAGAACGCGGGAGAGGCTTTCCCCATCCGCAATCAACTCGAGCGTTCGCTTCTCCGCAACGCGCAGCATTTCCTTCTGGCTGCCCTCTTCGACATCAATCCCGGTTCCGAACCACCGCACGACTGCACCGGTTTCGTCAAGCAGTGGTTCGCGCCGGAGTAAGAACCAATGAAAGGCGCCATCGGAGCGCCGCAATCGCACTTTGCTTTCACGGGTCGCTTCCAAGTCGGGGGACCGTCCCCAGTTCGCGAGCATTACAGGAAGATCTTCGGAATGAACCGCAGCCTTCCATCCCCAGCCGTACGACTCTTCAAGGGAGAGACCGGTGTAGTCGTGCCATTTCTGATTAACGAACTCTACGGTGCCGTCCGGATGACTCGACCATGCGAGCGCAGGAAGAGCATCGATTACGAGTCGAACATCCAGCCCAGGGGCAGGTGACGAGGAACCGTCGGCAGTGGATGGCATACCTCAATTATATGGCGGTTTCGGTTTTTCTGACGAGATAGTGATTCCTTAAGTCGCATTTCTTCAACGACTTGCAAATGGTGCTGCGCATTGCTCCTAGAAATGCCGTCAGCATCCGGCAATCAGTGATGCGCAGGATTGAACGGATTGAGGGGCGGATGCCATACCTCAATTAACCAGCCAGGGTTTTCTGATGAGAGAGGAATTCCTGAACAAATCAGGTACGATTTGTGACCTCAAGCTGCCGCTTTACAAATAGTTAGCAAGTGGGCTTCGCGTTGCTCTGGATACGGCGTGGGCTGAACCGCCGGCGCAAAGGGCTAACCGCAAGGGGCAGCAATAAGGAGGATTCTCATGCCACTGGTTCGTGTGACGATGATTAAGGGGAAGTCGCCCGACTATATCAAGAAGATGTCAGACAGCATATACGAGGCGCTCGTCGATGGTTATATGCAGAAGGGCGATCTGTTCCAGATCATAGAGCAAGTTGAGCCGGGCGATCTGATCTACGATCGTCACTTCGGGATCAAAGGGTCTCGCTCGGGAGATTTCGTGATCATTAACATCGAGTCAGACGCGCGGCGTCGGAGCGAAAAGGAGGCCTTACTGGCGCGTCTTTCGGACAAACTTGCTGCCTCGCCGGGAATTGCGCGTGACGATGTCTTCGTCCGTCTCTCCATGACCGCCGCTTGGGAAGATTGGTCTCTCGGTAGTGGTGTTGCCGTATCGTGGTCGTAGGCTCTCCCGGCTCGGATACAGGTAAATAGTAGACTCTCCCGATACGGGGCATGTCATGAGGAAGTCGAGGTTTACCGAGTCACAGGCCGTTGCGATCTTGAAGGAAGGCGAAGCCGGAGTCGCCACAGGTGCGAATTCGTCCCGATAAGTCGGCTTGTAGAACTTGATCTCTGCCCTCGGCATCGATCCCGAACTAATCACTTGTCTGGCAGTAATCATCGGCCCGTCGATGGGCATGTTCATGGGTGCGGGGTTGTCCGCGGCGCGCTCGACTGACCCTTATTTGAATACTTCTCGCAAGAACTCGACCGTCGTTTGCCAAGTCCTCGCTTCCGTTTGCGGATGCAATCGAGCTTCGGGTGCTTTGTCGCCGACAGCTCCCTCGCCCGTAAAGCTGTGCTTCGCGTTACCGTAAAAGTTGATCTGCCAGTTCACCTGCGCGAGTCTCATTTCTTCTCGAAATGCAATCACACTTTCCAGTGGCACCACAGGGTCGGCATCACCGTGCAGGACGAGGATCTTGGACACGACAGTCCTCGGTTCCACAGCCATCGGCGTGCTCAGAATGCCGTGCAAGGAGACGACACCTCGCAGAGGAGCGGCGGCACGCGCAAGCTCGAGAACGCCGCAGCCTCCAATACAGTATCCGATGGCCGCGATGCGATTCGCATTGCACTCCGGCCGCCGTTGGCGCTTGCGAAGACTGGCGTTCCGGCGACGACTGCGGCATCGTTGGCGTTGAGTTCCGGAGAAAAGCTCTCCATTACCAGCCAGCTTCTCTGGTCGGTGGCTTTGTATACGTACGCGATCACATTCAAGAACGAAGGCGAGGGCCCGTTGCACGTTACCGTCGCCGGCGTCCGCTACAACAACTACGCGATTGATCTTCACCTGGAGCCCGGTGAGGACTCGTCCTACGAATTTCAGACCGTTGACGGTCCCGAAGAACGCGAGGCCATCGAGGCCGATCTCAAGCGCATCAACGCTGAACTCAACACACTCGGAAAACGTCGTTCTGACATGCTGTCTTTTCTGAGCTCAACCGATGTTTTCAGCAAATACAAACAAATATCGGACGAGATGGTCGGATTAAGGGCCGATATCACGTCGCTCGAACGACAGCGAGGATTTCTGACCAAGTTGCAAGAACACCGAGCGGAAATTCGCGCAATTACGGAAGAGCGCGGACGGCTTCAAATTCTGATCGAAGCCGATGTTGAGCGGCAAAACTCAGACAACAACAGCCTATTTTCGATAATTAGACTGTTTTTCAGTGAGATCGTTGAAGATGTTATTGACCGCAAGGCTCTTTTAAGCGTATCGCCGAACCAAGAAGGCCACCTTGAGTTCAAGGCGGAGATTCTGGACGAATCCGGCAACACCACCAGCGCCGATTTAGGTCACACTTATCGCAAGCTGCTTTGTATCGCCTTTGACATGGCGCTCCTTAGAGCCCATCTCGACCACAAATTCCCTCGGTTCGTTTATCACGATGGTGTCTTCGAATCGCTCGACCCGCGGAAAAAGCAAAACTTATTGGCAGAGATTCATAAATATACTGAGATGGGCATTCAATCGGTCATCACCTTGATTGACTCAGACTCGCCCGAACCTTCCAAAGACGAAGACGGAGCGTTCACTGGCGAGGAAATCGTCCTCACCCTCCACGATGAAAACATGCAAGGTCGGCTATTCAGAATGAAGGCGTGGTGACACAAGCCGAATTACCAGCGCCTATCGGCAACGGCGTGTGCGCAGGATCATTTGCGGCTGCGGAAATCGGGTCGCTCTCCTCCAACATGCGGTACCGCTCGCGGCTCTCAACTGGGATATCGCGTTTTCCTCTCAACCCTCGAAGTCTTTTGAGCTGGAAGAGCTCCAACTGGGCAGACTCGCATAAGCTACACTCCGTCCTACCCCGCAGCAAGTTGAATCGTATATACGTCAACCTTGAACACAGAGGCTGTTGACCGTTATATCGGTCACGTATTGGCATCGCCGCCGAACTGGATTGGCCAGTATTGCCTGAGCTTATCCGTGCTCAGCAGCACTTGCGGCACGCTCGTCAGGCCTTCCTGCTGCAGCTGAAGAAACGCCTGTTGCCTCGCTTCCTCGGAGATTCCGACTTCCGCGAGAAACTTTGCTAGGGCATCGCGGTCCCGCATCGCTTTCAATTCGAGCGCGCCGCCGCCAAAATTCGGCGCGAAGGAAGCGGAAAAACTCGCATCTTCGCCGCGCCGCAACAGAATTGCCCCCTCCACCTTTCGGTCCACCATATCCAGAACGCCCAGGATCCGAAGCACGGAAGATAGCTGGACGTCACCGCTTTTGTTTTCAAAACGCGACAGGGTCGAACGGCTGACTTTGGCGAGCGCAGCGAGATGGCCCTGCGTCATCCCACGCGACTCGCGGCGCCGCCGCGCTTCCTCCGTTATCGTTTCCCAATTGATTCGAATGTCCCGTTCCATCGTTTCCCCATGAGCGTCTTCAAATTTTCCTTGAGCGTCGCGCTCCCTGCAGCCGCCTCATCAATCTTTTCCATGGCCCCGGTGAATCGCCGCTTCAAATCCGCGACCGCTAGGACCAACGCCGGCTTCGTGAGGCCGAACGAGTCAGCAAGAATAATCAGGTGCTTGTCCGTTATGCCTCCCAGGCCTCGAGGGTTCGTGCCCGCGCCAATTTTGAGAGCCAGAGGTGATCCTTTGAACTGCTCGTACAATGCGGCCGCGACGATGTCGTAAAACGGCGCTAGGCGAAATCCGCTTTCGGTGTACACCAGGCCGAAATTTTTGGAATGCGCGTCGTTGTTTCCGAGAAGAATACAGACAAGGACTCGGCGAAAAAGCCGGTCAATATCCTGCTCTCTCTGGGTGGACTGATTCGCGAGAATAAATTTCGCCATCTCCCCGTATGATCCGTCGTACTTCGCCTCGGACGCACGGCCCAATAGTTGGTTGAACTCCTCGAAGTGAATCTTTCCTCCCGTGGGAGTTCTATCGAACCGCCGCACAAGCAGACTCGCTCCGTCGATCCCCTGGAGAGTCGCGACTTCCACCTCAACGATCTGGTCCTCGGGCAGCAGCGCTGCGGCGGCGACGGTCGTCAGATATTCATTCTCGACAATGTTGGGAAGTTCCCCCGAAGGGAGCTTCGCAATGTGCGTGCTCTTCTCGCCGGTGTGCGCGGGGCGGTATCCCTTGCCGTCGCGAATCGCGAACAGTTTCGCCTGGACACCGGAAATCGAAGCCCGGTTCGTAAGCGCCGCGATCTCTTCCGTCGTACCTTCCTTCAGGTTTGGTTCGCTTGCTGGCCGTGGATCGATAACCGATACGGATCCCGGACAATCCCGCCCGAAGGCCAGAAGGCGCGCGAAACGATCCTCGGGAGCAATACCCAGGGAACGCGCCTGCGCACGCGCGAGCCAGCCTTCCGCGACGAGGTTGTCAAAAAACGGAGGGAGACCCGCGCTGTATTGCGGCCCAACATCACGCGGCAGGGTGTACGCGATTTGAGGCTGCCCGGATTCCAGATACGCTCTGTTGTACGTGAACGAGTAGCGGCCATCAGGAACCTGTTGCAGTATTCCAGCGACCAGTTCTTGAAAGTAGACCATCCCGTAAAGGTTGATAGCCATGACTGATTTACCAGACACGAGGCGAGAACGAACGCCACCGTGCTTCTTATATGAGTCATCATATCATGTCCAACGCCAATGTACAATATATCGCACTTTGTCTCTGAACCTCATTTATTATAGACATATCGAACTGAAGGCCAACCGCCGACAAATTGACATGGCAACCGAAACGAGAGCGAGTTTCGTCTCCCCGTCTTCCAACCGTGGGCCGAACACTTGGTCATGTTTGTCAAACTACGCTAGCGGACGGTAGTGTCTCAGTTCGGATTTCGGCACTGTGTGGGAATTGAACTTTCAAAGTCGCCATTTGGCCAGTTCCCGTCTCTTAAGATCAGGAGCATGACCATGGGCATAGAGATAAGGAGTCTACAGGGTGATGATCTTGATCGGATTGCAGCCGTGGACGGCGGCGCTGCCTGGAAGTCGGATAGAACTCTGTGGTCCGGCTATCTGGCCGATCAGCAAAATGAGCGCCGAACGGTCATGCTCGCTTTCTCCGATCATAGGGTGGTCGGTTACGGCACCCTGGTGTGGCAGCCCAATTATCAGCCGTTCCGTTCAAATGGAACTCCGGAGATCAATAATCTCGTGGTTGCTCCTCACGCGCGGCGGCACGGCATTGCATCGGCAATGATCCGAGCATTTGAGCACAGCGCTAAGGAGGCTGGCAGAAAGACTATCGGCCTGGCTGTTGGCCTATACGCGGACTACGGAGCGGCTCAGAGGCTCTACGTAGGCCTGGGATATCGTCCGGATGGGAACGGCATCACCTATTTGGGCAAATTCGTAGCGCCAGGCGAACGGGTCAGTCTGGACGACGATCTGGTGCTTTGGTTAGTCAAGGCAATCTGAGCGTCGAGAGAGTCCTCGACGGGTTCGGGAGCCGAAATTCAAACTGAGACACTACCTAATTTTGCTACGAATTCGTAATGCAAAGGAAGTCCAGATCAGCCCGCTTCTGACGCCACTAGCTCCCGTCTCTGAAATTCCATACAGCAAGATTTTTCCTCGCCTGCCCTTCCTGCGGAAAGCCTGCGCCTAGCCGCCCGCTTGTTCTGTCAAGGGTCTCCGCTACGCTCCGATAAACGCAAACCCAGCGCCCTTGACAGCGCGGACAGCTAGTCGCCAACCGCCGCTAGAAGGGCATTTGCTTTTTATGCACCGCTCGCGGCGGTACCTCGAAGGCAAAAATCAAAACCAACAAGGAGCCGTTCCCATGCAACAAATCAGCAAATCACCGCTTTTCCCTCTCGGCCAAGTCGTCGCGACACCGGGCGCGCTGGCCGCGCTCGAAAAGGCAGGACAGCAACCGCAGGATTTCCTCGCACGCCACGTTCATGGCGATTGGGGAGACCTGTGCGACGAAGACCGTAACGAAAACCGGCTCAGTCTGGAACAAGGGTTCCGGCTCTTGAGCAGCTACCGCACATGCGCAGGAGACACAACGACACTATTGACGGCGTTAGGAAAGTTCATCCCGCCCGAGGAGCACATCCTGCTCATCGAGGACACTGCGGAAATCCAACTGGCCCACGAGAATCTCGTCCGTTTCGAGGCACGCCGCGAACAGAACGGCACCCCTGCCGTGACGATTCGCGATCTGCTCAAAGCCGCGCTGCGTCACCGCCCCGATAGGATTCTCTTGGGGGAAATCCGGGGCGGCGAAGCATTCGACCTTCTGCAACTCTTGAACACGGGTCATTCCGGGACTCTATCCACAATTCACGCGAGCTCCGCGAGACAGGGGCTCGCGCGCTTCACCAGTTGTGTCTTGCAGAGCGGAGTCGAGCTTCCGTACCGAGCCATTAAAACCAACGTCGGAGATTCCCTTAATGTTGTTGTACAAATCGAGCGGCGTCCTGGACGCCGGTTCATCTCGGAAGTTCTCGAAATCAAAAGCTATGATCCCGACGCCGATTTGTACGAGCTCTGCGTAGTCTACGTCGCCCCGCGAGAACAAGCATGAAAGACCCAAATGTATTCGCTCCACGGATTCTCTCGCCTTCGGAGTACATCCTTGCACTCCATGCGCCCCAGGACCGGATCGCTGTGCTTGTGCGAAACCATGTTCGCGGACAAACCATGCAACGCATACTTGCCGCGGAGGCAATCGCAAGCCCGCTGTTTCTGTACTGGCTCATCGAACAGAACGAGACGGGCGCTGACATTTTTCTGGGGATGAATCCCGTCAAAGACCACTGCTACTACAGAACGAAGGAGAACATCCGCGAGATTCGTCATGTGTATCTCGATCTCGATGAAGACGCATCCGCGTCGCTCCACGCAATTCGTACCACCGGAGACATTCCCACTCCCAACTTTGTGCTCGATACGTCCCCGGAAAAGCACCAGGTGATCTGGCGGGTGGAAGGCTTAGACCAAGGCCAGGCCGAATCCTTGCTCCGCTCGCTGGCCACCCAATTCCGAGGCGACATCGCCGCAACGGACGTATGCCGCGTCCTGCGCGTACCCGGCTTCACAAACCGGAAATACAACGAGCAATTCCTGGTGCGCGCGATTCAGGAGGCGGATCAGATTTACCACCTTCGCGATTTTGCCGTGCACGAAGACTCCCCGGACGCGCCGCGCCATCGGGAGGGCCATGAACCAACTCAAAGAATGCCCTCAGGACGCCGAAGCCAATCCGAAGCGGATTGGGATTACGCCAAGCGCACTCTGGCCCGAGGGGACTCACCCGAAGAAATTATTCGCCGCATCGCTGACTACCGCGCAGACGACAAGGCCGATCCGGACTACTACGCTCGCCTGACGGTCACGAAGGCACAGGCAGAGTTGCACCGGCACCGATCCGTTTCTAAGGAGAGTGCCGAAGTGCACGGTCCAGATTCCCCGTCGCGCCCCCCGCGTTTCGAAGCACCTGATGGTGACCGAACCAGAGCATGAGGAAACGATGGAAACAGCTACCAATCCGCCCAGCGGCAACGATCGAGCGAAGCGACTCGCAAACGACCCACAAGCTTGCGCTTACGTTGTTGTCATTCCGAATACCGAAGGACCGGTCATCGAAGCGCTGCAGAAACTGATAGCAACGCTCTCGTCTCCAGAGCCATTGGTTCTCCCCATAGGCCCCCGAAACCAGTCTCTGGAAATCGTTGACTCCTGGCTTGAGCACACGGCGGCGGCCGAATATCTGGGCGTCGCCCGCAGCACTCTCTATCGCTATTCCGAACATCACGAAATCGAGTCCCGTAAATTCTGCGGCCGACTCCAGTATCGCCTTGCGAGTCTCGATGAATTCAAGACTCGGCACGTACGCCCCGCGCGTCGACCCCGCCGTCAAGAGGTATAATTGCGCCGGCGCACAACTCCGGCAAGTCAGAGGAGCGCCAGTGGGACTGTATCAAAGAAGCGATTCACGATTCTGGTGGATGAGCTACACGATGAACGGTGAGCAACATCAAGAGTCGACCAAAACAGCCAGCAAAGAACTCGCGATCAAAATCATCAAGCACCGCGAGAGCGAGATCGTGCTGGGCCTGTTCAAGGTTGGCTGGGCGGGCGAATGACGTTTGACCAGCTATCCGCTGAGTTCGAACGATCTCATTTCGCGGGCCTCGCCGAAAACACCGTGAAGGGCCATCGTGCCTATCTCAGGCACCTGAAAGCGTTCTTCGGCGAATCACGGTTGGACCGAATTACCGTTGGACTGGTCGAGGAATACCGAAGACAACGGCGGGCACAGCCAGCAATGAACAACGCAAACCGCACCATAAAAGGAGCAACCGTCAATCGAGAGCTGGAATGTCTGAAGTGCGTTTTCGATCTTGCCGTCCAGCGGAAGTATATCCCGGAAAATCCCGCCGCTGCGGTGAAGCACTTCAACGAGCTCCGCGAACGACCCATTCGCAGAATGCTTACCGTCGAAGAGGAGCTACGCATCTTGGAGGCTGCACCACCCCATCTTCGGGTGGCCATCATCCTCCTCTCCCAGACGGGCGGGCGAACCTACAGCGAGGGGTTCTCGCGGCGTTGGGACCAAATGAACTTCGAGGACAAGCTCATCCGTTTGGACAACAACGTGAAGACTCCAGGCTCAGCGGAACCGATTCCTTTGTCCGAGTACGCGTGCGAAGTTTTGCAGGCATGGAACAAGGCGCAGGCTCCCAAGAGTCCTTTTGTCTTTCCGAGCCCGCATCTGCCAGACCAGCCGATTTCCACGGTCAAGACTGCTTGGAAGGCCACGCTCAGAAGAGCGGGCGTACCGCATTTTCCAATCTACAATTTGCGGCACGTCTTCTGTACTCGTTTGAGTGGTGTTGCAGCCGACGCTGTTGTCCAGCGCGCGATGCGCCACACGAGCCCCGAAACCAAGCGTCGCTACCAACTCGGAATGACGGACCAAGTGCGGCAAGCGGTTGAGAAGTCAAACAAGAAGGCCTATGGCCGAAAGAAAGTATTACGTTTTTATGACGTTCGGCCGGGCCAAAAAAAGGAAGGAGCGAAGGCCGTCTGTAACTAATTGAAGAAGAAGGAGAATTTGGCTCCCCGGGCTAGATTCGAACTAGCAACCCTTCGGTTAACAGCCGAATGCTCTACCATTGAGCTACCGGGGAACTCTTTTGTTACCGGCCGAGACTGAACATCTTACGACAGCGCTGCTTGTTGCGCAAATGACCATTGCAATTTCGAAGCTCGTCGCGCGGCAGAAGTGGCGGGTGTGCGTTCGCCGCGCCGGGGGCTGTCAGATTCCCTAAAATCCACTCCCCAAAACCGGTCGCGTACGAGACAATTATGCTTGATTCAGGCGGAGATATTTCGTGCAGCGCGCGCACTTTTCCGCGGACCATGCGCCGCGTTCCCGTTGTGTGATTGGTTTCACGCGCAGTTGATTGTGCGTGGATTGTGTCCGCGGAACGTGTACGATTTATTTCTTCAACGCGCCGAAGCGGTGTGGCTTCGCTCCGATTCTGCCTGAAGGGATTCACGGCCGGACAATGGCATCGCTAGAAGAGCGCAACGACCGGGCGACAACGATGAGGTGCAAGAATTGATGGCTGAAAGTTCAGACCCCGCTCAGCAGTTCCCGAATCTGCCGGCGCGAATTCGCGGACTCGCGCGCCTTTCTTACAATGTATGGTGGAGCTGGCACCGCGAGGCCCGCGAATTGTTCCCCGCGCTGGATCAACAGGCGTGGCGCGAGAGCGATCACAATCCGCTGCGGATGCTGGCGTTGGTGCCACAGCAAACGCTCGACAACGCCGCGCGGGATGCTGAGTTTCTGGAACGTTACGATGCCGTGATGGCGGAGTTTGACGCCAACATCGCGTCACAAACCGGTTGGTTCACAGCGGAATACGGATCGCCGCAAGCTCCTTTAGCTTATTTTTCCGCGGAGTATGCCTTCCATCATTCGTTACCGCTCTACGCCGGCGGGCTGGGCGTCCTGGCGGGAGATTACATCAAGGAGTGCAGCGACCTGGCCATCCCCATGGTCGCGGTGGGCCTGATCTATTCCCGCGGCTATCTTTCGCAAAAAATTCGCGACGACGGCTGGCAGGAGGATGACGAAAAAACGCTGGACCGCACCTACGATCCCATCAAGCTGGTCCTCGACGGAAACAATGAACCTCTGAGAGTTCAGGTTCCGTTCTTCGATCCTCCCGTTCACGTGCTGGTGTGGCGCGCGGATATCGGGCGTGTGCCCGTGTACCTGCTCGATACGGAGGTGGAAACCAATCAGCCCTGGGACCGCGCGATCGCTCACCGGCTGTACACCAACGATCCGGAGCAGCGTTTGCGCCAGGAAATCGTGCTGGGAATCGGCGGTATGTGCGTCCTGAAGGCGCTGGATATTCATCCCGCGGCCGTGCATATCAACGAAGGGCATCCGGCATTCGCGTTTTTGGAACGCGCGCGCGGGCTGGTGGAAACCGGCGCTACTTTTGAAGCAGCCGTGGCGAAAATCCGGGAAACTTCGGTGTTTACCACGCATACGCCGCTTTCGGCTGGAACGGACGTCTTCCCCTTTCCTTTGTTCGAGAAATATTTCAGCAGCCACTACGACAAGTTCGGCACGGACCGCAACGGTTTGCTGCAACTGGGAACGAATCCCGCGAATCTCGACGCCGGGTTTAACATGACCGTTTTTGCGCTGCGCATGTCCAACTTTTGCAACGCGGTCAGCAAGAAGCACGGCGAAGTGGCGAGAGAAATGTGGAAAGGCGTCTGGCCGGAGAAGAAAGTGGAGGACGTGCCGATTACAGCGATCACCAACGGCGTCCATCTGCTTACTTGGATGGATCCGGAGTGGCTGCAGCCTCTTTTCGCCCAATACGTCAGCCCGGGCTGGATCCGCGACCAGGACCAATTGAAGATGTGGGAGGCGGCTGACAATATTCCGGACGACGAGCTGTGGTGGTCGCACAATCGCCTGAAGGTTTTATTGATTGACGAAATTAACGAGCGCGCGCGCGAAGAATGGCAAAAAAAGCGCGTGCGCGCCGAAAGCGTGATTGCGTTTGGCGCATTGCTCGATCCTGAAATCCTGACGATCGGTTTTGCGCGCCGGTTTACCAGCTACAAGCGCCCCGACCTTATTCTTCACGATTTGGATCGGCTGAAGCTGATTCTGACCAATCCCTTGCAGCCGGTGCAGATTATTTTCGCGGGAAAGGCGCACCCGTCCGATATTGCCGGAGCGCAGCTGATCCAAAGAGTTTTTCAACTAGCCCGCGATCCGAACTTCGCGGCGCGCATTGCGTTCGTCGAAAATTACGATCAGCATCTGGCGGCGCGCATGGTGCGCGGTGTGGACATGTGGCTTAATAATCCGCTGCCTCCCCTGGAAGCCAGCGGCACCAGCGGAATGAAGGCGGGCGCGAACGGCGTGCCGAGCATTTCCATTCTCGACGGCTGGTGGCTGGAAGGCTACAACGGCAAGAACGGCTGGGCTTTCGGTGGTGATGCAACGGAAGGAGATCGCACTGCCGCGGATGCGGACGCGCTCTATCGGCTGCTTGAGGAGAAAATCATTCCGCTGTACTACCGGCGACCGGACGACGAGATTCCGCACGAATATGTGCGCGTGATGAAGGCGGCCATCAAGAGCGTGGCGCCGCAATTCAGTTCGCGGCGCATGTTAAAGGAATATGTGCGGCAGTTCTACGTGAAGGCGCTGGGCGTGAAGAAATCTTAGCATGAGCGAAAGTTGGCGAGCGCGTAGAAAAAAGGCCGCCGTTGTGAGCCTGCCATGCGATCAAGCGCTGCTGCTTAGCGCCAGCTCGCTCGTCCGCCTATCCTTATTCGAGTGATCTACCCGCAACCGTTCCCAACCATACGGCTGCGAAGCCCAGCGCCACGCTGAGAATCACGTTAAGGGACGCGACCAATATTTTCCCTTCCTGCATGCTGCGAAGAGTTTCGTACTCGAATGCGGAAAAAGTCGTGTATCCACCGATAAAACCGATCGGGATCAGATAACGCCAATTCGGATCCCAGTCCGCTTTACTCGCCAGCAGCGTCACGATCAGACCGATCAAAAAAGACCCGGTGATATTCACGGCGAACGTTCCAAAAGGAAAGCGCGTGCTAATTCGCTCGCCCAGGTAGCTGCCGACCCAGAAGCGCAGCACCGACCCGATGCCGCCGCCAATACCGACCATCACATATTTCATCATGATGTAGTGTCGCTCCCCGGTTTGTGCACGTAAGACCGCAGTGCCGAATCGTGGGCATGCAGACCTGCCCTTACGTTTTTTCTAGGGAACCTTGCCGGCGACATGACTCCGCGACAAGATTCTTGTCAGGAGTCATCATCTGTCCCGGCGCAAAAGGGACAGCGGTTAAGGGCGAACTCCTTCGCCACTCTGATGATGATACTTGCGGGCAGGCAAAAGTCAAACAGGCGTGTTGGGAACGGGTTGTTTCAGTAACCAGGGTTATTGCAGTTTCTGGGTAGCGGCGTCGTGGCAGATCAGATTTTCGAAAATAGCGAGCACGTGCTGTCGGTATTGCACGATGCGTTCCAGCAGCGGCCGGAGCTGCGGCTCGCGGACAGTTTCACGATCCCATTTCGCCAAAACCATCGCGGGAACCTGGATGTCCTTGCGCAGCTCCTCAGCCGAATGGCCACGGAGAAAGAGGCCGTAGAAAAAGGCCGCTTCGCGCTGCGGGTACTCGAATTCTTGCAGCGGGTCTTCGATCGGGTTTGCCAGCGTCGCCATAATGGAAAACCGCAGTTTACAGATTTCAATGCTCCCGTCAAGAGTCCACGGCGCGAAATAGCAAATAAACTTCTCAACGCGT
>Ga0210401_10003345_pt1 | contig 17171 bp, 16 predicted proteins | sample IncBWH32MmetaG_FD_150866 | JGI IMG/M metagenome (GOLD analysis project Ga0210401, IMG submission 150866) | Forest soil microbial communities from Barre Woods Harvard Forest LTER site, Petersham, Massachusetts, United States - Inc-BW-H-32-M | ecosystem: Environmental > Terrestrial > Soil >... | reverse complement strand
GGCCGCGATGGCAAGCGCGAGGAAAAATTGCCGCCCGCGCAAACCCATGCGGTTCCCAGCGAACGCGGCGATCCCGACAATCACCGCCCATACGGCCACCGCCGCCGGAAAACTCAGTTGCCACGATCTGGAATTCGAAGGCACGGAGAGATTCTAATCGAGCAAGCCTTTCGAGAAAAACTTGCTTTGCCATTCTGCCTCGGCGATTCTTGGTCGGCTCCTCCTGATGCCCGAACCCGGAAAACAGCAGCGCCTCGCCTACATCGACTGGATGCGTGGCCTCGCCTGCCTGCTGATGTTTCAAACGCATTGCTACGATTCCTGGCTGAGCGACGCGGCGCGCAAATCCTCGCTTTTCTCATGGTCGCAGCTCGGCGGAACTCTTCCTGCCCCGCTCTTCCTTTTTCTCGCGGGTGTTTCATTTGCTCTTGTCACCGACAAAATGCGCCGCAAGGGAATTGCGGCGAACGAAATCGCTAGTACCACCATCCGCCGCGGCGCGGAAATATTCGGCCTCGGTTTGCTGTTCCGCGTGCAGGAATTCGCGCTGGGCTGGCGCTGGGCGCCGTGGACCGATCTCCTTCGCGTCGACATCCTGAACACAATCGGGCTATCCATGGTGCTCATGGGCGCCGCCTGCCGCTTCGCGAAGACGCGCCCAGGAAATGCGATCCTCGCGTTGGCCATTGCGGCCGGAATCACGCTCCCGACTCCGCTGCTGTGGACTACTTGGCGCCCGAGTTGGCTGCCGTGGTATCTCGAGTCGTACATCAATGGCGTCCACACGTTTAACGTGCCGCAGCCGTGGCTCTTCCCGATCTTTCCGTGGACTGGGTTCGCGTTCGTCGGCCTCGCAGCTGGTTTTGTGCTGTTCAGCGACTGGGCTTCGGCGAACCTGGCGAAGACTGCGGCGTTGATGGGTGCGTCTGGTGTCGTGCTGTACCACTTGTCGTCGTGGCTCGATGCGCGGCCAGTTCAATTCTATTCCGTCTACGACTACTGGCACACCAGCCCGAACTTCTTCGCGGCGCGCGTCGGAATACTTCTGATGATTCTGTTTCTCAGCTACGCATGGTGCCGCTGGGGATTGGGGCAGTGGGGCTTCAGCCCGCTTATCCAGATCGGGCAAACATCGTTGCTCGTTTACTGGGTGCATATCGAGTTTGTTTACGGGCGATTTTCGATTCTGGCAAAGCACGCGCAGACGATTCCGCGGGCTTCGCTAGGGCTGTTGATTATTTTTGTTGCGATGCTGTTGCTGTCGATTGCACGAACGCACTCGAAAGACCAAGGCAAGAAATTAATGGCAACGGTTCGAGCGATGTTGGATCGCGCGCCGCGTCCAGCCGTCGAAACGGCAATCCGCTAGCGTTTTGTTTGCGGGTCGTTACTTTGGGGGGACGTTGAAGTCGAATCGCCGGGCCTTGGCGGAATTTTGAAAATGTACTCGCCGGGCCGCGCAAGGCCCATTTCTTCGCGAGCGATTTTTTCAATCGCGGCCGGGTCAGTCTTGAGTGACTTCACGCGGTCCTGCAGTTTCTGATTCTCCAAATCCAGCTCATCGATTTTCTTGCGGATTCCGGCGGCCTCCTGCTGCGAACGGTGCATTGACAGAACGCCGTGCGTTCCGAAAATATCCTGAAGCAGCAATAAAGCCAGCGCGATCGCCAAGAACCAATTCAGATTGCGGTGCAGAAACTGGCCCAGCTGCTCGGTGAAGCCGAGCGTGGGCTCTGCGCGTTGCCGTTTTCTTGGTCGTCGAGCGCTTCCCATCAGTTTGTTATCCACTTGCGCGCATCGTCCGCGATTTTCTGCGATTCGGCTATGTGGACGATTCCGAATAGATTCGCACCACCGGTTCGGTCCCGGATGGACGCATGAGTACCCACGCGCCGTCATCGAATGTCATCTGCAGTCCGTCGGTCCGGTCAATCTTGGTCACGTGGCGGCTTGCAAATTCCTCAGTGTTGACGAGCAATCGTTTCACGAGGCGCGCTTGTACGTCTTCAGCCAGGTGCAGATTTTCGCGGATCGGCCAGTATTCGCCGCCGACGCGGCGGAACAGATCGCGAAGTTGATCGCCAACGGATGCGCCGCGCGCCACGATCATTTCAGCGACGAGCAGGCACGCGAGAATTCCATCCTTTTCCGGCACGTGACCGCGAATCGTCATACCGGCGCTTTCTTCCCCGCCGAGCGCGATCTTATCGGCGCGCAGGTACGGCCCCACGTATTTGAATCCAACGGGAGTTTCGTAAACCTGTACTTTGTGAAGGCGCGCGACAGCGTCGATCAGATGCGTCGTCGCCACGCTGCGTGAAGCTCCGAGTTTGTATCCACGCGTTTCGAGCAAATAATCGAACACTAGCGCCAGGATGTGGTTCGGTTGAAAGAAAGTGCCGTCGCGGTCAAGGATGCCAAAGCGGTCGGCGTCCCCGTCGGTAGCAAGGCCCGCAAGCGCCTTCTTTTCAAGTACTGCCTTCTTGAGTTGTCCGAGATTTTCTTCCGACGGATCAGGTGCGCCGCCATCGAACAGAACATCGCGGTTTGCCCTCAACTCCGCGACGGCGATCCCGTGATCGGCAAGGATGCGATCGAGCCAGCCCGCACCGCAGCCGTGCAGCGCATCGCAGACAAACGAGCCCTTTGCCTTCTTCAGAACGTCGAAGCGAACCAGTTTTTCGAGCTGCGCGAAATACGGCGCGCGCGAATCGATCTTCTCGAAGTCATCTTCAATTTCCTGCGGCGGGTTCTCGTCGTCGTTCAGTGCGGCCGCGCGCTTTTCAATATCCTTCGTCACCTCGGGCAGCGCCGGACCGCCTTCGGGGCCTGAAAACTTGATGCCGTTGTAATCGTATGGATTGTGGCTGGCGGTTATATTGATCCCGCCGTCAAACTGATTATGGATGATGGCGTGCGCGATCGTGGGAGTCGGCGTCGCTGTCTGGCAGTAGAGAACCTTGCAGCCGTGCGAGCGCAGGATATCGGCTGCGGTGCGCGCAAACTCGACAGAGAAGAACCGCGTGTCGTAGCCCACGATTAGCGTAGGCGATTTCTTGTGCGCGAGAACATGTTGCGCGATCGCGGCCGAAGCGCGGCGCACGCCGGCGAACGTGAAATCTTCGGCGATGATGCCACGCCAACCCGAAGTGCCGAAATGGATCTCTTGCTTGCTCACAAAAGCATTGTATCTTGGCTCGCGAGCAGAGGACATGCAAGAATCGAGTCGAAAATGAAGCGCAAGAGTAAAGTCGGTCCAGTGCGAATCGCGCGAACTCACCTGGGAGCGATGACAGACAAGATCGTCGTGTTCGTAACCTGCGGAACCGAAGAGGAAGCGCAGAAGATCGCCCGCGCTCTGGTTGCGCGACGGCTCGCGGCTTGCGTCAATCTGTTTTCTATTCCTGTTCATTCGATTTATCGCTGGAAGCAAAAAGTCGAGTCAGCGAAAGAATTTCTGCTCACGATCAAAACTTCACGGAACCGGTTTCGAGCGGTCGCCGCCGAAGTGAAGCGGCTCAACAGTTATGACATTCCGGAAATTATTGCGCTGCCAATTTCGGCCGGTTCGGCGGAATACCTTGATTGGATCTCCGCGTCAGTGAGCGAGAGCGGCGCGAGGAAACGCAAGCGCCGCTAGGCGCGTTTGTTTTTTGCCTCTTCTGCTTCGAGTTTGCGGCCGCGCTTCACCAGAGAGTTCCAGTAACGGATAGGAAAGAGGCGCTGCAGACGGTCGATCCTGACCGCATCCTTGCCGACCATGATGCGCGAATCGCCGCGTCTCACACCGTCTACAATTATGTCGGCGGCGGCTTCGGGGGACATCATAGCGATGCGGTCGAAGCGCTTGATAGTCAAAGCGGCATGCGCCGGATCGGCCTTTGCAGCGATTCTTGCGCGGCGCGCGACGGCGGTGCGAATTCCTCCGGGATGGACGCAGGACACGCCGATCGTCGATCCCTCGAGCTCGTGCATCAGCACCTCTGTGAAGCCGCGGACCGCGAATTTGGCAGAACAATAAGCGGACTGGCCGGAGGGAGAAATCATTCCGTAGATGCTCGATACGTTGACGATGTGCGAGCGCACCTCGTGTCGCAGTAGCGGCAGGAAAGTTTTCACACCGTAAACAACGCCCCAATAGTTGATGCCCATCAGCCAGGCAATCTCGTCGAAGGAGAGCTCCTCGACGGTGCCATGCATCGCGACTCCGGCGTTGTTGATGAGCAGGGTGGCGCGGCCGTGCCTCTCGGCCACCTCCGCGGCAAACTGCTCGACGCGTTTCAGGTCAGACACGTCTACGGCGTGGGTCGAGATTTTTTGCCCGCTTCCGGCGAGTTGCTGCATGGTTTCATCGAGACCGCCTGCGTCGTTATCGGCGAGGGCGAGCGACATTTTCTCGCTCGCAAGTCTCTTTGCCAAGCCGCGGCCAATACCTGAGCCAGCGCCGGTGATGACTGCCACGCCGCCTTCGAGGTTCCAGTTCAATAGACTTCCACGTCGCGAGACACAGTAAGCGTTTCTCGCGCGACCTGCTTCGGTTGAAACTTTCCCACGAGCTTTTTGCGCAGGCGCCGCTCGCGCATGAGCATCAGCGGCAGCATCCGCTTGCTGCGGCGCATTCTGCGAAGCGCCTCGTGCGGATCAACGAGGTGCGTCGTCGGAAGCGGCACGCCGGATTCTTTGAGAACCAAACCAATCGGCAGCTCCATCTGGTCCTGAAGCTTCACCATCCGCGCAAGCAAGTCGGCACCGGGTGTTACGAGAGGACCAAAGCCGTATCGGAGCTGAGCGGTGCCCACGATGTAGAGATTCTTGTAGTCGGGGTGGAAACTGCCGCCGTAGAGATAAGCGATTCCACCCTTAACTGGAATAAGTCCGGGCGGCAAGAAGGGGAAGCTCACGTGGAAGCCCGTGGCGCAGACGACTACGTCGAAATCGTTTTTCGTACCGTCTACGAAATGGACGGTATTACCTTCGTAGCGCGCGATGTCCGGCCGGGGATGAATGCGGCCATGCTTCACATAGTGCAGCAATTCGCTGTTGATCGTGGGATGCGCTTCAAAGATCTTATGTTCGGGGCGGGGCAGGCCGTAGTCCTCGTATTTGCCGATAATGACGCGCAACACCGCGCGAATGAATAGTCGCTGCGCCCAGACCGGGAGCCACGGAAACATTAGCTCGGGCAGCGGAATGCCCATCATTGTTTTCGGAAGGAACCAGTAACCGCGCCGCAAGCTAATGTCGCAAGAGCGCCCCACACGCGCGGCTTCCGAGGCCAGATCGCAGGCCGAATTGCCGCCGCCGACTACAAGGACGCGTTTTCCGGAAAGCTGTTCAGGGGCCTTGTAGTCCTTCGAGTGCAGGATTTCACCAGCAAAATTTCCCGGGTACGAAGGGAATTTCCTGTCCCAATGATGGCCATTACAGGCGATGACACCCTTGTAGATTCGCTTCTCGCCGCTCGCAAGTTCCAGCTCCCAGCGGCCGTCGGCAAGTGGCAGAGCCATCAGCACTTTGGCGTTGAATTCGATGTGCGGCCGCAGATTAAAATGTTCCGCATAGTCGCGGACATATTCGAGCATTTGTTGTGCGCTGGGAAAATCCGGATAGTGCAACGGCATTGGATAGTCGGCGTACTCGGTGGTCTTACGCGAGGAGATGATGTGCGCGGTGGTGTAAACGCCGTGATACCAGTTTCCGCCGACGTTGTCGTCAGCTTCGAACTGATCGTAAGCGATCTTGTGCTCGCCAAGTGCCTTGGCCAGCGCAAGTCCTACGGGCCCTGCGCCGATGACCGCCATTTTTTCAGAACGATCCGTCATCGATCCGCCGCCTCCCGCGGCGAGAATGTTACTCCGTTCGCGATGGAAATTCACGCGATGCGTCCCGCGGGAATACTGAACTCGGCGACAACTAGAAAAGTCTCGTTTTCTCGGCAACGAGCTAGATGTTCGAGAGCGCTTGGTTGAGGTCGGCGATCAGGTCTTCCACATCTTCGATGCCCACCGAGAGGCGGACCAACCCGTCAGTGATTCCAATTTGTTTGCGAATGTCGGCGGGGACGGAGGCGTGGGTCATTAGGGCGGGATGGGAGATAAGGGTTTCGACGCCGCCGAGGCTTTCGGCAAGCGAGCAGAGGCGAACGTGATTCAGTAGCATCTTGGCCGCGTCCAGGGAGCCGAGGTCGAACGAGATCATGGCGCCGAACCCCCGCTGCTGGCGCTTAGCGATATCGTGCTGTGGGTGCGAAGCTAATCCCGGATAGATCACGCGCTTCACTTTGGGATGCGACTCGAGAAATTTTGCGACCCCCATGCCGTTTGAGTTGTGGCGGTCCATGCGGACGACGAGCGTTTTGATGCCGCGGGAGACGAGGAAGCAATCCATGGGAGCAAGTCCCGCGCCTGCCGAGCGCTGGACGAAGTAGATCTTCTCCGCATCTTCGGAGCGCGTGAGAATGACCGCTCCGCCGGTGCAGTCGCTATGGCCATTGAGGTACTTGGTCATTGAATGGACGACGATGTGGGCGCCAAGAGCAATCGGCTGTTGGAGATAAGGGCTCAGGAACGTGTTGTCAACCACCAAAGTGAGATTGCGTTCGCCAGCGATCGCGGCGACGGCGGCAAGATCCGTTACAATCATCGTAGGATTGGTCGGCGTTTCAACATAAAGCATCCGCGTATTAGGCTTGAGAGCTTTTTTCACGTTTTCGAGGCAAGACGTGTCGACGTAGGTGAATTCGAGCCCGAACTGGGCCAAAAGTTGCGTCGTCAGGCGAAACACTCCTCCGTAAACGGCTTGCGAGAGGATGGCGTGATCGCCAGGGCGCAGAAGGCGGAACACAGAATCAATTCCAGCCATTCCGGAGCTGAAAACGTACGCGGACTTGCCGCCTTCCAGTTTGGCGACGGTGCGTTCGAGCGCTTTGCGGTTCGGATGATTCGTGCGGGCGTAATCGTACCCCTTGTCCTTGCCCATTTCCTCCAGCACGTAGGTGGAAGTCTGGTAGATGGGCGCCACAATCGAACCGGTAAGAGGGTCCGCCTCCTGGCCCACATGAATTGCGTCGGTGGAAAACCCCATGAGTTGCCTCCTGGTGCCGAAGGGCGCCTGTCTTGCGACGCCAGATTTTTACGGGATGATTGAGACCGCGCTCGAGCCGGCCACGAAAATCCATCATACGACGTAGCTAGAAGCGGGGCAACGGCCGTGAGCGGCCGGCATCCAAAGAGGGAATGCTTGAGGATGACGTCTGATTGCTGTAAAAGAAGAGTGCGTGAAACCTGAAAAGATTCGTAAGAGATTTTCCGCCGCGCGGAATTTCGCCGCGATTGTGGCAGCCGGACTGCTCTGCGCCGGAATTTGTTTTGCGCAACTAGGCCAGCAGGCTCAATCCGGTTCCGGAGCAAGCAGTCAAGAAAAATCCAACCCTGCTGATAAGCCAGCGGCCGCCGACAAGCCCGCTGCGGCTGACAGACCTGCGGCCCAGGACAAAAACTCGAGTAAATCTTCCGACTCGGGCGTGACCAAACTGAGGATTCGAGTGACCGCGAACGATAAACCGCTCGGGAACGCTACGGTTTACGTCCGATTCAACATGCCGGGCGGGTTGCTGCACCGCGACAAGCTGGCCGAGCTCGATTTCAAAACGAACGAAGACGGCTCGGTGAAAGTCCCGGATGTTCCTCGAGGGAAAATTCTGATTCAAGTGGTCGCTAAAGGCTGGCATACGTATGGGAAGTGGTACGACGTGGAGAGCGAGCAAGAATCAATCGACATAAAGCTAGTCCCGCCGCCAAAATGGTACTAAGCATTCCCGCCGTGAAAAAAATTCATTGCATCGACTAATTTTGTCTCCGTACTTTTGCGGTCCGAGAACGAAATCTCTGCGCAGATAATAAAGGTAAAGAGCGTTGCCATTAGAAACGAAAGTGAGTGCACCGAGTTAGTGCAAACAGGGATAAGGCTAATCATTTTGAGCGTTTTCGAATGATGCGGAAGCCTTTTCCACAAAGTTTTCAACAGAGCTGTTGAAAACCTTCACGCGGCAGTAACATTTGCGGACCGCTTCGAGAAGGTGGGATTGAAAATTGCTCGAACGCGCCACTTTTATTTCTGAGCGGCAAACTTCAGTAAATATTTCTCGTGAAATAAGACGCCAATCAGGATATTGGCGTTCGCTGAACTTCGATATTGCTGGCCGTGAGTATTTCGGCGACATCCGCGGGGCGTGCTAATATTTGTGTCCGCCTGGAGACGCTTCCGAACATCCTATGAAACGTTTGATCGTCAATGCGGACGACTTTGGAGTGACGCGTGGGGTCAATCGGGGAATCATCAGGTGCTTTCGGGAAGGAATCGTGCGAAGTACTACGATCATGGCGAATGGAGATGCGTTCGATGACGCTGTTGAACTGGCGCGAGCGAATCCCGAGCTTGGAATCGGTGTGCATGTGGTCTTGATTGGTGGTCACCCGCTTGCGCCGCTCAAGGAAATCGGCCGATTGGCCGGCGATAACGGTGCGCTGCCCAGAACGGTGGGGTCGCTGATCCTTAAGATGAGTGCGCGATTGATTCGCCCGAACGAGATTGAAGCCGAGGTACGGGCGCAGATCGGGCGAGTACGTGCGACGGGCATTACGCCCACGCATGTTGACACCCATAAGCACACGCATCTGCATCCAATGGTAATGAAAGCGATTGCACGCGTGGCGTTCGAGCACGGAATCAAGAGGGTGCGGATGCCGTTTGAGGATTTTTTCGGAACGTTGCGGTCTTTTCGGGCGAGCGGCCATAACATGTTGCAACGGAAAGCTTTTGCGATGGGCTCGCGCATGGCGTATCCTTCGTTCCTGAGGATCGTCGAAAAGAACCAGATGAGGTCGCCAGAGCACTTCTTTGGATTTGCGGCGACCGGGCAGCTCGCGCGTGTAGGTCTGCTGCGCATAATTCAGAATTTGCCCGACGGGACGAGCGAACTGGTTTGCCACCCGGGGATCAATGATGCGGAGCTCGAACGGACGGGAACGCGGCTGAGGGCCGAAAGGGAAGTAGAGCTTGCGGCCCTGACCGACGCTGGTGTAAAGAAGGAAATTCTGGAACGCGGAGTGCACTTGATGAGCTTTCGGGAGTTAAACTAGCGCCATGCGCGATCACCAATCAGCGGCTCCTCGGTACTCAATTGTTGTGCCATTTCACGACGAGCAAGAGAGTGTGCGCGAATTGCACCGGCGGCTGAGCGAGGTGATGAGTGGGCGCTTTGAGCCCGTCGAATTCGTATACGTGGACGATCAGAGCTTGGACGCGACGCCGCAAGTGCTGGAGGAAATTGCGGAAGAAGATCCCCGCGTCAGCGTGTTGCGTTTGAAGCGCAACTACGGGCAGACGACAGCGCTGGCCGCCGGATTCGATTTCGCGTCGGGAAACGTCATCATTTCCATGGATGGCGACCTCCAGCACGATCCCGAGGACATTCCCAAAATGCTCGAGACTTTCGAATCGACCGGATGTGACATCGTGAGTGGATGGCGGGAAAAACGGGTCGATAACTTTCTGCTCCGGCGTATGCCCTCGCGCGTTGCGAACTGGATGATGGCCAAGCTTTCGGGCGTCAACATCCACGACTTCGGTACGACTTTCAAAGTGTATCGCCGGGACATCATCAAGGACATTCACCTCTATGGCGAGATGCATCGATTCATCCCCGCGCTGGCATCGTGGAACGGGGCGAAGGTCGTCGAGGTACCGATCCACAACATCGAGCGGCCGGGCGGAAAGTCGCACTACGGAATCGGCCGCACCGTTCGCGTCCTGTTCGACTTGATTACCGTTCGCTTCCTGCTGCGTTACATGACCCGGCCGTTGCACTTTTTCGGGCCAGCGGGATTGCTGGGAATGTTCGTGGGCGGCGCGATCCTGCTGGGGCTGCTGGCAGAAAAAGTCATTTTTGGCACGTCGATTTTTATTGCTCACGGGCCGCTGATGATTTTGGCGATGATGCTGTGTTTGTTTGGAGTACAATTGCTTGCCGTGGGACTGATGGGCGAGCTTCTGATGCGCACTCATTTCGAATCCCGCGTGAGTCCGCTGTATCGCATCGAACGCGTGATCAGCTCGTCACATATGCCGGATTCCTCGGGTCCCGCCGGTAGCAAATCACTCACGGGAGGGCGCGCCGCCAGATAACAGGTAATCCGGACCCGCGAGGGCTGCAGCACCACCGAACTCAAACAACGTCTCAAGCGGCCCGTTGCTCTTTGCAACAGTTGGACAAATTCTCTCATCCCACAGAATTGCATCACTACCACAGTGTGAGGTAAGGTAGACGAAACCGGAACGGGATGTCGCGCGTCCTTATGTGCAGCGCGAACTTCCGCACTGATTACTCCGGGTGGGGGATTTAATGCGAAAAACAACTTTGGCGATGTTGGCGGTTCTTGCTCTTGTAATGGCGGTCTGGGCCGGTGGCGATCCGTGGAAGAAACCGTTTGGAGAATGGACCGAGAAGGATGTCGCGTTGATCCAACAGAACTCTCCATGGGCGAAGATTCTTCAAGCCCAAGGGGCGTGGAGACCCGACGGAGTGACGCAGGCTTCGTCGAGTGGGGGTATCCCCGGCTCGGCCTCGGATACTTCGAAGAACTCCGCTGGCGCAACACCTGACACGCAGGGAGGGCTCGAGAAAAACGCATCGGCAGCAGCGGCTCGCGCGACTTACAGTGTGTGGTGGTGGTCGTCCCGAGCGATCCGTGCTGCTTCGTTTCGTGATGCAGTACTGAAGGGCAAGATGACGCAATCGGATGCGGAAAAGAGTGTCGCTCAGCCCATGGATGAATATGAGGTTCTCGTCCGAGCGACCAACATGTATATCTTCCAGCAACGGGGCGAAAAAGCCTTCGAAAATGCGGCCTACCTGCAGATCAAGAAGGCAAAAACTAAGATTTCTCCGAGCCATGTTGCGTTCCTCAAAGGACCCGATGGCCAAAGCGTGACGGGGGCGGTTTTCTATTTCCCCAAGAAGAGCGCGAACGGTGAGCCGACAATCGGTCCCGACGAGAAGGAAGTTGATTTTTACCTTCAGGTTGGCGACGCAAAGCTCCTCACTTACTTCGAACCCAAGAAAATGGTGGATAGTCAGGGCGCGGATTTATAGTTTGGGGGAATTTTTGCTTCGAAATAATTAAGCGAGTGAATTGTTCATCGCGCGCTTTTCGCTCAAGCGCTGTTGTGATTGTGGCTGAGTTCCGGGGCAACTGGAACCCGGTCTTCGCGGCAAACCCACCCGGCCGATGAGACTGTAATTCAAGAAGGAGAATTGTGTTGAGGTTCGTTAAGGCTAAGCACCAATGGCACAGCTTTTCGCTTCGGCAATCCGGGCTGACGAGGGCGGTGGCGTTTTCGGTTTCACTGTTTGTCGGTTTAGCGATTGTTGCCTTGGGCGGCGGCGATCCTTGGAAGTCGAAGCCGTATCAGCAGTGGGATGCCAAGGACATCCTGAGGATCGTGAACGAATCTCCGTGGGCAAAGGTCGTTCACGTGGATGCTACATGGAGAAATGTTCCGGGCGGTAATGACGGGGTCGGAGGTGTCCCGGTGGGAGGAGTGCGTCCCAGCACCGGCATGGGTGGCATGGGCGCGCAGCCAAGCAGCGCTCCTCCGAATCCCGGAGCGAATGGCCAGAATTCGCAAACTCCGCAAGCCGCGTTCTTGGTCCGCTGGGTTTCCTCTCGCACAATCCGCGAAGCTGTACTGCGCTCCGCCGTGCTGTCCGGCAAGACAAAAGAAGAGGACGCCGAAAAAGAGCTTGCTGTGCCTACCGATACGTACCAAGTGTTTGTCGCCGGACCGGACATGAAGCCGTTCGCTGGGATCGATGACGACGAATTGAAGCGCGGGACGTTTCTGCTGACCAGGAAGACGAAGCAAAAGATCGCTCCAAGCGCCGCTCAAATCGAGCGGACGGCGGATGGCGCCGCCGTTCAGGCGATTGTCTTTTCGTTTCCGAAGAAGTCGCAGACCGGAGAATCCATGATCGCCGCAGACGAAAAAGGCGCGGATTTCACGTGTGTGGCCGGACCGGCTAGGATTCAAACTGCCTTCGATATTTCGAAGATGGACGACGCGCAGGGTCGCGACCTATAATCTCGTGGAAACAGAGGGAAGTTTCCAGTCCAGTCTCAGATCAAGGGGCGTGCACATGAACCGTCTTAGCCGAACTGCAGCTGGTGCGATGTTCCTGTTGTTGGCCGCTTCGAACGTAAGTTCCCAGATGGGCCGGTCGAATGCACCAGATTTCCACGGTATTTGGAATCCAGTGGTTGGGGCCGGAGGAGATTACGAAGTACAGAGCGCGAAGGGCGAAAAGTCGAATCTGGAAATCTTCATCGCCGGCAAGGAAAACGTCGGAGGAAAAGACGCGTACTGGTTTGAAATGGTCATGAATAATGCCAAGACGGGAGGCGATCTGGTGGTCAAGAATCTTTTTGTCGTCGACGGAGGAAACACGCAGTCAACGAAGACGATCATGCAAATGCCCGGACGCCCGCCAATGGAAATGCCGGCCGGAATGGCGCGCAGCGGCAAAACTCCTCAATCCGCCGACATTCGCAGTCAGGCTGAAGATGTGGGAAGCGAATCGGTGACCACGCCCGCCGGAACGTTTCAATGCGAACATTACCGCATGAAGGATGGTTCGGGAGACACGTGGATTTCGGCGAAGGTGGCGCCCTGGGGATTGGTGAAGCATGAGGGTAAGGACTCGACGATGGTGGTCACGAAAGTAATCACGAACGCGCAGGACAAAATCACCGGCACGCCGCAGCCCTTCAATCCGATGATGATGGGACAGAAGCCGCAATAGAATCGCGATTCCGTAATTCGCAAGATGAGAGAGGCGTTCCGGCACGGCCGGGACGCTTCTTCTTTTTTCAGGCAGCTACCGGACCCGTGCACGTAGTTGTTCTGCTCGGGAGGCGATTTGACGATGGCGCAAGGCGAAGACAAGTTCTACCGGGCTCATGTCACGCATCGGGAAGACATCGCGGCCGATCTCTGGAAAATCCGGCTCGATCCAGGAGGTGACTTTCGCTTCGAGGCCGGCCAGTTCGCGACGCTCGGCGTGCCGTCTTCGGAGAAGCTGGTCGAACGCGCTTACTCGATCGTGTCCGCGCCGTATGAAAAGGAACTCGAGTTATTTTTCGAACTCGTTCCACACGGCCAACTAACGCCGCTACTGCACGCGGTTTCAGTGGGCGGTGAGATTACGCTTCGCAAGGCTGCAAAGGGTCGTTTCACTCTGGATCTGAAAAGCGGACACCGCAATCACCTTCTGCTTTGCACGGTCACCGGCATTGCACCGTTCGTCTCCTACGTCCGCGGCCTTTATAAGGATTGGAAAGAAAGCCGCTTTCCTGGAGATCTTCATCTGTATTTGATCAATGGCGCGAGCCGCTCGTGGGAATTTGGCTATCGCGAAGAAATGGAGCGCTTCGCTGCGGAGGTTCCCTGGCTCACGTACGTGCCGACGGTCAGCCGCCCCGGCGAGGATACTGCATGGAAGGGTGAGACGGGACGTGTGGAAGACGTCATTCGGAAATATACTGACCTGTGGGGCCTTTCGGGCGCGGATACGTCAGGCTACTTGTGCGGTCACCCGCAGATGATCGAACACGGCATGGGAATCCTGGAGCGTCGAGGATTTCCCAAACAATCGCTGAAACAAGAGGTGTACTGGATTCCGCCGAAGAGTTAAATGCTTTGTGGGTTTCCAGTCCTGGCGGGCGCCTGCAAGGGGCGTTGCGGCACCCGCCAGAACTGGATTCCGCTATGGGCTCAGGGTAGAGTCCGTAGCGGCAAGCTGTTCGATTGCGTTCGACATCGCGCGAATCGGGGTGGAAACGTGAACGGTGTTTTCCTCATCATCCACGTCGACGACAATCGAGCCACCGCTTTTCACGACACGCACGTGCTGGCCGGGTTCTTTTACTTCGACCAGCGTGATGTCTTCACTTTCGCGCAGCGCCTCGATAGCCGCGCGAATCGTTGGCAGATATGGCCGGATTTCGCGCGATGCCTCCGCGAGTTTTTCTTTCGGGGCGAAGTGCATCCCGATGGGAACGAGTATCGCGGGAGCAGGCACGAAAATGTGATGCCGCTCGGGCGATTTTTCCACGACGTTCACCACGATCATCCCTTCGCTGCAGAGCAGGCCAGCTCCCGCGAGTGCAGTGCCAGCGAATCCCAGAGCGAGTTTTCCCAGCAGAATCATGTTTCACCTCGAGCGAATCGAATTTTGATTAGTCGGTTGAGCTGCGTGAATCCACCCAAATCTTGACATGCTGCGAAGCGTCTTCGACGGTAACGAGAAGCGTTTCGCCGGCTCCATCGAGCGCGCGAATGGCGGCGGCAATGTCGAGTTCGTTTTTCTTGGCGGTGGAGAAGAGAGCATCGACGACTTTCATGGGAACGGTGATTTCAACCTTTTGCCCGCGCTTGCCTTTGCCATCGCTGTCGTCGCGCACGTGAATCAACAGGTTGCCTTTCGACTTGGCCACGCGCACGTCCTGATCTTTTTCCTTCACGGTGACGAATTCGTTGTCGGGGGCGGAGCGAATTGCATCGAGGATCGCTCTGATGTCGACGCCTTCGATGTCGGCGTCGGAGATGCTTACCGTTCCGGCGTGGAGGCGCCCTTTGTTTACCGTGGGAAGAATTTTTTCTGCGATAGTAAGCGGCAGGTTTACGTTCACACTCTCGCCCTTCTCGGCGTCGTCTACCTTTACGTGGAGATAGCGGTCGCCGGGCGCGGCCATGGCGGCAGAGGCTGACAGCAAGGCCGCCGCCAGCAAACAGAACACCGCGATGGCCTGAAATCTCTTGCACGACTTGTTGTTGATTGGGCTCATTTTCTGGAAGCCTCCTGGGCTCTTCCTGCCACTATGTACGGGCTACGGCGAAGAAATGTTCCGTGGATTCGCAGTATGGCCGAGGGGAAGCCCCATACAGGGGCGTATGGTGAACGCCAAAATGGGGGTCCAGATTTTTGTAGGTGCAAAATTGCGCGATTGTCAAAATCGCGATTCAGCGACGATTAGAAAATGTGTTCGCGCTGATACTGTAGGGTGTTAGGTCGATTTCTAATTGGTAGCCACTGTCGATTAAAAAAATCATAGGTGGCTCGTAAGACCGATCGCACGGGACCCTACGCCCGCGTATGGGGCACCTGCAGAGGAGCCTAAGCCAGAAGCCGGGACTCTTTAGGATCGCTTGGAGTTGAACTCAGGCTTCAGGTATATGACGCCGAGCGGGGGAAGGCGCAATTTGAGGGAGTGCGGGCGGTCGTTCCACGGCACGGGTTCGGAATGGATGCCGCCTGCATTGCCGACGCCGCTGCCTTCGTAATGGCTGGAGTCGGTGTTCATTATTTCTCGATAGAAGCCGCCGCTGGGAACCCCCACGCGGTAGCCCTCGCGAGCAACCGGCGTGAAATTGCACACCACTACGACATAATTTTCCGGGCTTTTGGCGCGGCGCACGAAAGCGACTACGCTATTCGCGCCGTCGTTCGCTTCAATCCATTCATACCCCGACCATTCGAAGTCGACTTCGCAAAGGGCGCGCTCGGAAGCGTGCAGCTTGTTTAAGTCGGCGACGAGGCGCTGCACGCCTCGATGGGGCGGCGAGTTCTCGAGGGTCCAGTCCAAACTGCCAGTCTCGGAAAATTCAAATCGTTGGGCAAGTTCACAGCCCATGAACAACAGCTTTTTTCCCGGATGACCATACATGTAGCCATACAAGAGGCGGAGGTTTGCGAATTTCTGCCAGTCGTCGCCGGGCATCTTCGAAAGCAGGGCACGTTTGCCGTGAACCACTTCGTCGTGGGAGAACGGCAGAATGAAATTCTCGTGGAAAGCATAGATCATCGAGAAGGTCAGTTCGTTGTGATGGAATTTGCGATTGATCGGATCCTGTTCGAAATAGCGCAGCGTGTCGTTCATCCACCCCATGTTCCACTTCAAATCGAAGCCAAGGCCGCCCATATAGACGGGGCGCGAAACAGCAGGCCACGAGGTGGATTCCTCGGCGATTGTCAGGGCGCCGGGATGACGGCTATGCAGCACTTCGTTGAGGCGCTTGATGAACGCTACGGCATCGAGGTTCTCGCGTCCGCCGAACGGATTTGGAACCCACTCGCCTGGCTTACGGGAATAATCGAGGTAGAGCATCGAGGCCACGGCATCCACCCGAAGTCCATCGACGTGATATTTGTCGATCCAGAAAAGAGCGTTAGATAGCAGGTAATTCTGGACCTCGTTGCGCCCGTAATTGAACACAAGGGTGCCCCAGTCGGGATGAGCGCCCTTGCGAGGGTCGGCATGCTCATAGAGATGCGTGCCGTCGAAAAAGCCCAGGCCGTGACTGTCGCGTGGAAAATGCGCGGGCGTCCAATCCAAAAGCACGCCAATTCCTTCTTGATGGCAGCGGTCGATCAGGTACATAAGGTCAGCTGGCGTGCCGAAGCGGCTGGTGGCGGCGTAGTAGCCAAGGGTTTGGTAACCCCACGACGCATCGAGCGGGTGTTCCATCAGCGGCATGAATTCGACGTGCGTGTAGTTCATGCGTTTCAAGTACGGGATCAATTCAGCGGCCAGCTGACGATAAGTGAGCCACTTCCCCTCGGCGTTTTTCCGCCAGGAGCCGGCATGCACTTCATAGATAGACATCGGAGCGTGGAGCCAATCGCGCGAGGCGCGAGTCTCGAGCCAAGCCGAATCACTCCAAGCGTAGCGGTCGATGTTGAAAACTACAGACGCATTATTGGGGCGGAATTCAGAGTAAAAGCCATAGGGATCGGACTTCAGCCCCAGTTGTCCCGATCCCGAAAGAATCTCGAATTTATAGACGGCTCCTTCATCGAGGCCCGGTAAGAATATTTCCCAGTTGCCATTGGTTCGGCTGCGCATCGCGGCAACGCGACCGTCCCAGGAATTGAAATTGCCAACCACGCTGACTCGCTTGGCGTTGGGCGCCCATACGCTGAAATGAACCCCACGCACGCCTGATACGTCGCGCACATGCGCGCCCTGTTTCTCGTAATTCAGGTAATGCGTGCCTTCGCCCAAGAGATGCAAGTCGTAGTCGGTGAGGAGGGGAGGGAAGGCGTAGGCGTCGTA
>Ga0210401_10003344_pt1 | contig 17172 bp, 17 predicted proteins | sample IncBWH32MmetaG_FD_150866 | JGI IMG/M metagenome (GOLD analysis project Ga0210401, IMG submission 150866) | Forest soil microbial communities from Barre Woods Harvard Forest LTER site, Petersham, Massachusetts, United States - Inc-BW-H-32-M | ecosystem: Environmental > Terrestrial > Soil >... | reverse complement strand
GTTCCGAGGTTACGACCAGTGGAACGAGGAAGACGGCGCGGTGCAGATCACCACGATCCTCAAAGCCTACAACGCAACACATATAGTGGTGGGACATACGGTACAAAAGGGTGGTCGCATCCGGCCGCGCTTTGACGACAGAGTGTTTCTGATCGACACGGGCATGCTGAGCAGCTACTACCCTAGCGGCAGGGCGTCCGCTTTGAAAATTTGTGGTGATACCAAATTCACAGCGATCTATCGCGACCAGAGTGTTGACCTTATAAATTCGGCCGCGGCCTCGACGACAAACGGACTTATCGCGGGAAACCAAGCGATTCGAAATGGGGAGCCGATTTCGAATCATGCAGTCGCCCCACCGATCGACGGTGTATGCTCCGCAACAGCTTCCGCACCGAAATAGTACAGATATGACGAAAGAGGTCTCAGCGGATGAAACGCTGGATCGAGCGCGTTCTGAACGTTGAGTCCGGAGATCTAAGTCGCGGCCTGCTTCTGACTTCGTGCCTCTTTCTGATCATCAGTAGCGTCGTGATCGGCAAAGTAGCGCGTGATGCGCTGTTCCTCGCACGTTTCCAGGCGGTGCGACTCCCGTACGCAGACATTGCTAGTGGACTCCTTGGAGGTCTCGTAGTCGCCGGCTACCTCCGCTTGGTACGCAGGTATCCCCTCCGAAAGTTGCTCATCGGCAGCCAGCTTTTTTTCGCTTCGAACTGCGCCGTGTTTTGGTTGCTCGCCGATCTTTATCGTCCAGTTTGGTTGTATCCCCTCTTCTACGTTTGGGTCAGCATTTTCGGGGTATTGGCTCCGACGCAAATTTGGACATTGGCAAGCTATTTAATGACGACGCGGGAAGCAAAGAGCATATTCGGAATGGTTGGCGGCGGCGCAATACTTGGCTCGATATTCGCTGGCTTCATCACAGGGCGTGTCGCCCACGCGTACGGCACAGAGAGACTCCTGCTGGTGATGGTCGCACTCTTACTGGCGTCTTCCGTTTCGATCTATGCCGCCTGGCGGACAGCCAGGTTCAAGTTTACCGCCGGAAACAGGTCGAATTCCGAAGAGCCCGAAATCAAGCAGGAAAACATTCAGCGCGGGCTCCGGCTGATATTTTCATCGACGTATCTGCGGGCGGTAGCTGCGATTATCTGCATTTCGTCTTTTGTTACGACGGTCACTGGATGGCAATTCAAAGCGATTGCGCAGGAGTCTTACGCGCACACAGACCACCTCGCTGTTTTCTTCGGCGACTTCTATCTTTACACAGGGATCTTGGCGCTGATCTTTCAACTCCTGCTTACCACGCGGTTACTTCAGCGTTTCGGCATTGGAACGATGCTATTCGTACTTCCCGTCGCCATTTTTATCGGTTCGAGTGGTTTGCTGATTTGGGGAGGCTTAGTCGCGGTCGTTCTGTTGAAGAGCAGCGATCAGATCCTGCGTTTCTCGCTCGATAAGTCCACCGTGGAACTACTCTATATGCCATTGGCTCATCGTGTGAAATTGGAGGCCAAATGGTTCATAGACACAGTTATTTGGCGGCTTGGAGACGGTCTCGCGGGCGTGGTCGTTCTCGTTTTTGTGGCCTACCTGCACTTTACTGCGCGAGAACTTAGCTCCATTGTTTTGCTCCTGGTTGCAGCTTGGCTTGTCGCGGTTTATGTCGGCGGCAAGAACTACCTCTATCTCTTAAAGGAATCGATCAACCATCATCGTCTGAAGGCTGAATACGTTTCCGCCCTGGAACTTGACTGGTCCACATCCGAACTGCTGGCGAATAAACTCCAAGTCTCAAACTCCAATGAGATTCTCTATGCTCTCACCTTTTACGAGCCCGGCTCTGGCCGTGCTCCGCACCCAGTGATTCGAAATCTGCTCCAAAACCCGTCCAGCGAAGTTCGACAAAAGGCACTCGCAATTCTCTCGGCATCGAAAGACACATCGATCCTGCTGACGGTAGAGGGAATGCTGAAGGATCCTGACATCGCCGTGCGCACGGAGGCGATGCTTTTTCTCGTTCATCATGCTCATATCGATCCATTGATGCTTCTCCATGAAATGAGCGAAGTCGAGAACTTTTCGGTTCGTTCCGCGGTGGCCGCATACTTGGCGCGTCCCGGAGAGGCGCACAATCACGAAACCGCAAAGAAACTCTTGGAGGGCATGGCGCGCGAAGAAGGGGAGACTGGCGAAAGAACGCGCCAGGAAGTCGCCCGGCTTCTAGGGGAGCTTCCTGACGCTTTCGATCCCTTGCTCTCGCAATTGCTGAACGACCCCTCCAGTGAGGTTGTGCGGGAAGCGATTCATTCCGTTGGGCAACTTCGAAAGGAAGGTTTCGCTCCCAAATTACTGCAACAGTTTCACGGTCCATGGCAACACGACGCCGCCACAGAGGCACTCGTGAATTATGGCGACTCGATTGTCGGACTATTAGGCGATCGTTTGGGAAATCCGGAAACCCCGACGGAAGAACGCCGACAAATTCCTTCCGTCCTGATGGGAATTGGAACACCGGGCGCGGCCGAAGTGTTGCTCTCAAACATCATGGAAGGCGATACGGCTTTGCGTTTCAGAATCATCAGCGCACTGAACAAGTTGCACCGCGACCACCCCGAAGTTCCGCTTGATCTCCAAATGCTCGAGGCAGTGCTGGCGGCGGAAATCCTGGGTCATTACCGTACGTATCAAATCCTCGAGGCAATTTCGGAACCCACCGATACGGAAGATGGCGTGAGAAGAGCGCTTGCAGATTCACTTCAGCAGGAGCGAGAGCGCATCTTTCGCTTGCTCGGACTTTTATATCCACGCGTCGATTTGCACGCCGTTTACCTCGGATTGCAGTCAAAGGACAGAACCGTCTACGACAACGCGTTGGAGTTCCTGGAAAGCATTCTGAAATCGCCGCTTCGCACCACGCTTGTACCGCTACTCGACGGCCGGGTGACTCCGAAACAACGCGCGGTGTTGGCCAATCAGCTTGTGCGGACGAAGTTAGAAAGCCTAGAGCAGGCCGTTAACCTGCTCGTTTCCAGTGACGATCCTTGGCTGAAGTCGTGCGGCGCGTACGCAATTGGATCCTTCCGGATAAAATCTTTGGCGACTGAGCTAGACCGTTGTTTGAGCCACGCAGACCCCCTACTGCGGGAAACCGCTCGAGTCGCAAAGCTTCGATTAGAAGAGGGAGCTTGAGGGCAACAATCGCACTCGCTGCAAAACACTTCGTCGGTGCCCCCAGGACCTACTACACCTACTACGTGTGTCTCTACAGCTTCGTTGACTTGCCTCAGGCCGCAACCTAAGATGAGCGTCAAATGGCGGACTCCCAATCGCTCCTCGGGCAGACCGTCTCGCACTACCGCATCCTGGAAAAGCTCGGTGGTGGCGGCGTGGGTGTTGTTTACAAGGCCGAGGACACGCGCCTGCACCGCGCGGTCGGCTTGAAATTCCTGCCTAGCGAGATGTCCGACGACCGCACCGCGCTGGAACGATTACGGCGGGAAGCGCACGCGGCGTCGGCCCTTAATCACCCCAACATCTGCACCGTCTACGACATCGGCGAGCAGGATGGCCGGGAATTCATTGCCATGGAGTTTCTGGACGGGCAGACCCTAAAGCACCGCAGCAGCGGCAAGCCGCTGCCGCTGGACGAAGTGCTCGAATGGGGACTTGAAATGGCCGACGCCCTGGATGCGGCGCACGCCAAAGGCATCGTCCACCGCGACATCAAGCCTGCCAACATATTCTTGACCGAGCGCGGTCACGCCAAGATATTGGATTTTGGCCTGGCCAAGCTGGCACCGGCAGCCGGCGGCGCGAATCTTTCGGCGATGCCCACGGTCAGCGAGCTAGAAAATCTTACGCGACTGGGCACGGCGATTGGCACCATCCCCTACATGTCACCCGAACAGGCGCGCGGTGAAGAGCTCGATCGGTGCACGGACTTGTTTTCCTTTGAGGTGGTGCTCTACGAGATGGCCACCGGAGTTCTGCCTTTCCGGGGCGAGACCTCCGACGTGATCGCCGAGGCCATTCTGAATCGCAAGCCCGTGGCGCCCGTACGCCTGAATCCCGAGGTGCCGCCCAAGCTGGAAGAGATCCCAGCCGAATATGGGCATGGGAGTAGCCTTTGATGAAATCGGGGTCGATCAGATCGCGACGCTTGAGAAATGGCTGAGCGATTTGAGCGGGAGTTCGTAGCGGGGAGGGCGCACACGGCAAGCTATCTAGGCGGGTCTAGCTAGAATCAAGCAAGCCTGTTCGACAAGCCTACGAAATTCTGATTCGGCCTCGACTTCACCGAAATAGTGACCGGCTTCAAAAGAGTTTCATCGCTTGGAGCGTGCATTCTGGCAGGTCTTGAGGTAGTGGCGTTCGGTGGTGCTAACGCTGGAATGCCGGAGGAGGTCTTCAGCCCTTCGGTCCGCTCTTGGTTGAAGACGACGTAGTAGCGCAGGAGAGCAGACTTTGCGCTCGTCCGGCTCGCCGTCTGCCGTCACCGTATCGTACTTGTCGAACTTCAAAAAAGACAATCTTCGTGCCGTGCTCGCCGATGCAGACGTTCCCACCGAGTGCTAGGCCATCGCTTGAGATGCCCGCAGTCGTTACTGGTTCAAAATCATTAGCGCGAATTTCCACGAGCCGTCGCTCTGCCGCTTCAACACATGGAATCCTGTGCCGCGCCAACTGACCGGCGGAGCCTCTGGAGACAGCTTAAATTGGGATTCATGTTCGCCCCACTCGCATGCCAAGCCATCCTCGATTTGAATGTTTTTGTATTTGGCCGCGTAACTCAACACCTTGAAACCCGGATACTCGGCCGCGAACTTCTCATTGTCAGCCAGAATGGCCTGCTTGCCGACATCCGGCGGGCTTCCCGGCATGAAGCGCACCGCATCCTCCGACCAGATGTCCATCAATCGTTTGTAGTCTTGGGAGCGCGTAAATTCAGTGTCGATTTGGTGCAGTTTTTCGATGGCCGCCAAGTCCGCGGCATGCGGGTCCCTTCGCAAAAGCCGACCGACTCCAGAGCTGTGGGCGAAAAAGCCGCTGCCAAGGCCTGCGAGAAACCCAATAGCCGCGAACACAGAAGTACGTTTCATAAGGCCTCCTCTGCGCCCTCATTTGTCACCGCCAAGGCGCGTTTGTCAACGGCTGCAGGCTCTGGCGTGCTGGAGCGACCTGACTAAGGTTTCGCTGGGATATGATCCGTGGCACAATCCCCGAACCGGAAAGATAGCTTGACGTGAAGTATATCTTTCGCGGCAGCATAAGGAGTATTTCGTGAGCGGGTTTGCCACAAGACGCAATTTTTTTGAGCGAATTAACTTGGCTCTCACAGGGTTTGTGTTTGCCCGGGCTCTGCCATTTCAGAATGCCGCTGCAGCACACGCGCCTGTCTCTGAACCAGCGGACTACTACGACAAACTTGGGCTCACCAAGACAATCAATGCCGCCGGAACGTACACGTATCTAACTGGAGCGGTCATGCCGGCTTCAGTGCAAGCTGCGGTTGCCCAGGCTGCCAAGTATCCGGTGTTCCTGGAAGACCTGCAGAAGGCCGCCGGCGAATACCTCGCGCGAAAATTGCGCTGCGAAGCCGCAATGGTCACAGCGGGTGCGGCTTCGGCGGTAACTCTGGCTACAGCCGCGTGCATGACAATTGCAAACGGACCTTCCGCGAGCCATTCCATGCCTACCGATGTGAATGGCCTCAAGAATGAGGTGATCGTTCAAAAAGCGCACCGCTACGATTACGATCACGCGATGCGCAACTGTGGCATTCGCTTCGTCGACGTCGAGACCTTGCCGGAGTATCAGTCGGCCTTCAACCCCAATACCGTTATGTGTTTCTTTTACAACGCCGCTGATGCAGGACAAATCAGCAGAGAAGACTGGATTCGAGTCGCTCACACCCACGGCGTGCCGTGTTTGAATGATGCGGCCGCCGACGTTCCGCCGATCTCAAATTTATGGAACTACACCCAAATGGGATTCGACCTTGTTGCGTTCTCGGGTGGCAAAGGGATCCGAGGCCCGCAAAATGCCGGCCTGCTATTGGGGAGAACGGATCTTATTGCCGCTGCCACCAAAAATAACAGCCCTAACGATGATGCCGTGGGACGTGGAATGAAGGTCGCCAAGGAACAAATCGTCGGGATGGTGGCCGCGGTCGATTGGTTCCTCAGCCAGTCTGACGCCGAGTTCGAAGCGGAATTCCGCCGGCGCGCCGATCTTATTGCCGCGGCACTCAAAGATATTCCAACCCTGACATCGGAAATATTAATTCCGCCGATTGCCAACAACGTACCGCACTTGCTCATTCGCTATGACCAGCAGCGTGTCAAGATCTCTCCCAAAGAAGTCGCGACACAACTCCGCGCCGGCACTCCGAGTATTGAACTAAATCCCGCCACCGGTTCCACGCAGGCGAGCGCTGGCATTCCGAGAGACGCCAATAAGATCGTGGTGGGTGTCTGGATGTTGGAACCTGGCGAGGACGTAATCGTCGCGCGCCGCCTCCGCGAGGTTTTGACGCAGGCAACAGTGGGGCACTAGGACTTTACATGTCCGGCTAGCACTCCCAGCTCAGCCGGTCGACGCAACACTTTGTTGAAGGTTACTAGCGGGAGTTTGAAATCCTAAGGTTTTGCTTGGACGCTGATTTAACCGCATCGCCACTTGGTCCAGCTCCGCTTGAGTGTAGCCCGACAGGTCGTTGACTTGCCCCAAGTCGCAACCTAAGATGAGCGCCAAATGGCGGGCTCCCAGTCACTTCTCGGACAGACCGTCTCCCATTACCGCGTCCTGGAAAAGCTCGGAGGAGGCGGGATGGGCGTCGTTTACAAAGCAGAGGACGTCAAGCTCCTCCGCTTTGTTGCCTTGAAATTCCTTCCTGACGGGTTCGCTCCAGACGCACAAGCTCTGAGCCGTTTCGACCGTGAGGCGCAGGCTGCTTCGGCCCTGAACCATCCCAATATTTGCACGATCTACGAGATCGGCGAGCATGACGGCCAGCCATTCATTGCGATGGAATTTCTAGACGGGCAGACTTTGAAGCACCGCATTTCCGGTAAGCCCCTGCCGCTTGAGCGAATGCTGGAGTTAGGGGTTGAGATTGCAGACGCGCTTGAAGCGGCCCACGCCAAAGGCATCGTCCACCGCGACATCAAGCCTGCCAATATTTTTGTCACCGAGCGCGGACACGCCAAGATTCTAGATTTCGGTCTAGCGAAGCTGGTGCCCGCCGGCGGTGCCGTGAGTCTTTCGGCGATGCCCACGGTCAGCGAGCGAGAACAGCTCACACGACCGGGCAGGGCGATTGGCACTATCTCGTACATGTCACCCGAGCAGGTGCGGGGTGAAGAAATGGATGCACGCACGGATTTGTTTTCCTTCGGTGTGGTGCTTTACGAGATGGTGACAGGGGTTCTGCCCTTCCGAGGCGAGACCACTGGCGTGATTGCGGAAGCGATTCTGAATCGCAGGCCGGTTGCGCCAGTCCGACTGAACCCCGACGCCGGCCCAAAGTTAGAAGAAATCATCAACAAGACACTGGAAAAAGACAAGAAGCTGCGCTACCAGAACGCCGCCGACATCCGCGCGGATTTGCAGCGGTTGAAGCGAGACACGGAATCGGGTCGGTCAGCCGTCGCAACAACCGAGGCCGGTTTGAAGCCTGTTCGGAAATCCACTCGATGGGGGGCGGTCGCTGCCGCAACGATTATGATTGTCGGGCTGGCCGCGTGCGGCTGGTTGTTTTTCACCCGCCAGGCGCACGCGCTGACGGACAAGGACACCATCGTCCTCGCCGACTTCACGAACACGACCGGCGACACCGTGTTTGATGGCACGCTGCGGCAGGGGCTTTCCGTACAACTCGAACAATCGCCCTTCCTGAAAATCATGGACGACGCGCAGGTACAACAAGACCTGCGGTTGATGAGCATTGCTCCCGCGAGCCATATCACAAACCAGATCGCACATGACATCTGCGTGCGGGACGGAGCCGCGGCCACCATCGACGGCTCCATCGGGAGCCTGGGTAAGAACTACGTCATCACTCTACAGGCCACAACCTGCCAGGGCGGCGCGACGCTGGCTCGAGAACAAATACAAGCGGGCGACAAAGAGCACGTGTTGAACGCGTTGGGAACCGCCGCCACGGCCATGCGGGCCAAGCTGGGAGAGTCGCTCAACTCGATCCAGAAGTTGAATCGTCCGCTCGAACAAGCCACCACCCCATCGCTGGGAGCTCTCCAGAGCTACACCGCGGGTTATTCGGAGATGGAACAGGGTCAATTTCTGGCCGCGGTCCCGTTGTTTGAGCGCGCTATTGAACTCGATCCAAATTTCGCGATGGCTTACTATTTCCTTGGCACCGCTTTCGACAATGCCGGGGACATAGAGCGCAGCCGGGAATACATACAAAAAGCTTTCGGTCTGATCGACCGAGTTTCCGAGTTTGAGCGGGACCTCATTACGGCTACCTACTACTCGTCTGACGGCCAGACCGACAAGGCAATTGACGCATATCGGTTGAGTATCCAGAATTATCCCCGCTATTGGGGATTCCATAACAACTTAAGTGTCGAGTACATAGACCTCGGGCAATTCGAAGAGGGGCTCAAAGAAAGCCTGGAAGCGACTGCGCTGCAGGCGAACGTGGAACCTCCGTACCGGCGCCAACTGGACGCCTACCTATGCCTGGATCGGCTCGCCGAGGCGAAGCAATTAGCCGAGAAACTGAGGGCGCAGGGACTCGGCGGAGGGAGGATCCACCAGCGCTTCCTCGAAATCGCTTACGTCGAGAGCGATGATGCGGCCGCTACGCGGGAGATTCAATGGTTCGCGGGCAAGCCGGTGGAGTACCTCAGCTTTGGCTTGCAGGCGGCCAATCAGAATGCTCTTGGCCAGCGCCGCGAGTCGAGCAAACTGTATCTGCGAGCCGCGGAGACGGCGCGGCGCCATGGGCTCCGGAACGCCGCCGCCGAATTTGAAGAGGCCGATTCGCGTGCCGACGCGCTGTCGGGTAATTGCCAAACGGTACGGCGACTGGGGCGTCCTGCGCAGGCACTCGCGATGTGCGGTGATGCGGCCCAAGCGGAGAAGGTCGCCGAGGAGACTTCGAAGCTGTTTCCAAACGGAACCCTCTGGAATGCGGTGCAGCTACCCGCGATTCGCGCTGCGATCGCGCTCAAGCGCGATCAGCCCGCCAAAGCCGTGGAACTCCTGGCATCCGCCTCTCCATACGAGCGTGCTTATCCCGATGCGGTGTACCTGCGGGGCTTGGCTTACCTGGGTCTGCGTCAAGGCGCCGCGGCAGCGGCTGAGTTCGAAAAGATCCTGGATCACAAAGGCGCCAATTGGGGCAGTTCTTGGCAACATCCCTACTGGGGACAGTTCTACTCACTTTCCTACCTTGGGCTGGCGCGCGGCTCCGTGCTCGCTGGCGACCCGGCGAAAGCCGGAAAAGCCTATCAGCGGTTCCTCACGCTCTGGAAAAACGCCGACCCGGACATTCCCATCCTGAAACAAGCCAAGGCGGAGTACGCGAAGCTGAAGTGAGCCCGGGACGGAAGATTGTGGCGCCGGCGTGACGCACAACTCCGGGGCCTGATTCGAGAATGCTTCTCGCAGAATAATCTGCCGCCTTGACGGATCGCGAGTAGAATCGCGCTACCTGCCCTGCACGCCGTCATGTCGAGGAGGCTACTTCACATGAGTTCAGAAGGTCGCCGGTCACCCCGCTTCCCCTTTTACGCCTCCGCTGAGATTACGGAGCTTCAAACGCAAACGCGATTGACCGCACGGACGAGCGAGCTGAGCCGCCATGGCTGTTATATGGACATGGTGAATCCGTTGCCGCTCGGCACGACCGTAAAGATCAAGCTTATCCACCATGAGCAGACATTTGACGCCACTGGCCGCGTTATTTACTCTCAGCCGAATATGGGTATGGGTGTGGCCTTTGATGAAATTGAGGTTGGCCAGGTCGTGACGCTTGAGAAATGGCTCAGCGATTTGAGTGGGAGTTCGTAATGTGAAACGCGAGTCGTAATGCGAACTCGTAATACGAACTCGTAATGCGAACTCTGATCATCTACAAACCCGCCATTAACTCTAGGCGTGTCACTTGTCGGCGTGAATGCGGTCGGCGGGGACCTCGACTTTGCTAACACCACGAATCAAAAACGACCAAACTTCCTACGTATCTAGTATTCACGCACCGCTTAATTGAGAGTGATTCAGCGATTCAGGACTCCGAAGCCAACCGACGTTAACTCAATCGTTTCGGCAGCCTAATTCGCCGGGCTCTCAGTTTCCAAGATGATTCAACGGCTCAGTCTTGGCCCTGCAAAACCTCCATTCGTGGGTTCGAATCCCACCCGCGCCTCCACTTTTTCACCTTTACTTTCAATTAGTTAACGATCTCCGTTTCTCTGCGTAACCGCCGCGTAACTTTCGATTCGAGAATAACGATCGGATCAAGGCTCCACGCCCGCTCCAAATCCTTTTCAACCTGAAGCTGCCGCGCCTGTGTCCATGCAGCGTAATATTTCTCGGTTATTTTTGTGCTTTGGTGACCCAGCAATATTGAGACGCGTTCAAGCGGAACCCCTGCCTGGAGCAATTCGGCTGCAAACGTGTCGCGGAAGCGGTGCGGATGCGGACCGTTTTCGATCTTCGCCATCCGAAATAACGTGGCCAGGCGCTTTCGCCAACTCCCCACTATCGTTTCCAAATCACCTTTCCCAGACCAGAACAGATGAACATCCTTCACCGGGGATAGCGAGTTCAGGGCTCCGGCAACGAACTCCGGTAAAACGTATAGACAGGAACGCCAGTTTTCTGTGTGTAGAGAAATAGCTTCCGACCACTGATCCTGTCGGTGGTCAACTTCACAGCATCCCCGATTCTCATTCCCGAATACCTCAACAACAGAACAAGCGCCTTGAGCCGCCGGGCATTGTCCCGGCCCCTAGCCGCGGTTCGACTTACATATGGACCGATCGCATCAAGAATCTTCGCCATCTCTTCTTGCGTAAATGGAAGTGTGGGACGATGCGGTACACGAGGTGCCTTGAGCTTGCGGGCTCGGTTGTCGTTAATCCATCCGTTCGCTTGGCCGAAGTTGAAGAAAACAGCGATCTACAGCCGTGTCAGCACTGGTAACGGTGCTCAGTCACCTGAAATGCAAATCCGCGAGCTTCGTGAATATTGCAAGAGACGCGGTTGGAAAATAAGCCACGAATTTGTGGATGTTGGGATTTCCGGCACAAAGGAGAGCCGTCCGCAGCTTGATAAGCTCATTGCCGATGCTCATCTTCGGCGATTCGATGCCGTGGTCTGCTGGCGCTTCGATCGTTTTGCGAGATCGGTGAGCCACCTGTTGCGCGCTCTGGAGACGTTCAAAGCGCTCGGCATCGAATTTGTGAGTCTTTCGGAACAAGTCGATACATCCACACCGACCGGAAAGATGGTTTTCACTGTTTTAGGCGCTGTAGCGGAATTGGAGCGAAATTTGATCGCCGAACGCGTCAAGGCCGGATTACGGAACGCGCGTGCCAAAGGCAAAATCCTTGGCCGGCCACGGAAAATTGCAAATTCCGACGACATCAACCGGCTTCGAGCTCAAGGCGCGTCATGGCGAGCCGTCGGAACTGCACTTGGTGTGAGCGCGGCCACGGCATTTTGTGCTTCGGCGAGAACTCCCCTGAAGACAAAGCTCAAAAGTGGTAAGTGAGGGAACAACGGTGATCAAGCCTCGCCCATTGCCCAAGTTGCGGGTTCAACTTCCATTTGAGCGCAACTTCACTGAAGCCGAGGTCCTGCGACTGAAGCGAGGAATCGAACCCCAGAGTATGGAGGATCGCTGGCACATTTTGTTCAAAGACCCTTGGTTGCACTTCGTGCGCAGCTGGACAGGATTTTGTGTCTACAAGGTAAGAGTCGAGAGCGACCCGGCAGGGTGCAAAGTCTCCGAAGCTTGGGCGAGCCGCGAAAAACGGCAGTATAGCGTGACGGATGTGCACGAGGATGTGGAGTTGCTGTCCGGCGCAATCGATGACCTGCTATTGGGCCCTAGTCGGACGACGATCTTGTGAAACCGTACTTCGTCACCAAGCGGCTGGCCTTTGGCAGCGGGATCACCAAGTGGCGCGATGTCGAGGAATTGCGAAGGCTAGGCATCACCCACGTCATCAACCTACGCCGCAACATCCACGACAAGAAGGTCCGGCAATTTGAATGCCTTTGGCTTCCCTTTAGGGACGACAAGCAACCCCGTCCGCACTGTTTCTACAGGAGGGGACTGGCGTTCTACACGGAAGCGACAAGGAAAAGGCGCGGGAAGGTGTTTGTCATGTGCCGCCTCGGCATTTGCCGGAGCGCTTCGCTGACTTATTTCCTTCTGAGGGCATCCGGGAGGAGTGAGGAGGAAGCGCTGCGACTGGTGACTAATGCTCGGCAGTGAGCAACCATTAATCAGGCCTATCGAGCGTCCGGGGAAGAATTCCTCAGACGACGAAGATCATCAGCGTAACGACGAGCTACTTGAGTCCTTCTCTGAAATGCTACTAGTTAATTCTCGATGCTGATATCTAACTGGATAAAAAAAGCTTAGCTACCGTCGCCCTTTATGCGAAACGCAACCACATTGTTGTGTGGACCAAGGAGGCCCTAGTGAAGAAAATGCTTCTGCCGGGTATTATTTCGCTGGTGGGGTAGTGGATTGTGCCGGTGTACTCTGTTCAGTTTGCCGTACCGGGCTGCTCTTACCATATTTATGTGTGAAGTGGACGTCCTGAACGTTAACTTTGCCTCCAGCTACTTGCTCCAAATCCGTATCACACAGCACCGGTGCATCTGTTATCTCTTCGGGCTGTTTAATTTCGTCGCTCATTGGCATCTCCTTTTGTCGCTGTGCTTCACCATGGGTCTGCCCGGTCGGAGTGCACTCCGCGCGAGGTTCTGATGTAAACATCCAGCAGCTTGGCGGGCGACTATCCGCCTCTTCGCCTTTTGTCAAGTACAAGCAGTACGTAAACAACCCAACGGCTAGCACGATGAGAGCGACAATGAAGATAATTGCGAAGTCCATGGTTGAAATTAGAATTAGCGCGAGCGGCGAGGAATACAGTGTTTGCTGGATGAAACCTTGCGTCGAGCGCATTCTCCGAGAGCGGTACATACCAAAAGCGAACAGGTCTTGGGGGCACGCACAGTACGCCGAACATAGTAGCGTTCCGGTCTCCGCCGCTACTAGGGATTCCCCTAGTTGCTTAGGAAGGGGCCAAGTCTAAACAGTTAAGCATGCGTCGCACGCGAGCGCTCGGTGCAAACCCTCCGACCTTGCACAGCTCGTCGGAGTCGGGGAACACACCCAAATGTTTCCCGACTCCTCCGCTTCCAGCGCAGAGATTCACCAGCCGAGGGCCATGCTGAAAGAGAAGCTGTGCGGGGGGGGCTCAGCGATGATCGTCCCTACCGCGTCACTTTCGGTGAGACCTACGCGCCCATGGGAGTCAAGTTGTAGCATCGCGCAAGGTCATTGATATTCGCGCGCAAAGCGGCCCAGTATTTTTCTGCCTGACTACCGTAATTCCCCTTGGTCATCACCTGATTGACGCGGCGTGCGCTGTCCATGACCTGCTCCATTTGTGCCTTTGTTTCGAGATAATTCGACGTGGGGTCGAATTTGCGTCGAAGACGGTTTGTTGTGCGGTTCAAATCGTCCATGGCATTTTCGAGATCGTCTTTTGTTTGCTTGGCTTGGTTTGTCCGAGCGTCTGTGTTCGCTGAATCCGAACGCTGGCGGCGCGTTGTCGCTCCGTTGCTTTGTGCCGAGTCGGCGCGGTTCTTGGCGTCTTGTCCACGGTTTTCGAGATACTTTTCGAATTGGTCCACGCCGTCTTCCACTTTACGGATGCGGTCGCCCACCTGCGCCTTCGTAAACGGATTTGTTTGAGCTCGTGCCACGGTGGAAAGGCTGACCAAGGCTAACATTGTCATGCACCAAAATGCAGTTCGCTTCCTGCAATTCATGTCGCACCTCCCCGATACAGGCAATTTACGACTGCGCGTGGCTCGCTCGAAACTAGGGATCCCCCTAGGGGCGTGACTCTATTCCGCTTTGCCGCAATTGAGGCACACTAAGAGTTTGGGGAATACCAGGACAGGGCTGTTTCTTGCATTTCCCAGTCCTGGAAAATGGATGCCGAATCTGGGAGAAGACCCAAAGACCGGGCGCTATCACGGGCTATCTGTGACACACCGACACGGCTTCGGTTTATCCGTACTTACGCGAAAATGACGCCAAGATTGGCGAACAGGCTAGGGTGGCCGTCTTGATGAACTGAAACGGGGTTGGGTGATTGAAAGAGCTGGCTCCCCGAACTGAACGATTTGCGAACATTGAAATTTGACCTCTCTATTCGGTTTCGTAAGCCAAGACCTTCTGAAGCCATTTGTAACCGTTTATCAGGACTTGGCCCAATTACGAAGCGAATCTGTCCTCCACCGCGCGCTAGGGATTTACCTAGTTGTTCAAAGATCGAACCAAACATAACGTCGTATTCGACCTGCCCCTACGAGACAAGGGCGGCAAGCTGTAGAGCAGATTTTGCCGAAGCGGGCCCTGGGCCAGAGCTGTGGTCGAGTTCTAGGACGGTATAACAACTCGGTAACACCTCGTTTACTTTGCTATTAGTAAATATAGGAATGGCCTAGGTCGCAGAGAGTCACAATCAGCATGGCCGAGAATCCAATCGATAGGCAGAAGGTTCGCTACGATCTGAAAATCGCTCGGACCAAACTGTTCGAGCAATGTTTAAAGCATCCCAAAGATGCCCGCCTAGCATTGGCAGTCAAGATTATTGACGATCAGATTGCGAACTGCACTGAGTGGATTCGAACAAAGGAAAAGAGCGCGGAAAAAGACTTTCAAAAGAGATTCTCTATCAACACGCAGTAGGAATCAAATGAAAAGAAGCTTATGTCGGAGGAAATGTCCAGCGCTTATTGGAATTCAATCCACTCCAGAAAATCCCAAGTTTCCCAACGATTTCTCCAAGAAAGAGGTTGATCTTGAACAAATACATCGTTGAATTCATAGGTACATTTTTCCTCGTTTTGACTGTTGGATGCACCGTCGTCGGTAACGGCGCAGGTGCGTTCGCCCCTCTGGCTATCGGTTCCGCACTCATGGTTATGATTTTTGCGGGCGGTCATATTTCTGGAGGTCACTTTAATCCCGCCGTCACACTGGGCGTGTGGCTACGCAGGAGGTGCGAAACTAAAGATGTAGCGCCCTACATGGGTTTCCAGATCTTTGGCGCTGTGTTGGCGGCTTTTGCCGTTAAGTTCTTAAAGGGTGGCGCCGCCGTTACACCACTCCAGCCGGCGACGGGCCCAGCGCTTCTTGCAGAGTTTCTTTTTACCTTTGCCCTTGTCTATGTTGTTCTGAATACCGCGACAGCCAAAGGTACCTCCGGTAATTCTTTTTATGGGCTTGCCATCGGATTCACGGTGCTGGTTGGAGCGTTTTCGGTCGGCAACATTTCCGGTGGGGCGTTTAATCCAGCGGTCGCGGTGGGTATCTCCGTTATGGGGCTGTCGTCTTGGCCGAATATCTGGATTTACTTGGTAGCTGATTTTGTCGGCGGCGCAGTGGCAGCGCTCGCTTTCAAGGCACTGAACCCAGCCGACAACTAATCGCCCCGCGTAATGACTTTGATGTACCTCCGAAGGTGCAAAGAGCCTGTTCAGCCCAGAATGTTTTTCGGCTAACTCCTGATAAGTCGTTTACCAGGAGTTGAGAGCCCAGGCCTTTCTTGACGGTCTGAAAGGCTATTGCGTCGCATTCGATTCTAGGTATTCACCCCAATAATTGCGTAAGGCACGCGGCACGATCTTCTGGTCCTGAAAACCAAGCTCCACCAGTTCGGGAAGCGCCGCAACAAATCGTGCGATGGCTGTCTTCTGCGCAGAGTCGAGGAGAGAATAGCGATGCATCGAATACTCCCAGCTGTCTTTCTTGGGATAGAGTCCACTGAGCGTTCCGATGACCCGCATTGAGGACGATTCGTAGCGGTCGAGCACACTGAGCGTTAGCGCCGGGATGTAATAGCGAAATCCGAGCGCATCGAGGTGCGCGATACAGTCGCTTCCAATTCGTCCAGAGGCACTTTAGACCAATCGTCCCTAATTTCTCCTTTCGCAAGGGCGTCGGAAATGCGCGTTCCGAACAGCATCTTGGAAACGATTCGGCGAACCGCGCTTGCCAGCGCCGCGGCTGCGAGGTTTGGGTCGTCTCGCCTCGTTAGGAACGTGAATTTTGATGTTGGGAACTTGTCCTTTGATTTTTCGCGCCGCGTCTAGCACATTCAACAACGGCATACTGACATCTACAACAATCACATCCGGTCGGAGTCACATCGCGTCCCTTACCATAGCACGGCCATCCCCAACCACCCCAACGACGGTGAACGTCTTTTCCAGATAGATTCGTAATGTTTCGGCGAACATGGCATGGTCATCCGCAACTAATAGGTGCGGACGGGTCCCGCGCGCAGACACGTTTTCCATATGTGTCCTTACTGGGCGGTCAGCGAAGGTACTCGCAGGTAATTGTTGGAGTCTGACTCGTGCGCAGGTCCAGGCGGTCAAACATGGGCGGTGGGTAAACCCAACTTTTTTACCGCGCCGACCCGCGACGACTGCGAGTGACGCGTATCAACTTCGTTGTGGCCTCGTTTGTCAGCAAGGAACCGCACAGGGAGCCTAGGGAAATCCCTAATTGCTCAGCAGCCGCTACTAGTCGATTCTCCCCATTGGGCACCGAATGCAGGGAAGGACAAGAGGACCGAGACCGGGTCGGATTCCGTTGCCTGATGGTTTCCTACAGGCCTGCGTGTCTGCGCATTCGGTGACCTCCGACCCTGGAGCTTCACGCCCTGGATAGGTGCAGAGATACCATTGAAAAACTATCCTAGAAATCGCGGCCATCGCACTCTCGGGAGCTACTCTTCTTCTCGGTTGAAAGCAGTTTGGCCAAATTTACGATCAAGACGTACCTTCAGCGCAATTGCCGCTCGCGCAGGGGAGTCCATGCCAAACATGTTTCGCATTCGCATTGCCCTGTTTCAATTGTGCCATTTCCATAATTAATGG
>Ga0210401_10003343_pt1 | contig 17177 bp, 25 predicted proteins | sample IncBWH32MmetaG_FD_150866 | JGI IMG/M metagenome (GOLD analysis project Ga0210401, IMG submission 150866) | Forest soil microbial communities from Barre Woods Harvard Forest LTER site, Petersham, Massachusetts, United States - Inc-BW-H-32-M | ecosystem: Environmental > Terrestrial > Soil >... | reverse complement strand
TCGAACTTCATTAGATGTTGTTGCGGCCAGTTTCTTCAATTGCTGGATTGCGTTCTCATGGCCGTTGACAGTCATTCGCCACTGCACATCCCCGTTGGAGAAGTGCTCGAACAGGTCATATTCGCGCTCCATTGAACCACCATATCTGCCGACATGACGGCAGACAATAATAGCTATCGGGCTGGTTTCGCAAGCGTACATGTTCCACTGTAATCGGGACCCGAAGTGGTCAGGCTCTGCGCCATCGCTGCATCCGACAAAGCAAAAACTTTCGTGCGCTACACCGTTCGCCGTATGGCAGCCGGAATAGGGCAGTGCAAAATGTGTACGAAATGGAAAGCCCGAACCCGTCGAAAGAACCGAAACAGTGGGACTTTTTTATTGCTCACGTAACCGAGGATAAGGATGAAATTGCCAGACCATTGGCCGAACGCCTGAATTCCAGAGGGCTGATGGCTTGGTATGTCGATTATTCCTTGAAACAGAGTAGCAACTTGCGCGAATCAATTGATTACGGCCTAGCCCACTCAAGATTTGGTATCGTGATTATCAGCAGTCACTTTTTAGAAAAACGCTGGCCGCAGGAAGAATTGGATGACCTGGCGACCCGTGAAGTAAACGGGAGGAAAGTCATACTGCCCGTCTGGCATGGGATTGGATTCCGAGAAATACACGAACACTCGCCAGTGTTGGCGGACCGAGCTGCAATCAGCACCGACAGAGGACTCGATTACGTGGTCCAAAGGATGTTAAAAGCGGCGGAGTAGAAAAACACAATCTATTCCCAAGTGGGGCGGGAGATACCAAATGGGAGCTATCCCGCCAGTCGTCCTCATACGGCTATTTTGGATTTTCTCTCAGTTGGTGCTCGCGTGTGCCCTATGACAGATGAAAGCGCGAATAGGCACTGGAGAATCGGTACTATTCGCGTCAGTCGCCAATCTCGATAGGTTTGGCTGCAACGGCCTCCTACAAGACGTACAAGTAAAGCTATCCTGACATAGAAATAACGAGTCTGACACGCCCGCTATGCAAACCTAACCGCGCAGCTAAGTCCGGGCCAAACCAATAGTTCGATTGCTAAAAGAGTCTCCCCGTATGAATTCTGACCTGTTAGCGTCTAGGGGATTTGCAGGAGCGTCTAATGCCCAAACCGAAACTTTCTTTCGAGCAGGTTCCGCTCAAGACGGTCACGGAAACACCAATGCCCAAACCGAAAATTTCTTTCGAACAGGTTCCGCTGGAGACGGTAATGGAAACACTGCTTAGAGAAGTAGTCTCGTTCGTTCAAGGCAATGCACAATGGTGGGATGACGCTGCGCAACATCTTGATGACATCGCACGCAATCTTGCCGACCATGAACGACGAAAATGGCAGTTGGTTGCCGCTTGTTATCAAGAAAGAGCGCAACTCCATAGAGATTTAGTTGCGAGAGTGCAACCGTGGGGCGCTAACGGTACTCCGCTTACGGAAAGCGAGCGGTAAAGGTTGGATTTCTACTGTTCCAAATGGAACAGATTTACGGGACGCTATTATCCCAGAATGTCTGCATGCGAATGACGCACCTGACGCCAAAACAACTGTCGTCTGTTCCTTGTCCAAGTTGCGGTGCCGCAAGCGGACACCTTTGTGAACTGCATTCAGGTAGCCTACGCGTTGAACCGCATTTGGACCGGAAGCTGGCCGCTGTTAAAGCGGTGGAAAGCAAAAGATAAGAACGAAGGCGAGAAAGGGGCCGTCGTGTCAGACACTCAGGTAAAGGTACCGACTGTTGAAGAGATAGAACTGCGAGCATATGAAATCTATTTGAAACGAGGCGACGGAGATGGCGTTGCGCTCGAAGACTGGCTCGCTGCCGAGAGGGAATTATTGGCATCGCGTCAGCAGGCCAGTTAGGCGCTGCGCGCCAAAATTACGGAAGGTGAATTGGTGGCGGCGCGAAGTTATGCGGCGCGCGAAGGAACGTGCACTAGGCTGACTTCTTCTTGAGTGTCTTCCCGACGCGAGCGCTAATTAGCTTTCTGGGTGTTCTCAAAAGCCCTACGGAAGAACAGCACGGCAGACAATGCGCAACCATGCGTCCTCGGTGGCAAAGGCAATCGCATTCAACAGAGCTTTTCATGGAAGCGACATGTTAACACCAACTCGCTCGGCGTGCTTGAGCTCGCAAGCGAGCGCGACGCGAGGGTACTGGAGAATTCGTACTATTGGAGGCGTCCGCCACCTTTTATAAGGTTGCTGCGCAGGACGGGCCTTGGGGTGGCTCCTCTGGGAAGCGGGGCCGCCCCTCTTGTTTGCCGCTCGAACCCGGTGTGCCCAGATAACCTTACGCCGCGCTTGCGATGGATGTTTGTCAAACTGAACGCGCCGAATCGGAACAGGTTTTCAAGCGTGTCCCCGACTTGGTCCGGTTTGCATCAATTAACTCGTCACCCATATCCCGAAAGTACCGTAATTCTGAATGTAGGAGTTAATCATGTATGCCTACACATGCTGTCGTTGTTCGAATTGCGCCGCTCAGGTTGTGTTGGAAGAGCAGCGAGGCTCGAACAGCGGCGGGAGGCCGAGCACGAATACGAAGTAGGTGAACCATGAACGACGAGACGTATTTGTTGCAGCGCATTATGGGTCTTGAAACTGAGCTTAGTTATCTTGCCGAAAGCTCTCGGCAGCAGCAATTTCGCCACAACACCGAGCTAAGTCGGCTTCAAAACGACAATCGAAAGCTGCAAGCTCGGCTCGGCGTTCTCCAAGCCGAGAATACTCTGCAAGCTCGGATGGACATTCTCCAAGCCGAAAATAACACTCTGCGAGTTCAGCTTCAGGCTGCCTTATCGGTGATTTCTTCCTTAGAGCAGCGGCTCAAATTTCACTTGAAATCTTTGCTAGAGCAAGAAAGTGTCACCGCTGCGGCGGCATAATATTCGCTGCAATCAACGATACTGGTTACCAGCGCGATTGTTTCAAGCGATGAGTTGCCTCAGCGCCGCCATGCTAATCGCGTCGCTCGCGTTTTTGCGTTCAGCGGAGCGGTTGGCGGTTGGGATTTCTCGGGGCTTCGCGGACACCAGCAACCGAATATCGCAGCCTACGCAGGCGCGGAGGCTGGCGATTCGATGGCGCGGAATTCTCGCTGAGCAAAAACAAGAAATCTCTGGCCGTCTCAAAATTGCGGGAGTGATAGCGGAAGCGTATACTCGCTCTTGTATCGCTCCTCGAAATGCCCCGGCTGGCGGGAGATGCCAAATGGGAGCTATCCCGCCGGTCGTTTTCTTTCAGCACTACCAGTCACCGTGGCCGACCGATATGAATCTGCCTAACCCAATTGGCAAGAAAGTGGAAGAACGTCGCGCAACTTCTCGATACAAATTAGTCCTGTTGGTCGAAATTAGGGTTGCGCCCAACATGGCTGCGGTAGGGACAGTCTTGGCCGAGACACAAGATATGTCAACTCAGGGCTTCTATTTCAACATTGCACAAAAATTCACAATAGGAACACAGTTCATTTTTCGATTACTCTTCCGATTGACAACACTGGAGCCAATCAGATGAACATCAGCGGAAAAGCACGAGCTGTACGAGTAGAGGAAACCGGTGAAAGTCACCCGGGTTGGTGGGGCGTTGGTGCCATCATTGAAAGCTACCAAGTCAGCCGAGGAGAGCTTTAGGCGGCACGGCTGGTGTTCGTGCATTATTTTGCGCACTCTGGGAAACACCTTTGCCATGAGCGCAAGTTTTCAGTCCGCAGGTAGTCATCCATTCGCAGTATATCTATCGTACTTGGAGCAGATTGGTGAACCGGGAGCTTTGGCTTCTCAATTGCGCTGGACGGAGTTGCGGGCTACGACCGGCAACCTAACCGTCCGCGCCTACGGACGGCACCCTCTGGGGATGCCCAGACCCGCCGAGTAGCCCGTCCACGCGGACATGCACAGCCACCTCGACGCAGTGCGCGACACGCTGCTGATGCTGGTTATTCAGCTTGTTTTTCGAACGATACTGGTCTTGCGGCGGTGGAATTATTCAATTCGGATACCGGTAAAGGATTGACTGACCTGGGTTCCAACTTTTTGCTACGCCTCACCGCCTTCTTCTCCCGGCATCAGTGCGCAGGTGTGCCACTCTTCATCGTTGGCGTGCATATCGCAGAACCACCGACCGCATCTCGAACAGCGAATCGTTGAGGGATGAGGGCATGGCTCGTCGTTATGCGATACGGCCTGACAGAAATGCTTCAGGTTCGCGCTTGATAGTTCGTTCTCTCCCATCAGCATGCCTCTGACAGAAACTCATTTTGCGCCCCTTATTCATTGGGTGCCTCAACGATTGCGAGGGTCAACGAACTTGTGGGCAAACGAATCCCAGAGACGATAGTCGCCCGGTTCGCCTAAAACTAATTTCCTTAAATCCGCTTTTGCTTGGTCAATGTTTGTGACAGATTCAATCCGCACGAAAGACCCGTCAGACCGTAGTTTGAAAATTTCATAATTCGAATTCATGAAGCACCTCACACAGAGAGGTTCGTGGAGGACTTAACGATGTGCTTCTGGGTTGAGATAGTCAAGCGTTAGCATTTGGCTTCCAGTCTTCGCGATGCACGACGGTCGGATGTCACCTCGGTAAAAGCCATCATCGTGAGACACTATTGAAAGAGGAGTTATGACGATGCGATTTGAAAAACCGAAGAAATCATCAGGACGGCCAGATTTTGCTGCTGGGCGAATAGCGGAACTTGAGCGACAACTGGCCACAGAAACGAACGAAACGAGAAAGGGTGAGTTGCGAAACGAAATTAACGAGTGGCAACGAAGCCGACCGCAACCAAAGCGCGATGAGGGAAGTAGAAATCAAGACCGACACTGAGAGAGACAAAACCCGTGGCCCCTGCCACCGAAAGCGAACTTTTGTGAGCTTAGCCCGCACCCCCATGCTACGAAGCTGAAACCATTTTTGAATCGATTCCCGGTTTTCTCGTTGTCCTTCATTCCTATCCGTTTCCGGCACGAAGGCACCGCAGACTTAGCGCGGATACCGGACAGACGGTGTACGAGGCGGCGCAATAATAGCTTCGCGCATACAGGGGAGCGACCTTTATGAAAAAAGTTCAAACGGCAAACTTTCCAAGAGTCCTCGTCATCGACGTCGGCGGCACAAATATCAAACTGCTAGCGACCGGGCAGAAAGACTCTCGCAAGATTGCCTCGGGTCCATCGATGACGGCCAGCAAAATGGTTCGCGAAGTTAAAAATTGCGCCAAAGATTGGATTTTCAACCGTGTGTCATTGGGATACCCCGGTCCTGTAATCAACGGCCATCCTCTTCGTGAACCGCATAATCTCGGAGTTGGTTGGATGAAATTTAACTTCCGCGAGGCATTTGGATGTCCAGTAAAGGTCATCAATGACGCCGCCATGCAGGCGCTTGGCAGCTATAAGGGGGGACGCATGCTTTTTCTCGGGCTTGGCACTGGCCTCGGGTCGGCAATGATTGTGGATGGAATTCTGGAGCCGATGGAACTGGCGCATCTAACCTATAAGAAAGGGAAAACCTACGAGGACTATCTTGGGCTGCGTGGCTTGAAACGGTTGGGAAAGAAAAAGTGGTGTCGGCAGGTGGCAAGAATAACAGAGAAACTAAAGACCGCTCTCGAGGCCGATTATGTCGTCTTGGGAGGCGGAAATATCAAGAAATTAAAGAAGCTGCCGCCGGGTACGCGACTTGGTAACAACCAAAACGCCTTCCTCGGCGGCTTCCGCATGTGGGCGGCGAACTCTCAAACTGCGTCGAACCTCAAGAACGCCTGAGTAGCACGTTCAGATAACCTTCGCGCTCGCAGAAGTGTTCTGGAAGATGCGGCTCGGCACTACAAGGACTCCAATCCAAAAAGTGCGGCAGGCATTCTTCCATGGGCTGGTGACGGGCTACGCAGTCGCACTCACACTCCGGTGAGAGAATCTGGTGTCGGGATGAAGCTAGGGAGTCTAATTTTCGGCTTGATTCTCTGTTCCTGCACTCTCGCTCAACAGGCTTCACCCATCCTGCTCGGTTCATGGACGGCCACAGCGGGTCCGAACCAGATTTTCCGTGGCACATGGTCTGCGCAGGTTTCACTTCATAGCCCCAATCGCGCAATCGGTTCATGGACAGTTGTGAACGAAGCAGGTGACGTGTTGCTGGAAGGGACGTGGTCGGCGCAGAAAACAGGACTGCACTGGCAAGGCACGTGGACAGCACGCCCGATGAAAGGACCGTTGCTGTCTGGGACTTGGACCGCCGATGCGGCAAGCTTAAATGTGGAATCCTTGTCGGAGATGCTGAAAAGCACGGCAACGAAGGAAGTCACCGGCTCATGGCGAAGTGGCCGTTACCAAGGTAACTGGTCGCTCAAAAGTTTACGACAGCCGCCTCGCAGATAATGGGGCTTACTTCAGCTTCGCGTACTCCGCTTTCGCAGCGATGAGAACGGGAATATCGGCGTCCGCATCTTTCCAAAGCGTCAGAAAATCTTGATATGCCGCCTTGGCTTTGGCGGTGTCGCCCTGCATGGCGTAGGCGCGACCGAGGCCGAGATGGGCGAGTGCGCCGATGGGTTCGTTGAACACGATTCCACGATGCTCGATGATTTTCACCAGCTCAGTCGCAGCTTCCTTGCCCTGATGGTTGAGCAAGTAAGCTTTGCCGCGCACATAGACGGGATAGAGAGAGCCCACGTTGCCCAATTCAAATGGAGCAGCAGCCTCAAGTGCCTCGATGGCTTTCGGAACATCGTTATGATTGAGCGCCAGCTGGGCGCGAAGCACTGGCAGGTAGCTGAACTGCACCACCGTGCCCTTCGGGAAGCGTTTAGCCAAATCATCCGTCAATGCTTGTGCGCGGGTGCCGTCTCCCACCAACGCCAACGCCAAGGCTACTACATACAGTGCATCGCGGCCCGTCGAAGGAGCAAGCGCCGCAGCGGCTCGCTGCCGGGCTTCAGAAGGATTGCCGAAAAGAACTTCACGCATGGCTGCGTCCGCTTCGTACCTCGCCACCTTCTCCTTTTTTTCTGCCCGCGCGGCCGAAGCCACCGCCTGACGACATAGCTCCCTGGCTTTTGCCAGCCGCCCAAAATAGGCGGTCGTATGCGACTCGTAATCCAAGAGCACATCCTCCAACCCCGGTTTCCCCTGAGCCCACATTACCTGCTGTGCCATCGCCACCGCATCGTTCTGCAAGAAGGCAAGCCGGTATAGATTCAAGCGTAGGCTAGGGGAATCGAGGTTTTTCGCCTGCGCCTCTAGGGCCGTGGCTCGGGCCTCCTCCAAACGGTTCAGATTGAGATACTCGACGACTAGGTTGGCGTAACCCAAACCGCTACCCGGTTCTAGACGGAGGGCTTCGCGGCCTTCAACAAGGTCTTTGTCATATTGCCCCAGAACACCGTACACGCTACCCAGGTTATTCGGCGGTACGTAATCTCGTGGATAGGTCTGTGCCCAGAGTTCATAAACCTGCCGCGCTTTTTCCAAATCGCCAATAACAAGTTGATGGTAGTGAGACTCGATGTAGAACTTCTCCCGTTCGCTCGCCCTCTCGCGCAGTTCATACGCCTTCCGAGTGTTGTCCGCTCCCAGACTTTGTTCGCCTAGATTAAAATAGGCCATTCCGAGCGAAGCATAGGCCATGGAGAAGTCCGGGTCGAGGCGGATAGCCCGCTGGAACAAGGGCACGGCGGCGGCAAAATCGCCTTCTGCCCCCATCTTCTCCCGTCCAAAGGTGTAGGCTTGGAGGGCTTCGAGCGAGGGCGTGGTAGCCTGCTCGACCGGCTTGTCGAATTTTTTCATAGTGCTGAGCGATTCGCCGAGTCTTTTTCGGATTTCTGAGGATGCCTTTCCGAGAACCTCCAGCACATGGTTCTTGTCGCTCGCCTCGGCTTCCGCGCTGGCCAGCGCTTGTCCACTTGCGCAATTGACCGCCTTGAGAGTGAGAAGATACTGCGCACCGATTTGTGCTATCGAACCGTCCAGGACAGCGGCGCTCCCTGTCCGCTGGCAGAGTTCCCGCGCAATCTTCGGTGTGAGTTTCGCATCCGCCTTCTGGCCCATCATCTGTAAGGTCTGCTGGATTTGCTGGTCAGAGATAATGCTCAGGAAGGGCGATTGCTCTAGCTGCACCGAGAGTCCTTGCCGCAGTGTGCCGTCAAATACCGCATCGCCGGTCGAGTTCATGAAGTCGGCGAGGACGATGGTGTCCTTGTCCGTCAGCGCGTGTGCCTTGCGAGAGAAAAACAGCCAACCGCCCACGGCCAGCGTGACAACCAAAATAACTGCTCCAGCGACTGCCCCCCATCGAGTGGATTCCCGAGCGGTCTGCAACCCGGTCTCAGCTGTTGGGACGGCCCAACGACCCGAATCTGAACCTCGCTTCAGCCGCTGCAAATCGGTGCGAATTTCCGCTGCGCTCTGGTATCGCAGCTTCCGGTCTTTCTCCAGCGCTTTGTAGATAACTTCTTCAAGCTTGGGAGGCAGGTCGGGATTCAATCGCACTGGCGACACGGGCGCTCGTTCGAGAATAGCGTTCGCAATCACGCCGGAAGTATCGCCCCGGAACGGCTGAACCCCCGTCACCATCTCGTAGAGCACGACTCCGAAGGAAAAAAGGTCCGTTCGCGAATCCAGCTCCTCGCCCCGTACTTGTTCAGGGGACATGTACGTCAGAGTTCCAATTGACGTGCCCGGTTGACTGAGCATTTCTGGCTCGCTCGCTGTCGGCATAACCGAAAGATTCACAGCGCCGGCTGCGGGTGTGAGCTTTGCCAGACCAAAATCCAAAATCTTGGCGTGCCCGCGCTCTGTGACAAAAATGTTGGCGGGTTTGATGTCGCGATGAACGATTCCTTTGGCATGTGCCGCATCCAATGCGTCGGCGATTTCGATTCCCAGTTCGAACACCTGCTCAAGCGGTAGCGGCTTGCTGGAAATGCGATGCTTCAAAGTGGTGCCTTCCATGAATTCCATCGCAATGAAAGGCTGAGCGTTGTGTTCGCCGATTTCATAGATGGTGCAAATATTCGGATGGTTCAAAGCGGAAGCAGCTTGTGCCTCACGATTGAAGCGGCTCAGAGCTTGTGAGTCTTGCAAGAAACTATCGGGGAGGAACTTCAAGGCAACTAAGCGATTGAGTATGAGGTCCTGAGCCTTGTACACAACACCCATGCCACCACCGCCAAGCTTCTCCAAAACGCGATAGTGAGAAACCGTACGGCCGAGCATTGGCGGGGAATCGGTCACTGGCGACGGATGTTAGGCTGCGCCTAAAGGCAAGTCAACTTGCGACCGCCTCGTTGACGTGCTAGCTCCATTCTGATATAAGTATATGTCAGATGAGCGGTGTTTCAACCCGTGGGGCTGCACGAAAGCTAGGTATCAGCCTAATCAGCCTCCAGCGCTATATCGCAGCTAAGAAGATATCCGCGCCGAAGCTGCAGAGTATCGGTGGCGTGCGCGTCCGCCTGTGGACAGAGCAGGACATCAAGCGGGTTCGAAAGGAACTGCCGGGAATTAAGAACGGACGGAGTAAGCGGAGCGCGAGATGAATCAGATGAAGCGAGCAGCACTTTATTCCAGAATTTCAACGGGAGACCAGCACCTTGAAACCCAACTGCTAGACCTGCGCGAGCTGGCAAAGCGGCGCGGATTCGAAATCGTTGGGGAATACACGGACGTAATCTCTGGTGCGAAATCGAAGCGACCTGGACTTGACCGCCTGATGTCAGATGCTCGGCGGCGGCGATTTGACGTTCTATTGGTAGCAGCTTTTGACAGAATCGCCAGGAATGTCCGCCATTTCCTTGAGGTCCTGGATGAGCTGCATCACCTCGGCGTCGAATTCATCTCCCTTCGCGAAATTATCGACACGAGTGGACCGCTTGGTCGAGCGATAGTAGTCATCGTTGGAACGATTGCAGAACTTGAGCGTTCCCTGATTGCCGAGAGAGTTCGGGCGGGAATGCGCAGGGCTAAGCTGGAAGGGAGACGGATTGGTCGAGTGCCATTGAATATCGATAGAGAGCAGGTTGTCGCTGACCGAAAATCGGGGATGTCACTGACCCTGGTCGCCAGGAAATATGGAATCTCCAGAGCATCCGTTTGTCGGCTGATGAAGGAAAGCGGTGCTGCAACTCAGCCCATCGATAAGGCAGCTTGAGCATTAAATGTGGTAAGGCGATTTATCAACAGTTACGCTGCTACATGACCGTTCCATCGCGGCACTGTTTAAGCCATCGTAACCCCTGCTCTGTTAAGTGCATTTTCTGGGAGTCGATAAACAGCTGAACCGTTTCACGCACAGCGGGATGGTGAAGATGCCCCAATCCATGCAATGCGCATCGTCGGGTTCTCTCATCTGGCAGAGCGAGGATTTGTTTGAGCGTGTCGAACATGACATCCAATAACTGTCGGGATTCTGCATCCAAGGCGGATACGTCACCCATCTTGACGTGGCGCTCAAAAAGTTTTTGTTGAAACCAGAAGCCATGGAGAATCAAGTCCCACCACATGTCAAAGCAATTCACCATTACCTCGGCTTTGGATTTGGACACAAACTCTGAATAAACGTAATACATCGAGCGAATACACTGAACGCGCTTCTCGATTGATACGGACGAGTCCCACAGAAGCTCGTTGAGTCGAAGGTTCTCACCCCAAATACCCCAAATGCCTTGGTCGAGTTGAGCTAGGGAATACTTGGGCGCAATACGACCAAATTCTGAGAACAGTTTATTCAGATGCTCGACAACTACTATCGGTGAAGAGTGAAGAGGCTCCTCGTACAGCTCGCCTGCCAAGTCGGTGAAGAAATATTCAAACTGTTTTTCATCTGGCACCACATCCCGTTTGAAGAAGAACTCTTCGAATTGCTCGAAGTTCTTGTTCGACAAATCGAGGATTTTTGGGTAGTCGCTCAAACCGTGAACCTCAACCCGTTTACGGGGATTTGTGGCTCGCGTCAGCGATGATAGCTCCAGCCCAACCGTGACTTCGAAGATGATATTTGAACCGAATCATGAGATGGCAGCTTACCAGGACAGCGTGTCCTCGAGGTCCCGATTAGCGGCCTTCCTCGGGTGCGAAGTCGTCAAGTCGCCCACTCCTCCAGCTCTCAAGTCAACCGAACGCTTGTCTGAACTTTGCCGCGTTGTCTCAGCCGTTCCTGGAGATGTTGGAGTGCTCCCTGGAATTCATCGACGCTTTTGGACTCCTGTCGCACACGGCCAGCATCGAGGTCAGCGACCACTTCCAAGCAGAGATTGATTGCACGCCGAATTCGGTCAGTAGCCAGAACGGAAAGCAATTCGCCGTCATCCGACCCTCGAAAGTGGCGCTCTCGCAACCGCTGGACCGTTTCTGTAGTCGTACGGATGTAATCCACCGCGTTGCGGTACTCCCGCACAAGGTGAAGGTCGATGTCCTCGCATTGCAGCGCCTTTTCGAGATTTTGCAGCTCCACGATAGCTTTGTTGACCTGCAAATCCACGCCCCAGAAGCCTTCGTTTGGAACAATTAGCTCGATGATGATGCCGTTCGCGACGCCCTGGCGCGAGTCGGGTGCGGCAAGCACCCTCGCCTCTGCTGTCTGCGCAGAAAGAAAGTTGGCCAGCGTAACCCTGCTACCCAACACGGGATAATTGGACATCTTCAGAAAGCCACCATTGGCGTTGACTTGTCGAGCGACAGCATCCTCCTTGACCGCGATACCTTCCGTTCCGCGCCAGCTCACCTCAATCGGAACGACCACAGGGAAGCGGCGAGTTTTTCGGCGCTCTAAACTTGTGCCATCGGCAGTCATCGGGCGTTTTTTGACCGTCACAGGAGTTTCCTTTTCGCCAAGCGGTATGTTTTGCTTGGCTGATGAGAGGTGTTTCTTGTGTCCGGGAAATAGATTAAAGCCCGGTATGCTGGAACGCTACTGTTCGCAAGGACAGGCATTTCGGCGATGCCAACACTCTCGCAGTCCATGAGGCGCTCGAAACCGCGCTTTAAGTTTGCGGGGAGTCTATGCTCGTAAGGAGCGAGCAATCAGCTCTTCCACCTACATTTCGTTTTGCTTTTCACATTCTCAACCGCCAGGAAAAACTTGAACTTCAAGCCCCATGTAGCGGCAAACCTGTTGAGCAGCATAGAAGTTCTGCTCAACGGCACGCTGGTCTGTAACGACATCAGTTGGGCTGATGGCAATTGACGGGCCGCGTGGCCAAACTTGCATCGGAAGCGATTGAAGATATTTAGCAAGGCCCTTGGCCGCGACGTGTGCATGTTGGGCCGTGGAGCCAAGAAATGTTGTCACCTCGTAACCAGTTTCAACCGCCAGCACATGTGGATTGAAGCATGCGTCGGGAAGACGGCAGTACTTTGAAGTATCCGCCGCTATTATGCGGTCGTGCAGATTGGCATTCTGCCCGCAGTTCGCGGATGTCAGGCACACAACTACACCGAACGCGAGTGACATCAGAGTTGGGCGCAGCATTGTGAACGAATTCTAACTTAAATCATCGTCAGGAACTGGTGGTTAATAAGGGCTGATTCCACAGCGCTTGCATCGCATTGATTCTAGTGAGCTGCAGCTAGGTCTCTGAAGCTAGTCCATGAGCACAGGTTCCGTACCAAATGCAGATATTCAACCACCTGGCGGCACCACTGATGACTTCCACGCCCCTCCGCAAAATTAGTGAAATCTCACGCTATTCCACCTGTGAGAGAAACGGTCAAAATCCTCATTGGTGAGAGGAGTTCTTCTAGGCCAAGAAGAACCACGCTGAATGAGGGGGTAGAACTGAACGGTCGAATCGGGTGGCATAGGGATGCTCTCGACCTTGGTGGGCGCGGAAGTGTTCCTCGCAGAGACAACTTGGAAGCCTAGTTGGCCCACTCGAAAGGTGCACACGTTGAGGGTTAGTTGAGGAGTATTTGGATTGGGAAAATAGATATTCATGCTTCTGAGTCCTCCAGCATTGGTAGAACCAAACCCGACTAGCCACATGGCAACGTTATCAGGAATTTGAAGAGACTCTCGGAAAGCATAACACTCTGATTGGAGAAAAAAATCATCGGTTTCTGGCAACATGCGGTTTGCAACCACCGCAGTCTTGAAAGCAAAAACGGAAATACCGTGGGCGCGTCTCCGGGTTATTTCGCCAATGCGCTTTCCTAGAATTAAGTCGGCCATCGCGGGTTTCGCTTGGCGCTTTTCAGTGGCCGACATCCACGTTTGGTTGCAATTTTTGCATACCACGTTGGCCGTCATATTCAGTTCTTTCGCAGGCCGTCTTCTGCTGACAGAACCATCGCGCTCAATTTTTTCGAACGTTATTTTTCCCGTTGGAAGCAATGCGTTCATCCAGTCACTCCATAGATGCTCGCCGCTAATTTTTGCTGGCGATGGGCAAAACGCACACTCGCTAGGCATATGGTTTTCTTTTCACTGAGGACACGCCGCAGGTTAGTCCGTTTTACGACCCGATGTCTCAAATCACAAGGCACGTAACGAGACTGCTATACTAGGGCAACTTCACCCCAAGGAGAAGACATGCGAAAACTGGCGTTGATAGTTATCTATGTTCTTGGTTTCGCTGCTCTTCCACCGTCGTTAGGTGGACAGACCGCGCCGTCACAATGGCCAACAGCGACTCCGCCGTCGCTGGCGGTCGAGCGTGATATTGCGGCAAGAAAGAAGGCATTGCTGGACGAATCTTCGGACTTGGAAGAGATGGGGAAATCGCTCCAGGGCACAGAACTAGAGACGACCGCGGCGTTAGATGCAAAAGCGGGGCAGGGCGTTATGGAACTGGACGCAACGCTGTGGCTCCTTGGTGTCTATGACAACATGCAATGCGAATCAGACCGCGAAGTAGTGAAAAACGCTCTCAAGAATCGTCTTGCTTTCTATTCCCACTTACTTGGCCTTGAGGCAGACCAAGTCGTCGCCCATCTCGGGTTTACGAAACTTCCAGCAACAGCACAGGCAGGGGAGCGAATTAAGAATGACCTGCGGGCTGCAAAGGCTAAACTGGATGAAATCTTAGTTTCCTTGAATTGATTTTCGGGAAGATTAGCGAGGCAAGATGCCCGTTAGGAAGTGAATTTCCACACCCTTCCAAAAGCTGCAACCCACTCATTTAGTGTGTCGGCGAGCGACGCGATTAGGCTAACCACATCTATCTCAGCGCGTTTCGTAGCGATTTCTTCATGTAGGCAACAGTTGGCGATTGTGGTTAATCGGCGTGAGCGGCTTTCCGCGCTTTGAATTCTTTGCACGGACAACCAATGCGTTCGGTTTTCTTTAGGTCTGGATTGGGGAGGGTGCCGTTGCAGCCGTAACTTCTGTGTAACGACTGTGGGTGGCCGCAGACGCAAATTTCATCGGGCTGCATTACTAACCCCACGCCAAGTCTACAAGCGGAGACAGATGCCGCCATAGAGTATTCCATTTATATTCACTTTCTCTTGCGTTGCAATCTCATTATAAGGCGCGGGAAGAGCGAGCATAAGTCGCTCACGACGGTAGCGGCATCTACTCAACCATCGTGGCTTCGGGGTAACCACCGCTACAAAAGAACGGCTACGCGGTTGATTTGAAGGACTGGATGGCGGCGGCTTCGTCGTCGTAGATGTCGTAGATTTTGATGAGATGTGTCATTTCCAGCACTGCGCGGACACTGGGGGGAACGTTCGAAAGCTTCAGGTCACCATCGCGGGCGCGAATCGTTTTGAGGGCGTAGTTCATTTCGCCGAGAGCCTTATGGCTGCAGTAGCGAACCTGACTGAAATTCACCACGATTTGCTTGTGGCCGCTATCGAGCGATTCCGTGACGAGCTTGTGGAGTTGCCCGCCATCCTCCTTCCTCCAAATTTGCATGAAGGAATCTGAGACGTCGAGGACGGTGATTCCGTCCACCTGGCGCATAACTATCTGGGACGCTAACCCTTTTGGTGCTGTTGGGAAGGATTGGATGGCGGACATGGGTGCCGTTGAAGAGGATTGGATGGCAGCTTTGTTGTTGCAGACGTCGAAGGATTGGATGGCTGCGGCTTCGTCGTTGTGGATGTCGAAGATTGGGAGAAGATGGGTTCGTTCCAATCCAGCGCGGAAGTTTGGAGGAACGTTCGAGAGCTTCAGATGGCCGCCCTGATTGCGAATTGTGGTCAGGGCGGCAACCAATTCGCCAAGAGCTGTGTGGCTGCTGTAGCCGACCTGGCTTAGATTCAGCACGATATTTTTGCGTCCGTGGCCGAGCGATTCGTGGACGAGATTGAGGAGCTTGCCGCGTTCTTCGCTGGTCCTCGAAATTTCCATAGCCGATTTAGGAATATCGAGGACAGTGATTCCGTCCACCTGGCGCATCACTATTTCGGACATGAATATAGTCCTTGTCGAACTCCCAGGAGCGGTTCACCGAGTCAGCGGGCGGAACTTCCAATTGAGATGATGGAATACTTCACTTCTTTCTCGGACTTATCTTTGATGTACATGACCCACTGATTGCTTTTGTCTATGCGGAATTCGACTAGCCTTCGGTCGGCTAATTCTGAAGGTTTGGCGGTTCCCTGAGTAACGGTATAGGTGGTCATTGAGTTTTTGATGTTATAAACAGCGATTTTTCGCGTGACCCCGTGATAGGGACGCGACTCGATATCCCAGGTTATCATCTGGCCGTATTTGTACGATTGCGCCAGCGACACGACCGCGACAAACAAAACCGCCAACAGTAGAATTACTTTTCTCATGATTTCCTCGCAGAGATAACGGCGAGTTTTGAAGAGGATACCTAATCCACGAGGCATTTATCATATGCCCGCTGAGACAAATCTGCGCTGTATCGTATTCGCCCATGGTGGCATTCTAATCCACATCGTCGCGAATGAGGCGCGGATTTGGATAAAAGAGTGGCCTGCGCCATATTCGCGCCATGCCGAAGCACCCGCCGCGTGTGAAAATCCAACGCTAACGCCTCTTATTGATAATGCTGGCCTGATAGGATGGTACTCCTAGAACCAGGACACTCCTGACTTCAGTATCACCGGTTGACAATGGAATGCCTGCTAGCTACGCTCCTCCACCCAACCTTAATCGCCGTACGGTAATTTGGGTCACAGAGGTCAATATGGCTACGCCTGCACCAGAATTTCGAACATCGTTGGTCCCAATTTTTATGGCGCGTCTGCGCACGCTTCAAGCAATCGCATCGGGCCTGAACGAACTACCCCAGCCTTTGCGTGCCGACCTTGAATTGCTTCTGAAGCAAGCGGAAAAACTAATCCAGGACTCACTCGCTCCGATTCCGCCAGAGACAGACTTGGAGGGTAACGGAAATCCTTAGACGACGAATCGCTTGCTGTATTTATCCACGATTTTCAGCGATGTTATGAAGAAGGGACGCGCTCGCGGAGACCGAACGCGCCCCTGTTTACGTGGCTTTAGTACGGCTGTTTGGATTCGCCAGGTTTATTTTCTTCGTGATGTGCCTTCTGTTGTTCCTTCAGTTCCGCAAATTTCTTCTGCTGCTCGGGTGTCAAAATGTCGTTAATCTGTGAATGCGTGCTCTCGTGGACTTGTTTCATCTTTTCGCGCTTCTGGTCTTGCGTTAGCGTGGTGTCTTCACGCGTCGCTTTCATCTGTTTGCTCTGGTCTTCGAGAATAGGTTTGAGCTTAGCCATCTGGTCGTCCGTCAGATTCAACTGTTTGCTTACCGCCGCCGCCAACGAATGCAAAAAACACGCGTAGGGCAGCTGAACAGTTAAGCGAGAAAAGGCCAGAGCTATTCCGCTACCCGCCGCTGGATGGGATGTTCCTGGGAATGCCCCCAGGCCGATTAAACGACCGCTCGCAGGTGAAGACTTTTACGCAACGCCTGAAATCATGGAGGAGCACAGTCAGGCGGTCGTCACTTTTGTCTCAGCGATAGCCAAATACTCTGCGGAACATGGCGACGAGTACTATCCGCACTGATTTGGAACGCAGCTTTAATCACTTCAAGCATCGTCATCGGGCACCAGCCAATCGTCTACAGCTGAGGGAAATCTTAAGCCGACCGCGAACGCATTTGTAGGCAAAGCATCGCAGTAAATGATTCGCGCACGTAATGGCTCGTTTTTAAATGGCAATCTGACGAGCATGTGCTCGTGCGGTTGCCAGCGCGTAC
>Ga0210401_10003342_pt1 | contig 17177 bp, 12 predicted proteins | sample IncBWH32MmetaG_FD_150866 | JGI IMG/M metagenome (GOLD analysis project Ga0210401, IMG submission 150866) | Forest soil microbial communities from Barre Woods Harvard Forest LTER site, Petersham, Massachusetts, United States - Inc-BW-H-32-M | ecosystem: Environmental > Terrestrial > Soil >... | reverse complement strand
GTTCTGCCCACCACTTGCGGCAGATCAAAAGGCATCACCGCGTCACTCGGAGCAGGGCGAAGTGCTTCCAGCATCTCAGGCCGCAGTATCGTCCCCGGGCCCAGATCAACTGCTGCCCGCAGGCAGCGACGTTGCAACACCACGGTTTCGCGCTCGTTTTCCTCCACAACTTTGAGCCGAGAACCTAACGCGCATTCAAGTTCCCGGGTGCGGTCCACCATGTCGCGCCACGCTGGCGGCGTCATGGAGAAGGGGTGATCCGGTCCTTCTCTGCGATTATCGTCGGTGAAGTGTTTCTCAACCACGCGTGCGCCCAGCGTAACCGCCCCGAGAACGGTGGCGTGTCCCAGAGTGTGGTCGGACAAACCAAGAATCACGCCGGGAAACATTGCCCGATACGTTTCCAGCACCCTCAGGTGGATATACCGAAAGGATTCCGCACTTCCCGTGTAGTTCGTGTTGCACTGCATGAGAACGAGTTGCGGATTGATCTTCAGGATTTCCTGTACCGCACGTTGCACCTCGGCAATTTCCGACGCGCCCGTCGCCAGCAACACTGGTTTTTGTCTGGCAGCAATTTTGCGAAGCATTTCAGGCCAGGTGATGTCACCGGAACCGATTTTAAAGAGTTCAACGAAAGGATCGAGCATGTCGACGGCTTCAAGGTCGTACGGGGCAGAGAAATAGTCGATGCCGCACCTGTCGCATTCCTGCTTAAGAATCGGCGTCCACTCCCAGGGCAAAGCGGCCGCTTGATATACCTGGAATACGCTCTTCTTCCATCGTGATTGATGGGAAAGCTGCTGCCCCAGCGCTTGAAAACCCCTGTCACTGACAATTTTGGCAGCACGGAAGTTCTGGAACTTCGCGGCGTCGGCGCCGGCTTCCGCACAGAGCCGGATGAGCAATTTGGCGCGCTCCAAATCACCATCATGATTTGCTGAAATATCAGCCACGAAATATGTGGGATGTTCCAGCCCGACAATTTTTCTCCCCAACTTCAGCGGCGTCATTCAGCTTGCCTTAACCAGAAAGCTCTTGAGTTGGTTACGGTATCCGCTGGCATGCAGGTCCCATTGAGCATCAACCCTCGTGCAGCGCTTTCTGCATGACATCACGGTTCAACTCCACCAATTCGGGCTCTCGCTCCAACAAAGACAGAACGTCACGCCAGGAAAAGCGGTCATCGTTATCGAGGCGCTCATAAACCGCACGGATGAAAGCGAGATCTTCTGAAGTATCTAGAGTCCACCGGCAGCTGCTGCGGTCGACGTCGCCCTTGACCGGAAGAATCTCAAAGCGCTCCGGATGTTCATAAATGTAAGGTGTAACGTGTGCGTGTTGATAGGACAAACGAGCTTCTCGCCATGCGCGCGAGAGAGCTTCCCAAGTCATGACTTCTGTATCAAGCCCCCTCGGATAAGTCCGCTGCAGCGCGTTGCTGGCATAGTCAGGCCTTTGCTCCAGAAACGAGCGAATCGTGTTGTCGGTAATCTCCGGGTCGATAAGAGGGCAGTCGGATGTGATACGAACAATAGCTTTCGCACCTGTCCACTGCGCCGCATGGTAATAGCGGTCCAGCACGTCGTTCTCCTCGCCGCGGAAAACTCTAACCGAGAGACGCTCGCACTCACGGACAATCGCGTGGTCGGCCTCTGACTCTGTGGTCGCTACTACAATTTCCTCGACGAGTGTGGCCCGCCGTAAGCGCCGTACTACTCTCGCCAGGACCGTCTCCCCTCCGAGATCCATGAGGACCTTGCCCGGCAGACGCGTGCTATTCATTCGAGCTTGAATGATGGCGGCAATCTTCATGCTTGCCTGGCCGCTCCTGACTTCTGGGAAACGCTTTCCGTTTTCTGATGTCGCAGACGCATGCGCGCTTACGCCGGGACCTGCAGCGCATGTCCCTGGAGCACAGGGACTAAGGCGGGAGAGGTTTCTCCGACAAGTTCATACAATTCCTCCGCGCTCAGCCTCTGCGGATTATTGTCGCTGGCATAGCGGAATCCGTCGGGAAGAGGCCGAGCCTGCTTCCAGTTTTCTTTTTTCCACCAGGGATGCGCCGGTTGGATGACGAACATATCATCGATTTCTCGCGCATTGCGGGCTTCGTCCTCTGACAGCAGTACCTCATGAAGTTTCTCGCCCGGGCGGATCCCAATCGCTTCGATATCGCAACCTGGGGCAACGGCTTCGGCCATTTCCAGCAGCGTCATACTTGGAATCTTGGGGACAAAAATTTCGCCGCCGTGCATCTGCTCGATACAGCGGATCACGAACCGGACTCCCTGCTCGAGCGTGATCCAGAACCGGGTCATGCGGGAATCGGTGATGGTTATTTTGCCGCGCTTGCGCTGCTCGAGGAATACCGGAATCACGCTGCCGCGGCTGCCCAGAACATTTCCGTAGCGGGCGCAACTGAACCGGGTATCCTGCGCACCCGAATAAGAATTGGCTTGCACGAACATTTTCTCCGCACAAAGCTTGGTCGCACCGTACAGATTGATGGGATTCACCGCTTTGTCTGTGCTCAGGGCCAGAATGCGGCGCACTCCGCGGTTGATGGCCGCATCGACGACGTTGCGTCCGCCCATGATGTTGGTTTGTATGGCTTCGAACGGATTATATTCACAGGCCGGAACCTGTTTCAGGGCGGCAGCGTGAACCACAATCGTGACTCCGGAAAAAGCGCGCTCCAAACGCTGCGCGTCGCGAACATCCCCGATGAAATAGCGCAGGCTTGGATGGTCGAATCCAGCAGCCCGCATATCATGCTGCTTATGTTCGTCCCGGCTGAAAATATGAGCTTCTGTGGGCGGTACTCGCGCAACATCAGTTCGACGAACTTTCTCCCAAAAGATCCCGTCCCGCCGGTCACCAGGACAATCTGCTCGGACCACTTCATCGACGTACTCCCTCGGAGTGAAAGTACCTTCTCCCAAACAAATCCGCGCGGCGCTCGTGTCGCACGGTGATCAAAATGAAATTTGGCAGCGCCAGTATAGCGGAGCAGAGCGCCAATTGAACGGGCAGGAACCCCCGTTAACACTAAGGAACCCGCTTAATTAGGAACGAGGAGTCTTCCCCCTGCGGTGCTAGACTGAGCCCAATTGCGGCAGGTTAAAGATGGCGAATGAGGTTTTGGCCTGTCTCGAAGCCGAGACAGGCGACGAAGACGTTTGAATCTTCCCGCCATCTAGATTCTTCACCGGAGCATTGATGGATTCAGGACCGTTAGTACCGCTGAATGGACAGATCATACGTCCTTTACAGCCTTCTTTCTTGAATGAGTCGAACCGCGATACGCCTGGAGGCTATCCCAGCGCGCCCCCGCAAGATTCGCTGCTCCGCGAATACATTCGGGTCCTCATCAAAAGCAAGTGGGTTGTAGTTGCAAGTGTGGCGCTGGTCGTTGGTGTCGTCACTGTTTCCACGCTGCGCAGCACGCCTATTTACGAAGCGGTTGGGAGCATCGCAATCAACAAAATGGATCCGGTTACTTTCAACCTCAAAGATTCACCCGGCTTCGATTATTACGACCCTACGGACTTGGACACCGAGGTGAGAATACTAAAGAGCGATCTGTTGGCTCTTCAGGTCATTCGACAGTTGAATCTGGACCGGCAACTGGAGTCCGTGACCAAGGGTAAATCTTCTTCTTCGTCATTAGAGCTGGCGCCGGACGCCCTGCAAGCGGATTCGACAAAGACATCGGCGGCCCTGGCCGGTTTCAAAAGCAACCTGCAAGTCTCGCTCGTCCCCAACACCCGGATTATTGAAATCCGCTACCGCAGTCCGGACAAGAATCTCGCCGCACAGGCAGTGAATACGCTGGCCAGCACTTACGTCGAGCAAAATTTCAAGACGAGGTTCGAGTCCACCATGCAGGCATCGGACTGGCTTTCTAAACAACTGGTCGATCTGCAAATCAAAGTGGAGACTTCGCAGGAAAAACTGGTCAAGTACCAGAAGGAACACGAAATCCTCGGGATCGACGAGAAGCAGAACATCACCACCGCCAAGCTGGATGAATTGAACCGGGAATTAACCTCCGCCGAATCCACACGGATGGAGAAGGAATCGATTTATCACCTGGTGCAGTCCGGTGATTCCGACTCAATCGTAGCGGCCGCCAATGTTGACGGCGCGGCAAAAGGTTCCAGCGCGAGTTCAGCGTTGCTGGAAAAGCTGCGCGAACAGCATGCCGATTTGAAGATCCAGGTGGCACAACTGAACACGCAATTCGGCCCTTCCTACCCGAAACTGGCTCAACTCAGCAGTCAACTCAAGGAAGTCGACGAGGAGATTCAAACTGAAACACACAAGGTCGCAGCCCGTCTGCGCGGCGATTATCTTGCCGCTGTCCAGCGTGAAAGCATGCTGCGTACCGCGTTGGAGCAGCAAAAGCAGGAAGCCAACAAGCTGAACGAGAGTGCCATCGAATACAGCCTGCTGAAGCGCGACGTCGACGCCAACCGGACGCTCTCCGAAGGGTTGCTGGAAAAATTAAAGGAAGCCGGTGTAACCGCAGGTTTGCGTTCAAACAATTTCCGCATCGTTGATGCGGCGCGAGTCCCCACAGTGCCCGCGGATCCGAACATTCTAAAGAATATTGGTTTTGCGTTGGCGCTGGGTCTTTCCACTGGCATTGGGCTGGCATTCCTGTTGGATAGTATGGACAACACCGTACGGACGCCGGAGCAAGCCCAACTCATCTCGGCGCTGCCATCACTGGGCATGATTCCTCTCGGGTCGAGAAACAGCAGGGAAATGGGAAGTCGCCAAAAGCTGGCTCTTGCTTCTTCCAAAGAGGCGGTCGAACTAGTAACGCAATCGCGTCCGCGATCTCAGATGGCGGAGTCTTACCGCGCATTGCGTACTTCGCTGCTCCTCACATTTGCCGGAGGACCTCCACAAGTCGTTCTCATCACCAGCGCTCTTCCCGAGGAGGGCAAAACCACGACCAGCGTGAACTCGGCGATTGTTCTGGCTCAGAAAGGCACGCGAGTTTTGCTGATCGATGCTGACCTCCGCCGGCCAAGTATTCACAAAACTTTGGGCATGGGTCCGAAAATCGGACTCAGCAACGTTCTGACCGGCAGCGCAACTCTGGAACAGGCAATTATTCCATCGACGATCTTGCCGGATCTCTTCATCCTCCCCGCGGGTACACCGCCGCCGAATCCGGCGGAACTTTTGGCCTCCGCCAAAATGAAAAATGTTCTGGAGGAGCTGCGGAAACAATATGACCATATTGTTATCGACACGCCCCCGACGCTTTCCGTCACCGATGCCGTGGTGATGTCGACCAGCGCTGACGCCGTCGTTCTCGTCATTCGGTCTGGACACACCACTAAACCGGCTTTGCGGCGCGCGCGCGACATTCTCCTGCAAGTGAACGCGCGACTGTGCGGTGTCCTGGTGAACGCTGTCGACCTTAATTCTCCGGACTATTTTTATTACTATGAATATCAGGGGAAGTACGGGCACGGGTACTATCAAGAGGATCCGTTCAGCAGCGCGGAGGAAGCCGCTTCTGCGGTGACCTCGGGCGGAGCGTAACGTAACGTGGGGCAGCATCTGGGCACGGCACGCTCCGGCGAACAGGCTCACATCAAGATTCCGCTGCGGGGTACTGCCGCGAAACTTGTCTTCCTGGGAACATGCCTGCTGTTTGTGACGGTCTACATTGGATCGGCAGCCCGTGAATTCTTTGCCGATTACTTTTCCCGAAAGCTGGATCTTGCCAGCCTGCAATTGGCCGGACGGCTCGAACCGGAGAACGCTGAGTACCAATACCGTCTGGGCCACTATTTCCTGGAGACACAGCAGGAACCAGAGACGGCTGCGCAATTTCTCAAGTTGGCCACTACGCTAAACCCGAACAACGCCGGCTACTGGCTTGAACTCTCGAGGACTTACCGGCGTCTCGCGGACAGCGATCGGCAAAAGGATGCTTTGCAGCATGCCATCGCAGATGATCCATCCACTCCGGACGTTGCTTGGGATGCCGCCAATTTCTACTGGGCGCTGGGCGAAAGCGACGTAGCATTGCAGGAATTCCGCGTGGTCCTGGAGAATAACCCCTATTCATTCGCGGCATTGGAACGCAGCTGGCAGATCAGACCGGATGTCGACGCTGTTCTGCGAGCCGCAGTGCCACATAACGCCGAGGCTTATTCCTCGTTCCTGGATTTCCTGGTTTCGAAGAACGAACCGAGCGCTGCTGCGAAAGTGTGGACACAAATGGTGGAACTCCAGCAGACAGTGGAAGCGCGCCACGTCTTCGATTATGTCCGATACCTGATCTACCATGGTGACGTTGAACACGCCCATCAAGCTTGGCAGGAAGCGGCGAGTCTGTGCGATCTTTCTGGATATCAGCCTTCGTCGGAGAACCTTGTCGTTAACGGCGATTTCAGCTTGCCTGTGCTGAACGGCGGCTTCGATTGGCTGTATGACAAGTTGTCCGATGTTTCGCTGGCGCTCGACCCAGCCGAGATGCATTCCGGTCATCGTTCTCTTTCCATCACATTTGACAGTCGTGGGATCGAAGACGCAGGCATTCGCCAACTCATTCCAGTCGAGCCGAATACGAAGTACGTATTCTCTGCCTATTTCAAGTCGGAAGGTTTGGAGGGAGCGGGTGGGCCACGATTTTTGCTTGCGGACCAGTTTACTGGCGCAAGTTACTTTGCTAGCGAGGAACTCAAGGACGAAGGTTTCTGGAAACAGGTAGGAGGAGCTTTCGATACCGGACCCGCTACCAGACTGGTAGTGCTGCGAATTCAGCGAGTGCCTGCGGGCAACGCGATTCGTGGCAAGCTGTGGATTGGTGGAGTTCGACTGGCAAATGCTCACCGGACCTCGGATCAACTTGCGGCAGGTGGCCAGTGACCTCATCGCTGCCGCTTGCGCTGGCAACCGAACCCGGTGTGCATCGGCGGCATTCGAGGTCTTTGCTCGATCCCACACTCTTTTATGGTGTTTTTGGCCTGCTGCTTTTTGGCCCGCTGGCATTCGGCGCGGTTGAGGTCTGGTCGATTTCCATCCTGCAACTGGGTGCGGGTGTGCTTTTCGCGCTTTGGGCGGTTCGGCAAGTCGCGGCTGGTGAATTGGAAATCGTAAATAATCCGCTGTTCTTGCCGATGTTGTTTTTTGCGCTTTTGATCCTAGGGCAACTCGTGGCCGGACGTACCGCCTATCGTTCCGACACTTCTTCTACAGCCCTGCTGTACTGCACCTATGGCTTGTTGTGTTTCTTAGTTGTTCAATTCCTGCGCAAAACATCGCAGGTCAAAACCCTCGCGTGGTTGCTCTCCGGATACGGCTTTACGGTTGCGCTGTTCGCATTGATGCAGGGCGTCGCCCCGAACGGAAAACTGTACTGGCTCAGGACTGCGCAATCCGATGGCTGGATCTACGGTCCGTATGTAAACCACAATCACTACGCCGGCCTAATGGAAATGCTGACGCCGATTCCTCTCGTCATCTCTCTTACCGATGCTATTCCGGGTTCACGAAGGCTGATGGCAGCTTTCGCGGCCGCAGTGATGGCGAGCACGATTTTTCTTTCAGGTTCGCGAGGCGGAATGGTTGCGTTCGCCGTGCAGATGGCTCTGCTTGCTACTTTCTTGATCAAACGACGGCAGACCTGGAAGTCGACCTTGGCGTTGGGCGGGTTCCTGGTTATCGCGTTGGGACTATTGGCCTGGCTCGGTGGCAGCGAGTTAGCGGACCGCGTGGCGAGCATTAACAGCGCTACGCAGACCGAGATATCCGGCGCCGCGCGGCTGAGAATGGATCGCGATGCACTGAAAATGTTCGCGCAGAAGCCGGTCTCGGGGTGGGGTTTGGGCGTATTCGGTGAAATCTATCCGCAGTTCAGCAGCTTCTCAAGCAATCTCCCGGTGGGCATGGCGCATAACGATTACCTGCAATTGCTGGTTGAAATGGGAACTCTTGGGTTTGCGACTATCCTTTGGTCTCTGCTGACGCTTTTTCGTTCGGCTCGAAAGAAATTGAAACACTGGCCACCGGATGCGAACACTGCTGTCACTCTGGCTGCCGTGCTGGGGATTAGCGGAATTCTGGTCCACAGCTTCGTGGATTTCAATCTGCAGATTCCAGCGAATGCGGCACTGTTTTACACGCTATGCGCGGTGGCTGCGATGGAGCCGCGTTTTGATCGGCATCATGGCCCGCACCGCCGGCATCGCTCGATCGAGCATTTTTCGAACGACTCGCAGATCTCAGCTACGGCTTCCACTGGCTGACAAATGGTTTGGACGAGGTGCATAGCAGCAGGCACACGATCACTCCTCCTCCAATGACTCCGCCAGCCAGAACGTAGGGATTGGTCAGGTAGCCGCCGTTGCCTGGAAACGGCGCGCCTGCAGCCTTTTTCTTCTTCTTGTTGCAGTTTCCGGAATCGTCGCGAGTAGCCTGCTCACCCGGGGACAGGGTTGTGGAATCCTTTCCGCAATTCACGTTCACGTCGCCTTTACTAGCCGCCACCTGAACCGTGTCGCTCGCGTCAATCACTTCAAACTCAGTCCATGCCTTCGACACCGGAGTCACCGTGACGTCCCCGGCAACCGCGACCATACCGCGAGAAGTGGCCACGCTGACGCCGCCATGCTGAAGAGATACGGCGTTCCCCTCAAACTTCACCAGGGAATCCTGCAGGACAATTACACCGGAACCGGAAGCATCGAGGGTCGCCAGGGACTCTGTCTGCGTTTGTATTAAGTCACCGGGAAAAACGGCGGAGGAACGCGGCAGGGGTTTGCCGTTCAGCCAGACCGTGCCCTTTCCTTTGCCGTAGAGGATGGCCGCACCCGAATCTGCCCCGACCAGGGCTGCGGGAGTCGTGACGATCATCATCCAGCAAATAGCATCTCGGAGCATAAACACACTTCTTCCACAAGCTCTTCGCGGTGATCCTAGCCTGCGGAACTTGGGCCGTCAATTGCCTTCTCTGGTGACCGTGTGGCACGCCAGTTACGCTGGTGAAGTATTCAGCGCCAGCGATCGATCAGTTCCCACCACACGAACTTCGTGTACTCAACCAGGTTGGTTTTGGCCCACTCGCGATGTCGCCACCATTGCACGCCAAACTCGCGGGGATCGAAGGCAGCTGCAACGCTGTAATCCGCCGGTAAAACCCGATTAAAGATGCTGAGTGCCCGGCGGGTGTGGAAGTCCGACGTGACCAGCAGAATTCTGCGTGCGCCCGAACCTTCAAGGCAACGCGACACCTCTTGCGCCTCATCCCTGGTGGAGTGTGCGTAAATTGGGCAAATCGTAATTGAACCCGCCTGCGGCAGCCCTTCGACATATTTCCGCGCAATCTCCACCTCATTCCACTGATAAATTTTAGAGTCGGCCGGAACATCGAGAATCATTCGCGATGCGTAGCCTTGATCGAGCAACTCCAGTCCGCGCGCTGGACGGCGGTTTGTTTCTCCGGCGAGAACAACCATCACCTCTGATTTGCGGGGCTGATTCACAACCAGAAATCGCCCGGAGGTCGCACCCAGCCCAACCACGAACAATCCTCCCAGGATGAAGACAATCCTCATCTTTGCCATAGATTTCTTTTCGGGTTGTCCGGAGTCCACAGCCGCCAGCGGGTTCCATCCCCTGAGTAATTGAGACTACGCGAAAATCACCAGGCTCGCGATAGCCGGTGTCGAACAATCGCATACTTGCCCCTCATGAGCCGAGCCACAGAGCCACATGTTAAAATCCAAACTGACTCCCACTTTTAACTATGACGATTGAATCAATGCCTGCCGCTTTGTTTTCCGAACTGAAGAGCAAAATTGAACAAAAACACGTGCGCGTCGCCGTCATTGGGTTGGGCTATGTGGGCCTGCCTCTGGCTCTGCTCTACACGGAGGAGAAGTTTCCAGTGACCGGCTTTGATATCGACGCCCGCAAGATCTCCATGCTCGATCAGGGAGGCAGCTACATTTATCGTATTCCTGGGGCTGAAATTCAGACCGCAAAGAGATGCGGGTTCAGCGCGACTGCCGAATACGCCCGGCTGACCGAGATGGACGCGATCATCATTTGCGTCCCCACGCCGCTGAACGAGTATCACGAACCCGACCTGAGCTACATCACAGACACGGCGAAATCCATAGCTCCCCACCTGCGGGCGGGACATCTCGTGATTCTTGAGAGCACGACGTATCCCGGCACGACGGAAGAGGTTTTGATCCCGATTTTAGAAAAAGGTAACCGACACGGGTTGAAGGCTTCGCGCGGCGAAGCTTCTAACGGGCAGGAGTTTTATGTCGCGTTCTCTCCCGAGCGGGAAGATCCCGGGAATACGACGGTAGCCCGGCGCGATATTCCAAAGGTGGTGGGCGGACTCGACGCGAAGGCATCCGATCTAGCCGCTGCTTTGTATGGCGCCATCTTTAATCGCGTTGTGCGCGTCTCGTCACCGGCGGCTGCAGAGATGACCAAGTTGCTGGAGAACATTTACCGCTGCGTGAATATTGCGCTGGTGAATGAGTTGAAGCTGTTGTCGCTGCGCATGGGAATCAACATCTGGGAAGTGATTGATGCGGCTGCGACCAAGCCTTTCGGATTTCAGCCTTTTTATCCGGGACCCGGGCTGGGCGGCCATTGCATTCCCGTCGACCCGTTTTATCTTTCCTGGAAAGCCAAGGAATGGGATTTCCGCACGCGCTTCATTGAATTGGCCGGCGAGATCAACACCAACATGCCGTATCACGTGCTGGAATCGGTCGGCAAAGCCCTCAACCAGCATAAGAAAGCGCTGAACGGCGCCAAGATTCTGGTGCTCGGCCTCGCCTACAAGAAAGATATCGACGATTTGCGCGAGTCTCCATCACTGACCATTATCGAACTGCTGCAGAAAGACGGCGTGCAGGTCAGCTATAACGATCCTTACTTTCCAACCGTGGGAAAAGGGCGTAAGTACAACCTGCAGATGAAGTGCACGCCGCTGGAGAATCTGGGCCAGTACGATTGCGTGCTGATCGTCACCGATCACTCCGACTACGACTATGCAAGTATTGTTCGCGAATCACAGCTGGTAGTGGACACGCGAAATGCTACACGCGGCATCCAGAGCCCTAAAATTGTCCATTGCTGAGGATGGGCTCAAATTCCAAACTGGCGTCGGAGTGGAATAGGCATGCCCATGCCCTCTTGAGCTGCTGATGTCGCCGGATGATTGCGGCGTAGAACTCCCAACAGTCTCTTAAGATTGAGTAAATGCGTGGCTCTGAGGAGGTGTGCTTCCGGCCGCAATAAATCGGGGTGGGCCAAAGCAGAGCGCTACCGTTAAGTCGTAGTCTTTTGTTACTTTAGATTCTTCGCGGAAAGGGCGCATCACCAGCTGGATTTACCGGTTCACTGGAGTGAGCGAAATCGCTAGCTTCGAATTAGTTTCCGATGGAGCTGGCGACCGACGAAAACACGTTGTTGGCATTTGCCCCGATCAGACGAATCGTGCCCACCACGATCACCAATACCACGGCGAGCATAACTGCATACTCGGCGACATCCTGTCCTCGATCATCGGACCACAGCTGGTGCAAAAGTGTTACCACAGGCTCCTCCTGACCCCCTACTCAAGCATTCTCCAGACAAGCGAGAGGAATTTCACCTGGTCGATATTCGACGAAAATACCCCCACTATCATTCATTCCCTAAAATGCTAATCACAAAGGGATTGTTGAGCAATAGCTCATCAGTGTCAGGCTATGGCACGAAAGTGCCATAGGGCTCAAGCGATGGGCTTTAGCGGCAGAGATTGATTGACCGCGAAGAGCGCGAGTTCGAGGCGAGTGGAAACCCCCAGTTTGTCGAAGATGTTGCTGAGATGGTGTTTCACCGTGTCCTCGCTGATCTTGAAATACTCCGCCGTCTCTTTATTGGAGTAGCCAGCAACGACCGCTGAAACGATCTCCAGTTCGCGAGGGGTGAGCCCAAATTTCTTTTGCCGCGCTTCTTCGCCAGACGATTGCACCAGGGTCCGGAGATATTGGACAAGGTTGGAGACGCTCTCGCGTCCAACCCAGTACTCTCCCGCCATGACGGTATGGATGGCTTTCAGAAGAAGCTGAGTAGCGGAGTCTTTCAGTACTACGCCACGAGCTCCAAGCTGCAGGGCTTCGACAATCTGATTCTTCTCCGCGGCTGCGGTCAGTAATATCACTCGAACCGCATTCTGGTTCGAAGCGGAACTCATCTCGCGCAACGCTTCCAACCCGGGGTGGCGCGGCATGGCAAGGTCCAGGAGTAGGATGTCGGGCTTGAGCTGGCGGGCCAGTTTGACCGCCTCCGCGCCGTCACACGCCTCTCCGATTACTTTCAGGTCAGGCTCAGTTTCCAGGAGCCGCCGCAAGCCATCCCGGAAAATGGGATGGTCATCGGCAATTACGATGCGAGTCGGCAGTGGTCGTCGGTTATCCATAGGTTGCTTCCCGGCGTTGCGGGACAGTAATTTCCAAACGTGACCCCAGACCAGGATTTGATTCTACCGTGAGTTCGCCTTCAATCAAACGGACACGTTCCTTTATAACCAGAGGCCCTTTTCCGAGGCTATCGAGTTCGGCCTGGGAGAGCCGCCCAGTGAAGGGGAAACCACGACCGTCGTCCTCTATGAGCACGTGCCAAACGCCATTGCGAGAACCCAGTCGCACCAGCACCTGCCGGGCCTGACTATGCTTGCGAACATTGACCAGGGCTTCCTGCACGATGCGTGCCAGTTCCCGGCAAACGGGTTGCGGCATGTTCAGTTGCTCCAGATCGGAAACGAAACGGGCGGAGATCCCAGTTTCGCGCTGGAACCTCTCCACCGTGTCGGACAATAATCCCAAGAGCTTTTTGGAATCGACATCCAGAGTTTTCATCTGCTGCATCAGTTCCCGCAGTTTGAGAACTTCCTCGCGTAGCAGTCCCTGGATCCTGCCGAGTTCCTCGGTCACCAAAGCCGGTTTGGCGGTGGATTGCCTGCGCAACACATCGACCTGCATCTCGACGGCAATGAGCGACTGGACAGCACCGTCGTGTAGTTCACGGGCGAAACGAGCGCGCTCCAGCGCTCCCGCCCGCAGTCGCAAACGCCGTAACAGAAGCACGTTGTACACCGCCGGTCCAACCTGGCGCACCAACTCCTGTAAGAAACGCAGTTCCTCCTCGGTGTCGCCGGTCAGTGAGGGATCCAGCAAAAAGATTCGTCCCGACCATTCGCGTCCGAAGACAAACGAAACGGTCATCAAACTGCGGAAATCATGCTTATGCTCGATCCGGCCCAGAAATTCCGGGATAAGATCTCGAACCCTAGCGCCTTCCTCGTCTAGTCCCAAAAGGGAAAAACCTTCTGCATCCCGATTGCCAGTTCGTCGCGCATAACAAGTTGCGGCCTGCGACTCATACAAATATGTATCGCGGTCACTCGCGGATGGATCGAGCCATCGAAAGGAAGTCTGGTCCTCAATGCGGCGCAGTTCACCGACAAATACCCGATAGTTGCTGGTTTCCTGGGAGGCGATGACCAGTTGCTTTGCCCCATACATCGAGAGCAAGTCAACCGAAATCTCCTGGATAGTTCCAGTAAGTCCGTCTTCGACTCTGGCCTTTCCCAGCGTTCTGGCAATCACTGCCTTTTCCGCGCGAAGCTGTTTCTGCTGTTCGGCCAGATATCCAAGCAAAAAGCCCAGCACCAGCAGATAGACAGAGCGCATAAAGAGGTGCTTAGGCTCGAATTCGGTGGTATTGACTTGCAAGATCGGCACGTGCAGCTTGAGGTGCAAAAGCAAACCATTCAACCAGCCAACAAAGTTCAGATGAAGCAAAGTAAAACTTTCTATCCACAGTAGCAGGACAGCGGCAACGGCGGTTCCCACGGTTTCCCACAAGCCCCAGCGATAGGCCGCCCCGGCAAGAACGAACACGAAGAACAGAAAGAACGGATTGTCTTGGCCGATGGCAAAGATTGAAATCAGACCTGGCCAGATTACATCCGCGCTGTGCACCAGCAGGCGGAAGTTCGCCGTCGATTCCTGCCGCCTGCGCAAGAACAGGATGATGAAGACGCCCTGGATAATATAGAAGGCCAGTAGACCGTATGCCCACAGAGAGTAGCGAACCTCCGCCGGATCCATCCAGATGGCTACCAGCGAAGCCAACGCCAGTGAAACCCGGGCAGAAGCCAGCCACCGTTCAATCCGCCGTACTTCGCCGGGACCCATGGGGGCGCGAAGTCTCCACAGAAATCGATCTCGCAGCGCACGGAATGACAAATGAATACCACCGTCGAATGGAATGGTGTCACGGATATTATTTGGTAATACCACGGAAGAGCAAGCGAAAGTTGCTTCAGTCGTTACTAACGCCCATATTTCAAACAAGTTAGACTTACAGAAGGATACCCTTGGGAGTATTGCCAGACCCTGCCCTGGTTACTTGAGTAACTTTCCCATTTCGTTGTTATGTCTAAGAATCGGGAACGGATGAACATGTCCGTACGGTCGAAGCTATGGATTGCAGTCGCTGCCGGCTTGTTATGTGCGCAGGCGATGGCATCGCTATTCTTGCGCCATGGTTTTGCCTTGGTTGCTTTGAGCGACATTGTCCAATTCGTTCTGCTTCTTGCAGGCACCATGTCGCTCCTGCCTAACGTTCTCGCTACTCGCGGACGCGTCCGACTGTTCTGGGCGCTGATGATGCTGGGGATGGCGTTCTGGATGTCGTACCAAGGCTTGTGGACCTATTTCGAAGTCCTCATGCGGACGGACGTCCCCAATCCATTCGTTGGAGACGTAGTGCTGTTCCTTCACCTTGTTCCCATGACTGCCGCGCTGGCGCTGCAGCCGCATCTGCAACAGGAAGATCGCACCACGCGCCTCGGGACGCTTGACTTTACTCTGTTGTTAATCTGGTGGCTGTATCTCTATTTGTTTGCTGTGATTCCCTGGCAGTATGTGCACGCATACGAGCCCAGTTACGATCAGAACCTTAACGTCCTCTACCTTACGGAAAAAATAGTGTTCCTGGCCGGAGTCGGGATGCTCTGGTCCCGGAGCGAGGGTTCCTGGAGAACCATCTACCTCAACTGGTTTGGCGCAGGGCTGACTTACTCGCTGAGCTCCTACGTCGCCAACTGGGCCCTGGAACGAAAAATTTACTACTCTGGCAGTCTGTATGACGTGCCTCTGGCCGTCTCCATGGCCTGGGTCATTGCCATCGGTGTGTTCGCGCTTCATTCTTCCGCGCGGCCGCAACCCGCGCGCGCTTCTGGCAATTACGGAGTGTGGGTGGCGAGGTTGGGCATGGCGGCCATCTTTTCGCTTCCCTTATTTGCCTTGTGGTCCTTGTTCGATGTTGGAATTCCGCAGCGGGTACGCACATTTCGGTTGGTCTTGACACTCTCCAGCATGCTCGTCATGGGGACGCTTGTGTTCTTCAAACAGCATTTGCTGGACCGCGAACTCCTGCGCCTGCTGAATACTTCTCAGGAATCGTTCGACAACCTCAGACGAGTGCAGGCGCAGCTCGTACAATCGGAAAAACTGGCATCCCTTGGCCAACTGGTCGGTGGCGCCGCGCATGAATTGAACAATCCTCTGGCCGCCATGGTTGGGTACTCGGATTTACTAGGGGCGACGGAGCTCAGCGGCGAACAGCGGGCCCTGATGCATAAGATTGAGCAGCAGGTGCGCCGCACCCGAACCCTGGTTTCCAGTCTGCTCAGTTTTGCCAAGCAGGTTCCTGCCGAAAAGACTCTGGTCGACATCAATGCGCTGGCGCAAACTGCAGTGAAACTCTGTTTGCCGCAAGCGCGTGGTCCAAATGTTCAAGTCCATACTGATTTCCCCAGCGATCTGCCTCGAGTTCTCGGCGACTCGAATCAACTTCTGCAGGTGTGTCTGCACATCACCAATAACGCTCTGCACGCCTTGGCAGAAACTGGCGGCGTGCTTTCCGTGAGCGCCCGACTGGAAGATGCTTCTGTGGTGCTGCAGTTCTCCGATAACGGACCGGGCATGCAGGAACCGGACCGCGTTTTTGATCCTTTTTACACTACTCGGCCGGTCGGTCAGGGGCCTGGGCTAGGGCTTAGCGTCTGTTATGGCATCATTCAAGAACACAATGGAAAGATCACAGGTCTGAACCGGCCCGAGGGCGGAGCAACATTCCGAATCGAACTGCCCGCAGTGATGGATTCGGCGCGCGCTGCTGGCTCAGGTTCGCGGATTCATGGGTTCCTTCCCGAAGCCAAGGCGGCTGCTCAGTCAATATAAGCGCGGACAACCGCCGCCCCTACACTACCCCAAGTTCCACGGTTCGCTTCAGTTGGCCGCAGGCGGCGTAGATGTCGCGCCCCCGTGGACGACGGACAAACGTGGGTACGCCCGCTCCGAGCAGTATCTTCCGAAACTCGGCTACCTGGTCCTGAGCCGGAGTTTGAAATGCAATCCCTGGGCCGGGGTTCAGCGCGATCAGATTTACTTTGGCGCGCACGCCACGGATCAACTCCCCGAGTTCGCGAGCGCTTTGCGCGGAATCGTTCACTCCCTCCATGAGAACGTATTCGAAAGTCAGGTTCTCCCGGTTCCGGAGAGGAAAATCACGGGCAGCGGCCAGCAGTTTCTCCAGATTCCATTTCCGGTTGATCGGCATCAGCCGGCTGCGCAATTCGTCGTTGGGTGCATTCAGCGATATGGCCAGCTTCGGTCGCACCGGCTCGGCGCCAAGATCATAGATACGTGGCACGATCCCTGCAGTGGAGACGGTCATGCGCGACGCCGGGATGCCAACCCCCTCCACCAGGAGGCCGAACGCTCGCATGAAATTCTCATAATTCAAGAAGGGCTCGCCCATGCCCATGAAGACGATGTTCACGCGGTCTTGTGGTGGAGAGACACTCTGGTCGTTGAGCACCGCGCAGACCTGCCCCACGATCTCGCCGGCGGTCAAATTGCGCTTTACTCCAAGCAGCGCCGTCAAACAAAACTGGCAATCTACGGCGCACCCGACCTGGCTGGAAACGCAGATGGTGGCGCGATCCCAGCCTCGTCCCGCAGGCTTCTCTACTTCGTTGCCAGCCTCGCTCCCGTCTCCTGCTTCGCCGTCGTCTCCTCGCGGCATCCAGACTGCTTCTACGCTTTGTCCGTCAGCGAACC